>OGOY01002520.1_pt1 | contig 16081 bp, 13 predicted proteins | sample 1552811 | NCBI WGS metagenome assembly OGOY01 (sample SAMEA2580132, study PRJEB22360) | human gut metagenome | biome: human gut; feature: human-associated habitat; material: faeces | place: Denmark | collected 2008/2010 | reverse complement strand
CATTTTGAATTTGCGGCGTTTTGCCTTCACGAATCAGGTTACGAATGGCATCATCTGGTGCTATATTAAAAAAGTGGACACAAAACCAACTCATATATTACAATTAATTAGACACAAAATAAGGAGGTATTTTTCATGTCAGCACCAAAGTACGATGAAGATTTTAAAAAGAGTATTGTAGCTCTCTATCAATCTGGAAAATCTCAATCTCAGCTTTCAAAAGAATACGGTGTTTCCCTTTCAGCTGTTTCAAGATGGGTTAAACAGTATTCTGAAGTTAAGCTTGATGATGACTCTGTAATTTCTGCTCAGCAAATCAAAGAACTTCAAAAAAGAAATGCTATGCTTGAAGAGGAGAACCTTATATTAAAAAAAGCTATTGCCATATTCACTCCACACTCTCAGAAAGACTAAATGCTGTTCATGCCCTTAGATTTCAGCACTCCATCAAGACTTTATGCCGTGTACTTAAAGTTAACAGAAGCACCTACTATAAACATTTTTCTTCTGCACCTTCTGCAAGAGAAATTGAAAATAAAAAGCTTCGTGCTGCTGTTCTCTCTGTCTACTCAGCTTCCAAAAAACGCCTTGGTGTTTATAAAATCTGTGCTGTTTTAAACCGTGAATATGGCTTTAATGTAAGTTACGGAAGGATTTACAGGCTTATGAAATCTATGAATCTGCCTAAAATATATACTCGCAGGATTAAATACTCTCATACTTCTAACTTTTCTTCCGGCAAAAACATACTTAACAGAAATTTTTCTGTTAGTACTCCCAATACTGTTTGGGTCAGTGATATTACTTATATTCGTCTAAATGGTCATTTTGCTTACCTTTGCGTTGTTATTGATTTATTCTCCCGCAAGGTTATTTCTTATGCCATAAGTACTAAAATTGATTCAAACCTTGTTATTAATGCTTTTTTATTGGCTTTTAACAAGAGAAATAAGCCTCAGAATCTTATTTTTCATTCTGACAATGGCTCTCAGTATACTTCTATGGCTTTCAGACGGCTTATTGACAAATGCAATGTTATTCAATCTTTTTCGAAAAAAGGCTGTCCTTATGATAATGCTGTTGCTGAATCTTTCTTTAAAATTTTGAAGCATGAAGAACTGAACAGGTACTCCTTTTCATCTTTAGCAGAACTTAAAATCCATGTCTTTGACTACATTGAGGGTTTCTACAATTCCCGTCGTCCTCATTCTGCCAATAACATGCTTTCGCCTAATGAAAAAGAAAGGCTTTTCTATAAAGATTTTTCTACTTAAAATTTAACTTTTTCTTTTTTATTCTCTTTTTTTGTGTCTACTTTATTGACTATAGTCCATTCTCCCGCATACAGTCAAGGACGAACCGGATATGTTCGCTGTCCAGTTTCATAAATTTTGACTTTACAAGGTCTGCCGGATAGTCGTCCCCGGCGATACGGATTGTCCTGCGCCTTGTGCAGACGGTTTCAAGGATAAGGTCAACGATTTCGTCTATCCGGTCATGGTCGTAGGGCATATCCTGTTTGAGAATGTCATAGCAGATGTTGTCTTTTATGATTTCCTCATATACCCGGTATGCGTCGTCCGGTTCCTTTCGTTTCCGTTCCGGCGGCGCAGCCGCTTGTCCCTCTAAGGGAGAGGGGGCAGGGGAAAGGATAGGAATGGAATGGGTACTTTGTTCATCAGTAATTATTTTTTCTTTTTTTGGTAAGTCAGTTCTTTGTATATCTTTATTTAATTGCGTTGGATTTTCCAACGTAGGTTTTTCCAATGTTGGTTTTTCCTGCGTTGGATTATCCAATGTTGGATTTTCCAATGTAGGTAAATCCGGCGTAGGCGGCTGCGGCTGCTCGAATATCACATAGTCCGCGCCCCGCAAGCGTCCTTTCTCGTCGCGCTCCCTTGAACGGACGATATACCCGGCGCGTTCAAGCTCCTTAATGGCTTCGCGGATAGCGTCTATCTTCTCCCGGTTGATAAGGGATAAGCCTTTCAAGGTGTAGTCCCAATCTTCGGGGAGTGACAGCATTTGCGACAACAGCCCCTTTGCCTTTAGGGAAAGCTCCTTGTTGCGTAGGTGGTGGTTGCTCATTACGGTGTAGCCCTTGTTCCGTTCCACTCTGAAAACTGCCATAGTTCATAGCTCCTTTGCTTTGGATTTGTTACGCAGTAGAAGCGCGGTTTCGGGGAATAAGGTATAAATCCCTTGCCGCGCCAGATACACACCCGCAAAACCGCTTGTAGCAAGGCTTTTTCTGCCCCTACTGCGTAACAAAGGGCATGAAAAAAGCGGCGTTCCTGTTCTCCCATGTAGAGAGTAAGAAACGCCGCTTCTGCGTCGTATTCAGTTTTTAGTACAATACCCTGCTTGTCCGTCGCTCGAAAAACCTTGATTTTCCAGTGTTTTCAAAAGTATCGTTATCTAACGTCAGCTTTCCAAAGACCAAGTTTCCAGAATATGATAAAAGACATTGAAAGCGGTCTGATAAACTGCGTGATTACGAAAGATTTATCCCGTCTGGGGAGAAACTATCTTGATTGTGGGTTATATCTGGAAGTTTTCTTCCCAGAGCATAACGTGAGGTATATAGCGGTCAATGACGGCGTAGATACCTTGAATAAATCTGCTATGGACATCACGCCTTTCCGCAACATTTTAAACGAAATGTATGCCGCTGACATATCTGTTAAGATAAAATCGGCATATCGGGCGAGGTTTCAACAGGGGAAATTCATGGGAACTACCGCCCCTTATGGCTATATCAAAGACCCTGCCGACCACAACCATCTGCTGATAGATGATAAAGTGGCACATGTTGTAAAAGAGATATTCGACCTTGCATTAAAAGGGAATGGAGTTGCCAAAATTTGCAGACATCTTAATAAACAGCATATCCTACGCCCTGCCGCTTATGCGGCGGAGCGTGGCGAAACAGGCTTTGAACGTCATTTTGAGGGGAACGAGGACAAACGCTATATTTGGAGTGGGAACAGCGTGAGGAGCATTTTAAGAAGCCCGATATATGCGGGAAATCTTGTAGGCTACAAACGGATTGCCGCCAATATGAAAAGCAAGAAACGCCCCTCTAAGCTGCCCGAAGAATGGGAAGTGATACCCAATACCCATGAGGGAATAGTCACGCAGGAGGAATTTGATATTGTCCAACAGCTTATTACAAGTCGTAGGCTTCCACAGAACAAGGGAGGATTTGTAAATATTTTTGCAGGCGTTATCAAGTGTGTGGACTGCGGATGTGCTCTGCGGGCAATGAACGTACACAGGAGGAAACGCCCAGAGATTATCGACTGTGTACAGTATTCATGTAATAATTATGCAAGAAACGGAAGAAGCGAGTGTAGTGCCCACAATATAGAAGCAAGGGATTTATTCAATGCCGTTCTTGCCGACATCAACTGTTTTGCGGATATGGCAGTGAATGATGAAAAGGCGGTCAGGGCCATAGAAAAGCGGCTCACGGAAACAGACCAGAGCAGGGCGAAAGCATTAGAGAAAGAACGTAAGAAGCTGAACAAACGCCTTGCGGAACTGGACAGGCTGTTTTCCTCTCTCTACGAGGATAAGGTCATGGAGCGTATTACCGAGCGGAATTTTGAGATGATGTCGGGGAAATACCAGAAAGAGCAGCTTGAAATTGAAGCAAGGCTGAAAGAGGTGACGGAAACTCTTAATGAAAGCTACGAGAAATCACGGGGAATCCGTGACTTCCTCGCCCTTATCCGAAATTATCAAGGCTTAAAAGAACTGGATGCAACAGTTATAAACGCACTCATAGACAAGATACTTGTTTCGGAGCGTGAGAAGATGGCAGACGGAACAGTGAAGCAGGAAATCAAGATTTACTATAAATTCATCGGCTTTGTCGATGAATTACATATCATACCTACAAAACGGTGGGCAGCAATGCCCGCTAAAAATTGTACGGTGTGCGGCGTTGAATATGTCCCGGGCTCTGGTGCATCAAGGTATTGTCCTGCTTGTGCCAAGAAGATACGGAGGGAGAAATCAAACGAGAGCAAACGCAGGAGCAGAGAACAGAAAAGGATAGCATGTATGAACTGTCCGCAAAAAATGACCGACTGATGTAGATCTCCAAGTACCCGATATGGACCGTGCCAGGTATCTGCGACTGCAATTTCCGAAGGGTTCGGCAGATATCCGGTAGTGCCGGATGTTGCAAGATAATGCTTTCCGTTTCTGTAAAAATGAGCGGTTGCTTCCCTTACATAAGGTGGATATGGGTGTGGAAAATGTGTACTGTAATACCCGGTTACATCTGTGTAATCTGCTGTTAAATCTGCACAAATGGTCTCACTATGTACACGTTCAAAATAATAATAAGCCTTCCCGTCATCTGCAACGACTAAATCAAAATCGCCGGCATTCATGTTCAGTGGTCTTAAGTTTTCTCTGACCTTCTCATATGGTCCGAGAATGTGTTCAGCTGTGAGAACAGTCACAGTCTGCGAACCATCCTTGTGCATGATTTTCAGCCAGCATACGAATTTCTGTGTCTCTTTGTTATAGATAATATGAGGACGGTCCATCTGTGAAGAAGGATGCAGAGATGAGCGCAAATCATCTGGCACAGGCGGAATGATAATGCCCTTATCCTCCCAATTATATAAATCTGTCGATGCGTAACAGCGAACACCCCAATGCCAGATGTTATTATCACCTGTTGTTTTTTCTTTGTTTTCTCCATACCAGTAATAAACACCGTCTAAGTAAAAAACAGAACCTCCATGGGCCTGAATTCGTTTTCCATCTTGGTCAAGCCATATCTGACCGGGATGAAAAGAATCGTACATAAATAATAAACCTCCTATAATTTTTTTAGCATTTTAGCAAGCCTAGATTTTGAAAGAAACATTCTATTTTGATAAAATATCATAGTATCTTGTGAAAATGTATTATTTGTGTAAATGTCAGGTGTGTAGTAGCAAGATTATATGATAAAAGGGCAATATAAGAGGATTTACCCAAACAGAGGATATTTTACAATAAAGAAAATAAATCTATAAGAAATTGAAAGCAAAGGGGAAGAGAAAGATGTTTAAGAAACGCGATATGGCACCAGATGCAAAATTGACAGGGCTGGACTATTTAGGTTATTTTTTTGGAGCAGGAACGAATATACTGAACCTAATTGTGTCAGCATTCCTTTTGATCTACTATTCGAATGTTTTGTATTTGGGGTTGACGGAAGTTGGAACAGTTATGGCTGTTTCGAAAGTATTCGATGGTGTGTCAGACTTGATTATGGGACGCATCATTGACAAAACGAAGAGTAAATATGGTAAAGCAAGACCGTGGTATGCGAGAATGATTATACCGACAACAGTATGTGTTCTCTTGTTGTTCTGGATGCCGGCGGGATTTAAAGGTATGATGCAGTATGTATATGTCTTTGTTACATACAACCTGGTATCAACTGTATGCTATACAGCGAATGCCGTTGCTCATGCCTCTATGATTGGATTCATGACGATGAATACAAAGTCAAGAGGTATGGTTGGTGTTATGAGTATGGCATCCAACACAGTGTTTACGATACTTGTAACGAACTTTTTTATGAAAATCTGTCGTTTCTTCGGTGGAGGAGATGCGTATACCCAGAAAGGATTCACTTGCACTCTGATTTGTTATATTGTTCTGTATGCAGTGTCAGCTATCTTGGCATTCTTACTTACTAGAGAACGTATCAATAATGTGATGCCTGCTCAGGACACAGAGGAAGATGTCCCAATTAAAGTCGCATTGTTGTCTCTTGTTCAGAACAAGTACTGGATTCTCTGTAACGTGATGTGCCTCGGTTTCTATTTCTTGATGAGTTTTGCATCAAGCGCAACCGTATATTTTGCACAATATATTATGAAAGATTTGGATCTTCAGGGTACATTGTCATCGACATTATACATCGTATTACTGTTTGGACTTGTTGCCGCACTTCCGGTTATGATGAAAATTGGAAAAGGAAATACGATGAGGATTGGTCTGATTATCAGTGCTATCGGTTACTTTATACCACAGCTCACTTTACAGAAATCTGCGGTTGTTGGAGCTATGGCAATTGTTGGAATTGGATTTGGATTCTTTGCAGCACCTGCGGGAAGCTTTCTTCAGGACACATTGACATTTGGACAGTGGAGAAGTGGTGTATCTGCCATTGGTATGGGAAATGCCGTCTTCTCATTCGTGAATAAATTATCGTCAGCACTTGGAATTGTTGTGCTCGGCTGGGTATTGGATTTGGGAAAATTTGATGCGAAACTTTCGGTTCAGCCAGCCAGTGCACTGAGTGCAATCAAGTTCCTTTACATTTGGCTTCCGGCACTCATTTGTGTGATATGTGTATTTTTATCTGCGTTTTATGACTTAGATAAAAAGCTGCCATTTCTTGAAAAGGAAATCACAGCAGGAAGAATCGGTACTAAGAAACGCGATTGGAAGACAATCAAGGAAGAAAACGCAGCATCAGGAAAATAGTGTGCTGGAATTTCGAAATTGAATTGGAGTCATGCCAACTTTCTTTTTAAATAATGTTGTAAAATTATTAATGTCGTGAATGCCAACTTCGTGAGCAATCTTTGATGCCGGAAGTGCTGTGTTAAGCAGCAGGTTTTTTGCGGCATTAATACGTAGTGAAATTAAATAATCGTTTGGAGAAAAGCCCGTATATTTTTTGAATTCGCGAGACAGATAATACTTGTTGATACATGCGAATTCAGCGAGATAGTCAAGTGACATATGAGACTGGTAATTGTTCTCCATATACTTAATCAAGAAACGGATATTCTGCGGAATCTCCGTTTCTTCTGTATGAATACGTGTTGGAATGAGAAGATATGTAAGCAGCACGTCAATACAAGAAGAAGCCTGCCAATCACGGTATAATTGTGCACTGCTGTAGATGCTTAAAACCTTCTCGAGATATTGCTGGAACTTACCTTCCGGCGATTCATGAAAAACAAAGGAACCATTTTTTGCGAATTGTGCATATAATTCCTTACATAGTGGGCCCTGCACATGCAAAATAGCAACATCCCATGTACCTTTATCCACCTTATATAAATGATAATCCATACAATCGATAAAGAAACCGTCTCCTTTCGATAAAGAATATGTTTTACCACGATAGGTCAAAGAACCAGTTCCGCTATATGTAAACGCAATCAGAAAAGACGGATAATTTTGTCGTTCGGTATAGGAAGGTGCCTGATAATGAAACAGTGTAAAAGCTTGCAAATGAAACAGATGCTCCAACGCATAGTCTGTAATTGGGGGAATCTGAAAACTCTCCACACTTCCCATAAGAGAAAAGGATGCATTAGGTAAATTGCCGTCACCATATTTCTTGTCGTTAAGTTCCTTATCAGTTAGTTGCTTGGAAGTCAAGCGCTTATGTGGTTCATAATGGGATAAGGGGATTTTCTCAAACATAACAATGCCTCCTCTTGTTTAAAACTGAGTCTATTATAGGAAATATATACTGCAATGTCAAGATTCTATGATTGTAAGTCAATATAAAGTGTTTAAGTTAAATATCCAACACAGTAATCTATAAGTATGGAAATGTGGGGAGTCACAAGTAAAACAAAGAAGGTGTGCTTATGAAAGAAGAGTTTTAGTAATTGTGTTGGGCGTTCTTGCTGTACTTCTTGTTGCAGTTGGAATCCTGGCAGCATCCTTTATTAAAAAGGGTGAAAATGCAACAATGGTACTGAACAAAGATGGTTCTGCTGAGCCAGTTTCAATTGGCAATGATGAGTTAGAATCAGTAGAATAAATTTATAGAAATAAGAAAAGGAAGATGCCTGGATGGGAAATAATATGATACAAAACAGATGCAAAAGGGAATATTTGGAAAAGGAACTGAAAGCGAGATTTCCAGGTGCAGATATTCTGGTGGATTCAGCAGAAATCAATATGACGGGAGAGCGTAAGGCAAAAGGAGATTCATTTAATAAGATTTTCGGAGTCAGTAAGGATGTGAAGAATCTTCCGCCATATTGTGAAGTGAATGTTACATGGCGAACTGGTGAGTTCGAAGAAAAGATTATCATCTGGTCACCACTTACGTGGAATGGCAGATTTGCCGGGACTGTAGGCGGTGGCGCAGAGACAGGGGGAGCGGGCTATTTAACTGCTCCCGATGATTTTACAAGAGGATGGACAGTACCATATGCCGTGATGAAAGGTTTTACCGCTGCAACGGCAAATGCAGGCAACATCAACGGACTTCACGACTATATGCTGGATGAAAAGACGGGAAAAGTAAAGCGAGAATTATATGAAAACTGGCGTGCACGAACTACGCATCACATGACAGTAGTAGGAAAAGCGGTAGCAGAGATCGTTCATGGGCGACCTGTCCAATATGCTTACATGAATGGTGGAAGCGGTGGTGGACGCCAGTGTATGGTAGAAGCGCAGGAATATCCGGAGGATTATGATGGAATCTGGGCATCCTGTCCGGCGATTCATTGGAATCGATTCCTATTAGAAGGTTTGTGGTTTTTGGCAGTTATGAATACAAACCATCATATTTTAAAGCCTGCAAAAATTGAGTATTTTATGAAGCGTGTATGGGAAGAATCTGGCGGAAAAGACATCTATTTTTCAAGTGAAAAGAAACCGGTTTTCGATGCAAATACATTTGTTGGAGCAATGAGTGAAGGTGGTAAAATTACCGAACAGGATGCGAAAGTCATGCAGGCATTCTGGGATGGACCAAAAGATGCTGATGGAAATCGGTTATGGTACGGATTTCGACCGGGTGTGAAATTCTGGAATGTAGGTATTCCAGTCGGTGGATTCTATTATTCACTGATCCGTAAACAGCCAAAGCCATTCTTCTTAACAACTCTATATGCAAGATGGGTGACAGAACAGCCAAAGCGGAAATTTGAAAAGATTACAATACCGGAATTTGAAGCACTATTTAAACAGAGCATCGAAAAATTTAAGGATGCAGGTGCGGATCAGGCTGATTTATCTGTGTTTCAGGCTCACGGTGGCAAATTAATCGTGGATCATGGATTGAACGACCCACTGATTCCGGTAGATGGCACAATCGATTATTATAAGAACGTTGTGGCATGTATGGGAAAAGAGAAGGTGGATTCCTTCTTCCGCTTGTATCTGGTGCCTGGAGACGGACACGGAAACTGCTGGAATGAGCAGCCTGGAATCACAGAAAGCAATGGACTGAAAGCTTTGATGGACTGGGTTGAGAATGGAATCTATCCGGAGGAAATCGAAGGTGTTCAGGTTAGCATGAAGAAAAAGGAAATTTTGAAAAAGGCATTGATTCGTCCGGTAGATTGTATTGATGATTGGGCATAGTGCGAGAGATGAGAGAATATATCAAAATGAAAAGAGAAAACAGATGAGACTATATGATTTAAAAACATTACATATGAAAAAGTGTGTTGGGATTGATCAAAATCCTTATTTTTCATGGAAAATTGCAAACGACAAAAATGATACTGTTCAGTGTGCTTATCAGCTTCAGGTACTCTGTGATGAAGAATGTCTCTGGGATACAGGAAAAGTTGAAAGCGAAAAACAGTCTTTTGTGGAGTATGAAGGAATTGCATTGTCTTCTAGGACAGAATATAAATGGAAAGTGACTGTGTGGAATAATTACAATGAAACAGCGGAAGCAGAGGCGCAATTTGAGACTGGATTATTAGAAAAATCTCTTTGGAATGCAAAATGGGTAGAAAGTACCATTCCAAGAGTTCCGGTTACAGAGTATAAATACGGCAATACAGCACCGGCTGTATTTTTTGAAAAAGAATTCACATTGGATAAGCGTGTGAAAAAGGCGAGAATGTATGCAACCAGCTATGGCGTTTATCAGCTTCGGATCAACAAAAAAAGAGCAGATGACCGTGAATTTGCACCGGAATTTACAACGTATAGCACCGTATTATACTATCAGACCTATGATGTGACAATGCTTCTGAAACAGGGAAAGAATACACTGGATATGTATGTTGGTGATGGTTGGTATTTTAGCATGCAGGCAAGCCCTGTTTTTGAAAATCAACATGAGAAACCATCGGTGTTATTCCAATTGGAAGTAGAATATGAGGATGGAACAACAGAGCAGATTATCTCAGACGGAGATGAAACATGTGCACTTGGACCAATCTGCTATTCTGATATTTTCCAGGGGGAAAAACAGGATTATAGAATCGGTTATGACGAGAAACATCCGGTTGAAGTGAAAGATTATGGATACGAGATGTTGGAAGCACAGCCAATGCCACCTGTTAGGCCAACCAAACTACTTCCGGCTGTGGATGTTTTCCAGTCACCGAACGGTGAGTGGATTGTCGATTTCGGACAGGTTCTTGCAGGACGTGCACGTATTCATATCGATGAGCCGAAGGATACAGAAATTGTATTGGAATATTTCGAAATCTTAGATGAAAATGGCAATTACGTTAATACGATGTTCTGCCCACAGAAGGATATCGTTGTATCTAATGGAACACCGCTGGAACATGAGGTGAAATTTACATTCCATGGCTTTCGCTATATCCGGGTGACCGGCATGACAGAAGTAAAGAAAGAAAATTTTACAGCTGTACTTCTGACAACGGAAAAGGATGATTATGGTTCCTTTACATGTTCCGATGAGAGAGTGAATCGTCTGTATCAGAATGTGCGATGGTCACAGTGGAACAATATGATGTCTGTGCCGACAGACTGTCCGGCACGTGAGAAAGCAGGATGGACAGGAGATATTCTCGTGTATGCTAAGACGGCTCTTATGAATGAGGATGTAACACCATTCTTAAGCAGCTGGCTTCACAGCTTAAGAGAAAACCAGGCAGATGACGGTGTCGTTATGATTACCGCACCATATACAAAGCTATATGACGGCGTGTTGATGAATACGGTGAAAGAATTCGGTGACACCAGAGTGACAGGTGTTGCAGGCTGGTCGGATGCGATAGTTTGGGTGCCATATATTATGCATCAGGTGACAGGAAATACCATTGTCCTCAAAGATAATTATGAAGCAATGAAAAAGTGGTGTGATTATATTATTCGTACTGCGAAAGAAAAAAGAGGTTATCGTGATATTCCTTATGAGTATGATCAGTATCTTTGGAATACCGGTTTTCACTTTGGTGAATGGTTGATTCCAAGTCAGCAGATTGACCCGAAACATCCTTATGAGAATGCCAAAACAACTTCAGACTTTATGGCACCGTTCTTCGGATATCAGTCCGTACGTTATTTTGCGGAAATCTGTGGATTGCTTGGAAAAGTAGATGAGCAGAACCACTATGATGAGATTGCACAGCAGATGAAAAATGCAATTCAGAATGGAATTATGCGTGGCGGACATATGCCGGATGATCTAATGGGTGGCTATTGTGTGGCACTTGCATTTGATTTAGTGCCGGATGATCTAAAGGAAAGCTACAAAGAAAAGTTAGTGTCACTGATTCAGAAGAATGATTATTGTCTTGACACCGGATTTTTAGCAACACCGTTCTTGCTTGATGCACTTTGTATCGTGGGAGAACAGGAGCTTGCACATCAGGTATTCTGGCAGGATAAACGTCCGTCATGGCTTTACGAAGTAGACCATGGTGCAACTGCAATCTGGGAAGCATGGGATGCGGATGAGGCGAAAAAGCCGGGTCGATTTGTTAGTTTTGACCATTATGCACTCGGATGCGTGGATGATTGGATGGAGCGTGCTATTTGCGGAATCGACACAGATCAGGCTGGCTTTAAACATTTTGTGATTCGTCCACAGTATGACTCAAAGCTTACAAGCTGTGAGAGAACTTTTGAGAGTGAAGCCGGTATGGTTTCCGTGAAATGGGATGAGCACACATTGAAAGTGGAAATTCCATGTAACACAACGGCAACTGTTTATTGTGGAGAAACAGTAGTAAACATCGGCAGTGGCACTTATCAGTTTGAAAGATAGTTAGAAATATAAAAAGTAGTAAGAAATAGAATAGAAATGGAAGATAAAATGAAAGAAAATACAGAAAAATTAGGAATGAATCAAAAAATCGGTATCATGCTTTGCGCGATGGTAAGTGCAGTAGCCACGGGATATGTACCGAACTACATTAATATTTATTATACAGATAACGTTGGCATTTCCATGGGTGCAGTTGGTATGATTCTAATGATTACGAAAATTACTGACGGTGTAACAGATATTGTCATGGGTATGATTGTTGATCGAACCCATACAAAGCTTGGCAAAGCGAGACCTTGGGTTCTTGCGGGTGGAGCCGGACTTGCTATTTCAATTATGATGCTGTTCAATTGCCCGGGAAGCTTGCCTGGATGGTTTAAGGTTGCGTTCTGCGCGCTGTTTTATTTCCTGGCAAATCCTATTTTCGGTACGATGACTTCTGTGGCATGCGGAACGATGAATAACCTTTTAACAGCTGATTCGAAAAAGCGTAGTGTACTCGGTGTGTTCTCGGCATATGGATCATTGTTCTGCGTTATGCTTATTGGTCTGGTTGTTCCTGTAATTCTTTCTGCAATGAATGAGAGTCAGGCTGCATATACAACCGTAACATTGATCTTTGCGGCAATCGCTGTTTTAGCTGCAATTTTGGGTGTGAAATTAACAAGAGAAACCGTAACAGAGCATTCAGAAGCACATTTAAAAGAAAAGCAACCAGTGAAGGAATCTTTAAAAGAACTTGCAAAAAACAAATACTTTGTATTCCTTGCAATTGGAACAATCCTTTACAATTTATCAGCAGCTCCGGTTGCTACTTACTATGCGAAATATGTATTTGGAGATATTAATAAGACGGCGCTGATTAATCTGCCGGGTATGTTAGCTATCTTTATTCTTCCATTTGCGGTACCGTTTATCAATAAATTTGGAAAGCGTAATTGTATTGTTGGTGGAATGTTATTAGCAGCAGCCAGCCATATTGTTATTTTCTTTGCAAATACAAATTTAGCGATGTTCATGATTGGAAAAAGTATCGGTGGTATTGCAGTTGTACCGTTTACCGTTGCATTGATTCCAATGACAGGTGAAATTTGTGACTACGCATTGTATCGTTCAAAAAAGCCGATGGATGGAACAATTAGTTCAGCTGCTACGATGGGGGGGGGAAGATTGGTATCGGTCTTGCAGCAGGGTTATCAAGCATGATGCTTGCACTGGGCGGATATATCAGCACAGATAGTTCAGTGCTTGCAGTACAGCCTGATAGTGCGATTTTTATGATTCGTGTGTTAGCAGGAATTTACCCTGCTGTGATGTACATATTAGCAGCAATTTGTTTCTGGAAGATTGACCTGGAGAAGAAAGGAATTACAGAAATTCAAAAAGAATTAAAAGAACAGGGGTTGAGATAAGATGACAGAACACGATATTACCGCATGTATGCAGACATATGTGGAACACCGGGAAATGTCCGGTGGGGCACTTATGGTACGAAAAGATGGCGAGTTGATTTATCAAAATAAATGGGGAATGGCCAATCTCGACACAAAAGAAGAGGTTTCGTATGATTCCATCTACCGTATGATGTCGATGTCGAAATGTGTAACTGCAGTTGCCATTATGCAATTGATTGAGAGTGGCAAGATGGATTTGGATGATCCGTTGTCAAAATATGTGCCTGAATTCAAAAATATGCAGGTCGCATCGGATAAACGATATGTGATTGATATGAAAAATCCAAAGAAAATTCTGCTGCAGGTGCCACTTTTTAAAATGGAAAAGGTAAAGACCGTGCCTGCGGACAGAGAAATAACCATTCGTGATTTGCTGTCTCATTCATCTGGCTTGGAGCAAGGTGCAGTTGGTTTGATTGCAATGATGAAAATGAAAAATGAAGATCAGATTTTGGAAGACCGTGTGATGCGATACAGCAGATACGTGTTGGATTTCCAACCTGGATCAGCAACAAATTATTCTCCACTTGCCGGATTTGATATTCTCGGTTATATCGTTGAACGCGTTTCTGGCTTACGTTTGGAAGAATATATCCAAAGGAACATTTGTGAACCGTTGGATATGAAGGATACCACTTTTTTCTTGAATGATGAACAGAAAAAACGTCTTGTTCACGTATATAAGAGAGAAAATGAAAAATTAAAAGATGTTACCGGAACAAAGGATGACATGTTTGGAATGCTGCATCAGGAACCGTTACAGTTTGAAGAAGGAAGTGGAGGATTGTTCTCTACGATTATAGATTATGAACATTTTGGAGAAATGCTCTATAATCAAGGAACTTATCATGGACGGCAGATTTTGAAACCTGAAACTGTATCATTGATGCATACAGAAGCAGCAGAAAAACATTTGGAATCAGAACCAGGTATGGTATGGGGGCTGGGTATGAAGATTCGGCAAAATCCTGAAGCTGCGAAAAGCTTTGCGACAGAAGGTACATACGGATGGAGTGGAGCTTTCGGAACTCATTTTTTTGTGAGTCCTAAGGATCAAATAGAGGTTGTGTTTGTAACAAATCGTTGTGATCTTGGTGGCTCAGGTTCCTATATCAGTACCAAGGTAGAAGAACTTGTCTTTGACGTGTGGGGAGGAAAGTAGCATGAGTCAGAAAATAACAGAATGTACATCCTTAAGCGAATTGCAGATGAGACCGGAATGGGAGTCTCTGATTCCTTATTTAGTCTACAGTCAGAATGGATTAGGTGGCAATCTGAAGATGAACATGAGTCTTGCAGATATTGAAAAAATGCACAAAACATGGTCTGCAAAAGATATGGCATATGGTTTGAACCGTGTTGCAGAAATTTTAGAAAGCGGTGAGAAGTTTGCTTATCCGGTGTATGATGCTGCGAGCGTGGCAGAAGATACGGAGAAAGGCGATGTGCAGATTTTTCACTTTCCGGCTGAGTCAAAACAATATGTGATTTTGGCTGCAGGTGGTGGATATGGCTCGGTCTGTTCATTACCAGAAAGTTTTCCTGTAGCTGCAAAATTAAATGAATTGGGTGTGACCGTATTCTGCTTGAATTACCGTGTCGGTGCACCGAAAGTATTTCCAAAACCGATGCAAGATTTGGCTGCTGCATGCAAATATATTGAAGCACATGCAGATGATTTTCAGGTGAATGCCGAGGAATATGCGGTAGGTGGTTTCTCTGCCGGCGGGCATCTGGCTGCTTCATGGGGAACGAAATCAATCGGTTACGAGGTATACGGATGTCTGAAACCAAAATGTATGCTGTTAGACTATCCTTTGATTGATGTCTGGGATACACTGCAGCAGATGCCACTGCCAGTTCGAATTATGATGGTAAAAGGCTATTTTGGAAAAGGTAATGCGGAAGAAATTTGCAAAGATTATGAGATTGTTCGAAATATGGATGCAGACTATCCACCAACATTTCTTATTCAGGCAGAGAATGACAGCACTGTTCCAATTTCGAATAGTGATAATATGAAGAATCAATTGGCTGCTCTTGGAATTGCCTACGAATACGAGAGAATCAAAACCGGTGAGCATGGCTTTGGTTTGGGAACTAGTACAGAAGCTGAGGGATGGGTAGAAAGAGCACTTCGTTTTTGGAAACATTTATAAATCGAAACAAATAAAGGAACGAATATGGAATTATATGATTATGAAAAAAAACATATAGAATTACTTCGCAAGGCAGCGTGTGAGTGCATGGTTCTATTGAAATCGGATGGAACATTTCCATTGGAAAAGGCGTGTGAGGTTGCTTTGTATGGAAGTGGTGCGCGTAAGACAATCAAAGGTGGAACCGGTTCGGGTGATGTCAATGTAAGACATTACGTGACCATTGAAGAGGGATTGAAAAATGCGGGCTTTCAGATTACAACATCCGATTGGATGGATGAATATGAAGTGAAATATAAAGATGCGAGAAAATTGTTTGTCAAAGAAATAAAACAAGACGCAGATAAAAAAGGAATGCCGGCATTTTTGTTAGGAATGGGTGCCGTTATGCCAGAACCGGAATATGAACTTCCAATTCAAAAAGATGGTGATCTTGCAATCTATGTGTTATCACGTATCTCGGGAGAAGGTTCTGATAGAAAACCAAT
>OGOY01002516.1_pt1 | contig 16110 bp, 15 predicted proteins | sample 1552811 | NCBI WGS metagenome assembly OGOY01 (sample SAMEA2580132, study PRJEB22360) | human gut metagenome | biome: human gut; feature: human-associated habitat; material: faeces | place: Denmark | collected 2008/2010 | reverse complement strand
GATGAGATCCGGCACCTACGTAGACTTTCACGAGGGTCCGCTGACCCTCGTGAATATAGTCGAAGTTGGTGATTAGCTCAAAGTTCCCCTGCCCACGTTGCAGCAAACAGCGCGGTCTGCTTTCGGGCGTCCCCATATTGGCTCACCCTTCTATATTTTACAGATTCGTCCGAATCAATTTCGGCCGATATCCATCTTTTTCCAGTTCCTGCATAATCTGCTGCTTATGCTCCGTACCAAACGCTTCCATAGTAATCTTAAGCTCCACAGCTGCATTTCTGTTTGTACTATAAAACTGGTTATGATCCAGTTTAATAATATTACCCTGCTGCTCCGCAATCTTCTGAGAAACCTTTGTAAGTTCACCCGGACGATCCGGCAACAGAACAGAAATCGTAAAGATACGGTCTCTCTGGATCAGACCCAGCTGAACAACAGATGCCATCGTGATCACATCCATATTCCCGCCACTCAGAACAGAAACCACTTTTTTACCCTTGACATTCAGGTGTTTCAGTGCTGCCACAGTAAGCAGACCGGAGTTTTCCACGATCATCTTGTGATTTTCTACCATATCCAGGAAACTTACGATCAGTTCATCATCTTCTACCGTGATCACATCATCCAGATTCTTCTGCAGATACGGGAATACATGCTCACCAGGAGTTTTTACCGCAGTACCGTCTGCAATCGTATTGACCGTAGGAAGCGTGGTAACTTCTCCCTTATCCAGAGAAACCTGCAGACAATTTGCTCCTGCCGGTTCCACACCGATCACTTTGATGTTCGGGTTCAGCAGTTTTGCCAGTGTGGAAACACCGGTAGCCAGTCCGCCTCCTCCGATCGGAACAAGGATATAATCTACGAGCGGAAGCTCCTGAATCACTTCCATAGCGATGGTTCCCTGGCCGGTTGCAACGGTCAGATCATCAAACGGGTGAATAAAGGTATAGCCATGCTCTGCTGCAAGCTCGTATGCTTTTGCACATGCCTCATCGTACACATCTCCGTACAGAACAACCTCAGCGCCGTAGCTCTGGGTACGCTCTACTTTGATGAGCGGTGTGGTAGTCGGCATTACGATGACAGCCTTTGCACCGTAGCATTTTGCCGCATACGCAACGCCCTGTGCATGGTTTCCTGCAGATGCGGTGATCAGTCCTTTTGCGCGCTCCTCTTCACTTAAGGTGCTGATTTTGTAATAGGCACCGCGCAGCTTATAGGCGCCGGTCAGCTGCATATTTTCCGGTTTTAAGTAGACTTTATTTCCCGTCTGCTCGCTGAAATATTTGCTGTAAACCAGTTTGGTCTCCTGTGTTACTTTTTTTACGATTTCAGACGCTTCCTCAAATTTCGGGAGTGTCAGCATTTCTTCTGCCATAGTCTTTTCTCCTTGTTGTCTTTTTAAGCATTCTCTTCGGATGTATGGAACAGTGCATTTACAAACTGGTCTGCATCAAATTTCTGTAGATCGTGGATGCTCTCGCCCACGCCGATGTATTTGACCGGAATATCAAGCTCGGACTGGATGGCAACGGCGATACCGCCCTTTGCAGTTCCGTCCAGCTTCGTCAGAATGATACCGGTGACATTTGCCACTTCTGCAAACTGTCTTGCCTGCTGCAGCGCATTCTGGCCCGTGGTACCGTCCAGCACCACCAGCGTTTCCAGGTATGCCTCTGGGTACTCTTTTTCCAGAATCCGGTAAATCTTGTGGAGCTCTTCCATCAGGTTCTTCTTGTTGTGAAGTCTTCCTGCCGTATCACAGATCAGCACATCCGCATTTCTGGCTTTTGCCGCTGCGACTGCATCGTACACGATGGACGCCGGATCTGCTCCGTTCTGTCCGCCGATGATATCCACGCCGGCGCGGTGCGCCCACTCCGTGAGCTGCTCGCCTGCCGCTGCACGGAACGTATCTGCTGCCGCAAGAACAACCTTTTTGCCCTGATCCTTCAGAAGGCCGGCCAGCTTTCCGACGGAGGTCGTTTTTCCGACTCCATTGACACCGATCACCAGCACTACCGATTTCCGGTTTTCAAATTCATAGGCTGTATCGCCTACATCCATCTGTTTTTTGATGCTCTCGATCAGAAGCTGTTTGCACTCTGCCGGATCGGTAATGTGCTCTTCTGCCACCCGCTCTTTTAAGTGGTCAATAATTTTGGTCGTTGTATTGATGCCGATATCTCCCATGACGAGAATCTCCTCGATCTCCTCATAAAAATCGTCATCAATATTGGAATAGCCACTGAAAATAGAATCAATTCCAGCTACAATGCTGTCTCGGGTCTTCGTCAGACCGTTGACAAGACGTTTGAAAAAGCCTACTTTCTCCTCCGCCATACCGTTCGCCTCCCTTTATCTTTTCTATCTTACTTCTTTCGTATTGTATCTTATTCGTTTCTATTTGTCCAGTTCTCCCTCGATCAAATCGACAGAAACAAGGGTAGAAACACCCTTCTCCTGCATCGTGATGCCGTACAGACGGTCTGCCGCCGTCATCGTACCGCGCCTGTGGGTGATGACGATGAACTGGGTATTTTTTGTCAGCTTATGCAGATACTGCGCAAAACGCGTTACGTTGGAATCGTCGAGCGCCGCCTCGATCTCGTCAAGTAAACAGAACGGGGACGGCTTTAAGTTCTGGATTGCAAAAAGCAGCGCAATCGCGGTCAGTGCCTTCTCGCCTCCGGAGAGCTGCATCATATTCTGCAGTTTCTTTCCCGGCGGCTGGGAAATGATGCGGATACCTGCCTCGAGTACATCCGTGTCCTCCTCGAGCTCCAGCGTTCCCTTTCCGCCGCCGAACAACTGGCGGAACACGCGGTCAAACTCTTTCCGGATCTCCTCGAATTTTTCCGTGAACTGCTTGCGCATACCGGCATCCAGCTCATCGATGATGCCCTGCAGTGTCTCTGCCGCTTTGACAAGATCGGTGTGCTGTGCATCGAGAAAGGCGTGGCGCTCCGAAATCTCTTTGTACTCCTCAATCGCATTCACATTGACAGAGCCAAGCTTCCGGATCGCATCTTTTACTTCCAGCACACGCCGCTTTAATTCACTGCGCTCCGGAATTTCCTCCATCTGGAACTCTCTTGCGTGGCCCGGTGTCACTTCGTACTCTTCCCAGAGATACGAGGTCTGTGCCTCTTTTGTCTCCTCCAGCTTTTCTTTCTGGCTGTTCAGACGGAAGCACTCTTTGTCCATCAGGGAAATATGGTCGGAGAGCTGATCCCGCTTCTCGAAAAATTCTTTGTGATCTGCGCTTAATGCTTCTTTTTTCTCCTGCAGTTCCACAATCCGGCGGTCTTCCTCTTCTTTTGCCTGCACTGCTGCTGCAATCGTCTTCTGGATCTCCACGATGTCCTGCTGTTTCTTTTTGACATCGTCTTTTTCCTCCGCCGCTTTTTCCAGCATGGTGCGGCTTTCCGCTTCCAGTTTTCCCGTCTCTTCCTCAAGACGGCGGATGTTCTGGGCAAGGAATCCATCCTTCTGGGACAGATTTGCGTAATTTAACCGGATTTCTTCAAGATCCTTCGTATATTCTGCTTCCCGGCGGCGAAGCCCTGTAAGCGCCTCCTGCGCCTTCTGGATATTCTCCTGCAGCGTGCTTTCCCGCTCCACCGATTCCTGCATTTCCTGACCGATGACTTTCCGGTTCCGCTCAATCTCGGCGATCTGATTTTCAATCTCGAGACTCTCCTTCTGAAGCGCTTCAAAATCCAGACGGATTTCCGTCTTTTTCTCGCGCGCTTTTTCCAGATTCAGGCGCACCGTATTCTGCTCGATGTACTGCCGCTGCAGTTTTTCATTCAGCTCGGTGCGGAGATCGCGGATTTCATTCCGCTTATTTTTCTTCTCTTCAAGTTCCTGCTGGATTTCCCGCAGTTCCTTCGCAAGACCCTGTACGCTCTTTTCGAGTTCCTCAATCTCACGCCGTCTTCCGAGCAGGTTACTGTTGTTCCGGAACGAACCTCCTGTCATGGAACCGCCCGGGCTCAAGAGCTCGCCCTCGAGGGTTACCATGCGGAGCGTCTGACGGTATTTCCGCTGGATCACAATGGCATGGTCGATCGTGTCGACCACCAGCGTTCTTCCAAGCAGCTGTGCCACAAGGCCCTCATACACCGGGTCGTACGAAACAAGTGCATTTGCCACACCGAGCACACCGGTTTCTCTTGCCGCATCCTCATTCACCTGCGCTTTTTTCCCGCGCATACTGGTGAGCGGAAGGAACGTCGCACGGCCGAAATGGCCCCGTTTCAGGTATTCAATCAGGTATTTCGCCGTCGCCTCATTGTCGGTGACAATATTCTGAATGCTGCCGCCAAGTGCGGTCTCGATCGCCGTCTCGTACTTTTTCTCCGCCTGCAGAAGATCCGCCACAACGCCGTGGATGCCGGGATTCCGGTCTTTCTGCTCCATGACCTTCCGAATACTGTTTCCATAGCCGTCGTACCGCTCGGTGATGTTCTTTAAGGATTCGAGCCTTGACGCTTCTCTGTGGTAATTGGTCTGGCCGGCTTCCATCTCTTTCGTCTGGTTCGAGAGATCCGCCGTCAGCGCGGTAATCTTCTGATCTGCCTCCTGGTACTGCTGTTTCAGGCTGCTTACCGTCTCTTCGAGCGCTTCAAACGCGTTCTGCAGTTCTTCCATCTGCCCGTTCTGTTCGGACTCGCTCGTCTTTAAATGCAGCACCCTCTGGCTTAATTCTGCCTTTCGGATGCCGATCTGCTCGAGCATCGCATCGTAGCGCTGCATTTTTCCCTTCGTGGAACCCCGCTGGTTCAGAAGGCCGATGACTTCGCTCTTATCCTGTTCACTCTGCAGCTCGACTGCCTGGATCTGCCCCTGGCATTCCGAGAGAGCGGCCTCTTTCTCACTCTTTTCCGTCTCTGACGCAAGAAGTGCTTCATGAAGCCCGTCCTTTTCTGCCTGATATGTATTTTTTTCTGCCGTCTTTGTGCGGCTCTCCGCGCGGATCGCCTCCAGACGTTCTCTTAATGTGTCGCTGTTCCTCTCCGATGCATGAATCTGCTCGTTCAACACCTCGATCTGGTTTTCGAGCTGCTGACGTTTCAGTGCATTCTCCCCCGCCTGATCGCGCGCAGAAAGAATCGTCTGGTCCAGTTTTTCCTGCTCCTGTTCCAGCTTTTCATACTCCTGCTTCGTATGCTCAAAAGCCTCTTTCGTGCTCTTTAACTGCTCTTCTGTAATCCGGTACCGGTCTTCTACTTTCGCGAGATCGTTCCGGATGCGCTCCATCTCGAGCAGAAACATATTGATATCGAGGAGCTTTAATTCCTCTTTCTTCTTTAAATAAATCTTTGCCGTCTCAGACTGGCGTTCCAGCGGCTCTAACTGCCTTGTCAGTTCCGAGAGAATGTCGTTGACGCGCACCAGATTCTGCTGCTCTTCCGCCAGCTTCTTTTCGGTCACGGCCTTCCTTCTCTTGAATTTGACAATTCCTGCCGCCTCGTCAAACAGCTCCCGGCGCTCTTCCGGCTTACCACTTAAAATCTTATCAATCTGACCCTGTCCGATGATGGAATAGCCTTCTTTTCCGATACCGGTATCGTAGAACAGCTCGTTGATGTCCTTTAACCGGCACGATGCGCCGTTCATCAGATACTCGCTCTCACCGGAGCGGTAGAGCCGTCTCGTCACCGTGACTTCCTCGAAATCGACATTCAGCTTGTGGTCGGAATTGTCGAGTGTAATTGCAACCGACGCGTAGCCGAGCGGCTTTCTCGTCTCGGTTCCGGAGAAAATAACATCCTGCATATTTCCGCCGCGGAGCTGCTTGGCGCTCTGTTCGCCGAGCACCCAGCGCACCGCATCGCCAACATTGCTCTTTCCACTGCCGTTCGGCCCTACAACGCCGGTAATACCGTCGTGGAACTGCAGAATGGTTTTGTTGGCAAACGACTTAAATCCCTGCATTTCAATGGATTTGAGATACATAATTCACCTACGCTTTTTTTCTGGCAAGAATTGCATCGTATGCCGCTGCCTGTTCTGCCGCTTTTTTCGTTCTGCCCTTTCCGGTACCGAGCGCTTTCTTTCCGACGCTGACCTGTGCCCAGAAGCTCTTGTCGTGATCCGGTCCCTCTTCTTTTAAGATGGTGTAAACAATCTCTTCATCCGTCTCACCCTGGATCAGCTCCTGCAGAATCGTTTTGCTGTCGTAGAAAAGCTGTTTGTGTTCGATATCGTTTAAGATATAGTTCAGAACGAACGTTTTTGCCGGTTCAAAGCCGCCGTCCAGGAAAATCGCACCGATCGTTGCCTCCATGGCATCCGAAACGATGGAATCGCGGTGACGGCCGCCGGTTGCCTCCTCGCCCTTTCCAAGGAGCAGAAAGCTGCCAAGGTCAATCTCACGGGCACAGAATGCCAGTGCCGGTTCACAGACGAGGCTGGCGCGTTTTTTCGTCATCTCGCCCTCCGGGAGACGCGGGAATGTCTTGTATAAAAATTCGCTGGATACAACTTCCAGCACGGCATCTCCTAAGAACTCCAGACGCTCGTTGCACTCCAGGCGCTCCATATGGTGCTCATTTGCGTAGGAAGAATGGCGCATCGCCATCTCCAGCAGTCCGAAATCCTGAAATTTATACTGGATCTTCTTTTCCAAATCCACGAGTTTATCAATATTATTCATAACCTGTTTTAAGCCTGTCCTTCCTCATAGTTACCGTTTGCAGGTGTTCTGCGGACGGTAACAAAGGGGCTGTCCTGTAGCAAACAGCCCCTTCGCCATTTTCTATTATTCTGCCAGTTTCTTTTTGATCGCTTCCACCGCATCCTCAACCGATACGATGTGCTCTGCTTCTTCTGCTTCGATCTGGATATCAAATTCTTCTTCAATTCCCATCACAATCTGAAATACATCCAGGGAATCCGCTCCCAGATCATCTGCAAAGGTTGTCTCCATGGTTACTTCATTCGGATCTACGTTTAATACATCCGCAATGATCTCCTGTAATTTTTCAAACTCCATCTTTCGCTGCCTCCCTGCTGCTCTTATAGTCTGCCAGATGCTCCTGCACTTTCTGCGGAATCTTCTCCTCGCTGAATGAAATGCACTGGAGAATGGAATTTTTAAATTCGTTGGCTTTTGAGCTTCCGTGCGTTTTTACAACGAGTCCTTTTAAACCAAGCAGCGGTGCTCCGCCGTACTCACTGGCATCAAAAGACTTCAGTGTCTCTTTCAGCGCCGGTTTCACAAGAAGGGCTCCGATTTTACTGCGCAGAGATGTCATCATGCCCTGTTTTACCTTGGAAATCAGGGTCGCGCCGACGCCCTCATACAGCTTTAAGATAACGTTTCCGACAAACGCCTCACAGACAACAACGTCTGCGGCTCCGTTTGGAATTTCTCTTGCTTCGATACTGCCGACAAAGTTGATATACGGGTTTTCTTTCAGAAGCGGATACGTCTCTTTGACGAGCGCGTTTCCTTTTTCTTCTTCCACACCGATATTCACGATTCCCACACGCGGATTTTTAATGCCGACAACGTGTTCCATATAGATGGAACCCATCATGGCAAACTGCACCAGATGGGACGGTCTTGCATCAACATTCGCACCGCAGTCGATCAGAAGGGATACACCGTCTTTCGTCGGGATCAGCGGAGCCAGCGGCGGGCGCTCTACGCCCTTGATGCGTCCTACGATCGTCTGTCCGCCGACCAGGACTGCTCCGGTGCTTCCGGAGGAGACAAACGCGTCTGCCTCTCCGTAGCGCACTTTTTTCATGCCGACAACGATCGAAGAATCTTTTTTGTGGCGGATCGCATTGACCGGCGGCTCTCCCGTCTCAATGATCTCGGTTGCCGGAACGATCTCAACCCGCTCCTTCGGGTACGTATATTTCTGCAGTTCTTTTTCGATGACATCCACCTGGCCGACCAGCTGGACTTTGACACGTTCATCTGCGTTTACGGCCTCAACGGCGCCTTTTACCGGCTCCACAGGCGCATAATCGCCGCCCATCGCGTCCACTGCAACTCTGACTAAGTCACTCATGTTTTTTCCTCTTTTCTCTTTTCTAAAGCGCGTTTGAAAACTCTTTTTCTTTCAAAAAACCGTTTTCAACCACGCTCTAAAAGCACTCATGCAAGTGCTGTATTAACTATACTAAACTCCTTTGCAAAAATCAAGCACAAATGCCCATCCGCGCTTTCTCCTGTATTCCAAAAAAGCGGGTGGATTTATCTTTCCAAAATCCACCCGCTCTGTTTTATCTTATTTTTCTTAAGAAACCTTGACTCCGCTCGAATTCATCTCATGACCGTCTATGGTTGTATTCCGTGCCATGACACCGGTATCCGGATCCAGATAATATTCCTCACCATCCTGCGTGAACCAGCCGGTCTGCATCTGACCGTTGTCCGCCAGATAATACCATTCTTCTCCGCTCCAGTACCATCCTGTCACCATGTATGAATTTTCATCAAACACGTACCAGTAGCCGTCGATATTCTGCCAGGTATTGGTTGCATAGCTTCCATCATTATTCTGATACTGCCATCCGTTTTCATTCTGAACCCATTTCCCTGCCGGAATTACCGTAACTTCTGTTACCGTACTCGTCGCCATGGAAACGGTATTTCCAACCGTGTTTGTTGCCACAACGTAATAGTAATCTTTGCCCTCCGCCGAAGTATCGACCTGGTATGTCACTTCTGTTGCGCCTTCAATCGGCGTTCCTCCGCCGTTGGAATTTACGTTGTTCTTATACCACTGATATGTTACTGTGCCTTCTCCCGTTATTCCTGCCTCACAAGTCAGCTTTCCAGATGTATTTCCAACGGGAATCTGCAGGCTCTCCACCGGATTTACCGAAAAAATCGGCTTTTCCAGATTGGCATCTACATGAACAGCATCGCTGTCCTCTTTTGAAATATCTACACTGGCCGAAGACGAAACCGTCGTCTCAGTTCCCATCATTTTATCCATCAGACTGTCTGTGGAACATCCTGAGAGGAATACTACACTGCACATGCATGCTGCCAGAAATATGATTCGTCTATTCTTCATATGCTTTGCACTCCTTTTTTATAATTGTTACGAAAATGTTGCAATATTGTTTCAATTCTCACCGAGACCATTATAGCACATCACGACACACCACGTCAAATCTTTTATATGACGCTTCCAGACAACCCGCAGAGACAACAAAAAAGCCCCCGGTGACGGGAGCCTTTTGCTGCATTGCACATCGGAACTGATTCCGATTTATGAATATTAGTCCATTGCAACGACTTCTTTTTTGTTGTAAGAACCACAAGCTTTGCAAACTCTGTGCGGCATCATAAGAGCACCACATTTGCTGCATTTTACAAGGTTCGGAGCAGACATTTTCCAGTTTGCTCTTCTCTTATCGCGTCTTGCTTTGGAAGATTTATTCTTAGGACAAATGGACATAGTTACACCTCCTTAAATTTGCTGAATATATCTTTGATTGCAGCCATTCGGGGGTCTAGCCCTGTGGTATCACAATCACAGGTCTGAATATTCAGATTCGCACCACAACGGCTGCAGATTCCTTTACAGTCATCTTTACACAGCACTCGAATCGGCCATTGGACTATGAGCTCATTACGAACCAGTTCTTCCACATCGAGCTCGTCTCCCTCCACAAATGAAGAGTCCTCTTCTTTTTTCTCGCGTTCTTCCTCTGACAGATTCAGATCAATCTGCAGATCGAACTCGAGCTGGAATGGAGTCGCTACCGGTGTCAGGCATCTTGCACATGGAATCTCCATTGTAAGGTCTGCGCTGCCGGTGATCGTGATCACACGATTGCCTTCATGCGTAAGGCCAAGGATAACAGGATGTTTTTCGATTACCCGATAGTCCTGCCCGCCGATCGAAAAAATTTCGGATGTAAGCGGAATTTCATACTTTTCGGACTTTCCGTCCTGCGCAAATAACTTGGTCAGACTGATTTTCATATTGTTCTCCTAATCACACTTTACCAATTATACCCGGGAAGGTAAGAATTGTCAACTGCTTTTTGAATTATTTTTTATTTTCCTTTTACTAACTCTACAGTCTCCTCGCAGATTGCGATTTCCTCGTTGGTCGGGATCACGCATGCTGTAATCTTGGAGTCTTCTTTGGTGATGATCTTCTCAACGCCGCGGCAGTTATTTGCCTCAGAATCGAATTCCAGACCCATGAACTCAAATGCTTTGCAGATGGTCTCACGAAGCGGAATAGCGTTCTCTCCAAGGCCTGCGGTGAAGGTGATCACATCTACGCCGCCCATAGCTGCGATGTAGGAACCGATGTATTTGATAATGCGGTAAGCGTATGCTTCCAGACAGTTGATGGCATCCTGATTGCCTGCCTCTGCTGCTGCAGATACATCACGGTAATCGCTGGAGATGCCGGTCATGCCGAGCATACCGGATTTCTTGTTCAGAATGTTCAGAACCTCGGATACGGTCAGGTTCTCTTTGTTGCACAGATACTCAACAAAAGCTGGATCGATATCTCCGGAACGGGTTCCCATGATCACACCTTCAAGCGGGGTAAGGCCCATGGAGGTATCTACACATTTGCCGTTCTTTACAGCGGAAAGGGAAGCACCATTTCCCATATGGCATACGATGATCTTCAGATCGTTGTAGTCTTTGCCAAGGAACTCTGCGGTTCTCTTGGATACGAATTTATGAGAAGTTCCGTGGAAGCCGTATTTACGGATTGCGTATTTCTCATAGTACTCTTTCGGAATACCGTACATATATGCTTTCGGAGGCATGGTCTGATGGAATGCGGTATCAAATACTGCTACGTTCGGAACGCCCGGCATCAGTTTCATGCAGGCATTGATTCCCATCAGGTTTGCCGGATTGTGCAGAGGACCGAGGTCAGCGCACTCCTCGATAACTTTGATTACTTCGTCATCGATGATAACAGAGTTTGTGATCTTCATTCCGCCGTGCAGAACGCGGTGTCCGATGGCATCTACTTCTTCCAGGCTCTTGATGACGCCGCTCTTCTCGTTTACCAGAGCGTCCAGAACCATCTGGATTGCCTCTACGTGTGTCGGCATTGCTGCTTCTGTTACCTCTTTTTCGCCGTTCTTTGGCTCATAAACGAGGCGTCCGTCGATACCGATTCTCTCACAGAGTCCTTTTGCCAGGACGTCACGGTTATCGTAATTGATCAGCTGGAATTTCAGAGAGGAACTTCCGCAGTTTACTACTAATACGTTCATTTCTAAATTCTCCTATTTTAAAAGTCTTATTAAAACTTCTGGCCGGCCTGTTCTCCGCAGCCGGCCAGAAAACCGCTTGTAATTGGTTTTATTTCGTGCTTACTGTGCCTGGCACTGTACAGCAGTGATTGCTACAACACCAACGATATCCTCTGCGGAGCATCCACGGGACAGATCGTTGACTGGAGCTGCGATACCCTGCGTCATTGGGCCGTATGCTTCTGCTTTTGCCAGTCTCTGTACCAGTTTGTATCCGATGTTTCCGGCATCCAGATCCGGGAAGATCAGAACGTTTGCTTTTCCTGCTACTTTGCTGTCCGGAGCTTTGGATGCACCTACGCTTGGAACGATAGCGGCATCAAGCTGCAGCTCGCCGTCGAGTGCGAGATCCGGGTTTGCTTCTTTTGCAATTCTGGTAGCCTCAACAACTTTGTCTACATCAGCATGTTTTGCACTTCCTTTGGAGGAGTGGGAAAGCATAGCAACTCTTGGCTCGTTTCCGGTCAGCATGCGGTAGGACTCTGCGGAAGACTCTGCGATTGCAGCCAGCTCTTCCGGATTCGGGTTCTGGTTCAGACCACAGTCACCGAATACGAATACACCGTCATCGCCGTACTCGCAGTCCGGAACTACCATCAGGAAGAATGCGGATACGAGTTTTGTGCCTGGTTTGGTCTTTAAGATCTGCAGGCATGGACGTAAGGTGTTTGCGGTAGAATGGCAGGCACCGGAAACAAGTCCGTCTGCATCTCCCATTTTAACCATCATAACGCCATAATATGTATAGTCATTCAGGATGGTCTCTCTTGCTTTCTCCGGAGTCATGCCTTTCTTTGCACGAAGCTCTACCAGCTTATCTACATAAGCCTGTGTTTTCTCGTTTTTCTCTGGATCTACAATAGTAGCTTTGGAGACATCCAGTCCCTCGCTGCCTTTCTTTACTGCCTCTTCGCTTCCGATGATGATCAGATTTGCAAGGTCCTCTTTCAGGATCTGTGCAGCAGCCTCATATGTTCTTCTGTCTTCTGACTCTGGCAGTACAATTGTTTTTTTGTCTGCTTTTGCTCTTGCTTTAATTTTGTCAATAAATCCCATGATCTTTTGACTCCTTTCGATAAATTTACTCGATATTCTCATTGTAGTACGCTTTTTGCCCTTTCGCAAGTATAAAATTCAAAACAACTGGACAAAAAATCCAAAACGGAGGAATTCTTGCATTCCTTTTCTGTTTTTGTTACGATAGGGCTATGTGATCCGCGGTTCCTCTCTATTTGGAATCGTGCTATTTTTTTCGAAAGAAGGTACGTTTTATGACCATTACCGCAGTCATTGCAGAATATAATCCTTTTCATAACGGCCATGCTTATCAGCTGGCAAAAGCCAGGGAACTGACCGGGGCGGACTATCTTGTCGTGATTATGAGCGGCGATTTCGTCCAGCGCGGCGCACCTGCGATTCTTGACCAACACGACCGTGCGGAGCTGGCGCTTCTTGGCGGCGCGGACCTTATCTTACAGCTTCCGTGTCACTTTGCACTCGGCAGTGCACAGCATTTCGCACGCGGGGCGGTATCGCTTCTTACTGCGCTTGGCTGTGTCGATTTTCTCTGCTTTGGCAGTGAATATGGAGACACGGCGCCGTTTCTGGAACTCGCTGATGTTCTGCTCCACGAGCCGGAGGAATACCGTGAGCTGCTCTCCGGTCTGCTTCGGAACGGACTTTCCTTCCCGACGGCGCGCGCACAGGCACTTTCCGCTTATTTTTCTGACAGCGCTTCCTTCTCTTCGCTTTCAAAAGAAGAACTTGATACCTTTTTAAAAGAACCAAACAATATTTTAGGCATTGAATATGTCCAGGCACTTCTGCTGTCACAAAGCCGCATTCGGCCGGTAACGATCCGCCGGGAGGGCAGCGGCTACCACGAAGGAGCGCTTTTCACACAGGCACTCCCTTCTGCTACAGCAATGCGGAATCTTCTTTTTTCCAATCCGCATAAGGATCCGGAACTGTCCGCGCTCGCCTCCTGCATGCCGGAAGCAGTCTATCCCGCTTTCCAGGACGCCGTCACCGCACACGGCCTGCTTTCCAGCGATGATTTCAGCCTGCTCCTCGCCGCGCGGCTCCTCACAGAAACGAAGGAATCCCTTTCCTCTTATCTTGATCTTTCGCCGGATCTTGCCAACCGTATCCTCCGCCTGCGTTATGCATGTTCCTCATTTTCAGAATTCGCCATGCAGCTTAAAACAAAGGAAATGACGTATACCCGCATCAGCCGCGCCCTGATGCATCTGCTTCTGAACCAGAAAACATTGTACCCGGCCGGCTATAACCGTGTTCTCGGTTTCCGAAAAAGTGCCGGTGCATTGTTAAAAGAGATTAAAAGACGTTCTTCTCTGCCGCTCATTACCAAGGCAGCCGACGCCCCGCGGCTTCTTACCGGCGATGCACTTGCCGCCTTTGAGAGCGATATACAGGCCTCTCTTTTTTACGAGACTGTCCGTTCTCACAAAACAGGGACACCGTTCGTCCATGAATACACAAAAAAGCTGGTTCTGTTATAGAACCAGCTTTTTTCCAGCAGCAGCATCATCTGCTGCTGTGGAACTGTATAGTCCTCCACAAACAGGAAAACATTTTTTGTATCTGCACTTTCTCTTGTAAAGTCAAACTGCATGAAACGCATCTCACCATTCAGTATAAAATTGATCATAACATGATGCATGATGTGTTCTGCTGTTCCCTGTGTGATTGCTTCCATCGTCATCTGCTGTTTTATCCGATTAAGATCATCTATATTGCCAGATGCATAACGCATGAGTATCTTCAAAATCAATGTACAGGATTTCTATATAATGATTTTTAAGAGCTTTTTCATATATTGCAGCCTGAACCGCTTTCTCCAACAACTGAATTCCTCCTTGTTTTCTCATGTACTATTAATGCTTCATAGCACTCCCGCTATAAATTACTTTCATCAGTAATTCCACATCAACAGGCTTAGCAACATGTTCATTCATCCCTGCTTCTTTTGCCCTTATTCTGTCCTCCGTGAACGCATTTGCTGTCATTGCAATGATCGGTATTTTCTTTGCATCCTCTCTGTCCAGAGACCTAATCATCTTTGTAGCTTCATAACCATTCATGACCGGCATCATAATGTCCATAAGAATGACATCAAATTCACCAAGTTCACTATTTCTGAACAGTTCAACAGCTTCCTGACCATCCCATGTTTTTGTCACGTCGGCACCTTTTTTCTTTCAGGAAATCCTCTCTTAGCTGCCCGCCGTTTTCTGTTTCCATTTTAATATTTGTACTCATTTGTCTGGCACTTTCAATGGCACGGAGGAGACTTTTGGATTCCGAAGATTCATTATAATGGGTGTAGTGGAACACTGCACTTTCACATAGTTTACAATCTCCACCATTCTTTTCTCTGCTTCTGCTTTTTCTGCGTGGAAGAAATAAAACAGAGAGACTACAGCTACACAGATTCCTATCAGACCGCCGAGCAACTGGATCCGTTTTTCTCCACCTCCAGATACTTCTGGGGATCATCCAGGTATTTTTCAATGATTTTCAGGGATGTGCCATCCAGACGCATCTCTTCCTGTGTCTGGCCCATCTGCTCACAGATTCCCCTGTCATCCTCTTTTGCAAAAGCAACGCCTATTCCGGTGATCATCAGAGGCTCTTCCAGGATACGGAAGCTTGCATCATAATCCTTCCTATACTGAACGATAGATTCCTCGTGTGCAGCAACCGCATCTACATATCCTTTTCCCAGAAACGTATAGATCAGCTCCCGGTGTCCCAGGATGATCAGATTTCCCAGCTTTGGGATCCTCTCATCCGTCCGGTTCAGAAAGATGCTTTCCGGTTTGGTTGTGGACTGGACAGCGGTAATCGTCAAGACGTCCTTCCATAGAAAAAACAGCCCATGATACAATCAATCTCGCCGCTCTCCACCAGTTCTTTTTTCTCCTCCCAGTTGATCTGGACAACCTTCACCTGTTATCCCATTCTTTTGAATGCTTCCGTAGCCAGTTCTACATCAATTCCTGTCGGTACACCATCCTCATTCAGATAATTGTATGGTGGATAGCTGTCGCTGCCGAGGGTAATAACAGGCTTTTCGGTTTCTTCTTTCGTGTTATCTGTGTTTTTGCACCCTGCCAGGGTGACTGCTAAATATCAAAAGTCCTAATAAAATTACTATAGTTTTTCTTAATTTCAATGAATGATTATGTTTTTGCGTTTACTACCCCTTTTTTGTCAGCAGTTTTGTGATCGCTCTTTTTAATCGCGGAATATCAATCGGCTTTCCAATATGTTCATTCATCCCGGCCTCCAGACATGCTTTCCGATCTTCCTCAAAAGCATTTGCCGTCATGGCAATGATTGGAATCTTTTTGGCATCTTCACGTTCCAGCATACGAATTGCTTTTGTTGCTTCCAGCCCATCCATGACCGGCATCATCACATCCATGATGATGACATCATACTCATCCAACCTGGAATTCTGAAATATTTCAAGTGCCTCTTTTCCGTTTTTCGCTTCTGTAATGTTCAGATGCTCCTCCCCCAGGATTTCATGGGCTATCTCCATATTAATGACATTATCTTCAACAAGAAGCACCCGTTTTCCTGACAGATCCATGTCCTGTGAGTAGCTGTCCTTCTGTGAATCATTATTTTCAACCAAATAATCTATTTCAAATGGAACCGTAACCGTAAACGTGCTTCCTACATTTTCTTCGCTTTCCAGTTCTATCGTTCCACCCATCCGTTCAACAATATCTTTGACAATCGAAAGTCCCAGACCGGAGCCACTGAATGTTGTAGTTGACTGTTTGCCTTCCTGCGCAAAAG
>OGOY01002515.1_pt1 | contig 16112 bp, 7 predicted proteins | sample 1552811 | NCBI WGS metagenome assembly OGOY01 (sample SAMEA2580132, study PRJEB22360) | human gut metagenome | biome: human gut; feature: human-associated habitat; material: faeces | place: Denmark | collected 2008/2010 | reverse complement strand
TGGGAAAGACCGTTGGAGATGGAATCAATACAATCGTTAATACACTGTTACTGTTGATCACTGGAATAGACTGGAAATTGTTAGGATCTTCCTTCGCCAGAGGAATGAACAGCTTGGTGGATACGGTCAATTGGTGGAATCTGGGAAATCTTATTGGACAGAAATTTATGATTGCATGGAATATGTTCTATGGTTTTGTGACAACGCTTAATTGGTCACAAGTAGGATTTGCACTGGCAAATGGAATTAATGGAGCAATTGCAGCAATTGATGGTGAAACGATTGGTGCGAGTATTTCAGCGTTTGTGTTGGGATTGCTGACAATGATTACTACAGCAGCTCAAAATACAGATTGGCATGCAGTTGGTCAGACAATCGCAGATATGCTAAATGCCATTGACTGGATTGGTTTGGCATCACAGCTATATGAGGCCGGAAAAGCTCTGATTGATGGACTTTTGACTGCATTTAGTGAGTTACCAGCACCTGTGATTCTTGCAACAACATTGATTCTTGCATTTTTGGCAGCGATAAAGATGGGACCGGCGATAGCATCTGCAGTATCAGCAATTAAAACCATAATAACTACGATTCAGGGCGCTGGAGGACTAATTTCAGCACTGAAAGCGGTTGTAGTGATGATTGGTGGACCGACAACGCTTGCTATAGTGGCGATAGTTGCGGTTGTAGCCGGTGCAGTTGCGCTGATTATCATGCATTGGGACGAAGTGAAAGAATGGATGACAGGCTTTGTAGAATGGTTAAAATCATTATTCCTTACAGATTGGACCACAGTTTTTGGCTCAGCCGGGCAGGTCATTAATGATTTTTTCAGCGGAGTATCACAGTTTTTTGGAGGAATAAAGAAAATCTTTAGTGGTTTAATTGATTTCTTAACTGGAGTATTTACGGGAAATTGGAGTAAGGCTTGGAGTGGAGTTGTTACGATTTTCGGAGGCTTTTTTGACATGATTGTTGGATTGGCAAAAACACCAATTAATGCCGTAATTGATTTGGTTAATGGTATGATCAGTGCGGTTGAAAGCGGATTGAATTGGGTAATAGGCGGAATCAATAAGATTGGTTTCACAGTTCCAGATTGGGTTCCAGGATTGGGCGGAACTGGCTGGCATCCGAATGTTGGCACGGTAAGTTGGGGAAGAATCCCACGATTGGCAACCGGAGCTGTTATTCCTCCGCAAAGCGAATTTCTTGCAGTTTTGGGTGATCAGAAGCGGGGAACGAACATTGAGACACCAGAAAGTCTACTGCGCCAGATCATGCGAGAAGAATTGCAAAGTAGGGATAGTGGTGGAAGTCGGACATACCGTTTTACCGCGCAGATCAATCGACGAGTGCTGTTTGATGAGATGATGGAAGAAGCTCGGGCAAGACAGGATCAGTCAGGTAATAATCCATTTGAGTTAGCGTAAGGAGGAATCATGCAGGACGAAGTGATAATGATTGATGGGATTGTAATTCATCAGCCAGATAAAGATCTGCAGCATAGCTTTGTCACAACCTATTCAGAAGACAGTGTAAGAGTACAGAGCGGAGTGGGGCATTTCACTCCGCTTTTTACAGCTGAGCAGGAAAGCTATACAGCTACAAATGTTCCGGCAGAGAAGGTATCAGAGATTCTACAATTAGTAATTCAACGCAATTTCACGCTGCATTATTTTAGTCCATATTATGGTTGCTGGCGTGATGATACATTTTATGTGGGAAAAGGTGACTGTAAAATTGGCACTTTAAAAGAAAATGAAGAGAAATTTAGTTCTTTGAGCTTTAATATGACTGGAATTAATCCGGTTAAACCAGCAAGAAAGTGAGGTGATGATAAATGATTCATGTGTCCAGTGAATTTCGTGAGCAAATGGAAATGCGAACTGATTTTAAAGAGCAGGCAGAGGTGACATTTTTAGATGGAACGAAGCTTTCATTAACAGAGAATGACTTTACAGTATCGAATAATTCGATTACGGATGGAGCTGGGAATAATGGCCTGCCTCTAGGAGCTGCTATTCAACGGCAGATTCAGATTGAACTAATGAATGATGATGATCACCTCGAAAAATATGATTTTGTTGGAGCACAAATTCGGTTGTACATGACGTTTTGGCTGCCCAAAACAAAAGAACTGAAAGAACGAATTGAAAAGATTGAGTGCGGATATTTTACTGTAACAAAGCCGGAAACTTACGGACAGACAGTGATTGTAGCAGCAGTGGACGATATGTATCGAGCAGATAAAGCGTTCTATAGTGATCTGATTTTCCCTGTATCTGCATCTGAACTATTTATTGAGATGTGTGAACATTGCGGCATTCAGCCTGGCAATACATTGTTCCGCAATAATGACTTTACAATCAAGGAAAAGCCATCCGGAAGTGATTTGACATTTCGTGCTGTGTTTGGATATCTGGCAATGTTGGCTGCTGGAAATGCGCGGATTAGTCGACAGGGTACGTTGGAAATTTTGTCCTATGATTTTTCGGCATTCGATCAAGAAGAGGTGCATATACAGGAACTTCGAAACTTCAATTCCTTGAAGATTGGAACCGAAGATGTAGTAATCACTGGAATCCGAATGAAAGTAAAAGGAAAAACAGCCGAAGAGGATCAGACATTTTTATGTGGGAAAGAAGGATATCTTATTGAAGTTGAGAACCCGCTAGTTGCAGGACAGGAGCAGCAGCTGTTGGATTCAATTGGGCAAAGGCTGATCGGAGCGCATTTGCGTGATTTCAGCGGTGATCACATAGCATATCCGTTGGCGGAATTTATGGATCCGGTATATGTGGAAGACAGGAAAGGGCGAAAATATCCGTCAGTATTGACCGACATTGATTTTACTTTTTTCGGAATCACGACATTAAAAAATAGTGCTGTTTCAGCAATAAGAAATAGCAGTAAATTTTCTTCAGGGGCTTCTAAGACGTATGAAGAGGCAAGAGATCTGATAACGAATGAGCGTAAGGCAAGAGATACTGCAATTGAAAATCTGGCAAGAAAGTTGGAGAGTAGTTCGGGACTATATTGTACGAAAGATGAGCAGCCAGATGGAAGTACAATTTATTATATGCATGACAAAGCTAAGCTGTCTGAATCAATGATTATATGGAAAATGACAGCAGAAGCGATAGGTATCAGTACAGATGGTGGAAAAACATATCCTACTGGAATTGATGCAACTGGAATGGCGATACTGAATAAGATTTATGCTATTGGTATTGATGCAAAACACATAAATGCTGGTGAACTGAATGCAGCTATAGTTAAAATTAAAAACCTCCACCTGCAAGACATCAGCGATGACAAAGGAGTGACACTTGATGCTACGTTGAATGGGATCACAGCGGATGTATCATCAAAATACACAGAGCTGGACGGCAAAATCAGTGAAAATTCCGCCTCAATCAGTATGCTGCCAGACTCCATCACATCTACTGTGAAGAAAAGCTACATTGATCCGCTGACAGGCCGAGTAATCGAAGCAGAAAATGATATCGAATCAGCTGAGAACCGAATTACTCAAAACGAAAAAGACATCCTTGCAGCACGATCGGAAATCACGCAAACTGCATCTTCCATTACAGCTAATGTATCAGCATTGTATCAAGAACTGGATGGCAAAATAAGTAATAATAGTTCTTCAATTAGCATGTTGCCAGATTCGATCACATCGACGGTAAAGACGACCTATATTGATCCTTTGACAACTCGTATGGAAAGTGCTGAAGCAAGTATAAAAATTAATGAACAGGGTATTGAAAGTAAGGTTAGTAAAAACTCTGTCATTTCCAGCATAAATCAATCTTCTGAGTCGGTTACTATCAGTGCATCAAAAATCAACTTAAAAGGAGCAGTTACAATATCATCATTGGATAGTGATCTTAAAACCTCTGTAAATAATGCAAATACTGCCAGTTCAACACTTTCTAATTGGAGTTATGATAGTAACATGACAACTATAGATGGTGGAAAAGTTGCAGCACAGACGATAACGGCAGGTCATATCGCAATTGGAGATTTTACGAATTATGCAACAGTAACTGAGAATGACTCTGCTACTCTTTTATCAGATCAGGCAATTTCAAGCAGTTCAACTCACGGAGATTGGATTGAAAAGAAAGATAAGCAAACTGGATTGAAGCATCTGTTCGTTTCTCAGCTTTATTGCATAAATTCATTTGTTAAGGACGATGTTTTGAAATTTGACTTTAATGTTTGGTGCGAAGCTGCTCAAACGGTAACGTATGGCATATGGCTTTATGACGGAAGTAAAACTTTTAAGACAGGTGCTTGGAATACCGCAGAAGTTCCTGAAAAGGGTGCTTTTCGAAATTTTACTGGAACAGTTAAAGTACCAACATTGCCCATAAATACAAAGTATTATCGAGTCGGATTTGAATTTAAAAAATATGACTCTACATCAAGAAACTGCGTGCAAAAAGTAAAGGTTACAAAAATTTCAGGTTATCTCCAAATAGGTGAAGGGTTTATAGACTCTGCTGGACCTTTCAAGATAGGTTGTATGCAATCAGTTGGAGAACTTAATGACGATGTCGAATTTAAGCACGCCATTTTCATAGATTATGGTATTGAGTTACTTGCTGGAAACGATGGATCAACTCCGTATATTGACTTTCATACCGAAGCAACTAGTCATGATAATGCGGCATATGACTACACCGCGAGACTCCAGAATACACAGAAAAGCTGGATAACTTTTTATGGTTTATCAGATGGAAAAAATCCCCCGGCTGGGTGTACTGTTCAAAGCGCCCAATTTCGCGGCACTCTCGTAAATGATTCTGATAGACGCTTGAAACAGGATATTGTCGACCTAAGTATTGATGAAGTTTTAAAGGAAATATCAAAATATAGACCTGTAAGTTATAAATACATCAACGGCGTAGATGATAATGTTCACCATGGCTTAATTGCTCAGGAAGCACAAGAAATAGCTCAGTGGGGACTTGTTGATGATCGTGGAGAATATCTTGCCATTAACTATATTGATCTTATTTCTGATCTCATTAAAACGACACAATATTCTTTGAAAGAAATAGAAAAACTCAAAACCATTATAGACAATTGAGGAATAAACATTATGAATGAGAAAAATGAAATCAAAAAGCCCGACTCTCTGATTGTGGCCAGCGCCCAGTCTGAGTTATGGCAGACAATCAAAAGCTATAATTTTCCCCTATATCTCTGGGAATTGATAGCAAAATCACTTTATCTTGAAATCAAGGGAATGTATAAAGATCAACTGGAAAATGATCAGGCTGCTTATGATCAGAAGCGAAAAGAGAGTGAAGAAGAGAATCAAAAAGAAACACAGAAAGAGGGTGATCAGACATGAATGTAACAGTCGATGTGCAGGGGCAGAAACTTCGAGTTTTGCAGAACAAAAAAGAATTTGTTGCAGGTTCGCAGAAGTTTGTCCGCTTTGAGTTTACGCTGGATGAAGACTGGGATAACCTGCTGAAATTTGCTCAGTTTCGTCAGGGAGGAGTTGCATACAATCAGTATCTTGATGATGAAAACGGAGCCTATCTTCCAGCCGAGATTGGAGAGGGAACCTGCACCATGATGTTGTATGGAAGCGGCGGAGAAGTCATTGGTACAACCAATTATGTGACGTTCACAATTGACAAGAACAATCTGATTTCTGATGCATCAAGCACAGAGATTTCAGAGAGCCTGTATCAGCAGTTAGTTACCAAGATAAATGCATTGTCAAGCTGGAACGGACAGAGTGTGTCCGATCTTGTAGAAGCAGACAAAGAGCTGCAGCGTCAGATCAATCAGAAAGCGAAACAGTCCGATCTGGAAGCAGAGGTGACAAGAGCTCAGACAGCAGAAAAGAAAAATGCAGATGCAATTATGCTTAAAGCAAGCCAATCATCCGTAGATGAATTGTCACAGAAGGTCACACAGTTAGAGAACAATGAAGTCATTGCGGAAAAGATTTCTCAGGCAGTTAATTTAGAGATGGACCGCTACCTTACAAGCGGTAAGCTGGCATCAATGACTATTACAGATGGTAGCATAGCCAGAACAAAGGTGGATTCAAATTTTGAGAAGACATTGGCTAAGGCAGATACAGCCATGCAGCCGTCAGTATACGATCCAAATGGACGAAATGTAGACGTTTATTCTTATGCGCAGAGCAAAGCAGATTCCGTGCAGAAAAACGTGGATGCAGTAAAGGATGAGATTGTTAAGTCCTATAAGTTGACAGACACACTGACCTACACAAATCTGTCTGATACGATTCAGGGTGCTGTTACACTGGCGCGCACCTATGCTCAGGCACTTCTGGCTGACTATAAGGCATTTACGATAAAGATTGTGGATGAGCTGCCAAATGCAGGAGAGAGCATGACGTTCTATTTGCTTCCAAACAAATCTAAGACCGGCTATGACAAGTACTGGTGGATTACGGATGACGATGGTACCCAGAAATGGGATGTTTTCGGCTCATCAACCACATTAGTAGTAGATTCTTTGGATTCAGTCACTCCGGATGCCGACACAGATTACATCTTAAAAGAAAATGGAGGCTATCTGTACTATAAGTACATTGATGGAGAGTGGAGAGTAATCGCAGGATCTCTCGCCTATGTGTCATCCACGCTTCCGGACATTGATCAGGGCAACGCATACACCGATTACTATGTTACCGATCAGGAGAGTGGCTCCTACATCCACTATCGCTTCATCAACGGTGCATACCGTGTGATCGGCGGCAACAGCTACACCAAAGATCAGATGGATGCTATCCTTGCTCCGGTAAAAGAGTCAGTGGAGGCCAATGCACAGAACATTGAGTCAAACGTAACCAACCTTTCTTCTTTAAGCAAAACTGTAGATAAGATACGAAGTGATGTCGACAATATCGATACAGAAGGTTACTCTTATTACCACACCGTGACACAGGACGACAATCAGAACTACGTGTTGACTTTATATCAGGTCAAGGGCAGCAACGAGGAAATCGCCAGCCAGACAATGCTTCCTGCAGGTGGAGGTGGTGGAGGCGGCACCGTCACTACCACACTTACCGTAGAGCGTGTGACCCCATCCCCACTCATAATTACCACAACTGATTCAGCAGTGATTGAAATAGACTTTTCCAGTACCGATGCAGATGGCGAGACCATTGACGCGACTTATACATGGAAGTCAGGAAGCACAGTATTGATGTCAGGTTCACTGACTCAGGGAAGAAATTCGTTTGACCTGTCTGAATATGTCTCCGTAGGAACACAGAAATTTACGCTGACTGTAACCGATGAGGGAGGCTCCACAGTCGTGAAATCATGGACTGTCCAGAAGGTTGATATTCGAATCGAATCCACCTTCAATGACAGATACACAACCGCTGTAGGCCGTTCTGTGTCGTTTTCCTACACTCCGTATGGATCTGTTGCCAAGACAGTTCATTTTAAGTTAGACGGAGTTGAAGACACTGTGACAACATCATCATCCGGTACGCTGCAGTCCTATACAATTCCGGCTAAATCGCATGGCGCGCATCTTCTTGAAGTCTGGATTACGGCAACCGTGAACAACACTCAGGTCGAGACTGCCCATCTCTATCGCGACATCATCTGGTATGACGAAAGCGAAGAGGATGGCAGCTATAAACCGGCAGTCATTGGTTGTATCTACCGGACTGACTATTATGGCGTCCTGAAAGCGAGACAGTATGACACGACACCGATCATTTACAACGTATATGATCCGTCAACCAATTATCCAGTGGTTAAGCGCTATGAGGACGATGTGCTGATCAGTACAGATACGATTTCGTCCAGCCAGAATGTATGGAATTATCAGTCATCCAAAGTTGGAACACACACGCTGAAACTTGTCTGCCGTGATACAACTGTCACCATCAAGGTGGAGATTGCAGAGCTTGGCATTGATGTATCACCTGTCATTGGAAATCTGGAAGTGGATTTCAATCCGACCGGAATCACGAACTCATCAGCAGATCGAGAGTGGCACAATGATAAATATAAATTCACAGTATCAGATAACTTTGACTGGTCGGGTGGTGGCTATAAGACAGACGAAAAAGGAGATACATATTTTCTGATCAAAGCAGGTACGTCAATAACGCTTGACTACAACATGTTTTCAGGAGGTTTGAACGCAAACCCATCTGTAAACGGAGCGGAAATGAAAGTGATCTTTATGGTTGAAAATGTACAGGATGCAAATGCTGTATGGATGAGCAATGTAGAGACTACGGTTAATGAAAATACAGGCGCAACAGTAAACATGGGTATCCAGATGGGTGCACATGAAGGATGGTTAAAGACCAACAATGCCAGTGACAGTGACACAGAGTCCGGCGTGGCTGCAACCAATACCTACCTGTATATGCCATACAGTGAGGAAGACATCATTGAAATGGACATAAACATTGACGTGCTTGATCGTGATGATTCTACGGCTAAAGCATTTGTCATGGCTTATGAGGATGGTGTGCCGTCCAAGGCATTTGTGTATGACAGCAGCGACCGTTTCTATCAGTACACATCGCAGCCTTTAAAGATAGGCTCTGATTATTGCGATATTCGTATCTATCGCCTAAAAATATACTCGGCAGCATTAACTACCGAAGATATCATGCGAAACTTTATTGCAGATTCCCGTGATTCAACAACGATGCTTGCAAGATATGATCGTAACAGTATTTACTATAATCGTGAAACAGGAACTTATACTCCATACAGCGGAGAAGGCGAACTGACACCGGAACGTCTGGCACCGATCATACCAAATGTAAAGGTTTTGATGCTTGAAACAGATCACTTTACAACTAGTAAGAAAGTATTTGTTAAGTCAAGTCTTCGCTGTATCCATGCTCCGGGCGGAAGTTTATATCCGGGAGATGAATATTATGACAACTGGCTTTTTGAAAATGGCTGGCACAGTGGTCAGGGAACTACATCGGATAACTATGGAAACTCAGGTCGAAATCAGGATTATCTGTTTAACTGTGACGGCGTACATAAGCCTTCAGACAAGATCAAAAATCCAGAGCCGGATTACATTTCACAGGTGACATTAGGATACAACACGGAGAATGCATATACGGAAAAGTGTAACGATTGGAAGGGCAATACTGGAAAAGTCGCGTTAACGAGAACTTCCGTGCCGAATAATTTCTTTAATCTGAAGGTAAACATTGCATCTTCAGATAACGTGAATAATGCACTTCTTCAGAAGCGTTATAATGACTTCCTGCCGTATATTTCACCTGCAGCTGCAAAAGACAGCAAGGTGAAGAATGATATGGAATTTGTCCCGGCAGTTGTCTTTATCCGTGAAACAAACGCAGATATCTCTACACACAATGAGTTTTTGGATACACAGTGGCATTTCTATGCACTCGGTAACTTAGGCGATTCCAAGAAAACAGATTATACCAGAGCCTATGATCCGGAGGACATGAATGAGTTTACCATTGAGATTTCAGATAATACAAAGAATAATGCCGTGTTCCAGTCTGGAGTTTATCTGGATTCTTCTGGAAATCGCTGCTTAGAGAAATTCACGCTGACAGAAGGCACAGATGACGATGGAAATAAGGTATATACTCCTGTATCTGCTGCAAAGCCGGACAGCTTCGTGTATCCGATCACACAGGCCGAGTGGGAAAATAAAGACAATATGCGTCACTGGTGCTTGTACAATGAAGGTTTTGATGGCGATCACTCTTTTGAACCACGATATGCGTGCTGTGGCGATTATCGAGACGGTAAATTGGTTAATGATACATCAGGCAGAGGAAAAGCCCAGCTAGTACTCAATAATGAAGTATGGAGAGCGTTTTATCGCTGGGTAGTGACTGCATCGGATGAAGAATTTGTACAGGAACTGGACCAGTGGTGCGTGCGAAGTGCCGTTGAGTTTTTCTATGCATTCACTCACATCTATACCATGATGGACAATCGTGCAAAAAACACTTTCTGGCATTTTGCCAAGACTGGTACTTATCGTCAGGTAGCAAGGCCTGTGAAAGAACTGCTTCACGTCTATGCAGAACTGTCCTCAGACGGATCTTATACAACGACAAAGGATACTTCAATTACAGTAGGAAAGACTTATTATACACAGTATGCTTTTGATCTATGGGATTATGATAATGATACTGCGCTTGGCATTAACAATAACGGTGAATTGATTTTCCCATATGGAAAAGAGGATGGAGATTACAATATCGAAGGAAATCCTGCTTCGGGTTATGTATTCAACGGTGCAACATCTGTTTTCTGGTGCAGACTTCGTGATCTGTTGGCATCCGAGATTACAAGTGTTTTTTCATCTGTTGCGTCGGAGTGCTTTAGTGCAAATGATCTGATCAACCAATTTGACAGTTATCAGGAGTGCTATCCGGAAGAAATTTGGCGCTTGGACATTCAGAGAAAGTATATTCGTACTTTCACGGGAGAATCAATCGACAATTCAAAGCCAAAGCATGATGTTCAGTATTTAAGAGACATGATGCAGGGACGCAAAAAGTATCAGCGTCGTCAGTGGATGCGTGATCAGGAGATCTATTTTGGAACAAAAGCATTGATGAACACAGTTGTTGGTGATAATAACCGTATCACTTTTAGATGTTATACACCTACTGGAGACGTGGCAGTACCGCCAGATTACACGCTCCGTATCACACCGTATTCAGACATGTATGTGTCCGTTATGTTTGGTAATGGCGGCACTCAGCAGGTCAGAGCAAAAGCCGGTGTAGAATACAAGATTGAGTGTCCTCTGTCGGCAATGGATGATACTCAGGTCACAATTTATGGTGCAAACAGAATTGCAGCCTTAAATGATTTGTCAGCCTGCTACATTGCTGCCAACAACTTCTCTATGGCATCCAAGCTGCGTAAACTTGTGCTTGGAAACACCACACGGGGATACTCGAACTCACGTCTGACATCGCTGACGCTCGGCAGTAATGAGCTGTTGGAAGAACTTGATATCCGAAACTGCGCAAACCTTACCGGTTCATTGAATCTGGCACAGTGCAGTAACCTTCTGAAGCTTTATGCAGAAGGAACCAAGATTACTGGTGTAATCTTTGCGACAAACGGCAAGGTGAGGTTAGTGCATCTGCCAGAGACCATAAATACATTAACGATGCGAAATCTGAATGATTTGACGGACTTTGATTGTACATTGGAAGCACTTGAAACTTTAACGCTTGAGGGCGGTACACTGGATAGCTTAGACATTGTAACTAAGACAATCAGCACGTTACAGGTTTTGAATCTGTACAATATTAACTGGACAGTGGGAGATACGGTATTGCTTAACAAGATGGTAAAGCTGTTCTATTCTCTGGTAACAGGTTCCTGCTATGTATCGGGTTCCATTCGATTACAGGAAATTTCAAAGTACAAAAAGGTATGGAGTGATTTGGAAGTAACCTATAATAGTGCAAATCTAGTACCTCAGTTTATTGCAACATACGTTAACAAAGATGGAAGTGTTTTGCACGAAGAGTATGTAGACAGAGGCTCTGTTCCACCTGATCCGGTTGCAGAAGGATGGATTTCCACACCGACTGCAGAGAGTACTGAGCAGTATGATTTCACTTATATTGGATGGGATAATATCACTGGTGTTATGCTAACGAACCGAACAATTACTGCACAGTATTCGGAGACGATCAGAAAGTATACCATAACATGGTATTCACGATCAGGAGTCTCTCTCGGCTCTAAAACAGCGGTATATGGAGCTGAGGTAGTTTACGATGGCGAAATTCCAACAAATACATCAGAGGAAAATACCTATGTGTACAATGTTTTTACAGGGTGGGATAAGTCAACTGGATTTATTCATGAGGATGTTGATGTATATGCAGTATGGGACAGAGGCGAGCTGCCGCCATCAGGTAAAGATTTAAAAGATATGTCAGTCGCTGAAATTTATGGTGTTTGTGCATCAGAGAAAATGGACGAGTATTTTGAAATGCGGGATTATTTTGACTTAAAAATGGGAAATGATCTTAAATTTTCTAATGTTCACTCTGAACTGCTTTGCGAGAATACCTATTTTGATGGAACAAATGCTGTTGATAAGAAAATCCTTTTATTTGATGAAGATTCGCCATCCTTTACATTAGCAATTGATTTTGAATTCAATAAAAATGATGAAAGAGCTACGTTACTCTCTTGCTATGAAGAAAATGGAAGCGAGGGATTCCGATTATATCTTAATGGAAATAATCCAGTAATTGAATGGGGAGATAAGAAGCAACAAGTGGGATATGGATATATTCCGGGATTATGTGTAATCCGGCACATAAAAGGGTCTAATAGTTTGTTCCTTTATGCTTTTCATACAGCTGAAATAATGACAAGAACAGATACAGACGTTAAAGTATTTGAAATTGTTCGTTCCAGAAGAACAAATACAAAATCAACATTATGTTTGGGTGGAATTAAATACAGTGATGGATTCGATTACTGTGCAAAAGGCTGGATTAACTGGTGCAAAATCTGGTATGAAGATCTTGGCGGAGAAAATGCAAAAACACTTGCAGCCTGGACACATGAGATTTGGCGTATGGAATACTGCGGTTCATCGAGATATCGACTAGCCGGAGATACTAGCAAAAAAAGCAATGCATCTTTTATATGCAATAATGTTTTAAGACAGAAAATCCAATACAACAATGCATATGACGCGAGTGGCGGCTGGCATTCCATGGCAGCATACGTAGTTGAAAATGAACGTGTATACAAAGCAATGCCTGTTCAATGGAGAACAATAATTAAAAAGGTAAAGGTAAATGCAAAAGAAAAAAATGGTACTTCTAATGTGGTTACTTCTGAGACATACCTTTATCCACCGGCTCGTGTAGAAATGGATGGCACTACAGATACTTTATTCACTGGTGAAGGTTATCATATTCCTTGGTTTGTAAGTAATGCAACTAGAGTAAAATTTCTTGAGCTTTATGTTGAGTATAATCCTACTATTTACACAGACAACACAGATCCAACACAGTTAACTTCAAATCATGTAAAAGAGGGAGATTTTTGGCTTAATAATAATGTGTATTACCGCTATATATCCGATGAAAAATGGGTTACCAGACATGAACGGTATCTTGCAGATTCTAAAAAAGCTATTGGGAATGGGTATTGGATGTCTGCTTCTTACTACACAGAACGTACTCATAATCAAAATGCCGCAGCATGGATATTAGTTGTTGGCGAAGAAGGATCCACTATTGGATCGTTAGCTGTTCAAAATGCCGTTAATCAGGTTATTTGTTTCTCACTGTAAGAAAGGAGATTATAGTTGAAGAATTACAAAATAATTGATAAATCAACATTCAAAGGAATTGGAAGTTCTTCGGATTTCAGAAGAGTTCAGAAGAAACACGGCATTCTTCTTTCTTGTAATGAAGATGATGCTGAGTATATCCAGATCGGGGAGAAGCTGTATCATGACACATGGCTTTTGTCAGTGCAGACGGATCGAATTGCGTATGAAGATGCACAGATCATTGCCATTGAGAAAGAAGAGTATGAGTTGCTTCAGACAGCAGCGCAGACAGGCGATGAGGCATCAACTTCCTTGCCTGAGCCAGAAGAAATCACAGAGTTAATTGTTGAGCCTGATCTAACTGAAATGGTAACTATTGAATATGTGCGCCAGCAGAAGCTTAAAGAATTGGCAAAGGCATATAGTGAGGCAATCGCAAAGGGTGTTGATGTGACTTTAAGCAATGGGACAACGATTCATTACACATTGACTCCGCAGGATCAGCTGAATTTGATTGCATTGACAGATCTTGCCAATGCAGGAGAGAAGAATCTTCCATATACTGCGGAGGAGATTCAGGCAATCGCAGAAGCTGCAAATCAGTATAAAATCAAACAGAGTTCACATTTCATTGCACTGCGCTCGTATGTGGAATCTTTGACAGATTTGAATGAGATTACAGCTGTGACATATGAAATGAAACTCTAAATCGTACCGTGGGCCAAATGCCTGCGGTATTTTTATAGGAGAGACTATGACCTACATAAGAGCGCCTGCTGCAAAAAAGCAGCAAAGTAAAAAGTATATGCTGCTTTTTTGCAGCGAGAAAGGAAAATAAAATCATGAAAGTATTAGATACATATAACGCAGCTGCAGGTGCAGTGATTGCCGTGCTCAGCTATATCTTCGGTGAACATTGGGCATTATTTGCCCTGTTCTTGGCATTCAATGTTGCTGACTGGCTCACTGGCTGGGCTAAGTCAAGAATGGCTCAGAAGGAAAATTCAGCGGCAGGATGGAAGGGCGTGCTCAAGAAGCTTTTGGCTTATGATCGCGGTGGCTTTTGGCGCGTCAGCCGTTTTTGTCGAGATCGGCACGACACTTGGCATCAATTTGGAGATCACTGTTTTGCTCGGCTGGTTTGTATTGGCGTCCTTAATCGTCAACGAGCTGAGATCCATCCTCGAAAACTTCGTTGAGATGGGCTACAACGTACCTCGCATTCTGACGAAAGGCCTTGAAGTAGCAGATAAGGCGATCAATCAGAGACAGGACGATGAATAAAATTTTTTTTATGGGAGAGCTTCGGCTCTCCTTTTTTGCGCCAGCGCAAGTTGGCAGAAAGGGAAACTAATGACTACAGCAGAGCTGATAAAGATTGCAAAAGTGATATATGCCGAAGGCGGCATATTTTCTGGGAAAAATTATAATGCCTTGTTGGCTATCGCCCAGTGCATCTACGATTTACTACCGTCTTACAAAGATCTGAACGCTTGCCTGGCATCTGCATTCACAACACCTTCGGATCAGTACGATCCACAGTGTTTGCAGGCGGCGCAGGCAGTATTCGAACAGGGAGAGCGACGCTTTCAGGACGCAGAGATCTTGCAGTTCCGGAGCTACACAAAGTATTCCGATGGGCATGGCAATCCTGACAAAAAAAAGCTTGCAAGTTTGTACGCGTCCTATGACTATTTGGGCAGTGATTCCATATCACAAGAGTGGGGACATTTTTATTTTGGCAAAAAGAAGGAGGAAAAGAAGATGAGTTTCAGAATGTTAGTTATGGCCGGACACGGCAAAAATATGGATGGGTCATGGGATCCGGGAGCAGTAGGATGTGGTTATCAGGAGGCGGCACTTACACGAGAACTGCGAGATCTTATCAAAGCTGCAGCTGATCAGGCGGGTGTGCCATGTGATGTTGCACCAGATCGCAATCACTATTCGTATTTCAAACATGGTGGTCAGTATGACGTGTCCGCCTACAATTATGTTTTAGAGGTGCATTTTAATGCATCTGCAACTGTTGATCAGAGCGGTGATGGCATCAAGAAGGGGAGCATGGTATACATTGACCAGTCTGAAACAGGTCATTCGGTGGAAGATGCGATCCTGTTCAACCTGTACTCGTTGGGAAGCTGCCAGGCATGGGATGGTGTAGTGATTGCTCAGCGTCAGTGGCCATCGGGGCTAATGGTGCAGTCAGCTGTCCGCAGACAGGGTGTATCGCACGCCGTATTGGAAACTTGCTTTATTAGCGATTGGGATGACGTGAGCTGGTATCTGGCAAACAAAACTAAGATTGCAAGCGCAATCGTTGCGGGTATCCAGCAGGGCTTTGGACTTAATTATACATCGTCAACTAAGCCATATATGGTAAAGGTAACACCAGAAACTATTCCTGGAAAAGCCTTAAACATCCGTCAGTGGCCAAGCACTAATGCGCCAATCACAGGCCAGATTCGAGAGACGATGTCGCTGACTATCATAGAGGAAGCCTCTGGTAAAGGTGCGAAACGTTGGGGCAAACTCAAGTCTGGAGCTGGATGGATCAGCTTAGATTATACGAGCAAATAAAATATGTATAGAAGAAATCCCTCCAGTGGCAAACTGGAGGGAAGAGACCTATTATATTCATCTAAATCCGTGTCATGTCGTGTCATATTTCGTGTCATATAGATGGCTAAAATGATAAAATAGAATATAAAATATCAAACATCTATATATAATAAAAAATGCCCGAAATCCCTTATTTTAAGCGGATTCTCGAACATTCCAGTAATTATGCGGAT
>OGOY01002505.1_pt1 | contig 16178 bp, 14 predicted proteins | sample 1552811 | NCBI WGS metagenome assembly OGOY01 (sample SAMEA2580132, study PRJEB22360) | human gut metagenome | biome: human gut; feature: human-associated habitat; material: faeces | place: Denmark | collected 2008/2010 | reverse complement strand
CGCGTGCGCGCGAGCCGCTGAACATGGTGCGCGTGGGCTTCTTGGTGCTGCGGCCCTCCTGCGGCACGATGCGGCCGGAGTCGTAGGCAAACCCGGGCAGGTCCCACGTGGGGACGAGCTTCTTGGTGAAGTACTCGATCTCGCGCAGCGGGCTGATCTCGTCCGGGGCCACGAAGGTGTAGGCGTGGCCGGTGGCGCCGGCACGACCGGTGCGGCCGATTCGGTGCACGTAGTCCTCTGGGTCCATGGGCACGTCGAAGTTGACGACCGCGTCAACGCCTGCCACGTCGATGCCGCGGCTCATGACGTCTGTTGCCACGAGCACCTGGACCTTGCCCTCGCGGAAGCGCTCCAGCGCGCGGGCACGCGCCTGCTGCGGGCGGTCGGCGTGCATGACGTCAACCTTGACCTGGGCGTTCTTGAGCATGGCGCTCACATCGTCAACGCGGTGCTTGGTGCGGCAGAAGACCAGCACGCGCTCGGGGCGCTCGCCGGACGCGCCGCCGGTGTCCAGCAGCGCGCGCAGCAGCTCGGGCTTCTGCGCCTGGGTCACGGGGCAGAGGTGCTCCTCCACGGTGTCGGCCGTCTCGCCCACGCGGGAGATCTCCACCACGGCAGGCTCGTGCAGCATGGCGTCGATGGTGCTCTTGATGGAGGGCGGAATGGTGGCCGAGAAGAGCAGCGTCTGGTGCCGCTCGGGCAGCGCGTGCATGATGCGGCGCACGGAGGGCCAGAAGCCCATGTCCAGCATGCGGTCGGCCTCGTCCAGGACGAGGACCTCCACGCCGGCCAGGCTCACGTGGTTGTGCTCCATGAGGTCAAGCAGGCGGCCGGGGGTGGCGACCAGTAGGTCGCAGCCCTTCTCCAGCGCGGCGATCTGCTTGTCGAACTTGGCGCCGCCCATGACGATGACGGCGCGCTGCCCGGTCTTCTGGCAGACGACCTTCACCACGTCGTCGATCTGCGCGGCAAGCTCGCGCGTGGGGGTCACCACCAGCGCGTGAGGGCCGCGGCCGGACTTGCCGGCAATGCGCTGCAGCGCGGGCAGGGCAAACGCGGCGGTCTTGCCCGTTCCGGTCTGGGCGGAGGCAACGACGTCCCTGCCCGCCAGGACCTCGGGGATGGCGCCGGCCTGGACCGGCGTCGGCGTTGAGAAGCCGAGGGCGTCGACCCCGGCCAGAATCTGCTCGTTTAGCCCGAGCTCGGCAAATGAAGTAGTCATAGCTGCAAGTATCCAACAAATCCGCAGCTCCTGCACGCGAGAAGGGCTTCTCGCCGTGCGAAAGGGAAAAAGGGGACAGTCCCTTTTTCTCACCAGCGGAGCCGCCATGCCCGCCAGGTTGGGTGCTCGGCTCGCTATACTGGGAAGGCTGTAACTCTATGCCGGCGGAGGACCGCCCGGCGCATCGGGTAGCGGCGCGGTTCCATCTGCCGCGCCGGGCGCCCCGGAAAGGTACCCCGCACCATGCCCATCAACATCCCCGACGGACTCCCCGCCAAGCAGATTCTGCACCAGGAGCGCATCTTTGCCCTGGAGGAGGAGGTCGCCGAGACCCAGCAGATCCGCCCGCTGCGCGTCGCCATCCTGAACCTCATGCCCAAGAAGGTGGAGACCGAGACCCAGATCCTGCGCCTCATCTCAAAGTCCCCGCTGCAGGTGAGCTGTGACTTCATGCGCGTCTCCAGCCACGAGTCCACGCACGTCTCGGCCGACCACCTGGTTAAGTTCTACGACACTTTCGACGCCTTCCGCGACAAGTTCTATGACGGCCTCATTGTGACCGGCGCCCCCGTGGAGCACATGGCGTTTGAGGACGTCGACTACTGGGACGAGTTCTGCGAGATCGTTGACTGGAGCCAGACGCACGTCTTCAGCACCATGTTTTTGTGCTGGGGCGCCCTGGGGGCCTTGTGGCACCTGTACCAGATTCCCAAGCGCCAGCTCGGCGCCAAGCTCTTCGGCGTCTTCCAGCAGCGTCTCTGCGACGAGTACAACTTCCTCACCAACGGCTTTGACGAGGTGCACTACATGCCGCACTCCCGCCATGCCGCCATCGACACGACGGAGCTCGCCAAGCATCCTGAGCTGCATGTTCTCTCAGAGGGCTTTACGAGCGGCCCCGCACTTCTGGCCACGCGCGACTTCCACGAGGTCTACGTCACGGGCCACTTTGAGTACGGTCGCGACACCCTGGCCGACGAGTTCTGGCGCGACTTCCACAAGGGCCTGCCCATCCGCGTGCCCGAGAACTACTTCCCCGAGGACGACCCCGAGAAGCAGCCGCTCTTCACCTGGCGCGCGCACGCCAACCTGCTCTACCGCAACTGGCTCAACTGGATCTACCAGATGACGCCGTACGAGGTGGAGAAGATCCCAGAGGCCATCGCCGACCTGCGCGGCCGCGCCAACGGCCTCGTGGACAAGTTCTAGGGGCGCGCTGGGCAAGAGCCCCGAGGATTCCTAGCCTGGTCATAGCTCATTCGCGGTTCGCGAAAAAAACAACCCCTCTCACGGACGGTTCCCGACTGGGTGGAACCGATGTCGAGAGGGGTTGTTCATGTATGGAAGGGTAGGGCCCGCGCCTCGCAGAACGTCCGCCGAGAAAGACGGACCGCCGACCGTGCGAGAGCGTTTTCGCGCTCTTGCCACCCGTTCAACGGGCGGTTCAGCATGGGCTTCCAAGGAGGTGCCCATGTGGAAGCGATCCGAGGTCGAGGGGCTTACGGGCCTTGAGCGACATGTGATTCAAAACCTATGTAACAAGAACGCAAGTAGAGACGCCATCGGCTTCTGGGAACCCGCGGTCATGAAACCGGGATACTCACGCTTTGACGAGGGCGATCTTTTGGCATTTTACCTGGTGAGACAGATCACCAGGAGCGGCTTTTCTCCCTCTGAAGTCGGAAGGCTTGTATACGAGCTACCCGGTGAAGGGAGGGCGCTCGAGGAAGACCTTCAACGCAAGAAAGAGGATTTGGAAGATCGCCGGCGGGAGCTGGATGACCGGGCCGAGGCTTTGGGCCGACTGCGGAGGGCGGCGCTGGCCGCTCCTGACTGGCGGCTCAGAACCGTTATGGAGCTGCAGCTTAAGGCGAGCGCTCGACATGCCGCGGAATTGGCGAGAAGGGATGTCGAGCTGTCCGGCGCCTCGTGCGCGCGGGTCCGATTCTGTCTCGAGGTGTTCTCCGAGCAGATGGTGCGGGGGATTTGGGATGACGCTTCCGCTGGTTTGTATGCCGACCTGCGAGAGCTTCTGCATGAGTCTGCGTCCCTCGAGAGCGAAGAGGCGCTCGGGGGCTATCGGGTAGCCGTCGAGAATGCCAGCGGGGTCGAGGATAGCGTCGGCAGGGCCGGGGCGGCCAGGCTCCATCAAGCCCTCGCACGCGCTCTTGCAGCCTATCTGAGCGAAACGGAAAACGGGGTTCCCATAGAGCTTGCGTTTGGGAAGCAATCGTTCGTGTGTTTGGGGCGACTGGCCTCGGCGTATGCGTCGAGGCTGACCTCCTGCAATAGACAGACCAGTTAGAGGAGAGAACATGAGGAAGACATTGTATGTGGCATGCGTCCTGGCCATGAGCTTGGCGCTTGTGGGGTGTGGTGCATCCGCGTCGCCGACCACGTCAACACCAGCGGCTGAATCCGGAACCAAATCAGAAATGCAAACGACTAGCCAAGAGCAGGCTGGAAAGTCGGGAGGGTCTGGCAATCAACCTGTGTCGGCCGCTGCCGAAGGCAGCCCCGAGCAAGTCCTGGAGCAAGTCCAGCAGGATTTTGCCGCCACGCAGCAGAATCTCTTGGAGAAGCAAGCGGAGCTCTTTACGCAGGTGGGCGACACCTATGACGGATATCTCGCAAACGTCGATGCCGTTCAGGCTTGGTACGACCTGTCAGTGAGCGAAACCGAGGCGCTTGGCGCAAGGACGTTGGAAAACGCGCGCCAGTATTACCGCGCCGTCTCTTCAACGGTGGACCACGGTGACGATGACGCCCTCGATGACGCACTCGACGATTTCTACGATCTTATATATGACGACGCGTTTGAGGGGTATTACGACTCAATTTATGACGAGGGCTTTGAGGGAATGTACGACCAGTACTACGACGGCATCATTACGGATGCGTATAACACGGTTCCCTATGCTGATTGGTATGATGCCAAGAGCGATAGCTATGACGCCTGGTACGATGCAAAGTCTGATGTGTATGAGGCTTGGTACGATGCAAAATCGGACGTCTATGAAGAATGGTTCGATGTAAAAAGCGGGTTTTACGGCAACAAGTTCGATGTCGACAAAATCCTGCGCCTCGACTAGCAGAAGAATTATCCTGCGACGCCATTAGAAGTCGATGAGGTCGCGCACGTTTAGATCAAGAGCCCGGGCTATTCTTATCAGTAGGTCAATTCCAACATCCGCCGTTCCTATCTCGATTTTCCAGAGGTAGGAACGGCTCGTGCCCGTCATGAGCGCCAGCTGTCGCTGCGAGATGCCTCGAGCCTTCCTCGCCTCGACGATGCGTGCGCCGAGGGACTGTTTCTCATGCATGTTAACCATGCGGTAAGACTAGGTTGGTTATTATGGAAGGGTGCTCTCTACAGAGAGCACCCTTGTCGAAGAGAGGAAAATGGGAGGGAACCCAATGGCGTCTTTGCTGCCCAAGGCAAAATCAAAAGGAAACGCGCTTCTTATCAAAATCGGCACTATATGTGCCCTTGCTGGGCTCGTTGCCGGTATTGCCGGAATACTGTTCTTCTCGAACTACAACCCAAAGGACGAGAGTATCGGGGCAGCCGCCTCGGTGGTCTTCGGCCGTATTGTGAAGCAGAACGAGCTCGTCTCTGTGTCACAGGATTACAGCATCGTGGACAAACAAGCTGATGCGTACTCGTTCTTCGACCTCTTTGACATTCCCTTTACGGACAACAGTTTCTGGTATCGCTACCAAGGGACCATCAAGGCCGGCGTCAACCTTGAGACCGCCGAGATTTCCACTCAGGACAACCAGGTGACCATTGCGCTCGATCCGGCGTACATCATCTCGAACACACCCGATATGGAGAACTCCGGCGTGCTGGAGGAGAACAACAACGTCCTCAATCCGATTCATATTGAGGACGTTGACGAGTTTCAACGCTGGTGCATCGAACAGAGCCAGGCTGATGCGATCGAAGGCGGCTTGTTGGATGATGCAAAAACCGAGGCGGAGAAGCAGATCAGTCAACTCTTCTATGCCGCCTTGGGAGATGGGGTGAGTGTTCAGTTCAACTGGCGTGAGACTCCGACGGATTAGGCATCAAATTGAATCTGTTCGCAAGGGTAGTAATGTAGCCGAAGGAGAATCGGCATGGCGGAGAAAGAGAAAAAGGCGGCGAGTCGAAAGCGGGTCGCTGCGGTTGCAGGTATTGTTGCTGCGGTGATAGGACTTAGCTCCTATTGGTATACAAATTATCAAGTCCCGCACCAGAATGCGGTTGCTGCTTACGATAAGGCAGTCGCGAATCTGAATTCCAGAAACTCCAAGCTGGATGAAACAATTTCCAATCTCCAGAATCTAATGGGAGCCGACGATGAACCCCTAGACGCGGGGACTCTTGATGCGGCGAGCGCAGCCATTGGTAAAGCGCAGGCCGCAAGACAAGATGCTCCGGAGATGCCGAGCGATACCGACGAGATAGTTCAGACCGCCTCAGAAATAGATGGGATGGGGGATTATTCTGCGCAGCTTGCGGAGCTCGATGGGGCCCAAGTGAATCTCCAGAATAGCATCGACCAATTGAAGCTCGTTACTAACCCGACCGAACAGTTTGTGATTGAGCGTCTTACGGGCCTGCCGAACATCACAGGTGTCGAAGCGGTAACAGAACAGAATGACCCAAATGGGAAACTTGGCAAGCAAGGAGGATATTCGGCCACGGTGTACTTCTCCTCAGACCTGGTGGATTCGTCCGAAACATATGCAGATGAGGCCTATACCGGGATTCCGGCAGTGGGCGCCGATGGTGGCGGGGCCGTTGAGGTTTATGCGAATGTGGACGACGCTCAGGAGCGCGACGCCTACCTTGGGGCTTTTGACGGAGGGCTTTTGTCCAGCGGTTCACATGTAGTGGTGGGTACGTGTGTTGTGCGAACCTCTGACTTGCTCACCGCGTCGCAACAGCAAACAATGCAAGACGCAATTATCGCAAGCCTCACGCGTTTGGGCTAAAGGATAAGATTTTGCAGTTCGTGCGATTCAGAATGCTAGAACTTGCTTGGAGGGCGGAATAATGCCTGGCAACGCTGAAGACACCTCAATTGAGCCCGAGCCGGTGGGGGAGACTGCCCAGGAGCGGGAAGCTGAAGAGCTTGCAAATCGAGTCATGCGGCGTGCCGCGAGCCTTAAGGGCGTGAAGATTGACCGAGGTGTTTTTCTCCGCGCTGAGCTCAAGAAGCGTTTTCCCGAGATTGATGCCGACTTCGCTGTTGCGACGACGCCGATTGAGGCTGGCCTTGCCCCGCGCGACCTGGACGAACTGGCGCTTGACGTCATCGACTTTGAAGTGAAGAAGTGTACCGCGCTCTCGTTTGCGGCGGGTCTACCGGGCGGGTTTGCTATGGCGGGGACGGTTCCCGCCGATCTTGCCCAGTACTTTGCCCACGTGATGCGAGTCGAGCAGAAGCTTGCGTATCTGTATGGATGGCAGTCGTTCCTGAACGACGAGGATGAGGTGGATGACGAGACCGTTGCGCAGCTGGTCATGCTCATGGGCGTGATGCTCAGCGTGGGCGGGGCCGCCAATGCGGTTTCTCAATTTGCCGCAACTACAGCGCGACATGGGATTGCCAAGCAAGTTGAGAGGCAGGCGCTCACCAAGACGTTCTTCTATAACCCGCTGAAGAAGGTGCTGAGCTTTCTCGGGGTGAAAATGACCAAGCAGACGCTCTCCAAGGCAGTGACCAAGGCGGTTCCGGTGGTCGGGGGAGCTATCTCGGGGGGACTCACCTACGTTTCGTTTAAGCCCGAAGCCGAGCGCCTTCGCAGGTACCTTCGGAAGCTCCCGCTTTCTGGCATCGACGAGATTCTCGATCCCGACTTGGCTGTTGTGCGCGCAGAGCTGCACAAGGCCGCCCAAGCCGAGACTCTCGAGCAGGCAAAGCAGATTGGCGCGGCGGCACTTGAGGGGGCCAGCGATGCGCTTGCTACGGGAGCTGGGAGTGCCGCTCGGATTGCCGGGGGAGCCGTTCGAGTGGCGGGAGGGGCTGCTCAGGCCGCTAACGAGGCAGCTGGCCGTATCCTGGGAGCCTTCGCGGGCAAGTTTGGAAACAGGGCAAAGAAGGGTCTGCTCACAGATTCTGGGGAGGCACCGAGCGCAGAAGGCTGAGGTCAGCATGGCAGGGGGTCGGTCAAGAAAGACAGGGGCGTTGATGCCGAACTAGTTGAATGCGAGCCCCGTGCCCGAGATGCAGGCCTGGAAGAAGCCCCCTTCGGTGTTGTGCGGAGAGGGTCGCGCGCAGATGTCGCGCGCCGGGTCGTGTATAGAGATGATTTCATCCTTGGCCAAGGCTCGCGCGCCTGCGGGTTGCGCCCTGATTACAATGGGGCGGAAGAATCCGCCGTGCAGAAGGGACCTCCCATGAAGCTTGTCATTGCCTCCGACATCCATGGCGCCGCCGACGCCTGCGAGCGCCTTATGTCCGCAATCGAGGACGAGGCGCCCGACCGCGTGGTGCTTCTCGGCGACCTGCTCTACCACGGCCCGCGCAACGACCTCCCTGCCGACTACGCGCCCAAGCGCGTCATAGAGATGCTCAACTCCATTGCCGACCAGATCATTGCCGTGCGCGGCAACTGCGAGGCGGAGGTGGACCAGATGGTCCTCGGCTTCCCCTGCATGGCCGACCACAACGTGCTGGTTGACCCCTCAGCCGGCAACAAGACGCTCTTCTTCACGCACGGCCACGTCTACGGCCCCGGCCTCCACAACAGCGTGGACAAGTGGCCCGTGCTGCCCGAGGGCTCCGCGCTGGTCTACGGCCACACGCATAAGAAGGTCCTGCAGGAGGTTGACGGCCACCCCGGCGTCACCGTCTTCAACCCTGGCTCGGTGGGCATTCCCAAGGACGGCACCCACAGCTTTGGCGTCTACGAGGACGGTGCCTTCACCCACCGCATTCTCGGCGAGTAGCTCACAAATTGGGGACGTGTTCATTTTTGCGCAAATTTGAACACGTCCCCAATTTGTGTGTCGCTAGGGGCGGGGATTGAGGACGATGACTGCAATGGCGCAGGCGATGCCGCCGAAGACCCAGCTCAGCCAGAAGTAGCTTGCGAGGCTGACGGCTGCGGGGTCGGCATCGGCTGGCGTGAGGGCACGGCCCAAGAAGAGCCAGGCAAGGCCAATGATGGTCGCCACCAGCACGATGACCTCGCAGGCACGGCCGATGCGCCTGCTCTGGTCGCGGCTCTGGCGCAGGCGGATGCGCTCCTCCTCGCTCAGTGAGAGGGCGTCGATCTCCTGGTCAGAAAGATCCTCGGCGGCCCCGTTGTTGTAGGCGTCTATGTCCAGGCGCGAGTACGTCATGCCGCCCCACACAAAGAGCCAGGTGGCGATGGCCGTCAGCGTCAGAAAGATGGCGCACGCGGGTCCTTCTCCCCAGGTCTTGCTGAGGAGCGCCATCAGCCCGACGCCCGCAAGCACGAGGATGACCCCGAACGTCACGCAGGCACTCAGAAGCTCCCTGGTCTTGTGGTGGCCCTCGGCGGTGTAGAAGTCCTCAATGTAGGGATGCTCGCGCTTGAAGGCCGCGTGCGAGAGGCCGGCTGGAATCAGAAAAGCGCATCCGGCAGCAATGAGCGCAAACAGCAGCAGGATTCCCAGCGCGTCGGAGTATGAGATGCTCAGGACGCCAAACGAGACGTTGACCTGCCCGCCCAAGAGGACGGTTGGCACGACAGACAGGACGCAGAGCGCGGTGCCGGTAGAGATGCGCGTCGCAGAGTTCCGTGCATGCTCGTCGTAGCCGCAAACGTCGGCCGCCGGGTATGGAGGGCTCCTCGGAGCGGCGCTGAGTGAGGTCGCCGGTCACGAGGTCGTCAAGCGTGCAGGCAAAGAGCTGGCAGATCTTGATGGGCTTGTCCATCTCTGGGTAGCTCTTCTCGGCCTCCCATTTTGTGACCGACTGGCGAGAAACGCCTAGCAGCATGGCGAGCTGCTCTTGGGTCATGTTGCGCGTGGCGCGCAGATGCTGGAGGTTGTCGCGGAAGCTCATGGCGTGCCTTTCTGGGGCTGCGGGTGGTTTGGGTGCGCCGGCAACTCCCAGACTATGGTAGCCGGGGACTCCACTCCACCAATCGCGGGCTGCTTTTTGGGAAACCGGAGGGCGCCCGGCGGTTGCGAGCCGCAGGTGAGGGGTGAATTGCGACATTTGGAGGCCATGGGCATAACGTGCAGGCCGTTGGGGCGTCCGTCGGGCGGATGGGTGTCCAGGAGCTGCGCAGAAGTGGCCTTGGTGTGAGTCTGCGGCGCAACTTTGCGCGGAAGTGGCCTTCGTGTGAGTCCCTCTCCGGCGTCTCCGGAGCGGACCGGAGCGGTTTATGCAGCTGGTCCTTCGCCGACCTGCTGTTTCAGCCCAATGATATTCATTGATATTTTGATAATTGTGGCAGGATCAAATAACGGGCTCACACGAAGGCCACTTCTGCACGCTGCCGCTGAAAATGCTCACACCAAGGGGACTTCTGCGCAAGGCTAAGGTCCAATTCCGGCGCCGTCCCCGTCCCTAAAACCATGCCCTCAAAAAACCTCATGTGAAGAGACTTAGATTATGTATAGAATCAGAACGCAGGGGGCATAACCTCAAGCGTTAAGAGATTAAAAGCGCGCAAGGAGCGGCTCCGTCCGCCCGCAAGCGCAGAAGGAAAGGACCACATCATGGGCAAGATCCTTGGCATCGACCTTGGCACCACCAACTCCGCCATGGCAGTTCTTGAGGGCGGCGAGCCCACCATCATCGTCAACGCCGAGGGTGACCGCACCACCCCGTCCGTCGTCGGCTTCCGCGCTGACGGTGACCGCATCGTCGGCAAGGCCGCCAAGAACCAGGCCGTGACCAACCCCACCAACACCGTGTTCTCCATCAAGCGCTTCATGGGCCGTCGTTACGACGAGTGCACCTCCGAGCTCAAGACCGTCCCGTACAACGTCAAGTCCGGCACCGGCAACCGTGCCGTCGTCGAGATTGACGGCGAGGACTTCACCCCCGAGCAGATCAGCGCCATGATCCTCTCCAAGATGAAGGCTGACGCCGAGAAGTACCTGGGCGAGCCCGTCACCGACGCCGTCATCACCGTCCCGGCCTACTTCAACGACGCCCAGCGCCAGGCCACCAAGGACGCCGGCAAGATCGCTGGCCTGAACGTCCAGCGCATCGTCAACGAGCCCACCGCTGCGGCCCTGGCCTATGGCCTGGACAAGCAGGACAAGGACCAGAAGGTCCTCGTCTTCGACCTGGGCGGCGGCACCTTCGACGTCTCCCTGCTCGACCTCGCTGACGGCGTCGTCGAGGTCCTTGCCACCAACGGCGACAACCACCTCGGTGGTGACGACTGGGACCAGCGCGTCATGGACTGGATGGCCGACAAGTTCCAGCAGGAGAACGGCGTTGACCTCCGCAAGGACCCCATGGCCCTGCAGCGTCTGAAGGAGGCTGCCGAGAACGCCAAGAAGGAGCTCTCCGCCGCCCAGCAGGCCACCATCAACCTGCCCTTCATCACCATGAACCAGAGCGGCCCGCTGCACCTCAACTACACGCTGACCCGCGCCGAGTTTGAGAAGATCACCCGTGACCTGCTCGACCGCTGCAAGACCCCGGTCACCAAGGCCCTCAAGGATGCCAACCTCCAGATCTCCCAGGTTGACGAGGTCATCCTCGTCGGTGGCTCCAGCCGTATGCCCGCCGTCCAGGAGCTCGTCAAGCAGATGACCGGCAAGCAGCCCAACATGTCCGTCAACCCGGACGAGGTCGTTGCCGACGGCGCTGCCGTCCAGGGCGGCGTCCTGACCGGCGATGTCTCCGGCATCCTGCTGCTCGACGTCACCCCGCTGTCCCTGGGTGTTGAGACCATGGGCGGCGTCATGACCAAGATGATCGACCGCAACACCACCATCCCGACCTCCAAGACCGAGGTCTACTCCACCGCTGCGGACAACCAGACCTCCGTCGAGATCAACGTCCTGCAGGGCGAGCGCGAGATGGCCGCCGACAACAAGTCCCTCGGCAAGTTCAACCTGAGCGGCATCCCGGCTGCCCGCCGCGGCGTCCCGCAGATCGAGGTCACCTTCGACATCGACGCCAACGGCATCGTGAAGGTCACCGCCAAGGATAAGGCCACCGGCAAGTCCCAGCAGATCACCATCTCTGGCTCCACCGCCCTGTCTGACGACGAGGTCGACCGCATGGTGAAGGACGCCGAGTCCCACGCCGAGGAGGACAAGAAGCACAAGGACGAGATTGAGGTCCGCAACCAGACCGACTCTTTGGCCTACAGCGCCGAGCAGACCCTTGCCGACCTGGGCGACAAGGTCCCCGCTGACCAGAAGAAGGAGGTCGAGGACGCAATCGCCGAGGCCAAGAAGTCCCTCGAGGGCACTGACATCGACGCCATCAAGGCCGCTGGCGAGAAGCTGACCGCCGCCAGCCAGAAGCTTGCGCAGGTCGTCTACTCCGCCACGCAGGACGCCACGGCCGCCGGTGCCGACGCCGCCCCGTCCGACGACGACGTTGTCGACGCCGACTACGAGGTCGTCGACGACGACAAGGACAACAAGTAAGACCAACTGCCGTGAGGCCGGCCCCGCGCCGGCCTGCGACTGAACTATTTGGGGCGGCCACAGGGCCGCCCCTCACTTCTACGAGGAGGGTGACGTGAAGGTGCCCATCGAGGTTGAGGGCGAGGAGCCCATGGATAAGGACGAGCAGGCCACGCAGGCCGCGGCCGAGCAGGACGTCGCCGAGGAGCCCGTCGCTCAGGAGATTGACCCTGACGACGAGCAGGCACTTATCGACGCGGCAAAGCGCGCGGGCGAGGAGGCTGCCGAGAAGGAGCTCGCCGCCGACGCGAGCAAGATCCGTGCCGAGCGCGACGAGCTGCAGAAGAAGCTTGCCGACGTCGAGGACCAGATCGAGGCGGCAAAGAAGCAGGCCACGGACGCCTCCGAGCGCCTGGTCCGCTTGCAGGCCGACTGGGACAACTACCGCCGCCGCACGGCGACGGAGCGCCTGGCCGAGAAGGAGCGCGCGGCAGAGAAGCTGGTCTGCGCGCTTCTCCCCGTGCTGGACGACATGGAGCGAGCGCTGGACCACGCCGGCAACGCCGACGGCGACGACCAGATGCAGAGCTTTGTCGACGGCGTCTCCGCCGTGCACGACAAGATGCTCGACATCCTGGCAAAGGAGGGCGTCGAGCCCATCGATCCCGCCGGCCAGGCCTTCGAGCCCCTCTCGCACCAGGCCGTTGGTCGCGTCGAGGACAAGGACGCCTACGACGAGACGGTGGCCCAGGTCTACCAGAAGGGCTACAAGATGGGCGAGAAGGTCATTCGCACCGCAATGGTGACCGTGACCTTCGGCGGCCCCAAGCGCCCTGCCGAGGAGCCTGCGGCCGAGAGCGACGCCGCGGACGCCGACGCCAGCAAGCAGTAACGTTTTATCGGCGCCCGGGCCACGTGACCTGGGCGCCGCCTTTGAGAGGGGGCTCGTGCAGAGACCATGGCAGGCAAGAGGAACTACTACGACGTTCTGGGCGTGAAGCGCGACGCCACCGATGATGAGATCAAGAAGGCCTTCCGCAAGCTGGCGGCCAAGAACCACCCGGACGCCGGCGGCGACGAGAAGAAGTTTGCCGAGATCAGCGAGGCCTACACCACGCTGTCCGACCCAAAGAAGCGTCGCGAGTACGACCAGCTGCTGATGTTCGGTGGCATTCCGGGCGCCGACTTTGGCGGCTCGGGCGGGCGCAACCGCGGCGGCTACACCTACACCACCAACATGGGCGGCGACTGGTCGGACATCTTCGGCGGCTTTGGTGGCGGGCAGGGAGGCTTTGACTTCTCGTCCATCTTTGGCGGGGCGGCCGGCGCCCGCGCGCAGAGCAGGCCCGCCAAGGGCAGCGACCTCACCATGTCCATCGACGTGACGTTTGACGAGGCCTTCCACGGCGCCCAGCGCAAGGTGAGCTACCGCGTGCCCTCCACGGGAGAAGAGCACAACATCACAGTCAAGAGTCCGGCGGGCGCCGTCTCTGGCGGCAAGCTGCGCTATCGCGGCCGCGGCGAGGTGGGCGCCAACGGTGGCCCGCGCGGAGACCTGGTCATCACCACCAATGTGGCCAACCACCCCGTCTTCAAGCGTGACGGCGCCGATGTGCGCATGGACTTCCCCGTGAGCATGTACGAGGCTGCGCTGGGCACCAAGGCCAGCGTCCCCATGCCGGACGGCAGCGAGGTCAGGCTCTCCATTCCGGCGGGCACCCAGCCCGGACGCACCTTCCGCATTCCCGAGAAGGGCGCGCCGGACATCAAGAACAAGGGCAAGATCGGCTCCGTGTACGTGACGGTGCAGGTCAAGGTGCCCACGATGCTCTCCAAGAAGGAGCGCGAGGCGCTTGAGTCGCTCCAGGCGGCGGACGGGCGCAACTACAGAGAGGAAGGCCACAATGGCGCGTAGCGAGGGCGAGGGGCGAGACAAGCCGCTCTACATGATCAGCGTGGCCGCCGAGCTCACGGGCATGCACCCGCAGACCCTGCGCGTCTACGAGCAGAAGGGCCTGGTCACGCCCGGTCGCTCGCGCGGCAACACGCGCCTGTACTCCCAGAGCGACATCGACCGCCTGAACCTCATCTCCAAGCTCACGGACGAGGGCATCAACCTGGCCGGCGTCATCCGCATCCTGGACATGCGCGAGCGCGAGCTGGAGCTAGAGCGTGAGCTCGAGACCCTGCGCGCCCGCGTGCGCTCCCTCGAGGAGGAGGTCCGTGAGTACCACGTCCAGGAGAAGATCACGGCCCTCGCGCGCTACGACGGCGCCAACCCCGAGCAGGTCATGCACCGCTTGCTGCTCAATGGGAGCAGCAAGGAGTAGGGCCTGCGGGCCGCGCTGCCCGCGCTGGTCGCAGGCACTTCTCGCCGCGCGGTGTACATTTACATGGCCCGGTACCCTTCAGGCCCCGCATCGCCCCAGTTGGCGATGCGGGGCTTTGTGTTTATGTACTCTGGCACCGTCCGCACCCCTCCCACCCCTCTCAAAATCTAATATGAACAGACTTAGATTTGCGTTTATTGCCACACGTGCCTGGGAACAATAGGTCTTGATAAACAAGAAGACCCAAAAGGGGTGACCAGTATGAGGTTTGATAAGTGGGCAGTGACGGCCCAGGAGGCCCTGCAGGCCGCCATCGGCATTGCCACGGACGCCAACGCCGGTCAGGTGGAGCCCATCCACCTGCTGAAGGCGCTGCTCAGCTCCGGCGAGCGCAACCTGCGTGCCATCATCGAACGCGTGGGCGCGGACCCCGCAGCCGTTGAGTCCCAGGTGGACGACGCCATCGCTCGCGCGCCGCAGGTCACGGGCGATGCCAGCCAGATGGGCGTCGGCCAGGCCCTCGTGCGCGTGGGCGACGCCGCGGAGAAGCTCGCCACCAAGCTCGGAGACTCCTACGTGACCTCCGAGCACCTGCTCTGCGCCCTCGCGGACGACAAGACGGACGCCGGCAGCATCCTCAAGTCCGCGGGCGTCACGGGCAAGCGCGTCCAGGAGGCCTACGACAACCTGCGTGGCGACGAGCGCGTGACCAGCCAGGACTCCAAGCCGGAGTTCGAGGCGCTCTCCAAGTACGGCCGCAACGTGACCGACATGGCGCGCCAGGGCAAGCTCGACCCGGTCATCGGCCGCGTTGAGGAGATCCGCCGCACCATCCAGGTGCTCAGCCGCCGCACCAAGAACAACCCGGTACTCATCGGCGAGCCTGGCGTTGGCAAGACGGCCATCGTCGAGGGCCTGGCCCAGCGCATCGTCAGCGGCGACGTGCCCTCCACGCTGCGCGACAAGGAGCTCGTCGAGCTTGACATGAGCGCCCTTGTGGCCGGCGCCAAGTACCGCGGCGAGTTCGAGGAGCGCCTGAAGTCCGTGCTCAAGGAGGTCGGCAAGTCCGACGGCCGCATCATCCTGTTCATCGACGAGCTGCACACCATCGTGGGCGCGGGTGCCACCGAGGGCTCCATGGACGCCGGCAACATCCTGAAGCCGGCCCTTGCCCGCGGCGAGCTGCACGCCATTGGCGCCACCACGCTGGACGAGTACCGCAAGTACATCGAGAAGGACCAGGCCCTTGCCCGCCGCTTCCAGACCGTCATGGTCTCCGAGCCCACCGTCGAGGACACCATCTCCATCCTGCGTGGCCTGAAGGACCGCTACGAGCAGCACCACCGCGTCCGCATCACGGACTCGGCGCTGGTCTCCGCCGCAGACCTCTCCAACCGCTACATCTCCGACCGCTTCCTGCCCGACAAGGCCATCGACCTGGTGGACGAGGCCGCAAGCCGCCTGCGCATGGAGCTTGACTCCATGCCGGCCGACATCGACGCCGTCGACCGCCAGCTCACCCAGATGCAGATCGAGGAGCAGGCCCTCATGAAGGAGGAGGACGAGGCCTCCAAGGAGCGCCTGGTCACCCTGCGCAAGGAGATTGCCACCACGCGCGAGAAGCTCGACGGCATGAAGGCCAGCTGGGAGAACGAGAAGGGCGCCATCGACCGCGTCCAGGACCTCAAGTCCAAGATCGAGGACGCCAAGACCGAGATGGAGCGCGTGACCCGCGAGGGCAACCTCGGCAGGGCCTCCGAGCTGCGCTTCTCGACGATTCCTGCGCTGCAGCACGAGTACGAGGAGGCCGAGCAGGCGCTGACCGCCAAGCAGGAGGCCGGCGGGCTGCTCAAGGAGGAGGTCACGAGTGAGGAGATTGCCGAGGTCGTGAGCGCCTGGACCGGCGTGCCCGTCTCCAAGATGATGCAGGGCGAGCTGGACAAGCTCAAGAACCTCGAGGGCGAGCTACACAAGCGCGTCGTCGGCCAGGACGAGGCCGTCAGCGCCGTGGCGGCGGCCGTGCGGCGCAGCCGGGCCGGGCCCTCTGACTGACGGAGTA
>OGOY01002501.1_pt1 | contig 16195 bp, 17 predicted proteins | sample 1552811 | NCBI WGS metagenome assembly OGOY01 (sample SAMEA2580132, study PRJEB22360) | human gut metagenome | biome: human gut; feature: human-associated habitat; material: faeces | place: Denmark | collected 2008/2010 | reverse complement strand
CCGATCCAGCTGGCCTGGGCCGAGGAGGGGCCCTCGCGGCTGACCATCGCCGACGCCTTTGCCTCGGCCATCGTCCGGGCGCACCGCACCGTACGCATCTCCTCGCCCTATTTCCTGCCCCCTGCCATGTTGCTCGACGCGCTCCGGCTGGCAGCGCGCGGCGGGGTGCGGGTACAGGTGATGATCCCCTCGTGCAGCGACTCGCCGTTCACCGACCTGATTTCCGACTCCTACATCGGCGACCTGCTCGACGCCGGGGTCGAACTCTACCGCTACGACAACGGCTTCCTGCACGCCAAGCTGCTGATCGTCGACGAGGATACCGCCTCGGTCGGCACGGCGAACATGGATTACCGCAGCCTGCTGGACAACCTCGAAGTCACGGCTTTCATCCGCGACCGGAGCGTCGTGCGGGCGCTCTCGGCCACCTACGACGACGACCTGGCCTCGTGCCGCCGGATCGCGCGGGAAACATGGCGGCCCGCGGCGTGGCGGCGCACATTGGGTGACGCGCTGCGGCTGGTCTCGCCCCTGATGTAGCGCAAGCCGCGGATCGGCATTTCCGCACCGGGCCCGGCGCACCGTTCCCCTGATTTCCGTAATTTTCCCCTCTTCCCGCCTGCCTGTCCGCGCCGCCGGGGAGAGGCTCCCCTCCGCCCGCCATCGGCGCCGGAAGCGCCTCCGGCCACGGATTCGGATGCCGCCGTGCGGCATCCCGGGAGACCCGCGGGCCGCCCGCCCGGGCGGGAGCGGGAAATACGGCGCGGCACCTTATTGTTACGCACAATAATTTTTTTTGGAAATCGTTAATTTATGCGTAACTTTGCGCGATAAAGCGCCGTAAAAGATTTATCAATGAAGCAGACTTTTTTATACGCCGTGTGCGGGGTGATTCTGGTCACCGCATTTAGCGGATGCGCAGGCATCAACTCCCTGCTCAAAAGCGGACAACCCGAACTGATTTACAGCAAGGCGCTGGAGTACTACCAGAAAGAGAAGTGGTCGCGTGCCTCGACGCTCTTCGAGGGCGTCCAGCACTACTACATCGGCACGCCGCGCGAAGACAGCGTCTCGTTCTTCAACGCCCGCTGCAAGTTCAAGAACCGCGACTATGACACCGCCTCGGCCCTGTTCGACGATTTCCGCCGCAAGTTCGGCCGCAGCGCCTTCATCGAAGACGCCGAAGGCATGTACGCACTCTGCTTCTACTACCTCTCGCCCGGCCCCTCGCGCGACCAGACGATGACCGGGCAGGCACTGATCGCCATCAACGAGTTCATGTCGCGCTACCCCCACAGCGACCGCGTCGAGAATTTCAAGCAGATCAACGGCGAACTGACGCAGCGGCTGCACGACAAGTCCTACCTGAACGCCTACACCTACTATAAGATAGGCCGTTACAAATCGGCCATCGTATCGCTGAAGAATGCGCTCAAACAATTCCCGGACAGCAACCACCGCGAGGAGATCATGTACATGATCGTGGACGCCAGCTACCGCTTCGCCAACAACTCGATCGCCAACAAGCAGACCGACCGCTATCTCTCGATGCTCGACTCCTACCTCTCGTTCAAGGAGGAGTTCCCCGAATCGAAATACACCAAGGAGGTCGACCGCATGGCCAAGCACGCACGGGACTACCTCGACCGCAACAAGAAGGACGAAGACAAAGACAACAACATATAACAATGGAAATCAAGAAGAACATCCCCAACAACACCATCACGCGCAAGCTGGTGGATCTGGACAAGGAAACGGGCAACATCTACGAAACGGTGAACATCATCGCCCGCCGTGCCAACCAGATCTCGACCGAACTGAAGACCGAGCTCAGCCGCAAGCTCGCCGACTTCTCTTCGCCGACGGACACCATGGAGGAGACCTTCGAGAACCGCGAGCAGATCGAAATCTCGCGCTACTACGAACGCCTGCCCAAGCCTGCGATCATCGCCACCGAGGAGTTCCTCGACGGCGAACTCTTCTACAAAGAGAACAAAGAGGCCAAGGAGTCCTAACGATACCGCCATGAATTTGCAGGGAGGTGGCATACAGGGCCCCGGCGCAGGCACTGCCTGTCCGGCCGAAGGATTGGCCGGACGGCACATACTGCTGGGCATCACGGGAAGCATAGCGGCCTACAAGGCGGCTGTGCTCTGTCGTTTATTGAGGACGGCGGGCGCCGAGGTGCGTGTCGTGATGACCCCGCTGGCCAAGCAGTTCATCACCCCGCTGACGATGGCCACGCTCTCCAGGAACCCGATCCTCGTGGAGTTCTTCGACCCCGAGAACGGGGCCTGGAATTCCCATGTCTCGCTCGGCGAGTGGGCAGACTGCTACCTGATCGCCCCCGCCACGGCCAATACGCTGGCCAAAATGGCATGCGGCATCGCCGACAACCTGCTGCTGACGACCTACCTCTCGGCCCGCTGCCCGGTGGTCGTCGCCCCCGCCATGGATCTGGACATGTACGCCCACCCCACGACCCAGGAGAACCTGCGCCGGCTGGCCGGACACGGCGTGCGGATCGCCGAACCCGCCGAAGGGGAGCTCGCCAGCGGGCTCACGGGCAAGGGACGCATGGCCGAACCTGCGGAAATCGCCGCTTATGTCGGCACCCTCCTCGCCGCGGAAAACCCCGAAAAAAAAAAGCACCTGTCCGGTAAACGCTTCGTCGTAACGGCAGGCGCCACGATCGAAGCCATCGACCCCGTGCGGTTCATCTCGAACCACTCGTCGGGCAAAATGGGCTACGCCATCGCCGGAGCGCTGGCCGCGCGCGGTGCGCAGGTGACCCTCGTCACGGGGCGCACGTCGCTGCCGACACCTCCGGGCGTGGAGCGCGTGGACGTGCTCTCTGCCGCCGAGATGTACGACGCCGCGACCGGGGCTTTCGACGGCGCCGACGGCGCTGTCATGTGCGCCGCCGTGGCGGACTATACGCCCGACGCGGTTTCGCAGACCAAGCTCAAGAAGGGCGAGGGCGAAATGCACATCACCCTGCGCCGTACGCGCGACATCGCCGCAGAGCTGGGAGCCGCCAAAGGCGGCCGCCTGCTGGTCGGCTTTGCCCTCGAAACACACGACGAACAGGCCAACGCCGAGGCAAAGCTCGCGCGAAAGAACTTCGATTTCATCGTCCTCAACTCGCTGCGCGACGCCGGCGCGGGATTTCGCGGCGACACCAACAAGGTGACCTTCATCGACCGCAACGGCCGCGAGCCGCTGCCCCTGATGCCGAAGAGCGAAGTAGCCGGACGTATCGTCGACAAAATCGAATCACTGTTAAAATAAAGACCGCCATGTTACGCCGTCTGTCGGTTGAGAACTACGTGCTTATCGACAAGCTCGAAATGGAGCTGGATCCCCACCTGAACATCATCACGGGTGAAACGGGAGCCGGCAAATCCATCCTGCTCGGTGCCCTCGGCCTGCTGCTGGGCGCCAAGAACGACGGCTCGGCCATGAAGGACGCCGCACGCAACTGCGTGGTCGAAGGCACCTTCGACCTCTCGGGGCGCGACATGGAGGCTTTCTTCGCCGGGAACGACCTCGACTATGCGCCGGAGACTACCGTAACGCGCATGATAACCCCGACCGGCAAGAGCCGCGCCTTCATCAACGACCTCCCGGTGCAACTGGCCCAGCTGCGCGAATTCGGCACCCGCCTGATCGACATCCACTCGCAACATCAGAACCTGATCCTCTCCTCGGAAGAGTTCCGCACCTCGGCGCTCGACACCGTGGCCGGGAACGGGGAACTGCTCGCACAATATGCCGCGCAGTACACGCGGCTTACGGAACTGCGGCGCCGGCTCGCCGCCCTGCGCGAAGCCGCCGCCGACGGACGCCGCGACGAGGAGTGGCTCCGCTTCCAGAGCGAAGAACTCACGGCTGCCAACCTGCGCGAAGGGGAACAGGCCGCCATCGAGGAAGAACTGGCCGTACTGGAGAACGCCGACCGCATCGGCGAGGTGCTCACTACGCTCCGCAACGCCCTCGATGCCGACGAAACCGGGGTGCTCACGCTCCTGAAAAATTCCGAGAACGACCTGACACGCATCCGCGAACATTTCCCCGCGGCCGGGGAATACGCCGCACGCCTGCACTCCGTACTCGAGGAGCTGAAGGACATCGACAACGCCGTAGCCGCCGACAGCGAACGCCTCGACGCCGACCCCGAACGGCTGGCCAAACTCGCCGCACGCCTCGACGCCCTCTACGCCCTGCAACAAAAGCACCGCGTCGCCTCCGAAGCGGAGCTGATCGCAGCCCGCGACCGCTATGCCGCACAGCTCGCCGCCATCGTACACGGCGACGAAGAGATCGCAGCGGCTGAAAAAGAACTGGACGCAGCCGCACAGAAGGCCGGCTCGCTGGCCGACAGGCTGCACAAGGCACGCGCAAAAGCCGCCCCGGCCTTCGAAAAACAGATACTGGCGACGCTCGTGCAGCTGGGCATGCCCGAAACCGTATTCCGAGTAGCGCTCACCCCGCTCCCCGACCTCGGGCGCACGGGAGGCGACGGCGTGGCATTCCTCTTCTCGGCCAACCGCAACGCGACGCCCCAGAGCGTCGAACGTATCGCCTCGGGCGGTGAGCTCTCGCGGGTCATGCTGGCGCTCAAATCCCTGCTGGCCCGGCGCATGCAGTTGCCGACGGTCATCTTCGACGAGATCGACACGGGCGTCTCCGGGCGCATCGCCGACGCCATGGGCGAGATCATCGAATCACTCTCCGCGACGTTGCAGGTCGTGGACATCACCCACCTGCCGCAGGTGGCGTCGAAAGGCGCAGCCCATTTCGTGGTCTACAAACGCGACGGGCGCACCGACATCACGCGCCTGACGGACGAGGAGCGCATCACCGAGATCGCCAAGATGCTCTCCGGCAGCCGCATCACCGATGCCGCCATAGCCCAGGCACGCATTCTGCTGGGCAAATAACCGCACACGCAACTACCCGCCGGCCGGAACGAACCTTTTGTCCGGCGCACTTTATGAACTCCGTATATTGACCCCGACATTTACCGCACAATGAATGAATTGACGAAGATTGCGGCCGCCAACCAGCAGCGCGCCCGCGAGGTTATCCGCGACTCCGGGCTCGAAGCCGCATGGCGCTCCGTCGGCGCCGAACCCAACCTGGTCGGGTCGCTCCGCACGGGACTGCTGATGACGCACCACGACATCGACTTCCACATCTACTCCTCACCGCTGCGCCTTGCGGACAGCTTCGCAGCCATGGCGCGCCTGGCCGAAAACAGCCGCATCCGCAGCATCACCTTCAACAACCTGCTCGACGCCCCCGACCAATGCCTCGAATGGCATGCCTGGTATGCCGATGCCGACGACCAGTTATGGCAGATCGACATGATCCACATGCCCCGGGGTTCGGCCTACGACGGCTATTTCGAACGGGTAGCCGACCGCATCGCCGCCGTGCTGACCGACCGGACGCGCGAAACGATCCTCCGGCTCAAATACGAAACCCCGGAGGCGGAGAAGATCATGGGTATCGAATATTACCAGGCCGTACTGCGCGACGGCGTGGGCACCTACACGGAATTCGAAGCCTGGCGTGCCGCCCACCCCGTGACGGGGATTCTGGAGTGGATGCCCTGACAAAAAATGCGGCCCTGTCCTGCCAAAAGATCGGAACCGGGAGCAGGGAACAGGGGCGGCAATGGCGCAGCACACGCCGCCGGTATCGGGCATTCAACGCCGTGCATCGCACAATCCGGCATCCCCGGGGCACGCAGCGCATGACAACAAGCCCGCACATAAAAAAAGCAACCCCGCAGGGTTGCTTTTTTCAATCGGCGACGGCACCGCAACCCGCCTCGGCCGCTATCGGCACGGGCTCAGTCAGCCCGGTATTTCCTGTTGGTGACGTCGATCGTCCGGGCTTCGAACAGCCCCAGGTCGGCGGCAGGGCAAGCATTCGCAGGGACATTTCTGCCATCGTAAATATCGGCAAAATCATAGCTGCTGTCCGTAGTCAGCCAGTTCCACAGCTCGGGATAAACCTCCTTGATATGCACCGATTCGCGCGGATAGTTGAACCAGTCGAACCCGCAGAGGTAGCCGCCGTTCTCGTCGACATACTCCGTCCCCGTGGCGGTGATCACCAGCCCGTAGGGCAATTTGTCCTTGTCGAACGAATCGTTCAGGTAGGCAGTCGACAAGGCATAGAGTTCCACGCCGTTATCCACCTCGATATACCACTCAACGCGCATCGGGCCGTTCCCTTCGATCTTCGACACGTCCCAGTTGCGGATCGTCGACCCCAGGTACTCCCCGACCTTGATATTGACCTTGTCGTAGGTGTTGAGCGTCCCTTCCATCGACTTGAAATACTGCGACCTGCAATCGGCACCGTCGGGGGTGATCAACCCCTTGAAGACACGCTTGCCGCCCTTGTAAACGACACATCCCAGTTTGATGGATTTCGTCGACCCCAACGCCACGGGCTGTACGCCGAACCCGAAGATATTCTGCCGGGTCTGGTACAACACATGGATGACCAGGTCGTTGTAATCGTAATCCCCGCGCCTGGAGTCCTCGAAACATACTACCTGGAACAACTGCGATTTGTTGCCTGCGAAATTGGGGTACTCATCGCGCGGGACGAACGTCGTCGTCAGCCCCTCGTCCGAACGGGTCAGGGTCATCCGCGGCACCCAGATCGTCATGGGGCTTTCGGCCTCGGCCAGCGTCACCCCGTATGCCTTCACTACGGTGATGCAACCTTCTTTCACGGGGACATCGTACGTGCGGGCCGTCTGGTAATGGTCGATGTCCACATCCAAGGGGCTGCCGGGACGGACATCGTTCTTCTCGATGCAGGAGACGGCCAGGAAGGCCAGCATTAAGATGGTAATTTTCTTCATTGTGGGTGTGTTAGATTAATAAAATGGTTCCGCATCTCCCGTTGCACCTCTTCCCCACTCCTGGGAACCGATTATTTTGCTCGGACAAAGTTAGATATTCCCGCCTCAAATACCAAACAAATCAGCCAAAAACGCACTCAATACAGCCCAATTTCATTTTCAAGGGCCGCCTGCCGCACCGGCAGGACCTGAGGCTGTAATTTTCGCATTCGGCCTGCCGGTCATGGCAATGGCCTATCGCATCGACGGCATTTCGGACTGCCACACACCCGGCTCATGGCTCCCGGGCGCATGAGCGACAAAGACGCAGCCGACACTACAAGCCCGGGCAATTCGCCGGGGCACAGATCGGCTCGGCCGGCATATGATAGATGCCGAACCGCAAATGTGCGGACAGGAATAGCCCTGCGGCCAACGAAGTACCCGCCGCCCCGGACGGAACCCCTCCCGGCCAACCGCCCGCGGCGCCGGAGAATGCCGCTTCGACCGCTTCGCGGCAAAACAAAAACCGGAGCCTCAGCGGAGGCTCCGGTTTTCCATATTGCGAACCGATGATTACATCATGCCGCCCATACCGCCTGCGGGCATAGCAGGCATGGCGGGGGCATCGGATTTCTTCTCCGCCAGCACGCATTCGGTGGTCAGGAACATCGAAGCGATCGAAGCGGCATTCTCCAGCGCAACGCGCGACACCTTCGTCGGGTCGATGATACCGGCCTTCAACAAGTCTTCATACTTGTCGTCGCGGGCGTTGTAACCGAAGGCATCCTTGCCCTCCTTCACCTTGTTGACAACGACCGAACCTTCGCCGCCGGCGTTCTCGACGATCTGGCGCAGCGGCTCCTCGATCGCACGTTTCACGATCTGGATACCGGTCGTCTGGTCTTCGTTGGCACCCTTCATCCCTTCGAGGGCCGCCGTAGCGCGGATGTAAGCCACACCGCCGCCCGGGACGATACCCTCTTCGACAGCGGCACGGGTCGCAGCCAGTGCGTCGTCCACGCGGTCTTTCTTCTCCTTCATCTCGACTTCGGTAGCGGCACCCACATAGAGTACGGCCACACCGCCGGCCAGTTTGGCCAGACGCTCCTGGAGCTTCTCCTTGTCGTAATCCGACGTAGCCTTGTCGATCGAGGAGCGGATCTGAGCCACGCGGGCTGCGATCTCCTCCTTCTTGCCGGCACCGTCGACGATCGTAGTGTTCTCCTTGTTGAGCGTCACCTTGTCGGCCGTACCGAGCATCGTAAGGTCGGTATCCTCCATCTTCATACCCTTGTCGGTCGAGATCACCGTAGCACCCGTCAGGATGGCGATATCCTCGAGCATCTCCTTGCGGCGGTCACCGAAGCCCGGAGCCTTGCAGGCGGCGATCTTCAGCGTACCGCGCAGCTTGTTGACCACGAGCGCCGACAGCGCCTCGCCGTCCACGTCCTCGGCGATGATCAGCAGCGAACGGCCGCTCTGCGCCACCGGCTCGAGCACGCCCATCAGCTCCTTCATCGTCGAAATCTTCTTGTCGGTAATCAGGATGTAAGGCTTCTCGAGCTGTGCCTCCATCTTCTCGGGATCGGTCATGAAGTAAGCCGAGATATAACCGCGGTCGAACTGCATACCCTCTACGACCTCCACATGGGTCTCGGTACCCTTGGCCTCCTCGACGGTGATCACGCCTTCGTTGTTGACCTTGGCCATCGCCTCGGCGATCAGCTTACCGATCGTCTCGTCGTTGTTGGCCGAAATAGTGGCCACCTGCTCGATCTTGTCGAAATCCGAGCCCACCTCCTGGCTCTGCTTGCGCAGGGACTCGACCACTTTGGCCACGGCCTTGTCGATGCCGCGTTTGAGATCCATCGGATTGGCACCGGCCGTCACGTTCTTCAGGCCTACGCCGATGATCGACTGTGCGAGCACCGTGGCGGTCGTCGTACCGTCGCCGGCATCGTCGTTGGTCTTCGAAGCGACCTCGCGTACCATCTGGGCGCCCATGTTGGCGAAAGCGTCTTCGAGCTCCACCTCCTTGGCCACCGTCACACCGTCCTTGGTGATCTGCGGCGCACCGAATTTCTTGTCGATGATCACATTACGGCCTTTGGGGCCCAGCGTCACCTTCACTGCGTTCGACAGCGCATCGACACCCTCCTTGAGCAGTTCGCGCGCCTCAACATTATATTTGATATCTTTTGCCATAACTTTATATTTTATATTCGTTCATAAGCTTATCCCCGGAGTCCCCCATTTCAAAGGGATTTTCAGAGGGAATGTAAAAATTTCGAGGTCATGACGACCGGTTATCGTCAGATAATCGCCAAAATATCGTTCTGCTTCATGATCAGGTAATCCACGCCGTCGACCTGGATCTCCTGCCCGGCATACTTGCCGTAAAGTACCTGGTCGCCGACCTTGACTTCCATTTTGACCTCCGAAGTACCGGGGCCCACAGCGACTACTTTACCTGCCAGCGGTTTCTCCTTCGCCGTGTCGGGGATGATCAGTCCGCCGGCCGTTTTCTCCTCCGCGGGATTCGGGAGGACGAGTACACGATCCGATAATGGTTTTACATTCATAGCTTTTCAGTTTTTAGTTTATTATTGAATAGTTTGTTGCGCGTTAGCACCCATAGTCCCATCAATAGATGTGCCAACCGTTTTTTGGCAGACGCCAGGTGACAAAGGTACAGTCCGGCCTGCCATTTTGTCACCCGGGGCATTTTCCCGAAGATTTTTCACCGTTTTTTTTGCACGGACAAAAAAAGTGTATTACATTTGCATCCCGATACGACCGTTCGACGGTCACACGGTGGATGTAGCTCAGTCGGTTAGAGCGTCGGATTGTGGTTCCGAAGGTCGTGGGTTCGAGCCCCATCTTCCACCCGAAAAGGTCTTCGAAAGAAGACCTTTTTTGTTGGCAGATAGCCGCAAATCAGCGCAAACAATCCTGTATATCAACGACATGCGGAATTATTTCGTTTTCAGGCCATTGATAAAACGCTCCGAACAGCTTATCGGACGGGAAATGCAGAAGATCGGCCAAGTGTTCGCCGCGGCAAACTGAACGGCGGTAAATAAGGAACCGGGCATCGGAGCAGTTAATGGCTCCGATGCCCGGTTGCCTATCAAAAATCTACTCCGCACTTTGGCTACAGCAGTTCGGTGCCGCAGGGAAAGACCTGCATGGGGTACGGTTCAGCAACCGTTTCATGCGACAACTATTTTTCCGGCGTTTTATATCCGATCAGCCGGGGCTGCTTGCGGGCCTGCGGGGTTTTGACAGACAGGGCGGCGATTGCCTGATAGATATTGTCCAATTCCTTGCGCATATCTTCCGACAGATCGTTTATGGCTTCGGCGTTGTCCTCGTCGGTACGTTCGAGCAAAGCCAGTTTCGCGCGGATTTCGGACAGCTCGGCCGTCAGTGTCGTCGTTGTAGTGATGTAGTTGCGCATGGCGACAAAGGCCCGCATGACAGCGATATTCACCTGAATAGCGGCGTCACTTCTTAATACGCTCGAAAGCATGGATACACCTTGCTCGGTAAAAGCAAAAGGCATATATCTCGTGCCTCCTTTGTTTGAGGTCACAATTTGTGACCTCAAACTGTCTTTCAATGAGTTATACTCATCTATGGTTATTTCAAACATGAAATCCGCGGGGAATCGTTCGATATTACGGCGTACCGCCTGTTTCAAAACTTTTGTTTGAACTTGGTACAGTGGTGCCAGGTCGAAGTCGAGCATCACGCGCTGGCCGCGGATTTCGTAGATTTTATTTTGGATAAGGGTTATATCATTCATAAGTTCGGGTTGTGGGGGCTGATTCTGGTGTCGGCAGTTATTTCCATTTTGGAAACAACTGCTTTTTCGTCAAGTTCGCGGCTGTCGAAGATATTTTTCAGGTGCTTGCTGATTGCAGGGACTTCCACGCCGAAAATTTGAGCCATTCCTTTCTGGGTCGTCCAAATGGTTTCGGCGTCGGCGTCGGCAATTACCTGTATGCTGGTTTTGCCGTCCTCCGAATTGTAAAACAGAAAATTCGTATAGGCTTCAATTTCATTTGCCATAGTAGCGGTTATTTGTTTTTCTGCCGGGCGTAGTAGTCGATCTGCGCCGTGCAGACCCGTTCCACGATGTCGCGCAGGCGTTCGACTTTCGGCAGCAGCGCGTCGATGTCCTCTTTCGTTATTTCAAAATCGGGATTATAGCGGGATTCGACATAAGCCCGTTCCAAAAGTTTGAAAAGTCGTTCTTCCTCCGGCGTGTCGCGTGGAAACGCTTTGAATATTTCGGTCGTAAACCGCTTGCAGCGATTCATCAATTCAGTAAGTCTGTGTTCTTTGGGGCTATATAAAGTAAATACTAATTCTATTATACGCAAAAGATTTTCTGTGGCTTGATGCAAGTTAAATGAAGCCATTTTATAATTCTTCCTATTATAAGAATCAATATTTAAAAGAATGAACTCAATCGCTTTCGGTTTGAAATTGTCATCATAATATTTCTGCGCCCGCTCCTGAATCTCGTCGAAATTCAACTTGCGGCGGCGGGCCAACTTGTATTCACCCGAATCATACAGAATAATTCCCTGTCGTTTTATCTCCGTTTCGAAATAGTGGGCTTTTGAGAGCGCATAGTTGAAGTCGTCTATCCCGTAATTGATAAATTGGGGCTTGGTATGGAAAGGTCTGTTCTTGTGCTGAAAAAAAGCGTCGGCAATTTTGTCATACAGCGAATACTCAATCGCCCCGATTGGCTTGCGCGTCAGGATCAGTATGTCGTAATCGCTCATAAAGTAGGTCGGTACGCCGAACTCGATGCGCTGGTCGTAATCGACATGGGTATTCCGGGCATAACTGCCGTACAGGATAACCATGCCGACATCCTTTATGTTCCGGCGAACCAGATCGACAAGCTGTTTCAGGTCGTTCCGTTTATTTTCGGGTAAGAAGTTGACGCTCTTTTTCATAACTACAAAATTATGAAAAAAGTTGGTAAACCGCTTTGACCTGTCCATATTTTCGCTATATTTGCTTATCATTCCTGCAAATAGTCTGCAAAAGTTTCCCAAAAGGGGTGGCACGAAGCCACTTAAAAGAAACTAAAACAGACGATTATGCGGAATTATCAGAACTCGGCATAGCCGACGGACATAACTATAAAGGGTAAACAACTCTTTATACCATACGCAAACGTGGAAACCTCTTTCGGGAGGGTTTGAAAGTTGGTATAAAACTATTATATGTAGTTTCAGCCGAGGGTCAACGGAACGCTGCCCCGCCGTACAATCCGGTGCGGCGGAGTTGGCAGCATGTGCCCGGGCTTTTGGGATGCGGCTTTGCCGCGCAAAACAGGAAATCCCGCCTTTCAGCCGCAGCTAATAAATCCTGTCTGAAAGGCCGGCCCTTTATAATCTGGTCTTGCCGTCCTGCTCCCTATGGAAACGGGCAGCCTGTTTGCGCGGCATCTACGGGGCGGGCGGATTCTCCGGCCTGCTCCGGGGGCGGTTTCCGCGTTGAATTCTTCTATTGAGTGAAGTTGCGTCACTGTGTTCAGCGGAACCGCCCCTTTTTCATGCCGATACTCCCGCATGCGAATCGGCAAAACGGCACACGCATTGATGAACAACGTAAAACTCCATGATGAACGAAAACGACTTCGGCTCCGAAAAAGTCCTGCGGGCAATCAATCACCTTTACATGATGCAGGTGTGCATCTGCATCGCCGCCCTGAAAGAGTTGCGCTCGGCGGAGCTGACCGACAAAAACATCATCCTCCGGGCAATTATGCGCGACATGCCCGACTGCGGCATCTGTGCCGATCTCACGGCCGAAGATTACGGCGTCGATTTTTGGGCTGACCGGGCCGAGTATGTGAACGAATCGACGTTCAATCTCTATGTCACGCAGGCCGAGGAGAACGTGCTGTGGAACATCGAGAAAAAAGGCCAAAAACCGGGGCGTCTGGCGGTTCCGCAGCAGCGGATCACCGTGCGGGGCGATGGAATGGGCACAGCCCCGGTTATTCCGCTGGCCTATCTGACGGTGTTGAGTGCCAAATTGGTGGCGATGGCTTTCCCGAACGAGCAGACAGCCGCGGAATTGTCCGACTACGACGACGAGCGGGTGATGATCGTCCTGGGCGAGCGTTTGCAGACGATATTGGAAGATTTGGCCGGGATGCCCGACGGGGATGACGGCGCAAGCCCGGTGAGTTGAGCCGCGCCCGGAAAAAACGGGGCGGCCCCGAAAGACCGCCCCGCCGCTGAAAAGTTGGCGTCACTCCTGTTCGACAGGTTCTTTTTTAACCTCTTCCGGCTCTTTCCGCCGGACGGGCTGTTTTTTCACTTGCAGTTCGCGTTCGAGCAGCTTGTCCACCAGTTTGCGTTTGGCTTGCTGGGCCTCGAGCGGTGTGGGCGGAACGTCCGAAACATCCATTTTCAGATAATCCAGATAACTCTGATACGAAATATGCCGAAGATGTAGCATCCGAGCCGCTTCCAGACCCGTTTGTGGCATTTGGCCTTGTATTCGGGCTCGTGATACATCCGGTCAAATTCCTGAACCGCCTTGACCCGCAGGCGCATGTAGTAATTGTTGTAAGACATAAAATAAATAATTTTAGTTATTCGAGCGACATTGCTCACTAAAATTTACGCAATTAATTGCGGTTCAGGTTAAAAGAGAAGTCCCTTAATTCTTCGCGCGTGGAAAGTCTGCAAAACAGGTATTCGGCGGGCAGAAAAGTCCAATGATTATACTTTTTCAGATCCGCCGAGGAAGTTTCCAGACAGATGCGGCCATCGGTGTCCCGGTCGTTGACGATTCCCCACAGCGACGTTCCGCTTTCGCAACCGGGGTCGGTCGCATGGAACAAATAGACATCGCCAATACGAAATTTGCAGGTTTTTATAGTCATATCAGGTTCGTTAGATTTCTATGGCGGCAAAGGTGATAATCATAAAACGAATCTCCAAGCCGTGTAGTAACTGTAACGATATTAAAAGGAGCGAGGGGGTTAAATGAAAAATCCGGATGCGAATTGCATCCGGATTTTTATTATTCGGCCGACCATCTGCGATTGAATTCTTCGGTCAGGCGGACGACCTGCCCAAACAAGAGCGTCAATTCCTGAGTATATTTCTCCAGCCGTGCCAGTAAAGCCACGGCACGGCGGTCGTTGAAATTGGTGTGGATGGCTTTGACGGTCTGGTTGTAGTTGACCCCGACTCCTTTCCCCAAGCTGCGCAGGCAAGAGGCCAAAATTGCGGTCGCCCCGGTGCCCGGACAATAGCTATCAGTGTCCGATCCTCCCAATCCCACAGGCGGGGCAAGCCGTCAAAACGCCGGATATTGAATCCGCATACCCAGAGGCAACTCTAATTCCCGTTTACCAAAACGGCAAACAGCCGAGCATGTAACACAATGGAAAACAGCATGTTAATTTTCAGAACGAGTTAACATACATCTCATTTCAACCCCGGCGGACTTGAATTACACCCGCAATTAGGTAATTTTGTATGAGCACAAAAAACTCCCGGCGGACGAATGCTCCGACGGGATTTGCGGAACTTGCGAAACGAATGAACCTGACCTACCAACCTGCGGAGAAACCGTCGATGCAGCTCATACGCCCTTTCCCGGGGGCGGGACGGATCGTCCCGTCGCCGCCGTGCGTTTTGTCCCCGACCGTCCCGCATCGGGTTCGGGCCGCATCTCCCGCACCGTGGGACACGCCCGGGGAATTCCGGATAAAAACCGCCGCAACCAACGCGTCAACCTATTAAATATATACCCTACTAAAACCAACATTCATGAAAAACTTCTACTGCAAATGCCGGTTACACTTATGGCTCGCCTGCCTGACGGCAGGAATCGGGCTGTCAGCGTGCTCTGACGGCGACGAGGGGGGGGGAATTCGGGATACCAACCCGACAAACCCATCGAACTCGAATCGTTCTATCCTAAAACCGGGCCGATAGCGACCCAGGTAATCATCAAGGGCAAGAACTTCGGCACCGACGCCAAAGCCCTCAATGTCTATTTCAACGAAAAACGCGCAGCCGTAATCTCCTCGACGGGAGACCGCATGCTCGTCCTTGCACCCAAGCTCCCGGGCGAAGAGTGCGTCATCTCGGTCTCCGTGGGTGAGAACGAGCAGAACAAGGTACAGTTCGACGAACTGTTCGACTACATCATCCAGACCAATGTTTCCACGATCGCCGGGGGCATGAAGGGCACTACCATGCCCGAAGGAACCACCTCGCTGATCGGGTCGTATTTCTCGTCGAAGCCCGAATCGGGAATCGCCGTCGACAAGCACGACAACCTCTACGTCCGCTTCAGCATAGACGACGGAGGCAAGCACCGCGTCTACATGATGAACGAGGAGGCCGGAAATATCAAAGTCCTCAACGATTTCGGCATCCTCGTAACGGGTATCCTCCTGAGCACCGACCTGGCCACAGGCAATGTATATTGGTACCACACCAACATCGGGAACAAGGGATACGGTTATTTCGACCCCGTCGCCGACTACGCCAACACGAACATGGGAGACATCAAGTGGGATCACGACCTGTTCTATACCGACGGCAATTTCGCTCCCGTGTGGAATGCCATCCAGACCTTCACGATGTGCCCGGCCGACAATAAATTCTACTTCTACACCAACGAGGGCGTCGTGGCCCGCTGGGATCCCGCCACCGGAAAGGGCGAGGATCTCACGCCTCCCGGCCGCTTCATAGACTCCCAGGGCGACATCATGGGCGTCGTCTTCGATCCGCGCGACCCCAACATCGTCTATTTCGCCAACCAGGGCCAGCACTGCATCTACAAGCACGACATCGCCGCTGGCACCATCGAATTGTGGGCCGGGCGGAAAAACACGGCGGGCTATCTGGACGGGCCGCTCGCCGAGGCGCAGTTCAACTACCCCTGCCAGATGTGCGTAGACCCCGAAGGCGAGGCCATCTACGTAACGGACAGGGAGAATCACTGTATCCGTAAGATCACGCTCTCGAATGGCTACGTCTCCACGTTCGCGGGGACGCCCAAATCGTCCGGCTATGTGAACGGCCCTGCCGACGCGGCCAAATTCAACAAACCGGTCGGCCTGGCCATCACCGCGGAAGGCAACCTCTACATCGGCGACAGCGAGAACTATGCCATCCGCCGCATAGCCATCGAATAAGTAGGTTTATTCACCTAACAATCCTAAACAGACATGAAGCGAATTCTATTGATATGCGCCTTCCTGCTCGCGCTCGCGGTACAGGCAGGTGCCCAGAGCAAACAGCAACAGCAGCCCGATGACGA
>OGOY01002485.1_pt1 | contig 16372 bp, 13 predicted proteins | sample 1552811 | NCBI WGS metagenome assembly OGOY01 (sample SAMEA2580132, study PRJEB22360) | human gut metagenome | biome: human gut; feature: human-associated habitat; material: faeces | place: Denmark | collected 2008/2010 | reverse complement strand
AAGAACTGGTCTTGACCGAGGCGATCGATAACCTGCTGGCCGATCTGGAGAAGCCGGAGAGCAAGGATTTGCTAGGTTGGCTGCTGCGTTTCGCCGAGGACAAGATCGAGGATGGAGGCGGCTGGAGTTTGCGGCAAGACATCATGTCGCTCAGCCGGGAGGTCTTTAAGGAGAGTTATAAGGCATTTAGCGAGGAAGTAGGTAAGGATATCGCGGATAAGCAAGCGCTCGATGCCTATAAGAATGAGCTATACGCCATTATCCGCTCCGTCGAGGCGGAGGCGAAACGTTTAGGAGAGGAGGGAGTGGCGTTGCTGAAACAGTTCGCCTTACAACCCTCGGATTTTAAGGGAGGAAGTCGTTCCCCGTTTTTCTATTTCGAGAAGCTGGCGAAAGGTGAGATGAAAGAGCCGACAGCCACGTTCCAAGCTTTGCCGGATAATCCGGATGCCTATACGACCAAGACGACTCCACCGGGTCTCCGGCAGATCATCGGGTGTGTATATGAGGAAGGGTTGAATGCCTGCGTAAAGAATATCGTATCCCTGTTCGCCAACCTGACGGCCTATAACACGGCCCGGGAGATCGTACGTTATTATTATACGTTAGGGATCTTAACCGATATCTCCCGGCAAATCGCCTCTTACCGGGAAGAAAAGAATGTCATGCTGATCGCCGATACGACCGAGTTGCTGAATAAGGTCATCAGCGGCAGTGACGCCCCCTTTATCTACGAGAAAACGGGTACGCACGTAGATCATTATATGATCGATGAGTTCCAAGATACCAGCGGCATGCAGTGGAATAACTTCCGCCCCTTGGTGGAGGAGAGTCTGGCGAATGGCCGGGCGAATCTGATCGTTGGCGACGTGAAACAAAGTATTTATCGTTTTCGTAACTCGGATTGGAAGCTATTGGACGAGCAAGTCCGCAGGGATTTCGAGGACGAGCAAGTCCGTGAGGAAACCCTGATGGATAATTGGCGAAGCTGCCGCCATATCGTGGAGTTTAATAACGCATTCTTCACCGCCGCTCCGGCGATCCTGCAGGATCTATATAATGAGGCGTTGAAAAACTCCTCATTAAGCGAGGAAGAGCGCACGGCCTTTTCTGCGAGGATCATGGCGGCCTACGACGATAGTTCCCAGCGTGTCCCCCCGCCCTTCCAGAAGAAGGATGGACATGTACGGATCGATTTCCTCTCCGGTGATGAGGATAAGGACTGGAAGCAGGAGGCGATGGAGCGATTGCCCGCTACCTTGGAGCGCTTGCAGGATAACGGTTACGCGCTAAAAGATATCGCCATACTCGTGCGTACCAATCAAGAAGGCGCTTTAGTGGCTGATACGTTGCTAGCCTATAAGGAAGAGCATCCGTCCGACCGATACAATTACGATATCATCTCCGATGATGCCCTGTTCGTGGGTAGTTCTCCGGCGGTCCGTTTCCTGATCGCCGTATTGCGCTATTTGCGAAATCCGGAGGACCGGACGAACAGGAAATTGGCGATGTATGCCTATCAAGTATTAACCGGAAAATTCGGGGAGAGCGAGGCGGATGAGTCTGTTTTCCAAAACCTTCAGTCTATTTCCCGGCAATCCTTGTACGAGGTAACCGAAGGGCTCTTCCGTAACTTCTCCGCTTACTTCCCGGAAACGGAACAGGTATTCGTGCAAGCTTTTCTGGATATGGTTTCCGAGTACGCCCAAAAAGAAAGCGCAGATTTGAACCGTTTCTTGAGATGGTGGGACGAGACCGGTTATCGAAAGACGATCGCTACCCCGGATGGGCAAAACGCTATCCGCATCTTGACCGTACATAAATCCAAGGGCTTAGGTTTTAAGGTCGTTATCATTCCTTTCGGGGACTGGGAGATCGACCATAAGCCGACAAAGCCCGTTATCCTTTGGTGCCACCCGGAGAAGAAGCCGTTTGACCGCCTGCACTTAGTTCCTGTCCGTTACGGACAGATCCTGAGTAGCACGATTTTCGCCAAGGATTATTTCAAGGAGCGCTTGCATGCTTTCATCGATAACTTGAACACCTTATACGTCGCTTTTACCCGTTCGAAAGAAGAACTGATCGTATTCTCCCCCCGTCCGAGGAAGATCAACAAGGAAGGTAAGGTTGAGAAGATAACTTCCATCGCCGATCTATTGTGGGCGGGGGTGGAGACGGATATCGAGGATGATACCTTTGAAAGGGGCGAATGGTGGCATCCAGCTTCGGGTAGAACGGCAGAAGATACCCTGGAGGAAATCCCCATGAGCCGCCTGTATTCCGTTTCCCCGGTTGATCGTTTACAATTACGCCTGCATGGGAAAGGATTCTTTTTCGATAATGCCAGGCGGAAGCACGGTACCTTGATGCATGAGGTATTGAGTCGGATACGTACGCCGAAAGATATTCCCGCTTCGGTCGAAAGTTATCGGTTAGCCGGGGTGATTAACCGGGAGGAAGCGGCGGAGTTGATCAGCCGTCTGGAAGAATTATTGCAAGCGGAGGAGGTAAAGGCTTGGTATGATGGTTCCGCCCGTGTCTTGAATGAAGTGGATATCCTGTTCGGTAAAGGCTTGTCTAAACGCCCGGACCGGGTGATAATAAAAGGAGGTAAGGTTATTGTCGTGGATTATAAATTTGGCGAACGGCAAGATAAGCGCCATCCTAATCAGGTAAGAAATTACCTGCAATTAATCCGTAAAATGGGTTTCGAGCGGGTCGATGGATACCTTTGGTACGTAGAGTTAGGTAAAATAGAGGCAGTGAATAAGTGATATATTTTTGATATTCGGTAAAAATGAATATTTTTGCAGATTCTTAGTATAAAACGATACAGTCAAAGAAGAATGAAAGTACATAAAGAAGGAACCGGTTTACTGCTTACGTTGTTTACAATATTATTTATTGTGAATATAACTTTGTACCATACGGTAGGTAAGGGTATGCTGTTTTATTCTGTCGCTTTTGTTTCTACCGTATTGTTCCTATTGGTATTAAACTTCTTCCGTAGTCCTTTCCGCCGGTTTCCTTATGATTCGGAAGGCTTGGTGATCGCTCCCGCCGACGGTACGATCGTTGCCATCGAGGAAGTGATGGAGAACGAGATCCTTCATAAGGAGTGCCTACAGATATCTATCTTTATGTCTATCTTCAACGTGCATGCTAATTGGTTTCCCGTAAACGGTACCGTTAAGCATGTTTCCCACCAGAACGGGCGTTTTATGGCGGCTTATCTGCCGAAGAGTAGTACGGAGAACGAACGTTCGGCGGTCGTGATTACCACGAGGAACGGGGTGGATGTCTTGGCTCGTCAGATTGCCGGGGCGATGGCACGCCGCATCGTTACGTATGCCAAGCCGGGAGAGAAATGTCATGTGGACGAGCAAATGGGGTTTATTAAATTCGGTTCTCGCGTGGATGTCTACCTGCCGGTAGGAACAGAGGTGTTAATAGAGATGGATCAAAAAGTAACAGGCAATCAAACGCCTATAGCCCGTTTGTCAAAATGAGTATAAGAAAACATATTCCTAATACAATTACGTGTCTAAGCCTTCTGTCCGGTTGTGTCGCCAGTGTTATGGCCTTGCACGGAAATCTTTTATCTGCGTTGATTTGGATTATTATAGCCGCGGTCTTTGATTTCTGCGATGGCTTTGCCGCTCGTTTATTGAAGGCTTACTCGCCGATGGGAAAGGAATTGGATTCCTTGTCGGATATGGTAAGTTTCGGCTTCGCTCCGGGCATGGTGGTCTATTGGTTGTTGGGAGAGGCTTCTACGGCTTTGCCTTTTGGCTCTTTGAATACGTATATCCCTTATCTGGCGTTCGTGATCCCTACGTTTTCAGGTTTGCGTTTGGCTAAGTTCAATATTGATGAACGGCAAACTACCTCGTTTATCGGCTTGCCGGTTCCGGCGCATGCTTTATTTTGGGCTTCGGTGGGATATTCTGTTTTACCGGTTGTCCATGCGAATGAAGGCTTGTTCGTGTTGGTGACTGTTATCTTGGCGTTTATTACCTCCTTGCTGTTGGTGTCTGAGATACCGATGTTCTCGCTGAAGGTGAAATCCTTAGCGTGGAAGGGTAATGAGCTTCGCTATATATTGATCGCTTGTGCCATTATTTTCGTGGCGTTATGGGGATTCTTGGGAATCTCTGGAACCATCCTGTTATATATAGTCTTGTCTATTTTTAACAAAAAGGGATAAACAAGAATTCTTATCTTTGTGTTTGTGATAGTAAAGAATCATTTAAGTATCGGATTATGTTTAAGTTTTTGTTTGTAATATTCTTTTTCTTTATCCTGTTGGTGTTTCTGATGGGTTTCTCCATCTTGCGTACCTTTAAGAACATCTTTTTTGGTAGCGGAAACAGCACTCGTAAGGGAGAACAACGTCGTCAAACAAATAGCAATACTTCCGGACATCGTTCTACGACTACTACCGCCCGGGACGATGATGATGATCGTACACCTTATGTGCACCGTAAGAAGATATTCGCCAAGGATGAAGGGGAGTATGTGGATTACGAGGAAGTTAAATAGAGCTTAGCGTCTTTGCTTAAAGAAACGCTGCATTTCTTCCGCGCACTCTTTTTCAAGGATACCTTTTTTGATAATCGCTTTCGGATGGAAGGCTTGAGGGGCGAATTTGGAGAAACCTCTTTTATCATCGGATGCCCCGTATACGATCGTGCTTAATTGTGCCCATCCGATCGCGCCGGCACACATTATGCAGGGTTCCACGGTTACGTATAGACTACAATTTGTCAGGTATTTCGCTCCTAAGACTCCGGCGGCGGCCGTAATCGCCAACATCTCGGCATGTGCGGTCACGTCGTTCAAGCATTCGGTTTGATTATGCGCCCTCGCTATGATCTGGTTGTTGCAGACGATAACAGCTCCTACGGGAACCTCACCCTCGGACGCTGCCGCACGAGCTTCCACCAACGCTTGCTTCATGAAATATTCGTCATTGAAAGGATTCATCTTCTCATCTCATTTTCGTTGAAAAGAGTCGGATAATCCTCCTCCAAGGTCTTGAGGATGTGAGAAAGGATCGTCTCTCGGTACCAACGGGACTTATTCTCGATCTTGTAGCGTGAAAGGTAACGTTTTACCGCTTTATGCTCTTCGTCATTCAGCATAAAGGTCACTTTGTGTACCCTCGGATGATTGGGGTGAGCCGATGAATATTTACGTTCTTCTTTCATACATTTGCAAATGTACGAGTGAATAGCCGAATAACAAAGAAAATGGCTATATTTGTGCAAATTAATGCGATGGCAAGACAGAACGATATGGGTCGGGAAGGTGAGTCTGAGGCTCGTGCCTATCTGGTAAAACATGGATATAACGTGTTGCATACCAATTGGCATTGGCATCATTATGAACTGGATATTATCGCTGTCAAGGAAGATGAGTTAATCGTGGTGGAGGTAAAGACACGCTCTGAGGATTTTTTGCTTTCACCGGAAGATGCGGTAGACACCAAGAAGATTCGGAGGATTGTCGCCGCTGCGGATGCCTATGTCCGTTATTTTAATATAGACTTACCAGTCCGTTTTGATATCGTGACATTGATCAAGAAAGAGACGGGTTTCCTGATCGACCATATCGAAGATGCTTTCTATGCTCCTTGCCGTTAAAAGATAAAAGTTATGAATATAGAAGAAGTACGTGAATACTGCCTTTCCTTGAAGAATACCATCGAGTGTTTCCCGTTCGATGAGGTATCGCTGGTCTTTAAGGTAGAGAATAAGATGTTCCTGCTGCTTCCTTTGGATGCGGAGGAGCCTCATGTCTCCTTGAAATGTAGTACGGATTATGTGGAAGAGTTACGGGAACATTATACGGCGGTTGAGCCAGCTTACCATTTTAATAAGAAATACTGGAATAGCATTTATCTGGACCGGGATATGGAAGACGAGGAGATTAAACGCTGGATCTTCCATTCTTACCGGGAAGTGATCGCTAAACTACCAAAAAATATAAGGGAAATTTATAATGATGAGCACTGATAATGAATCTCCCCGCATCTTGCGTGTGGCGGAAACCGCTTCTACGAATAGCTTGCTTCGTGAGTTGGTCATCAAGGAATCTCTTGCGGAAGGAAGTGTGGTCGTTGCCGATTTCCAGACAGCCGGACGTGGTCAGATCGGGAATACTTGGGAGTCTGAGGCGGGAAAGAACTTGATGTTTAGCTTAGTCCTGTACCCTACGTGCATCCCTGCGAACCGTCAGTTCTTGATTTCTCAAATAGCAGCTCTAAGCGTGAAGGAGGCGTTGGACTTATATGCGGATCATATCACCGTGAAGTGGCCGAACGATATTTACTGGAAAGACAAGAAGATTTGCGGAATGTTGATTGAGAACGACCTGTCGGGGCATAATCTGTATTGCTCCATCATCGGGATCGGCATAAACTTGAATCAAACGGTATTTCGAGGAGATGCTCCGAATCCTGTATCTTTGTTTCAAATAATCGGTAAGGAAGTAGATCGGGAAGAGGTTTTGCACCGTTTCCTCTCAATATTCTATCGCTATTATTTATCTCTTCTCCAAGAGGAACACGAGGATATTCGAGCTCGTTATCAATCCGCTTTGTATAGAAGAGAGGGGTATCATGGTTATAAGGATGAGTCCGGCGAGTTCGAGGCCTGTATCCATGATATAGAATCAACCGGGCATCTTTTGCTAGCATTACGGGATGGAAGCATTCGCCGTTATGCTTTTAAGGAAGTCTCTTATTGCAAATGACTTTTTGATCGGAGTGTTTTTTTACCACGTATTTTTATAATGTACACGTACATTGTAAAATGTGTGTAATAGTGTATATCTGTTGGAGGAATGAACCGAAGATAAGTATTGTGGTATTGGATAAGAGATGGTTTGTCTTTATAATCGGCGGTTTCGTAATGAATAGCCTATTTGATTGATAAGAAAGCGTATATGGTAACAAAAAAATAATAGGGAAGATTTGCACGAATCAAAGAAACGCGTACCTTTGCAATGATGAATAAAACCGATTGCCCTAAGTCCGTTTAAAAGGCAGGCAATCCAATAGAAGAGCTTATTACACTTTAGTATTAATATTAAATTATTTAATTATGAACAAAAAGTTTTCTACGCTTTTGTGCGCTAGCTTGCTTTTTTCTTCAGCATTTACAGCTCAGGCAGAGGATTTGAGCGGTGCTCTTAAGGGCGGTGATGCTACCGAAATGAGTGAGTTGGGTTCTACAACGCCGAAGGGAGTTTATCAATTAAGAACTTCTGATGGTAAAATTCTTACTGTAAATGATAAGGGTGAGTACAAATTGGTCACTTCTGCGAATTTGTCAGACGTGAAGTCTTCTTTGTGGTGTGTTCAGATCACTGAGGCACAAGACAGAGGACAACAACCTATCTATGACTTTGTGAACAAGGGACAGAGTGCAATGTTGGCGATTAATGTGCCCGATGGCATGAAAGTTGGTGAAACGACTGGTGCTCTTTCTGTTGGTGAATCTTATGGTGGATGGGCCTTCTCTTCTGTTTATAAGGAAAGCTTAGAAAGGAATCAAACATTATATACTTATCAAGAGGCAGATAATGTGTTGATTTTATTAGCGGAGGGCGATAGTATTAAGGCTAAGAAAATCAAAGCAAATGAGGCTGAGAATTATCAAGACGCATTGAAGTTCACGTTGTTCAACGCAGGTACATATGTGTTGAGTGCCGCTGAGATTAATGCTTATTTGAAAGAAAATAAGAATGTCTTGAAATTTAATCCGGACGCTAACGCAGATGTAAACCCGTTCTCTACAACAGCTTTTGTTGCTAAAGGTATTAACAGCGATACTGATCATAACTTCGTGTATGTAACGGATAAAGCAAAAGAAAATTCTTATTTGAAGGTAGATACTGCCGCTAATGGTGTAGGTACTCAATTCTTGAAGTTTGGTTGGACTGATGTCAAAGCTAAGGGTTCTGAGGATGCTTTAACGTCAGGTGAAATCGCTAACCAACACAAGTTCTTGTTTACTTACAGACCTTCTGGCGATAGCTTGTTCATTCAGGTTCAAGAGGCTCGTTATTTGCCGGAGAAGAGAACAGAGAATGACTATTGGAAGGATATGACTCCAATTAAGTACGGTACTGTATATCATGCGGTTACTTGCGAAGGAACAGATTCAGCTGATTCTTTGTTCGTTAAGTTGCAGAACTTTACTGTTGCGGATCGTATTGCTACAATTGGCAAAAAACCGATTAATACACACATTAGTTTTGGTGTAGACGGCTGTTTCACTAGCACGGACAAGACATCTGTAAACGATGGTGTTTATGTTATCAAGAACGCTAAGGGTGAAGTATTGGCTGCTCCTATCCATCTGAACGACAACGTTGCTGGCGAGGCTAATAATGATGTTCAATGGGTTAAATTGGATGCTCAAGATCCGAAGCATATGCCTGCTTATCAATGGGTTGTGTTGAAAACAATGCATTCTGATAAGGCTATCGAAACTTCTCCTGTTGTAATTACGAACCGTGAGTTCCCGCAATTTACAGCGACTGTTCAATTTACGAAGAATGAGAAAGGAGAGTTAGTTGGTAATGCATCTATAGATAATAAAGTCCTTTCTGCTGTTACATTTGACGCATTGGAAGAAAGTTTGATTAAGGATGCTAAGTTGGGTTATAAGTATATTTCAGATGCTGAGTTATCTGTAAACAAGTATAAATTTAACTACTTGAATCCGTTTACTCCGGATTATTGGATCGCAAACGGTGATGGCAAAGACTCTTTGCTTTATGTGAAGAAAGAGGTTAGCCGCTATGAGTTGGTTAAGGGTTCTACTGCTGCTTATGGTTATAAGGTTACTGATGAGGCTAAAAAATGGATCAAGGGCTTGGCTCAATTGGAGAGAACTAACTATGTAGTTAAGTTGGCTAACACCGATAAATATTTGCGTGAGGAGTCTGTTTATGGCCAGAAGTATGCTATGGGTGCTATCGCTACACCGGATACATTCTTCTTTAAGGAGAATAACCATGATGGAGCTAAGCATTTCTATGCTATTCTTAAATCTCATTATGTCGCTAATGAGGCTGGCTTTGACAATAAGTATGCTGCAAACATTGAAAATGTGGCTACTACTCATAAAGTAGGTATCGCAGATGATGGTAAAGAGGCAGGTTTGAAGGTTGAGCTTTTGAATGAGAAGAGAACTTCTTCTTTCTCAGTAGAACCAGACAATACTCCGTTGTATCGTCGTTTCAACAATGAATTGTTAGGTGAGAACGTAAATGATGCTTCTGATAGCTTGTATTTTGTTGAGTCTATCCGTAAAGAGTACTTAATGGATGAGAACAACACGAACTTGCAACATTCTACAGTAGACTACGCTGGTATCTGGAATAAAGATAAGGCTAATGGTAAATTGGCATTCCGTGTTGATACTGCATGGTTGAAACGTGGCGCAGGCGAGATCAAACCTCAATACCTGATTTCTGCATTCCAAGATGTAATCGCAGGTGAGAAGATCATTCCTTGTACAGAGGATGGCAAGCACATCAAACCCGATGGAACTCCGACAGATAATCCTTACGAATGTGTACACGCTGTTCATATTAAGACTCCGGCATTCGTTTATGGTAAGTATCTAGTTAACTTCTCTGATTCTGCCGCTACTTGTGAAGCTGACGTAAATCCGTTTATCTTCAATACGAAGGCTGTTTCTAACAGTAGCTATACTCGTGTAGGTTTTGTTCCTGCTGTTCAATATGGTGATACATTGTTAGTCTTGACTGGCAAGTATGCAAGCATGACGAAAGAGCAATTGAAGAACGAGGGTATCGAATCTATGATCGCTACTTATAAGAAAGAATATCCTTCATTTATCAATTACTTGAATGGTGATAACCATAAGAATGTAACTTGGTCATTCCGTTATGTAAATCCTGAGGCTGCTGCTGTAGCTTATGAGGATGGCAAGGAAGGCGAGAACAACGCATTCTTGATCGAGTCTAATGTATATGCTGCTGGTGAGAAATATCAGACAGTAAAAGGCAACAAGGATGAGGCTATCGCCCCTGAAAAGGCTGCCGCTTGGTTGAAGATGCACAATGGTTGCTTGGTATTGACAGATGTGAATGCTACATTCGACAACGCTAAGACTGGTGGTGACGGTGCATTGGTATTCAACGCATTCCAGAAGACTGAAAAAGAAGATATGGTAACTTCTAATGACGAAATCGCTACTGAAGGCGTATCCGTAGTAGCAGGTAACGGTACTGTAACTGTTCAAGGCGCTGCTGGTAAGTCTGTAGTTATCACTAACATCTTAGGTAAGGTTGTTGCTGAGACAGTTCTTACTTCAGACAACGCAACTATCGCTGTACCTGCTGGTATCGTAGCTGTAGCTGTTGAGGGTGAAGAGGCTGTTAAGACAATCGTTAAATAAGTAGAAAACTGATCGAATTTCCGTAAGGAAAGACACAGTTCATAAGATAGAGCTCCGTCGATGTACTTCGGCGGGGCTTTTGTGCGTTCCCCTACGAGTGTTTCATATTTAAATACAAAAACAAGGTATCTTAGTTTCATTGAGCAAGTATCCTAAGTTCATTGGCGAAGTATCTTAGGTGTATGGGGCGATGAAACTAAGATACTTTTCTCATGAGCACCTTGTGTGAGTATCGGTGTCGTCATATGCGACTACCGGCGTGGATTGTAAGGACTACTCGTGCAGGTTCTAGGCTCTACTGCCCTGTTATTCTTTCTTTTTGATAGATAAATGTCTATATGTGTGACATCCCTTTTCGGTGGAGAGCGTAAAATAGCAGAGGCTGGATGACTGTAAACGGCATTTTTCATTGAAAAAGCCCCCTTTTTGTACGTGATAAGTGGTGAAAGCCTATGCGATAGGTCGCGTTGGGCAACGCCGGTAGTGCCGATGGGCATCGTGAATAGTCAAGAATAGGGTTGTTGATACTTGTGGATGGGCATCATAACCTTGTTACGACCCAGTTCTAACCCCATAAACCCCCTCAAGCAACCCACTAAATATGAATTACAATGAATGAATTCCGCTAGAATGAAAGGCCGTTTTTCGATAAGACGCTGTCATGTAAATGATTGCTGAAATTTTTTCTCGTATTTGAGAATGAACTGTCCATCAGCCCGGAAAAATCGATTCTCCGGGACTTGATATTACAAATTGTCAAAATGGTAAACGTGGTTTAGCTATGGTTTCTCGTTAGTCATATTTATGGGATTCTTGATATGGTATATTGTTTATTCTGCTTATATTTGCGATATCATGGAAGAAAGGAAATGGTTTGAGGAGCTACCGGACTTATGTCCACCTTCGGATGCTATGGCGTGTAGTGGGGTGTTTTATAGAATTGCGGAAGGAAATCCTGTGAAATCATTGGATTTCTTCTTGCAAAGAAGATGGCATGATTAAAAAGACATTTGGTGTGGCTCATTATTCTTGGTGGCGATCTTATTGTTTTGATGTAAATAAGGCAAAGGTAATGATGTTATGACTAATTTGTTTTTAGATAGGATCCTAGAGTTTTATGATGTGCCTCAAATCCTTGTGGCTAAAGATTCTTTTGGTACGCAATACTTATGCCTGCTTTTCGATGATGGGGCTGGATGCAGGTATACGGGTATTAAGATTTCATCCTCTAGGCTGGATGATTATTGGGGAGGAAGGATCGATTTAAGGACTCTTTATCTGAATCCGGAGAATGACAATGAATATTTCAATGTGTCTTATAATGATAATCATTATGAGCTACAGTCTTTTGAGGGAAAGGCCTTGCCGGAGGAAAGGCTTCCGGAAAAGGGATATTTTCATGTGGAATCACGGTCTGAGATCTATACGATAAAGGTTCCTTCCTGCGATAAAAATATATTCCAAGACATTGCCCGAAGGATGGGATGGGTCTGTATGTAACTTAAAACTTCGTTATCATTTCCAAAAAAACACCTATATACCAGCCTTATAACCCCCTATTTGATTTATTCTGCTTATATTTGCGAGTTATCAACAGTTAGGGCGATTTATCAACAAAACAAGCATTGTTTTGATTGAACCCTGTTTGGTTCAGTTTTTAATGTTTAGTTTTGCCCTCGAATTAATTAGGTATAGTATGGGAAAGATTATCGCTTTAGCAAATCAGAAAGGTGGAGTCGGGAAGACAACCACCACGATTAATCTGGCTGCGTCATTGGCCGCTCTTGAGAAAAAGGTGCTGGTCGTAGACGCTGATCCGCAGGCGAATGCCTCATCCGGTCTGGGTGTGGACATACGTAATGTAGAACTTTCTATCTATGAATGTCTGGTGAACGGTGAGGACGCGAGCGGCGCTATCACACAGACTGAAGTGGAAGGATATCATCCCCTCTCATATCGATTTGGTGGGAGCGGAGATCGAGATGCTAAACTTGGAGAATCGTGAACGGATATTGAAGCAGATATTGACACCGCTGAAAGAGAAGTACGATTTTATCCTGATCGACTGCTCTCCTTCTTTGGGATTGATAACCGTGAATGCCTTGACAGCCGCCGATTCGGTGATCATCCCGGTACAATGCGAGTATTTCGCCTTGGAAGGTATCAGTAAGCTGTTGAACACGATCAAGATTATCAAATCAAAGCTGAACCCGGCACTGGAGATAGAGGGATTCCTCTTGACTATGTATGATTCCCGCCTGCGTTTGGCGAACCAGATTTATGAGGAAGTGAAACGTCCGTTCCGTGATTTGGTATTTACTACCGTGATCCAACGAAACGTGAAGTTGAGCGAGGCTTCCAGTTACGGTAAACCTGTCTTATTGTATGACGCGGATTCGAAAGGATCTATCAACCATATGCAGTTGGCACAGGAGATTGTTGAAAAAAATAAAGGATTATGGCAGCATTAAAAAGATCGGCGTTAGGCCGTGGATTAGACGCGTTAATTACGATGGATGACCTGAAGACAGGTGGTTCATCGTCTATTAGTGAGATCGAGTTAAGCAAGATCCAGCCTAATCCGGAACAACCTCGATCCATCTTTGAGGAAGAGACCTTGGAGGAGTTGGCTACCTCTATCCGCTCGTTAGGCGTGATACAGCCGATTACGTTGAAGGAAATCGGCCCCGAGCAATATATGATCATCTCTGGCGAACGCCGTTATCGTGCGTCGCTAAAAGCAGGTTTGGAGCGTATTCCCGCTTATATTAAGACGGCGGCCGACGAAAACGTGGTGGAGATGGCTTTGATAGAGAATATCCAACGAGAGGACTTGAACTCTATCGAAATCGCGTTAGCTTATCAAAAATTAATCGATAATTACGGCTTGACCCAAGAGGGGCTGAGCGAAAGGGTTGGAAAGAAACGTGCTACGATCGCTAATTACCTTCGTTTATTGAAACTTCCCGCCGAGATCCAAGTAGGATTGAAGGACAAGAAGATCGATATGGGACATGCCCGGGCATTGATCCCGGTGGATGATCCGGAGGTTCAATTAGCTTTATATGAGCAGATATTGGCTCAAGGACTCTCCGTTCGTAACGTGGAGGAGATGGTGCGTAATATAGCCGAGGGAATACAACCGGAATTGCCGGAAAAGAAAAAATCGGATCGTAAGCCGATACTTCCGGAAGAGTTTAAATTGCTGAAAGATCATTTGTCCCGTTACTTCAATACGAAAGTCCAGTTGACTTGCAATGAGAAGGGAAAAGGTAAAATTACGATTCCTTTCGCCACGGAAGAAGAGTTGGAGCAATTGATCGGGTTACTGGATAAATTGAAATGAGAAATCGAATCATACTCCTTTTGATCGGATTCATGTGCTATGCCGGGATGGGTAACGCACAGGAGGATAAGACGGAGAAAGCCGTTCCTGCTATAGTTTCCGATTCCGTGGAGGTAGCTGCCCCGGATTCTACCGTGCAAGCCGTCTTGATGGCGGCCGATTCGGTGGGTGTACCGGAAGTGAAGATGAAGCTGGCTTTTAAGCCGAATCCGACAAAAGCGGTCTTGTTCGCCTTGGTACCGGGTCTGGGACAGATCTATAACCGGAAATATTGGAAATTACCGATCGTTTACGGTGGCTTGATGGGATGTATGTATGCCGTGACTTGGAACAACAAGAACTATAAGGATTATTCGACGGCTTATAAGGATATCATGTATGATGCCGCTAAGAATCTGGAAAATCCGGATGCTTGGAGTAAAAGTTGGCAAGACTTGACTTCCATGGCTCCTGAGGATGCGATTAATAATTCAAATTTCAAGGATCAATTGAAAAGACAGAAGGATTATTTTCGTCGATATAGAGACTTGAGTATAATTATTACGGTCGGGGTGTATGCGTTGAGTATCGTGGATGCCTACGTGGATGCCCAGTTATTCGATTTTGATATATCACCGGATTTATCCTTGCATTTGGAGCCGGTTGTTAGTCCGAAGACGAGTGTCACGCCTCGTACTTACGGATTGAATTGCAGTCTAAAATTCTGATATACATGAAAAGATACCTGCTAGCACTCATTTGTTTAAATTGTTTGGTCTCATTGGTCTATGCGCAGGAAGAGACCCGAATTGAGGAAAAAGATACCTTAAGCTCGCTGGAGTCTGAGGTCGGATTGATTCCGGAAAGCTTGGATGCGAACGTGGATAGTTTGCTCCGTACTTGGCATGTGCAATATTTCTCAAAAAGAGAGGACTTTTGCCATGATGACGACGAGAATGTCTATTTCCCGGATTCGGTCTATATCGACCGCCTGTCTAGGCTTCCCAGCGTGATCGCTTTGCCCTATAATAATATAGTGCGTGATTGTATTGACTTATATGCGGAGCGTAAACGAAATTTAGTGCGTTATATGCTGGGGATGGCGGACTTTTATTTTCCGATAATCGAGCAGGTGTTGGATGAGCATGGCCTGCCTATTGAATTGAAATATCTCGCCGTCGTGGAAAGTGCCTTGAATCCGGTAGCCCTCTCTCGTGTGGGCGCTTGTGGTTTATGGCAATTCATGCTTCCTACGGGTAAGAGCTATGGCTTGGAGATTAATAGCTTGGTGGACGAGCGCCGGGACCCCTTGAAAGCGACCGAGGCCGCTTGTAAGTATTTCAAGGATATGTACGCTATCTATGGGGATTGGAATTTAGTGTTGGCATCTTATAACTGCGGGCCGGGCAACGTGAATAAAGCGATCCGTCGTTCGGGGGGCAAGACGGACTTCTGGGATATCTTCCCTTATTTACCGAAAGAGACTCGTTCATACGTCCCCTTATTTATCGCCGCCAATTACGTCATGAATTATTATTGCGAGCATAACATCTGTCCGATGCAAACCAGCTTGCCGCTAGCCACGGATACGGTCATGGTGAATAATGCCCTACATTTGCAGCAGGTATCGGATCTATTGCAAGTAGATATTGAGACGTTGCGTGCGTTAAATCCACAATATAAAAGAGACATCGTTCCGGGTAATACCCGCCCTTCGGTTTTGAAACTACCTGCGGCGGAAACCTATGCTTTTATCGATAAAGAAGATACGGTCTATACGCATCGGATCGAGGAACTGTTGGCGAATTGCATTTCTGCGAATAACTCTAATGGCTCTTTACCAAGTGGTGCGACCCGGGAAAAAATCACCCACGTGGTATTGAGTGGTGAGAATCTTTATACGATCGCTAATCGCTATGGAGTGACAGCGAAAGATATCCGTAAATGGAACGGGCTAGGCTCCAACCGGGTAGCGAAAGGAAAACGGTTAAGATTATATGTAGATAATGGGGGTGTCGCTTTTGCCTCGGCTACCAAGACTCCGGTGAAATCAACTACCGTGACTGCGAAATCAACTGCGACAACAACGAAAAAGTCAGCTTCCGCCGCTACAAAACAGATCGCTTCCGCTAATAAAGATTTTGTCTCTTATAAGGTTAAATCGGGAGATTCGCTTTATTCGATTTCCAAGAAATACCCTGGGGTTACCGCCTCTTCCTTACAAAAGGTGAATGGGCTGTCAAGTCCGGATATCCGTCCGGGTCAAGTACTGAAGATACCGGTAGGATGATCATTCGGGGATAATTCGTCTTTAACTCTTTTTTTTCGCTTTCTTCCTGCACTGGAGAAGGATGTGAATGATTTTTTATTCCTTTGTATACGAAAAAAGATACAATCGTATGGGTTCATTGGATGAAAAGATATCAGTGGTCAAGGCTAAACCTTGGTTGGTCAGTTTGGTTTGCGCGGTGTTTATCGCCTACCCGAATTTGGCATGGATCTTTTGTGACATGAGCTATCTGGCTCCGAACGATCATCAAGGATTTTTACTCTTCTTTGGGTTCCGTTTTCTTTACTTCTGGGGACTTATTTGGTTTTTGCTGAAAAG
>OGOY01002478.1_pt1 | contig 16409 bp, 17 predicted proteins | sample 1552811 | NCBI WGS metagenome assembly OGOY01 (sample SAMEA2580132, study PRJEB22360) | human gut metagenome | biome: human gut; feature: human-associated habitat; material: faeces | place: Denmark | collected 2008/2010 | reverse complement strand
ATTTTCAGGGTTTTACATACTGTTCAGTTTTCAAGGTTCTTTGTTGTTGTCTCATCGACAGCTTATTTATATTATCATAAGCGATTGACTTTGTCAACATTTTTTTTATTTTATTTTTAATCTTTCTCAGAAACCCGTTTGCGTTTCCGCCCTTATTTCCTCGATTGATTTGCCCTTGTCTCAAGGACGTATGTTATGATACCAGAGTTTCCAAGGATTGTCAACGATTTTTCTATATTTGTTATTCTTTTTATTTTGTTGTGATTTTTTAGAATATTCTAACTATTTGAAGTCTATGCATCTATTTCCCCTAATCCCAGAAATGGCATCGAATCAAAAGAATCCGATGCCATTTCCATCCATTCATAAATACAGCTTTCAATCTCCATCTACACTCTCATTTATATCTATTACCTATTCCTATACTACCTTCTCTACAAATGATACTCAATCAATTTAACTGCCAGGCTGACACCGCCGCAGACCCACATCACAAGAATTGGGTTCAGTTTCCATTTGCGGAGCGCTATAAAAGCTGCCGAAAAAAGAACCAGACTGCCCCACTGGATCATCCTCTCCCCATTTACCTCTGGAAGAACTGCTGCCAGTAGCATCGAAAGTCCGGCACCTGCGATCAGCGCCACTACCGCTGGGCGAAGACTGCCTAAAATACTTCCCATCGCAGAGCCGCCACGGTAACGCCGATATATGTATGCCAATACCGATACAATGATACAAGATGGGAAAATACATCCCCAGGTTGCCGCAACCGCCCCCGGAAGTCCCGCTATCCGAATTCCGACAAAGGTTGCTGAATTGACCGCAATCGGTCCCGGCGTCATTTCCGCGATCGTGATAAGATTCGTAAACTCCGTCATCGTGATCCATCCCTGTCGTTCCACAATCAGGCTCTGTACCAGTGGAATCGCCGCGTAGCCGCCGCCCACGCTGAAAAGCCCTATCTGCAGAAAGCTCAAAAATAATTGTATATAGATCATATCTATTCTCCCCTCTATACCGTACCGGCCGTCTGCTCACGTTTTCTCATCCAGATAAATCGAATCGTTCCCGCCAGAATACCCGCCGCAATGATATAGATTACATTCACATCCAGCACAAAATCAGCCAGGAACGCAATTACCATGATTGCAATTGAATACAGCTTTTTTTCCTTCAGAACATTCACTCCCAGCCCACAGGAAACATCCAGAATCACAGCCGCCACGCCGACTCGCATTCCCTCTAGTACTGCTGCCACCCAGATGTTCGACGCAAACGCGACGTAACAGACGGATAAAACCGCCAGAATCGCCATCGGCGGAAGAATCGTTCCGATGACTGCCACCACCATTCCGGCAAACCCATATACTTTCCAGCCAACCAAAATTGCCCCATTTACTGCAATCGCGCCCGGACAGGACTGTGCCAGTGCGGTAAAATCAAGCATTTCCTGTTCATCAATCCAGTGAAGCTCATCCACGAAACATTTCTTCATAAATGTCACAATGACGAAACCGCCTCCGAATGTAAATGCGCTGATATAAAGTGTTTTTAAAAATAAAACCAGCAGTCGATGCTTCTGTTTCATCTGCCATTCCCCCTTTTTCTATTTTATCTTTTGTCTCTCCCAGTTCTCCTTCGCGCAGAACAACATTCCTTTTTCTGTGCCCATTATAACACTTGCCAATTCATTTTAAAATTACTATAATTTATATATAGTTCTTATCAAAATATCTATGATTGTTTATAAAAGCAGCGCCGTCAAAAATAACATTTCTGACGGCAGGCAAAAAGCAGGACAAACACACAGATACGAATTTTTCTCACTCCTTATGAAACATTCGGGAAAGGAGTTTTCATGACACTGCGGCATTTCCGAATTTTTATCGAAGTAGCGTCCACCGGAAGCATTACACAGGCGGCACGCAATCTCTACCTGACGCAGCCAACCGTCAGCACCGCCGTCCGGGAGCTCGAAGAACACTACGGAACATTATTTTTCGACCGGATCAACCAGCGTCTGCGAATTACTGGCGAAGGGCGACGTTTTCTCGACTATGCACGCCATTTTATCCAGATGTACGATGAAATGGAACTGGCATTTTCCAATTCCGGAATCAGCGGGATTCTCCGCATCGGCGCCAGCACCAACGTGGGGATTTCCTATCTGCCACGTTTCATGCAGCTATTTCAAGAGACATATCCCCATGTGCACACGCAGGTCCATATACAGACGACCGCACAGACGGAAGCCATGCTCTTAAATGGGGCGCTAGATCTTGCAATCGTCGGCGGCACCATCCGCTCCGAACAGATTGCCTTGACTCCCCTGTTTCAGGAACACTACACCGCTATCTGCGCGCCTGGACACCCGATGGCAGAAAAAACCGTTTCTATCAATGCATTTATGAAAGAACCTCTGCTCTTCCGCGAAGTCGGCAGCACCTCTTATGAAGTATTTCAAAATGCCATCCGTCAGACCGGCTGTGAGGTCACCCCTGCCTGGGAAAGCACCTCGCAAGAGGCCATTCTCGAAGCCGTCCGCCTGGGGCTTGGCGTCACGATTCTTCCAAGCACTATGCTCGAAGCTGAGCTGAGACTCAGTGCCATTTCCCGGATCTATTTTTCGGATTTTTCTTTTCAAAATACCGTTCATCTGGCGTGGCATCAGAGCAAGTTTCTGTCTCCTGTCATGCAGGATTTTATCCAAATGGCGCGTGAACTTTTGCCACCCAACCATATTTCCGCTCAAAATTCCCCGGAAATCTTCCCTCATACACAGCCTTTTCCTGTGATGGATGCATGACGGTTCCGGTAAACTTCCGTATGAGACGGTTCGCGATTATCAGATCATCATTATCCATATGACCTGATACGACGCTGAGGTTATCTGGGATTGGTTGCGAATACGTACGGATGATTGAAAATAATTTCTTCCTGTAATATACTTTTAGGTATAGCTATACCTATATTTCAAAAGATTACTGGAATTTGCCCGACGGGCAGCGTGCAGAGCTGATCGACGGGCAATTTCATAATATGGCACCTCCGAGCCGGATTCATCAGGAAATTTCCTACCAGATTTCCCGCCTTCTTGGAAATTATATCGAGTCCAACGGCGGAAAATGCCGCGTTTATCCGCCTCCTTTCGCCGTCAATCTGGATGCGGATGATAAAGATTGGGTTGAGCCTGATATCTCTCTTATCTGTGATCCGAATAAATTGACCGACCGCGGCTGTTCCGACGCTCCCGCTCTCATTTTCGAAATCGGCTCTCCATCCAGTCGGCGCATGGACTACATTATCAAAAATGCTCTGACTCCCTTAAACTTACCGAATAAAATTCGTCGCCGTCCGCTCCTCCTGTTCCGGAAGACCATATTCTTTCTTGCCAAGCTCGATGGCCTTCATAAGAAATGCCATATTCTTTGCAAGCATCCGCATCGTCTGCTTGCCTTCCTCATCCATCTCTGCCTCCCCTTTCTCACAGCCGTGAATACTGTTCCAGTATCTGCTGGATGCGATCGGCATATTGCTGATGGTAAAAAATTTGTTCAATTCATCAAAAGTCGCTGAGCAGCCGCCTCTGCGTGCACAGACCACACTGGCACCCACCTTCATGCTCTTATCAAAGGACGTGCTGTAAAACAAGCGGTCAAGACAGGCAATCAGCGTCGCATTAGCCGATGCATAGTAGACCGGACTGGCAATCACCAGGCCATCCGCCGCCTCAAAGAGAGGTGCCAGCTCATTTACGATATCATCAAACACACATTTTCCAATTTTGCTGCACTGGTTACAGGCAATACAGCCCCGGATATCTTTATTTCCAATCTGTATGGTTGTTACCTCTACCCCACTATTTCGAAATACATTCTCCATTTCCCGGATGGCAATGGATGTGTTGCCGTTTACACGTGGACTTCCGTTTAGAATTAATACTTTGCTCATTTGGTTTCCTCCTTTTACTCTGCGATACATTTATTCCAACAAATTGCTTTTAAACAGTCTGTAAGCGTATATATTGTCTTCAGGTGTCTACAACTGTCTACATAAAAATGAAAATGCAAAAAAGCGGAAACCCTGATGAATCAAAGCTTCCGCAATAATAAAAAAGAGCGCGAGACGGGACTCGAACCCGCGGCCTCGACCTTGGCAAGGTCGCGCTCCACCAACTGAGCCACTCGCGCATTTCTGAAGCATCGCTTCAACGAGTTATATAATATCATAGGTCGGTTGATTTGGCAAGCGTTTTTTTAAAAAAATCAAAAAATATAGTAAATTCATTACTGTTCACGGGTAGGCACGTTTGAAACCGGGAGAACCGTATGAAACCGATCAAGTTTTCATATTTTCCACTGGATGTGTTCCCACGGTCTGCACAAACCCGATGATCTGTCCGGACAGGAGTACCGTGAGGATGGAATATACCATGCGGTTTAACGGAATGTAGCTCAGTGAAAGCACCAGTACAGCAAAATCGGACAGGAGGTAGATCCACTGGATTTTGATGTGCGTCACGTGGGAAAGGCTCATCGCAAGCGCATCGTCTCCGCCCGGGGCACCGCCGATCCGCACGCAGAGTCCGGCACCGACGCCGACGAAGATTGCGCCGAGCAGGGATGCGGCAAGCGGCATATCGGCAAGCTGCGGCCACAGGGGCGGAAACTGCTCACAGATCCGGTAAGACAGGGAGAAGCTGGCGCTGGAAAGAATGGAGTAGGCGATGAACTGCCGTCCCAGAAGTTTCCATCCCATCGCGTAGCAGGCGAGGTTCATGACGAAGCCGGATACGGATGGGGAGATATGGAACCAGTGATCAAGCAGAAGCGTCATTCCTAAGACACCGCCCTCGGTGACACCGGAAAAGGAATGGACATGGTACAGCCCAAATGCCAGAAATGCACTGCCAAACAGTGCAATCAGGCAGGATTTTAGTTTTAAATCGAGGGAATGGAATAATTTCAGCAAAATAACAGGCTCCTTGTGAATAATTTACATATAAATAAAGGTTTTTCTATTCTAGTATGGAAACGGATTTGTGTCAAGATGGGCGAACTCTCTGCAGAAATGATGCAAAACGGGAGAAAGCAAAAAACATGTGGATTTACGGTTTCCATGAGCGTGAACAGCAGCCGTGTGAAAGGTGAAAACGAAAAAATCCGGGTGGATTCATAGACAAAAATGTGGGATGTGCGTATACTGGAAGATAGGAAGACGGAAAGGGGAATGAAAACATGGTAGAAAATCATCCGGACATCCGGAAGCAGGAATACCGTGGAATTGCCTGCCTGGTGCTGTCTGCATTCTGTTTTGCGCTGATGAGTATGTTTGTACATTTGGCGGGCGATCTGCCGTCGATGCAGAAGAGTTTTTTCCGCAATCTTGTGGCGGCGCTGGCAGCGGTTGTTTTGCTTTTGCGGGCGGGAGAGCCGTTTCGTATCCGCAGGGAAAATCTGCCGTATTTTCTGATGCGGTCAATTTTCGGCACGATGGGAGTGCTGTGTAACTTTTATGCGGTGGATCATCTGGTGCTGGCGGACGCATCGATTCTAAATAAAATGTCGCCGTTTTTTACAGTGCTGTTCAGCTGGCTGATCTTAAAGGAAAAAGTTATGCCAATTCAGCTTTCGCTGATCTTCGGTGCGTTTCTCGGCAGTATATTCGTGGTAAAGCCGACATTCTCCAATCTGGCACTTGTGCCGTCGCTGCTGGGCTTTTTCGGCGGCATCTGCGCGGGCGCGGCGTACACGATGGTGCGGAAACTGGGAGAGGCAGGAGAAAAGGGACCGGTAATCGTGCTGTTTTTTTCGGTATTTTCCTGTGTGGTTGTGCTGCCGTGGCTGATTTTTGACTATCATCCGATGACCTGGCAGCAGATGGGGATCCTGCTTTTGGCGGGCTGCGCGGCGGCGGGCGGACAGTTTGCGATCACGGCGGCATACCGCTATGCCCCGGCGAGCCGTATTTCCATCTACGATTATTCGCAGCTGATCTTCTCGACGATGCTCGGTTTCTTCATCTTCGGGCAGGTGCCGGACGGCTGGAGTTTCCTCGGATATGGAATTATCTGCCTGATGGCAATTTTCATGTTTGTATATAATAACCGGAAAAGAAAGAATACTCAAAAGCAGGCACTTTTGGAATCGAAAGAGCCGTCAGATGTAATAAAAATGTAAGGGAAAGTATCCGCCGATATGGTTTACAAGCGATGCCAAATTATATATACTGAAGATAAAGTCGGAGTGGTTTTCGTGTTCAGAAACGTGAATTTCAGGAACAAAAGCTGGGTTGCCGACACAGCTCGAAAATGGGTTATAGATAGGGCAGAAAGTTATATAGGGAAATACGACATAAGCCCGACAGCAGACAGGAGGAAACAGGGATGAAAAAATTAGCAACCGCACTTGTGAGTGCAGCAGCCATTATGACGATGTCAACAACCGCATTTGCAGCCGAAAATCCGGCGGAGGTATTTGACCGGGTGATGGAGAAGAACAATACGATTCAGTCCGCGGAGATTCAGAGCGGCGTCCATTCGGTCATACTTGCAAAGGATGTCATTCCGGACGGTCAGATGAAAGTTGATATGGCGATGCATGCAGAGATGGATATGCAGGATACCACCGATCTCAAGTACCTGGCACAGGTCGCTTCCTCGATTCTGGGACAGGACAGCTATTCACAGGTTTTTTATACGGACGGCTACTATTACGTAGATGCCAACGGTGTCAAACTGAAATACCCGATGCCATTAGAGCAGATCATATCCTCCGTCCAGACCGGAGTCAACACCAGCAATATGGAATCCAGCTATATGAAGGGCATTTCCTTAAACGAGGTCAATGGAAAACGTGTGCTGGCATATGAGGCAAATCCAAAGAAGCTAAACAAGAACGTCAAAGAAGCCCTCGGAACCGTGATGAACACACTCGGCACCGATATCAATCTGGACATGAACATCCAGGAAATGAAAGGCGCTTACGTGCTGGATGACAACGATTACATTATCTATATGACAAACTATATCGTATACAACATGGAAGTCCTCGACCAGCCGATGACCTGCATTACTCTGATGGAGACCGAAGTCCAGAACCCGGGAGAGCCGGTTGTAGTGACCCTTCCATCCACGGATGGCTATGAAGACTTAATCGGTTTATACGATGGAGTCATTGAAAGCGAAGTAGAATAAAAAAACAGACAAAAACAAAAATAGACAATTAAAAGCCAGCCGAGCAAAGCAAAGGCTGGCAGGCAAAAGCGATCCATAACATAACAAGAGGAAAGTGGCGTCCGGGAATCTGTAGAGCCAGCGTTCCAATTATCGATTGTACGCATCCCACGCCATCTGTCCGGCTGGGGCGGACATTTTTGTCCGATCCAGCCGAACAGATGTAGCGAAAGCAAGCGAACAATGATAATTGGAGACGCAGGCGGCGCAGATTTCCGGACGCCTCTTTCCGCATCACGACAATCAATCAATCTATTACTGCATCTCATCCTCAATCATCCGATATCCAATCCCAATCTCTGTAAACACATACTGCGGTTCTGCTGGATTCTGTTCCAGTTTCCTTCGAATATGTGCCATATTCACGCGCAGAATACTGTTATCATCGTCCGCATACGGCCCCCAGATATTCGAAATAATCGTATCATACGTCATGACCCTGCCGGAATTCTGCGCCAGCAGGGAGATAATCTTAAACTCGATCTGCGTCAGATGGACATCCTTTCCATCAACCGATACCAGATGTTTTTCAAAATCGATCGTCAGTCCCTTTGCATGGAATGGGCGCTTATAAAGCGGAGAATCCGTGTTTAGGCGGTTGCTGTGGCGCAGGGCAGTCCGGATGCGCGCGAGAAGCTCGGAGGTGCCGATCGGCTTGGTCAGATAATCATCCGCGCCGAGGTCGAGCGCACGTACCTTTTCCTGTTCCTGCGTGCGGGCGGAGAGGACGATGATCGGGACGCTGGACCAGGTGCGGACCTGGCGGATGATCTCCATGCCGTCCATGTCTGGAAGCCCCAGGTCGAGGAGAATCAGATCCGGGCACTGGGACGTGATGATCGGAAGTGCTTCTTTTCCCGTGTGTGCGGTGGAAATGCGGTAATCCTGTGCGGACAGGGAGGTGGAGATGAAGTCGCAGATGTTTTTTTCATCTTCTACTAATAAAATAGAAAGTTTATGTGTCATGTTATTTGTCCTCCTTTGGAAGGGTAAAGTAAAATTCGGCACCGCGCGTGTGGTTGATTGCCTTGATTTCGCCGCCGTGGGCGAGAATGATCGTTTTACAGATGGAAAGCCCGATTCCCATGCCCTTTCGTCCATCCGGCGAAGTGCTGGTCGTCGAAGAAGAGCCGTCAAAGATGGTTGCCAGCTTCTCCGGCGGGATGCCGACGCCGTAATCGCGCACGTGGAAAACCGCATAGTCGGAAAGTGATTCCACATAGCACTCGATCGGCTCGGTGCTTTCAGCATGGACAACGGCATTTTCCAGCAGGTTGATGAGAACCTGTTCGATGAGGACGGCGTCCATCGGGACCATCAGGAATTCCTCCGGCACGCGCACATGGATATTGGCGTCTGGAAGTCTCTTTTTTAAGCGGATCATCGCCTCGGAGAGAACTTCCTCGACCGGTTCCGAGGTCTTAGTTACCTTTGCCGTCTCATTGTTGATACGCGTGACGGAGAGCAGGTTTTCAACCATGTTTAAGAGCCAGTTAGAGTCCTCAAGAATATGGCGCACCAGTGCATTTTTCTCAACCTCCGGGAGGCTGCTGCCATTTTCCAGATATACGGTACTGGAACCGATGATGCTGGTAAGCGGGGTGCGGAGGTCGTGGGAGATTGCCCGCAGCAGGTTCGCCCGCATCTTTTCTTTTTCTGCTTCCATCAGCATCTTTTCACGTTCCGCCAGCACGCGTGCCTGCGTTTTCATGTTGCTTGTGATGGCGCTTGTAATGCTGGAAATTGAAAACATTGCCACGAAGGTAATCGGATAGCCGGCCATCGTGAAATCCAGCGCGAAATACGGATACGTGAACAGAAAATTGACGCAGACGACGCCGACAAAGGAGGAGAACAGGCCGAAGCTGTATCCGTCCGTAAAACGCGCTACCAAAAAGACCGCCAGAATGTAGGTCAGCGCGATGTTGGCAGTCGGGTTTTTGAGCGCATGAAAAAAGCAGAACGCGATGGTCGTGGCGGTACCCATGAAAAACAAGGTAAGTCCCCAGCTTTGTATGTATGTCGGAAGCGCACAGAATTTTTCGACGATCGGGCGGGTCTGGAACCAATTTTTTAAGGCGTCAATTTTGGATGGATGTGTTTCGCCGCCATTGGAAATGCTGGTATCCGGAGAGCTGGATTCGGCTGAGCCTTGAAGGCTGCTGGTTGATTCTGTTTTCGGGAAGGTTTCATTGGAAGTTCCAGGAACAGAAGGTTTGCTTGAATGTTTCATTAAATAAAGAAAGTCTCCTTTCAAAAAATTCATTTGGATGCTTCTATTATACAATGTTTCTTCTGAAAAATAGAGAGGAAGACTGTTAAAAAGTTGAAAAAATCGTGAAAATTTGGGATAAAAACAGAAAGACGGTGGGCGGAGGAGAAAAATCGCGTTACTGGGCACACATGTGTGTGAACAGGAACATGATTATTGAGAATCTGGTTGGATAAGGGCGATTTCATTGCATTTTCAGCGTCAGTGTGTTAAACTCCAAACAGTCTCCCGATTGAGGGAAGCAGGCTGACCCGCCTGTTAGAGAGTGACAAACGGGCTGCCGGAGTGCAGGGCGAAAGGAATGAAAATAAGATGAAAAAATTAGGAAGAAATGATCTGTGCTGGTGTGGAAGTGGAAAGAAGTACAAACATTGCCATGAGGCATTTGATGAGAAGCTGATGGAGGCGGCGGATGCCGGACACCAGATTCCGGATCACGACATGATCAAGACCCCGGAGCAGATCGAGGGGATCCGCGAGAGCTGCAAGATCAATGTGGCAGTTCTGGATTATGTGGCTGAGCATATCAAGGCTGGCGTCACAACCGAGGAGATCGATCAGTGGGTATATAATGAGACGACCCGCATGGGCGGAATCCCGGCGCCGCTTGGCTATGAAGGATTCCCGAAGAGCGTGTGCACATCCATCAATGATCAGGTCTGCCACGGCATTCCGTCAGCGGATGTCGTATTAAAGGATGGCGATATCATCAACGTGGATGTTTCGACCATTTATCACGGCTATTATGCGGATTCTTCCCGTATGTTCTGCATCGGAAATGTCAGCCCGGAACATAAAAAACTGGTGGACGTTGTCAAAGAGTGCGTGGAATTAGGTCTGGAGCAGGTAAAACCGTGGGGCTTCATGGGCGATATGGCGGAAGCGGTCCAGAAGCATGCGGAAGAAAATGGTTATTCTGTGGTTCGAGAGATCGGCGGTCACGGCGTTGGTATCGAGTTCCATGAGGATCCGTGGGTTGGCTATATTGGTCAGAGAGGCACCGGTATGATGTTTGCTCCGGGTATGATGTTCACGATCGAGCCGATGATCAACGAGGGAACCGAGGAGGTATTCGTGGATGGCGACGACGACTGGAGTGTATACACGAAGGATGGAAAAGCATCCGCCCAGTGGGAGATCCAGGTGCTGGTAACTGAGGATGGTCATGAGGTGCTTTCCTGGTAGCTTGCAGAGTACATAAAAAGAGACGGCGTCAAACCGTCTCTTTTTTGTACCCAAGGTGGGCGTTCTTCACAGCCGAAGGGGGATAAAAAACTGTGAAGAAATATCTATATAAAGGAAATTGTTGTTAGTCGAGCCAGATAACGATTGCGCGCATTTCTTAGTGCCATCTGCCTCATTGATGTTATGCCATTATAATACTGGATAATTGTGTCCATATTTTGACCAATATCTAAAATAAATCTAAACGAGTATTACATAATTCGAAACTTTTTCGGAACTGTTTATGAGGCTGGCGCGCTTGAATTTTTCTTGTCGATTTCTTGGATGGGGTATATAATAAATCTGGTGATTAAAGGGGGGCGGCCTGACTGAATAGAAACCGCGTCCAGAACAAAGCAATTAAGAAGAAAGTGGCAGGAATTATATGGAAAATTTTTTATTTGCATTTAATACAGTCCTTCCGTTTCTGCTCTATATCGCATTTGGATATGGAGTCAGGATGTCGGGGCTGGCGGATGAGGATTTTATGAAGCGCCTGAATAAGGTGATCTTTCAGGCATTCTTTCCGATTCTGATGTTTAACAACCTGTATTCCATTCCGGAGGGAATGACATTAAATCTGCGTCTGGTGGCAGCCGCCATTATCAGCGTGCTGCTTTTGCAGGCGGTTCTGCTTGCTGTGGTTCCGCGTCTGGTAAAGGAAAATGAGCGGCGCGGCGTTATCATCCAGGCGATTTACCGCAGCAATTTCGTCCTGTTCGGCATTCCGCTGGCAACCAGCGTGTTCGGTGAGGAGGGAACACTGCTGGCGACGATGATGGTGGCGATCGTGATTCCGGTCTACAACGTAACGGCGGTCGTGATTCTGGAATTGTTCCGGGGCGGCAAGGTCCCGGTTTCCGTTTTGATTAAGAATATCCTGAAAAATCCGATGATCCGCGGCGCGCTCATGGGCTTTATCTTCCATATGTTAGGGATTAAACTTCCGGTTTCCGTGGAAGGACCGATCAAGCAGTTTGCCAATCTGACAACGCCGCTGGCCCTGTTCGTACTGGGCGGAACGCTGCATTTCAATGCGATCGGCGGCAATCTGAAATATGTGGGTTCGTCGATGGCCGTTTATTTTTATATCCTGCCGGCAGTGATTCTGGCGGTTGCGACGCTGCTCGGCTTTTCCGGTGTGGAACGTTTTGTTTACTTTGAAATGTACGCGACTCCGGTTGCGACGGCGTCCTATGCGATGGCACAGAACATGGGCGGCGACGGCGAGCTGGCGGGACAGTTTGTCGTGCTGAGCACGGTCGCCTCGGTTGTGACGATCTTTTTGTGGGTCTATTTCCTTAATTCGATCGGATGGCTCGCATAAAAATAAATATATAATAGGGGACTGCCAGACAGTGGTTTGTGGAAGAGCAACAATTGTCTGGCAGCTTTTTTTGTGTAAACAAACACTGTTTTTCATGAGAACCGAAATTTTTTTTCATAAATTAAGATGTATGTATAATCTTTTCAAGATTAAAACATTTAATAGACAAAACTGATTGAAAAAGTTATAATAGTATACAAATGCGAGAAAACTTATTTATTTTCCATGTGCTTTTGATGCTTCGAATCAGCGAATTGTATGGAATGGGAGGATGTGAAACATAATAAGGATATTGCATTATTTCTGAAAAAAATTAGGGGAAAAGGTGGTGGTTCAATGATCAAGGAGACGATCCAGGCGGTCGAGGACGCAGAGGCGAAGGCATCGGAACTGGTCGCGCAGGCTTCGGAGGATGCACGCCGCGTTAAGGCGGAGGCGGAGGCAGAAGCGGATCGAATGCTCGCAGATGCACAGAAAAGGGGGAAAGAAGCAGCTGTGAAGCAGGAAGAAGAACTGACTCTCAGAGGGGAGGAGTACGTAAAACAGGCACTGGCAGAAGCCGAGGCGGAGTGTCAGACGTTCAGAGAGACGGCGGACAGACGGAAACTGGAGGTGGTTGACCGGCTCATAGCGGAACTGGTCTAATGAATGGAGGGATGTAGATATGGCAGTATTGCAGATGCAAAAGCTATGTATCTGTGCCCTGAAGAAGGATCGTAAGTCCCTGATGGAGTTTCTGCAGGCTGCCGGAGTGCTGGAGCTGACAGCGGAGGCGGAGCCGGACGAGGTATTTAAGCGGACGGACACGCTGGAGGATCGACAGAAGTTTGAGCGGAATGCGGCGACGGCGGACCGCGCATTGGAAGTGCTTGCCGCGGTGGTTCCGGAGGAAACATCGATGCTTGCTGGGCTTGCCGGAAAGCCGCTTGCAAAGGCAGGCGCGTACCGGGAGACGGAGGCGAAGGCAGAGGCGCTTTTAGGTCAGGCGGAACGCATTTTGAACCTGCAAAAGCAGATCACGGAGGAAAAGACTGCGGCGCTTAGACTGCTGGCGGAGGCGGAAAGCCTGAAACCGTGGCAGAAGCTGGAGATTCCACTTGCGTATCAGGAGACGAAACGGTGTGCTATCTTAGTCGGCGCGGTCGGCGGAGGCGCTTATACGCAGGAAGAAATTTACGCTTCGGTGGCAAAACAGGAGCCGCAGCTTGAAAAATGGGAGCTGGAGGTTGTCGGAAGCGACGCCGACCAGACCTGCATTGCGGTAATTTGCCTGAAAGAGGACGAGGAGAAGCTGGAGACAGCACTCCGGTCGATTGGATTTGCCCGTCCGGCGCGTCCGGTGGAGGAAGTTCCGGCAGCTTACGCTAAGAAACTCAAAGCGCAGGCGGCAGAGCATGAGGGACGCGCGGCAGCGACGGAAGAAGAACTGAAACAGTGCGCTCCGGCGCGGGAAGATTTGAAATTGTTATCCGACTATTACCGCCTGAGGGCACAGAAGTATGAGGCGCTCGGCGAGATCTTACAGTCGGAAAAAACGTGTATGATCACGGGATTTATCCCGAAGCGCGATGCGAAAGGACTGGAGGAGAAGCTGAATAGCCGGTTTGAACTTGCAGTGGAAAGTTCGGATGTGCCGGAGGATGAGGAAGCACCGGTGCTTCTCTCCAACGGAACCTTCGCGGCGTCGGCGGAGGGCGTGACCGCGTCCTTTGGTTTACCGGCGAAGGGGGAGATGGACCCGACCGGCATCATGGCAGCGTGCTATGTATTTTTGTTTGGTCTGATGCTTTCAGATGCGGCATACGGATTTATTGTATTTTTGATGTGCTTCCTGGCACTTAAGAAATTCCCAAGGATGGAAGAAAACCTGCGGAAATCACTGCGGCTCTTTATGTACTGCGGACTTTCGACCCTGTTCTGGGGCGTCATGTTTGGCGGTTATTTCGGAGATGCGGTGGACATCGTGAGCCGGACATATTTTGGACATACGGTGACGATACCGGCGCTCTGGTTTGTCCCGCTAAATGACCCGATGAAGCTTTTGGTTTATTCGATGTTATTTGGCGTGATTCATCTATTTCTGGGGCTGGGATTGAAAGGATATATGCTCTTAAAGGATGGCAAAGTTGTGGATTTTATCTGCGACGTGGTACTCTGGTACCTCCTGCTTCTGGGGCTGATCCTGATGCTGCTTCCGACGGAACTGTTTGGTTCCATCGCGCAGATGAATATCGTATTCCCGCCGGTGCTTAATTCGCTGGCAAAGGGAATGGCGATCGCGGGCGCGCTGGGAATTCTGGTGATGTCGGCGCGCGACAAGAAGAATCCGATCCTGCGGCTGGCGCTTGGCGCATATGATTTGTACAATATTACCGGATGGGTGTCGGATGTGCTTTCCTACTCGCGCCTTCTGGCGCTCGGACTGGCAACCGGCGTTATCGCATCGGTTATCAACCAGATGGGAAGTATGGTTGGAAATAATGTATTTGGCGTGATTGTATTTATACTGGTATTCTGCTTTGGACACCTGTTTAACCTGGCGATCAACCTGCTCGGCGCGTATGTGCATACCTGCCGTCTGCAGTACGTCGAGTTTTTCGGAAAATTCTATGAGGGTGGCGGAAAGGCCTTCCGTCCGTTTAAGCAGATAACAAAATACGTGGAAATCAAGGAGGATTAAATATGAGCGGAATTGTATTTGCATTGTTGGGAGTTGCAGTGGCGGTTATTCTTGCAGGTATGGGTTCAGCCTACGGCGTAGGCGTGGCAGGTCAGGCAGCAGCCGGAGTCGTAACCGAGGATCCGGATAAATTCGCGAAGGTGCTTCTGCTCCAGCTGCTTCCGGGTACCCAGGGTATCTACGGTCTGCTGGTTGGTTTCATCGCTCTTTCTAAGATTGGTCTTCTTGGCGGCGGCGCTGACATGAGCATGTCGATCTCCCAGGGACTCTTATATCTGGCAGCATGCCTTCCGATCGGCGTGGTTGGTCTGGTATCGGCGAGACATCAGGGAAGAACGTCGGTTGCTTCCATCGGTATCGTAGCGAAGAAACCGGAACAGTTTGGTAAAGCGATGCTGTTCCCGGCGATGGTTGAGACCTATGCGATTCTGGCACTTCTGGTTTCGATTCTGGCAATCAATGCACTGTAATCTGGCACGGCGGAAAGAATCAAAATCAGTTAAGGAGTGAAGCGTATGAATGGATTAGATAAGATTATTGCTCAGATCCTTGACGATGCAAAGCAGGAATCGCTTGCGATTCAGGAAAAAGCAGCCGGTGAAGCTGAGACGACCCTTGCGGCAGCCGGTGAAAAGGTAAAAAAGCTGGAGGAAGAGCAGGCGAAATCGGCGGCGCAGCGTGAAAAAAGCTATGAGGAACGGCTTCGTTCTTCGGCGGCGCTAAAGAAGCGCCAGGCGATCCTTGCGGCAAAGCAGGCGATCATCGAGGAAATGCTTGCGGCGGCACACAAGGAGCTGCTGGCAAAGCCGGATGAGGCGTATTTTGCATGGATGGAGCAGCTTCTTTCCCGGTTCGTGACGGATCGGGCAGGAGAAATCTATGTTTCAAAACGTGATTTAGAGCGGATGCCGGATGATTTTCCGGCAAAGATAGAGAAGACGGCGCAGGAAAAGGGCGGAAGTCTGGTACTGAAAAAAGAACCGAGGGAGATCGACGGGGGCTTTGTTCTGGTGTATGGCGGTGTCGAGGAAAATTGTTCTGCCGGGGCGTTGTTTGCGTCGCAGCGGGATGAGCTGGCGGACAAGGTACATGCGATGCTGTTTGGATAACGGCGGGAGAAGGTAAGGAGGGCTTATATGTCTGATACAAAATATGCCTACGCGGTCGCCCGGATCCGGGCACTGGAAAATGGGCTTTTTTCCTCCGCACAGATTGAACAGCTGCTGTCCGTAAAAAGCTACGAGGGGGCACTGCGTTTCCTGACCGAACACGGCTGGGGGGATGCAGATACACCGCTCAGCGCGGAGGCGATCCTGACCCGGGAGAAGACGAAAACCTGGGAGACGGTCCGCGACCTTTTGAAGGGCGACGACGCGATCCTGGCAGTGCTTTCCTACGGGGATCTCTACCACAATTTAAAGGCGGCGATCAAGGATGCGGCGGTGCCGGGCAGCCATGGCAATGTCTATTTTGACGACTGCGAGGTGGACGGCGTGCGGATGGCGAAGATCGTGGCGGAGAAGGACTGGCAGGCGCTTCCGGCACCGCTGATTACTATGCAGGCTTTATTGGGAACAAACTTTCCATTCCTGTGGGAGAAATGTTCTTCCGCGCCATTCTCTGCAACTTCTTTGTCTGCCTTGCCGTTGCCTGCGGCATGAAATGCAAAAAT
>OGOY01002471.1_pt1 | contig 16465 bp, 8 predicted proteins | sample 1552811 | NCBI WGS metagenome assembly OGOY01 (sample SAMEA2580132, study PRJEB22360) | human gut metagenome | biome: human gut; feature: human-associated habitat; material: faeces | place: Denmark | collected 2008/2010 | reverse complement strand
ACCTTTTCTCCATTGGAGAACATCGGCAAATTAACTTTAAGTTTCAGTGTTTCCTTCTGCGCATTTACTCCGGCAATATACCATTTGTCACCATGACGACGGGCAAGAATAACGTATTTACCAGGATAACCGTCAATGAAACGTACTTCGTCCCAAGTCGTTGGAACCTCTTTCATAAAATCAATTGCCCACGATGGAGCATCGGTCAGGTTATTCGGTGCCAGAGCAAAATGCTGTACCGGACTTTGAAATAGAACCGCCGTAGCCAGTGCGTAGACATCTGATGTCACCCGCCGGCTTCCCCGTGGAGCATTATCCGCATTATAATATTTGTTCAATGCACTACCTCCAAAATCCATGCTACCTACCGTGTTACGGATAAACGGATGTAAGGTAGCATTAAAGGCCTCATTATCACAGCTGCCTTGAGAGAAATGAAGATTTTCACTAGCCAATACAGCCTCACTCGATGCGAAGTTAGGATACATACGTTCCCAGCCACGAGGCAAAGTACATCCATGGAAAATAACTAAAAGACCGTACTCATTTGCATCCGACAAGATATCCTCATACAACTGCATAGTCATTTGCTTGTCACCTCCGAAAAAGTCAACTTTTATTCCACGAATACCAATGCTTTGCATCCATTTCATCTCCTTACGTCTGGCTATCGCATTATCCATTATACCTCTCGGAGTTTGCGGAGCATCATTCCAATACCCATTCGAATTATACCACAAATAAAGAGCTACCCCTTTGTCCTTCCCATATTTAGCCAATTCTTCAATTTTTTCACGTCCTATTTGTTTATCCCACAAGGCATCCACCAACACGGACTGATACCCCATTGCTGCCGAAAAATCAATATACCGGAGTTGCTCTTTATAATTAGTACTTCCATCCATACCGATAATCCAGCTCCATGAACCCCGTCCATACGTATACTCTCCTTTTGCCGGATAAAGCGGTTTTACAACATCAAAAGGAACCGTTGTCTCCACTATTGGAGCCAAAGTCTTGCCCACAGTAATAGTACGCCAAGGCGTCTCGCCCGGTAATGCTATCCCCAGAGAAACCGTACCATTCCCATTTGCTTCACCTTCTTGCGGAAATCCGATTGTATACGTTCCTCCTTTGTGTCCCAACAGACGGCTCGCACAATATCCACCATTTACTCCCGTTTCGGAAACAAGCACCCAACCGTTATCTCCATTACGGAACAGGCAGGGAAATGTATATCCTTCTCCCCAGCCATTTTTCCCTGCGGCATCATCTGCCGTATAAGACGTCTCATAACTTGGAGAAGTACGGGCAAATCCTCCCATCGGTTTACTTTGCGGACAAAGGAAAGTGGTGGTTCCGTCAGGAAATGCAAATCCTGTGACTTCTTGCTTAACCACGCAACTTAGTGTCTCACCTTGCGGATACATCTTATATTTAAAAGCAACATCGTTATTACTTATGCGGAATATAACATCATAAATTGTTTTCCCTTGTTGTGTAAACGAAAATACAGCTTCATTGGCCACATAACGAACCTTGCTCTGCTTAATAGAAGCCAACTCGTATGTTTCATCTATTTTATTTGTTGAAACATTCTTCTCCAGCGACATCCCCGATGAGAAATCTCCTATATTTGCAATAATCCCCAATGGAGATGGCTTCAAAAAAAGAACATTGTCATAACTAACAGAATAAGAAGGTCTTCCATCCATATCTGCGACTGTTACTACCAACTTTCCATCAGGACTTGTTATCTGTTTATTTTCTGCACTTGCAACGCTACTCCCCAATAGCATAGCCATTACTATAAAAAACTTCATCATATTTCTACTTTTTAGATTCTTTTCTACTGACATAATCACACATTCTATTACAATCAAAACTTTACAGAAATCGCTTTCCCATTATAATCGACGTTTTTTTGAGTCCCGTCCTGAAGAGTTACAGTAAACTTACGGTTCTTCAACATTCCCTCATACGCACCTTTTCTTGCCCCTATCGTCAATTTACGAGATGCATTATTCCAAGAGATTGGAATTTCCGTATAAGCTCCTTTTTCGTAATTGTAATTATCAAATTCATCTTCATATAAAATGAAGTTTCCATTCGCACCCGCATACACCTTCAATTCAAGATGATCCCACGGTTTTTCAGTTGCATACTGAACTTGTGGACCGACAGGAATAATACTACCCGCTTTTACATACAATGGAATAACATCCAGTGTAGTCTCTTTGGTAATTTCCTTTCCGCCTTCATGTTTCTCGTTTGTCCAGAAGTCATACCATAGCGTTCCTGCCGGTAAGTATATGTTAGTAGATTTCGTTTCCATGAAATCCACAGCAACGTCAGTTTTTGTTTTTTTCGCTCCATCTCTGTTCCATCCTTCTTCTTCGGAGACTTTTATCACAGCTTCCGGTGTATATTGTGCATGAGCAATCGGAGCCACAAGGATCGATTTTCCAAACATATATTCGTCATTGATATCCCACACCTTTCTGTCATCTACAAAATCCATCATCAAAGCGCGCATAAAACTCGATTGACGATTGCTCACCTCCCAAGAAGTAGAATAAATATAAGGCAACAGAGAGTAACGTAAACCTATCATCTTCTCGATAGCATCATATACAGGCTCGCCCTTCTTTCCGAACTTATAGATTTCCCTATAAACATCCGTCCCGTGCGAACGCATCATCGGATTGAACGTTCCAAACTGCAACCAACGCACATAAAGTTCCTGATACAATGGATTTTTCGAAGCACTATCATCATTCCAACTTTTATTATAATGTCCTGCAAAAAAGCCACCAATATCACTATTCCAGTGAGGCATACCACACAAAGAAAAGTTTAATCCGGCAGGAATCTGATTTCTAAAACTCTCCCATGTGGAAGCGACATCACCACTCCATACATTTGCACCATAACGTTGTTGCCCCAAGAATCCGGAACGGGTTAAAATAAACACGCGTTTGTCTGAAGTCACTGCACGCTGATGGTCGTAAACCCCTCCAACAGTCATCAACGGATAAGCATTGCGCACCTTACGGAACGAGCCCAGATAGGTTTTGGTATCCATATCCTCCGGCTTCCAATCCAGATGATCGGGTTCGGTAGAGTCCATCCACCAGGCATCCATTCCCAGCTTGAAAATTCCATCATTCAGATATTTCCAATAAATATCACGTGCTTCGGGATTGTAAGCATCATACACCCTTACACCGGAAGGATATTCCATGTTGGGGGGCCATGACTCCAATCCCGATTGCGGCCAGGTAGTGAAGTTAAACAACATACCTTTTTTGTCCAATTCTCTATAAGGTTTGGTCATCGGTCCGAATGACGACCAGATAGATATAGCCATGTGTGCGTTCATCGCATGGACATCCTCCATCATCTTTTGAGGATTATTGAAAGTCGGATTCTGAAAATCCATCGCATTCCACAAATAGTTATGCCCCCAATATTGCCAATCCTGAATAATACCATCCAAGGGAACACCCAATTCACGATATTTACGAACAACGTCTACCACTTCCTCCTGGCTTTTATATCTTTCTTTACTTTGCCAGTAACCATAAGTCCATAAAGGAAACATCGGTGCTTGCCCGGTCAAGCTGCGTACTTGTGCTATTACACCATCGGCATCCTTCCCATACATGAAATAATAGTCTACACAATCACCTACTTCAGAACGAAAAGATGTTTCAACTTCGTTGTCCGTAAAAAGAGTCGGCGAATAGTTATCCCAAAACACACCATATCCTTTAGTAGACTGGAAGAAAGGTGACACATCTTCAACATTTCCCTGTATCAGATTTTTAGTCATGTTCCGCTGAATCATCTTTCCATTTTGCAATTGTCCCAAACCATAAATGGCTTCCTCCTTATCTAATATAAAAGGTTGATAAACCTGATAAGTTTTTGTCCCGGCATCATCGAAATCGATAAACTGCATACCGGATTTCTCTGCCAATAATGATTTGCCATCCTTTGAGAAATAAGAAACAATTCCCGTCCCAATGTCCACACTGACACTTAGTTCACTGGTGTTCAATACAATCTTATTATCTTGTATATCAGCTTTGAAACTCACCTTTTCAGGTTTGGCAATTACAGAAAGACTCTGTTTTTCATAGGCAACACCTTCCGGTGACTTTATTACTCTCGCCACAGCAGGCGCAAAGAATTGTACTTCTATATCCACTGCATTTACAGTGGTTTTGATACCGGACGATGTTTTCTGATAGTTCTGTGCGAATAAGATATTTGTGCTGAAGCATAAACATATACCCCAAAATAGATGATGTATTTTCATAATTATAGAATGATAAGGTTTCTAATTAATAACCAACAGATGTTGCATACAGTCCAATCATTGCTCCTGTAAAGCCACCAGCCTCATTAGTAGAAAGAATATCGCCGGAAACGGTTCCTCCTAAATTTAGGAAACTCTTGCCATCAATCGAATAATTAAAACGATAATCATCTCCATTGGCTGTTACTTGCAGTGTCACAGGTTTCTCTGTTTCTATCTTCACCTCACCCAGGACACTCGCTTGTCCTTTTTCGGTTCTTTGCAGCATCAGGTAATAGTCTTTCCCCTTTTTAGTGATACCGAAAACATAGTGATATCTTTCATTTTGATAACATGTTATACCGGCAAAATCTTTCTCATTTTTTGGTTTGTACTCCATGGTTGCTGCCGCGGTAAATTGATTATGCTGCTGACGGTAGAACAAAGTAGAAGTAGGTTTCACTTCATTGATATTTGAGGTAAAAGGGATGATCCGCAACCCTTTATCGGTCATCTCAACGAATTCTTCACGAGGACCTCTAAGACCAATCCATCTAAAATCTAATGTCTTATCGGAGAAATCATCCTTAAAGACAAAGTTGCCACTAGGCAAATAACCGTTTTTCCCTGTTTGGTTCTCTACTCCCGAAGGCATCTTCAATGTAGGTTTCATAGGGATAAGCCCATTCTCGAAAACGGGAAATGTTCCGCTCCAGTCCACCGGAAGAATAAAAGTTTCGCGTCCGGTATTCACTCTGTTCTTCTCATTGGGGCGTATTCCTAAAAATACACCATAATATTTTCCGTCGGGTCCCTCCACTAAGTCTGCATGACCAGCCCAGTCTACTTTATCCACCCGGTTTGCAGGAAAATAACGTTGAGTTAAAATAGGATTATTATTTGCCGGAAGATAAGGTCCTTTCGGATGATCACTTACAAAAATGACTTCGCTATGCCAGCCTCCGGTTCCTCCTTCCGCACACATTAAGTAATAACGTCCATCTTTCTTATAGATATGAGGAGCCTCAATCCATATCGGTTTTTCTTCTATATTGACGCCACCGTTTACTATGATCCGGTCCGTTCCCGGAACCACTTTATCATTCTCCACATCATAATCCCATATTTTTATGACACGGTGTCCCGAGTAACGCTCGTTTGCTTTTGCAGGAGCATCATTATGTACCACGTATGCCTTGCCATTATCATCAAAGAAGAGAGAAGGATCAATGCCTTCAAATTGTAGTTTGATCGGATCACTCCAGCCATTCTCCGGATTCTTTGTCTTTACCACCATATTTCCAAAGCCACCGGAAAATTGAGTGGTTATCATATAAAACGTATCATTATTGGGATTATATCTTATAGCAGGAGCATATACACCTGCACTAATACCACAATCTTCAACCTTTAATTGTGACGTTCTGTCCAGCACATGACCGATTTGTTTCCAGTTGACCAGATCATTAGAATGGAAAATAGGCACCCCGGGAAACATAGCAAAAGATGAGCACACTAAATAATAATCATTCCCTTTCCGCGTTATACTCGGATCGGGATAGCAACCCTGCAAAATAGGATTATAGAACTCACCCGGCTTTAAAGGATTGTTTTGATAAATAGCATCCTCCCCCTGATAAATAAATTGCGTAAAGACAGGAGCATTTTTTGTTATTTTACCCTTGCCACTCACCTCCATATTAAAAAACAGCATAAAAAATACGACAAGACCCACGGATTGCCAGCCCGACAAAATCAATTTTAATGTTCTCATATTATCACTTTTTATTTTCTATAATTTTCTGTTCCATAGTAGTGTTTGCAAATGTATCGATTCGGTTTTATCATATATGTACAATCATGATACAGGCATCTATATACAGGTTACATTTATCACAGACATGTAACATGATTCTTTTCTGATGTAACAAAAAGCCCCAAAACAGAAAAATGGTAAGATAAATAACTACATTACCTATTATTTCAGCACTTTTATCTTCCATCATATAAAATGCTGAATATCAAGGATTAGAAAATATTCATTTTCCTTTAAAGGAAAGCCCCCGTTGGTTTAAAAGAAACGGAGGCTTGGTTTAAAAGAAACGACCCGTTCCTTTTAAAGGAACAAGGTCGTTCTTTCTTTATTCATTCAATAAATAAATCCGGATTGTTTATCTGTAAAAATAAACAAAATTCCAAAGAGGTATTACTGTACGTTCATTACAATCGTTTTCAACTTATTTCTATCAGAAGTACCTCCATACAGCAATTCATAAGTATCTGCCACCGGATGCATGGTATTAGTCGCCTCATCAAACCATTCGAAACTCTCATGTGTAAGAGAAATAGCTACTGATTCAGTTTTCCCTGCCGGAATATGAACGCGTTTGAAGGCACGCAAGGTATAACGGGGACCTTCCTTATCACCCGGACGTCCCAAATAAACCTGAACCACCTCTTCTCCATCACGTTGCCCGACATTGCTTACCGGAATAGTCAATACTACATTTTCACCTTTAGCGATTGTATTCTTGCTCAATTTAGCTTCTCCATAAGTAAAGTCAGTATAACTCAACCCATGACCGAATGGGAAAAGTGGTTGCTGTTGCATATATCGATAGGTACGTCCCTTCATGGAATAGTCTTCAAAGTCCGGCAATTGATTCACATCCTTATAGAAAGTGACCGGCAGGCGTCCACCGGGATTATACTCTCCCCAAAGAGCATCAACGATAGCTGTACCACCCGCCTGTCCCGGATACCATGCCTGCAGAATCGCTTCACAAGTAGTCGTTTCGGGCACTAGTCCGATAGCTGAACCGGAATAATTGATAAAGACAACCTTTTTACCAGCCTTCTTCAAAGCTTTCAACAAATCACGTTGAACGTCCGGAAGTTCAATATCCGTACGGTCACCACCCTTAAATCCGGGAACTTCTACCGGCATTTCTTCACCTTCCAGACTTGGAGAAATTCCACCAGCAAAAAGAATCACATCAGCATCCATTACTCTCTTCACTGCGAGGTTCAAGTCGATCCCGACCTCTTTGCCCAAATCAAAATCAAGTGTAGCCCTTTCATTCCGTTGTTTGAATAAAATCTCGATATGATACTCTTTTCCAGCTTTCGCCTGTAACGTATAGAGGTTCGTCGGATTCTTAACATATATTTTCTGAGCCACTTGCTCACCATTTATAATAAGAGTCACTTCACCATCCAGTTGGAAACGGAAAGCAACATCACCGGACTGCGAAGGACGAAAGACAGATTCATAACGAGCCGAGAAATTAGTAATTTCCACACCGGGCGCAAACGTAGTAGCCCCTGTTGTCGCAAAATGGAACGGAGTGGAAATCTGATCGGTAGCAACCACTTCCCCTTCACGATCACGATTATTCCAATATTCTGCCAAGAAACCGGGTTTACCATTTATGCTACATTCATCAAACAGGCTTTGAAGTGTCTTTCCGTCCACACGGTCACAACCCGGTTCGTATATGATTTGTCCTTCCGGTAGTTTGGCACGGACAGCTTCCAATAAGGTAACCGTATGTGCCGGAATACCGTTATAATTTCCCCACTGCATCACGGAGTCATTGGCATTAGGTCCCATAACGGCTACTTTCAGATGGGTATTCAGAGGCAGGATGTTGTTTTTATTCTGCAAGAGCACCAATGATTCACGGGCCATACGCAAAGCCAGTGCCTGATGTTCCTTACTATTCAACACAGAGGCCGGAATTTCCGACCAAGCCGGTTGTTCGTCCATTTCTCCCAGTTCAAAACGTGCTGTCAACAAACGTTTCAATGAAATATCTATTTCTTTTTCGTCAATCAAACCGGCTTTTACAGCATCCGCCAGTGAAGCATATTCACTTCCACATTCAAGGTCTGTACCTGTCCGCACAGCAGCGGCCGAAGCGTGTTCCTTATCCGGATGAGTCCCATGCGTTCCCGGTCTATAGAAATCGGAGATCGCTCCACAGTCAGAGACTACAATGCCTTTGTATCCCCATTCATCCCGCAATATTTGCATCAACAGGCGATTACTGCCACAACAAGGCTCTCCCTCAAAACGATTATAGGCACACATCACTTCCTTTACATGCGCTTTCTGTACCAAATCTTTAAAAGCAGGCAGATAGGTTTCCCATAAATCCCGGGGATCTATATTCTCCGCATCAAAACTATGCCGGTTCCACTCCGGTCCTGAATGAACGGCAAAGTGCTTGGCACATGCGTGCAGCTTATCATACCTGGCATCTTCCGGTCCTTGCAAACCACGGACTACAGCCATTCCCATTTGTCCTGTCAGATAAGGGTCTTCACCGTATGTTTCCTGACCGCGTCCCCAACGAGGGTCACGGAATATATTGACATTCGGTGTCCAGAATGTTAATCCCTGATAGCGTTTCAGCACGCCGCTTTCACCGAAAATACGCGATTTTACACGAGCCTCATCGGAAGTGGCATTGAACACTTCATATAATAATGAATCATTAAAAGAAGCTCCCATACCGATAGACTGCGGAAAAACAGTAGCCAATCCGGCACGTCCCACACCGTGCAACGCCTCATTCCACCACTCATATTCTTTAATTCCCAGTCGAGGGATAGCAGGTGACGCATTTTGCATTAATGATACTTTTTCTTCCAAAGTCAACCGGGGCAACAAATCCTCCGCCCGTTGTTCCGCCGTTAAAGAAGTGTCCTGGTAAGGCAGCAATTGCTTACATGCCGAAAACGATAACACCAAACAAACACCCATAATCGGTATCCAACCTCTTTTCATAATATTATACTTATTAGTTATGATTAATTTGGAAACAAAAATAGCCTATTTTCCAATAAAACAATGTTTCATTGGTTACAAATACATATTTGTGTGTTACATTGACGCATCACAGAACGAATAATCAAAAGAGTCCACATCTACATAACCGCCCACAGAATGTGTAGCATAATTAAATATGGCAAACTTACTGCCCATGAACATACGAGTGTAGTCAAACTTCATCTTAATAGGCAGACCGACAGGTATCCATGTTTTCCCATCAAGACTATAAGAAAAACGAGCCTCATCCCGTCCATTGGTAAAGTCACCTTCCACACGCAAATAGACAAGCTCTTTGTTTAGAGGTATACGGGCTTGTTCGGTCATATCCACACGGCTAATGGCACGCTTCGTTTTCTCAAACACACTTTTCTGTTCACTCATCACAAGAGACAGTTTATTTCCGTTCTTTTCAATCGTAAGCACACCGCTGTCACCATTAAAAGCCGATAATCCTGCACGGTCACCATCTTTCATCCCTCCCAGAGAAAGACTGACAGTGCCCATGCATTTCGGTCCTACCATACGTTGAGTCAACGTATTGGGAGCAACAAACAGGTTATCTACCACACGGGAGGTTTTCAAACGCAAAAATCCGGGACGGTCAGTAAGGCTCCATGCCTGATCGACGGGGTTATGATTCCACTGCCAATAGAGGGAAAGCCCGGAAGCGGAAAAATCATCCGAACCGCAGATACCATCCATTGACATATACGATAAAGTGGTATCATTCGGAATGTGCCCATCCTTGTCTCCCAGCATAGGCCAACCATCTTCCGTCCATGTACAAGGCATGAGACACGGCACACGCCCTACGCCACCACGATCCTGAAAAATCAGTCCGTACCATTCACCGTTTTTCCCATCTACGATGCATCCCTGACCAACACCGCCATGCCCGTCGAACTCCGTTTCAAGAATGACACGCTTTTCGTAAGGTCCGGTAATCTTATCGGCACGATAGCATACTTCACGACGCAGACGGCCGGGAATACTCCAATCCATAGAAATCATCAGCAAATAATATTTCCCATTATGCTTGATGACGGAACTACCTTCCAACAGACCTTGTTCGTCAGCATCCCGTTCAAATATTTGCTGATTGATGCCACCGGGAAGTACATCGGTCAAATTGGGGTTCAACTCCGTAAGCTGTCCCGTACTGTGAAAGAGATACACCCGCCCGTCATCATCAAACAGAAGCGAACCGTCATGGAAATGCGGGGGGCGCGAAAGAAGTTTCCAGGGACCGGCCGGATCTGTCGCAGTATAGACAAACCCGCGTCCGGGCGCGCCATTGGCTGTAAACCATACATAGAATTTACCGTCATGATAGCGGATAGATGATGCCCATTGTCCTTGCCCGTAAGCAGTGCCTTCGAGCAGATCATAACGGGGACCATCGTCAATGCGGGGAAATACGTAGCTGATAGTTTCCCAATGTTTCATGTCCGGCGAACGCATGATAGGCGCTCCCGGCATCAGGTGCATAGTGGTGGAAACCATGTAAAAGTAATCACCTGCGCGACACACCGACATATCGGGCACGTCAGCATAAAGAATAGGATTACGGTATTGTGCTCCGGCTGATAGCGGAAAGAACAATGTAAAAAGAGTACACAGTAGAATAGTGTTGATTTTTGTTTTCAGCATAATCATCGTTTTTTATTAACTGGCTACATTATCTATTATTTGAAAGCTAATTATTTAAAATGTTTCTTGTTATCTTCCACATCACAAAAATAGAAAATGCAAACAGATATATTGCCCAAAGTATGCTACATGATTTCTTTGTGATGCTACATATCGAATGAAGAATGTTACATCTATATTTACTCATGTTACATCACCCTATCTCCCAAAGAGAGGAGACTGTATTCAGCCTCCTCTCACTTATTACATACCCGAAACAACAGGCATCAACAACTATTCTTATTACAAGAACTTATCAGAACTCAACCAGTATGCGGAACACCTTTCCCGGATTAGCCGTCCATTCCTGCATAGCTTCCAAAGCTCCTTCCGGTTTGGCAATCTTCGAAATCAGTTCTTCCACCGGACAGTTGCCTTCTTTCATATAATTAATAACCGCACGGAAATCGGCAGGTAACGCATTTCTGGAACCACGGATATCCAGTTCTTTCTGAACGAAATATTTCGTTTGGAAAGCTACTTCGCTTTTGGCATAGCCAATGCAAACGACCCGTCCTGTAAAACCGACTTCATCCACCGCCATCACATAAGTGACCGGACTGCCGACAGCTTCAATCACCACATCGGCACCGAAGCCCTCTGTTATCTGTTGCATCCGTTCGTGTACATTTTCTGTCTTGGAGTTAATCACATAAGAAGCACCTACCTTTTTCGCCAGTTCCAGTTTCTCGTCATCCAAGTCGACAGCAATGACCGTTGCCCCTCTCAAAGCAGCACGTACAATGGCACCGATACCGATCATACCGCAACCAATAACCATCACATATTCATTATCGATCACCTGCGCACGAGATACCGCATGGAATCCGACACTCATCGGCTCAATCAACGCACAATCGCGAGGAGAGATATTACCTGCCGGAATAATCTTTGTCCAAGGCAATACGGCATATTCGCACATCACTCCATTGCGCTGTACCCCTAACGTTTCATTATGCTCACAGGCATTGACACGACCATTACGACAGGAAGCACATTTACCACAATTGGTATATGGATTCAATGTCACGTTCATCCCTTTTTCGAAGCCGGCCGGAACATTCGGCCCAACCTCCTCAATCACCGCTCCTACCTCATGTCCCGGGATTACCGGTAACTTCACCATTGGGTTACGTCCTAAAAAGGTATTCAGGTCGGAGCCACAGAAACCCACATACTTGATTCTTACTAATACTTCACCGACACCAACGGTCGGTTTTTCCAGTTCAACCACCTTCATTTCGGAGGGATTGACAATTTGAACTGCTTTCATTGGATATGTTTGATAAATAAATTTATTAATCGATTACTTTATAACCTTTCCAACCATAATATGCACAGAAGACAAAGCAAATCATCGGTACACAATAGGCCATATAATAGATATGCTCATTGGCATGCATGAAATAAGCCGTCAACTGTGGCAGGCAGGCATTGCCGACAATAGCCATTACCAGAAATGCCGAACCACTCTTTGTCTGATTCCCCAGTCCTTTTAGCGCCAATGAGAACTGCGTGGGATACATTATAGACATAAAGAAAGAGATAGCCAACATTGCGTATAACCCGATCATACCTCCCCATATCATCACTGCCCCGCACAAAAGAATATTCATCAAGGCGTAAACCAGTAGCATATCCTGTGGACGGAATTTCACCATCAATCCGGTACCGATCCAACGCCCCAAAAGAAATGCAAGCATATACAATCCGAAGAAGGTAGTCGCTGTATCTTCCGGCAATCCGGCATAAGTGCAACAGTAAACCAGGAACAAACTGTTTATCGCCGTCTGTCCGCCGTTATAGAAGAATTGCGCGATCACTCCCCACCGCAAGTGTGAATGCTTCAATACACCGAAGTCTATCAGTTTTTCTTTCTGGCTGCCCTCTTTCGTTTTACCCAAAGAAGTCGTTTTATCAGAAGAAGCCGTTTCTCCTTCGTCCCCAATCTTCGGCAATTTTGAAAAGACGAAGACGACAGCTATGGCAATCAACAATATAGCCAATATCAGATAAGGAAGTTTCATGGCATCCGTTTCCAATTGGATATAGGCCTGCCAGCCTCCCGGATAATCTACAGGAAGGGTCTCTCGCGTGTAATGAGCTCCGCTAAGGATGAGCTTACTCAAAAACATGGCAGCGATAAAAGCTCCGAGTCCATTGAAAGACTGCGCTAGGTTCAATCGGCGGGGAGCTGTTTCGGGGGCTCCTAAAACCGTCACATACGGATTGGCAGCTGTCTCCAGAAAGCACATTCCCGTAGCGATAATAAAGAAGATACAGAGGTAAGCCCAATATTCTTTTAAAATGGCGGCAGGAAAGAAAAGCAGGCCTCCGATTGCTGCTAATACCAGTCCGAAAATAATCCCCGCCTTATAGCTGTAACGTTTCATAAACATCGCTATGGGGATGGGGAAAATAAAATAAGCCAACCAGTAGGCAGTCTCGGTAAAGGAGGCTTCAAAGGTATTCAGTTCACATGTCTTCATCAATTGCCGGATCATTGTGGGAAGCAGATTGCTGCTTATCGCCCACAGAAAGAAAAGGCAGAAAACTAACGCTAAAGGTATTGTATATGTATTCTTTTTCATGGTATAAATCTAGTTTTACGATAAGGATGTTTTCTCTATCATTCGGACATGTTCTTGATGTAAGGAAGTACGGGGAGATCCGTGAATCCATAGAAGTTCCGGGCATTTTCTCCCAAAAAGAGTCTTTTGTCCTCTTCCGTCAACTCGGAAGACTTCACCACAAAATCGTATGACATCTTGTAGGTGATTGCTGTAATGGTGCGCGGATAGTCCGATCCCCACATCAGTTTCTCCATGCCAACTAAATCCGCCGCTTCCCGAATGGCTTTCACTGCTCCTTTGAAAGGATAAAATTCATCATTGAAAAGCCAGGTGATTCCGCCGGATTCAATCATCACATTGGGATGACGTGCCAGGCGGATTTGTTCTTTCCAGTCCGGACGTGTCACCATTCCGAAGTGCCCGACAGCTATTTTTAGGCGGGGACATTCCTGAATAATCTCTTCCACTTCGGGAACCTGTGTTGCTCCGTCAGCCAAATCGATGGAGAGCATGACATTCCGTTCTTCCATCGAATGAAACATCTGCATCATTTCCTCATTATTCAGCATTACCCGTCCCTCTTTTAACAACAAGCGCTGGGCAGGGATTTTTATAGCCTTAAAACCTTTGGCTATAAGCTCTTTCGCCTGCTCCAAAAATCCAGGTTTGCGAAACTCACACATTCCGCAAACAAAGAAACGGTTGGGATAATGGGAAACGACTTCCGACAAATAATCATTCTGAATACCGTCAATAAACTCTTGAGTAATGACAGCCGCAGCCACTTGCGCATAGTCCATATTCGAAAGAAAAACTTCCGCGCTATTCACACCGTCTACCATAAAGGGCGGAACCATTTGCCGGATTTCTCCCATAAATTCCGAACGGCCATTTTCCAAAGTCCGGATAGGCAATCCGTCCACAACAGTATCCTGCCGTAACCACAGATGGGCGTGCGCATCAATAATTGTATAGTCCATACGAATGACGCTGTTTTATGAGTTTGCCCAACTTACACGTTTCTGCTCTCCGATAATCTCCTGTACTTCTCGAACGAGTTCCCAGTCAATAGGTTCTTCGATGAAAGCGATGTTCTTTTTCACATTCTCCGGATTAGTTGTACTAAATAAAGTCGTTGCTATACGGGGATTGCTGACGGAGAACTGCATAGCCAGCTTCTCAACCGGATAATTCTTAGCTTTGCAATGTTCCATTGCTTTACGGCAAGCCTCTACCAAAGGTTTGGGAGCCGGATGCCAGGCAGGCACGCCACGTTCACTCAACAGTCCCATTGAAAGCGGAGAAGCATTAATTACGCCGATTTCTTTGGATTCGAAGTAGTCCAGGAAGTCTGCTAATTTATCATCACACAGACAATAATGGCAGAAGCTAAGCACAGATTCAATCGTACCGCTTGGTGAATGGTCAATTACCCATTTCAGGTTTTCAAGTTGCAAGTCGGTAATTCCAACGTGTCCTACCACTCCTTTTTCACGCAGTTCGACCAAAGCAGGCAGAGTTTCATTAACTACCTGATTCAAATCGGCAAATTCCACATCGTGCACATTTATCAGGTCGATAAAATCTATATTTAAACGCTCCATGCTCTCATATACACTTTCTGTCGCACGTTTTGCAGAGTAATCCCACAGGTTCACTCCATCTTTTCCATAACGTCCCACTTTGGTAGAAAGGTAATAACGGTCGCGAGGAAGATCTTTAAGCGCCTTCCCTAAAACAGTTTCCGCTTTATAATGTCCGTAATAAGGAGACACATCTATAAAGTTCATTCCTGCTTCAACAGCAGTAAACACTGCTTGAATTCCTTCTTTTTCTTTCAAATCATGGAAAACTCCTCCCAAAGAAGAAGCTCCAAAACTAAGAGATGATACTTTCATCCCTGTCTTTCCGATTTCATGGTATTGCATACTTTTAGGTTTTAAATCATTTTGTATGCGACAAAAATAGGTCAGTAATAGTTTCAGTGCAGCAGAGAGCGGTCGAAAAACCAACGTAACGGTTTACGTAAAAAATATTGCTTCAGATGCTTTTAATTTTCCGGGAATGTGCTTTCTTTGTAAAAAGAATCTAAGTTGCAGACTTTCAAATGGAAAACCGGAAACATACTTCACTCAAAGATCTCGCCCAAGCATTGGGGGTGTCGATTCCTACTGTATCCAGGGCACTAAAAGATAGTCCGGAAATCAGCCGTGAACTTTGTACTAAAGCAAAGGCACTGGCTAAAGAGATGAACTACCGTCCCAATCCTTTTGCCATGAGCCTGCGGAAGAATGCACCACGTATCATCGGAGTGATCGTTCCGGATATTGTCACTCATTTCTTTGCATCAATTCTGAATGGAATAGAGAATATGGCTATTGCCAACGGATATTTCGTGATTATCACGACTTCACATGAGTCTTACGAGCACGAAAAAAGAAATATTGAGAATCTGGTCAATATGCGCGTGGAAGGTATCATCGCCTGTCTGTCTCAAGAAACAACCGATTTCTCCCACATCTCCGCCTTGAAAGACATTAATATGCCACTTATCCTGTTCGACCGTGTTTGCCTGACCGACCAATTTTCATCGGTGATAGCAGACGGGGCCCAATCCGCACAGATAGCTACACAGCATCTTCTGGATAATGGAAGTAAGCGGGTAGCTTTTATCGGAGGAGCCAATCATCTGGATATTGTAAAGAGAAGAAAACATGGCTATCTGGAAGCCTTGCGTGAGAATCGTATTCCGATCGAAAAAGAGCTGGTAGTCTGCCGGAAGATTGATTATGAGGAAGGCAAGATTGCCACAGAAACTTTACTGTCACTTCCACAGCCTCCGGATGCTATTCTTGCCATGAATGACACATTGGCTTTCGCAGCAATGGAAGTCGTCAAAAACCATGGCCTCCGGATTCCGAATGATGTGGCAATCATCGGGTATACAGACGAGCAGCATGCTAATTATGTGGAACCGAAATTATCAGCAGTATCACATCAGACCTATAAAATGGGAGAAACTGCCTGCCAACTACTTATCGATCAGATAAAAGGAGATAAGAC
>OGOY01002454.1_pt1 | contig 16556 bp, 15 predicted proteins | sample 1552811 | NCBI WGS metagenome assembly OGOY01 (sample SAMEA2580132, study PRJEB22360) | human gut metagenome | biome: human gut; feature: human-associated habitat; material: faeces | place: Denmark | collected 2008/2010 | reverse complement strand
TGGGTGGGGCACTTTTTAAATGTTGTTCCGGGTCCCTTTTCAAGTGTTAGCTACACTCCATTGCTGCAAGCAATGTGGATTCCGTATGCAATGGCTTGGGTTTGGTCTTGCCCTCCGTGATGGTGCAGCCAGAAAGAGTGATATGCTGTCCTTCTTGCCAGTTGGGAATGACTTGATCCTTGACCTCATTGTCGGTTGCGTCTGCATCCTTGTCCTGCCTGTTGTTCTTTTCCTTGAGCGACAACGCTCGCCAGCCAGTCTGTCGGATAATGGAGCCACTGATGCCAAACTCAACTTCATGATCCACTTGCGCCGATACTGATGTGATGTCCTTGATGCAGTCTGCCGAGAACGCTTCAATCATCCGGCACAATATCATGTCATAAACGATCTTCTCGTCCTTGAAAAGACCAATGGCTGCATTTTCTGTGATGAGCAGGGCATGGTGATCGGTCACCTTGGCGGCATTCACGCTGTTCTTGCTGTAGTCCTCACTGCCAGGCAAGAGTTTCACTTTTTCTCCATATTCCGAATGATTCTCCAAATTCTTGAAGAGTTTGGGAAGGGTGGCAAATACATCATCCGAAATATAGCGGCTTGATGTTCTTGGATAGGTGATGAACTTTGCCTCGTAGAGTTTCTGGGCGATGGAGAGTGTATGCTCTGCCGTGAAGCCATGCTGGGAGTTGGCTTCTTTCTGCAAGGTGGTAAGGTCGTAAAGGAGCGGTGCCTTCTCTACCTTTCGCTTGGTTGCGACCTTTGTGATGATGGCAGAACCGGTATCTTTTACCTTATTATATATGTCGGTTGCGGTGGCTTTGTCTGTCCATCGGTTGACAGATGTGAACTTCAGGATATTGTCACTATCAGCATCAACCACACCGAAGTGTACCTGCCAGAACGGTTTCGACTCGAAACGCTTGTGTTCCCAATAGCGTTCGCACACCATGCCAAGGGTCGGGGTCTGCACACGACCTACGGAATAGGTGCCACGTCCTGCGGCTATCGTCAGGGCTTGTGTGCCGTTGATGCCGACGAGCCAGTCTGCCTCACTTCGTGCCTTGGCTGCATAATAGAGATTGTCATACTCCTTGCCATCCCTGAGGTTCAGAAGTCCCTCACGGATGGCGGTGTCCGTAAGCGAACTGATCCAGAGACGGTCGAAAGGTTTCCTGCAATCGAGATACGCATAGAGGTATCGGAAAATCAACTCTCCCTCACGTCCGGCATCGGTTGCCACGATGATGCGCTCACTGCTGTCAAACAGCTTGCCGATAATTTTAATCTGGGCAAGCACACCTGCATCTGGTTTGTAGCCGTTCTCTGTCTTGACTTGTCGGGGAACAAGAACGAACGGGTCGGGAATCACAGGCAGATTCTCTGCATGGAATCCCTTCATGCCGTAGTTTTCCGGCATGGCAGGCTGCACTAAATGTCCGAATGCCCATGTCACAAAATAGCCATTGCCCTGCATATAGCCTTCCTCACGCTTGTCAGCTCCCACAATGCGGGCGATTTCCTTGGCTACGCTTGGTTTCTCTGCGATGATTGTCTTCATTGTCTGTTGTTTTTGTGACATCCGCAACCGTGGGATAGACGGTCGCAGATGTCGGTTGTTATAATGGATGATTAACTCTGTGGATCAAGTGGCGGCAACTACATCTTCACGCTTCTTGCCTTTCTCTTTGGCTTCTGTTCCTCGGCGTTCTGTTCCTTCTGCTGCTTTTCGTTCTTTGGCGCAGACTGTCCCGGACTCAGCGGATCCTTGGTGTGCTTGGTCGCCTCATGGGTCTTGCCCTGCTCATTGACGGCGACTTGTACCTTGTTCTCGTTGGTCGGAATCTGTTCCTTCGCCTGTTTGAGGTCTGGATTGTTGCGGTAGGAACGTGGCTGCATTTTGTCGAAGTCGAACTTTACGTAGGCGGTATAGGTACCGCTGCCGTTCTTGTTGGGCACTTCCTTGATCTCGATGGTCTTGCCTGCCACATAGTCGTCCTTCTGCTGCTCGGTCAGTTCCTTCTTGAAATAGGTGTTGAGTCGGCGGATGGTCCCATCCTCATTGAGCCAGTGGTTGGGATCTTGCTGCTTCTTCTGACCGCCCGCATCACCTTCTGCCTTCTGCTCCTGCTTGTCAGCGGTTTGCTTCTTGTCTCCATTCTGTTTCTGACCTTGCGCCTGTCTTGTGCTGCCAGGCACGAACTCCACGCCACGCTGTTCCACATTCACCTGCAGCAACGGTGTAAACTTGCGCCCGTTGGCAAGCTCAATCTCCTTGCGAAGCGGAATACCTGAGTAGAGCACTCTCTTGTCGTCCTTGGTAATAGGTGTCTTGCCGATGGTATCGGGTATGCGCACCTTGTTGGTAGGGATGTCAACAATCTCATTGGTGAGACGGTCGATACTGATGAAATGAGGACGCAGCTCACCTGTATTCTTGTCGGGGAAATCCACAACCTTTCCGAGGTTACCGTTCTGCAACAGGTTCTTCTTGTCCTCTGGAGTGAAGGTATAGCCTTTGTAAGCGACATCGAGTTTTGGCTCGTTGCGCACGAAATGCGGCACGAGTTGCAACTGGTCGTTATCGTCCTTGCGGAATGACAGACGGGCCTGTATCTCTATCTGTTCACCGCCGAAGGTCGGCTTCACAATCACAAGCCCCGTCTTGCCGTAGTTGAGCAGGGCTTTCATATCCTTCTCATTCATACTGTTGAAGTCTATGCCATATTTGGCACCAAGTTCCTGCAGGTTCACATCGTTACCACTAATGAGGTTCTGCTTTACACCCGAAGCGGTCTGTGCCTGCTGTTCTGTTGCGGTCTGTTCTGGTTTCTGTTCCATGTCGTTCTCTTTTTCGTTGGTTTGTTCAGATGATACATTCTCTTTTTCTGTGTTAGCTTGCGTCTTGGACGCATCGTCCGATGATGCGGTTTCTTTCGCCTGACCTTCCAATTGCTTTGCCTCTTTCTCATAATTGGAGGTGTCAACCTTGTGGGCGGAAAGAATCTCCTTGTTAGCCTCCGGATCTTTCAGCAACTCCTTCATCACGCCAAGCAGGTTTTCCACCTGGTCTGCCGCTATGCGGTAGAATCCGAATCGGCTTGGCTCCTTGCACTGGCGGAAGAAGTTTCTAAAGAAACTGTCCATCAAGTCACTGTTGCGGTCAAAACGCAGAAAGTCGGGCGTGTTCTCCGCCTTGGCGGGCACTCGCTTCGGGGTGCCGTCTCTGCTGAGTCCGGCGACGACGCTGATCTCGCCCGTCTTCTCGTCACGGACTACCAGCACGTCCTGTTCATCACTCTTTTTCTTTTGTACCATAATTGTAAATGTTTAATGGTGAATACTGTTGTTATTTGAATTTCTGATGAATGCGAGTCAAGTAATGCTCCACATTCTCTTTCTTGAATTCTTTGACATTATTCTCTACAAACTGCATCACATCCTCTTCCGTGTAGTATGTTTTCTGCCCCAAACGCTTGTAGGGAAGCACTCCCAGACTACGATAGCGTTGAAGGGAACGAGGGGAGATTTGAAATAAGAGGCAGAGATCTTGGTTGTCGAGCAATTTTTCATTGATGGCAGAACTTCCTTTTTGCTCCGTCTCTCGTTCGTGTCTCAACATCAGCATGTCGTAGATGCCGTCTATCTTTTTGTGTAGGTCATGGAGATATAACTCCAGTTTTCTCAATGTTCCATCTTCCATGCTCATGTTTCCTTTGTTATTGTTCGTTCCTCAACCATTCTTTCAATGGCTTCAACTTGGTATCGGCATTGATTGCCAATTTTAATAAAATCTATGCGGTTCTCTGAGCGCATTCGCTGCAAGGTGCGCTTGCTCACACCAAGCATCTTAGCTGCATCGTCATTGGTCAACATCGGCTTCAATCCCTTACCCGTCAAGTTCTCTTGAAATGCCATTTTTGCCAATCGCACATACTGGACTATTTCTGTCAACTGTTCTGTCAGCTTTTTGAAGGCTACACTTTCCATTGTTATTACTTCCATTCTAATTCCGTTTGAAATGTTATGTAATTCGTTGTTTTTATTTCTCGGCGGCAAAATTAAGCATTTGCGAAATACCCGTTTAACAACTCATTAATGACCAACGTATAATTTTCTTGATTTTTCTTGCCAAGCGGTCGGCAAACCCCAGAAAAGCACTGCCACAGTTATTCATTTTCATTGTTTTTCTACATACACACATTAACTTTGCACCCGAATTTGTTGAACCAATAAAACAGAGAATATGGAAGTAGTAACAATGGAAAAGAAGGCATTCGACTTGATGATGGCAAGATACGATGCCTTGGTAAAGAAAGTTGAGTTGCTGAAGCATAAGGCTAACGGCAAGCGTCTGAACAAATGGCTTACAGGTCATGAGGTCTGCCAGCGACTTCGCATCAGCCAGCGCACCTTACAAAAACTTCGTGACCGCCGTTTCTTGGGGCATACCCAGATAGGTCGCCAATTCTATTACTGCCCCGAAGAGGTCAAAGCCATCGTTCCGCTTATCGCCAGAATCAAATCGGTATAGCGTAAAGCCAAACTCGCCCAAGGCAAAGCCAAAAACTTTACCCTGGGCGAGCCAACACATTTTATATTCACCACTTAATCCAAATTGTAAACAATGAACATGAACCAACTTCTTACGCATGAGAGCAAGTCGATAGACACCGCCATGCAATCCTTGAAGAAAGCCTACAACTGGCTATCTTCATTCATCGAGTCCTACAGCCCACCTTTGGACGGGGAGCGATACCTCACCGACAAGGAACTCTCCGAGCATTTGAAGCTTAGTCGCCGTACCTTGCAGGAATATCGCAAACAAGGCATCTTGCCCTACATTATATTATGTGGCAAAACCCTCTATCCGGAATCCGAGATACAAGCACTTCTCACTGGTAATTACCGCAAGCCGATAATCGACGGCACTGTTTCACAAGGGGAGGGTACTGCTTCATAATAGCGAAACAAAAATAGCGTACAGGGTACAACGACAATAATCGTTCTCTCTGTACGCTATTATATTATAAAGGTGTAGGAATCTTATTAAAAGATGAGAGATTCTAACTTGCACCTCTTGGCATCGTTCCGTTCATCACAATAATTATCGGATACTCGTGTTTTACTTGCTCTGCTTGGCAATCCTTGCGGTTCACAACCTTACTGATAAGCCATTGTCTGAACAACAAGGCTTGGTATGTATCCATTTGAAGTGCTATGGCGATAATCACTTCCATATCATAGACATGCGCAGAATATCCATTTTCAAGTTTGATGTATTGAGAATGCTGGAAATCTTTCAGCACACTTTGTTTCCAAATGCGCTTGATGGTATTCTTCACAGCTGTCCCCGTTACATTCAACAGTTCGGCAATCTCCCAAACTGTCATCCACACCTCACCATGATGTGGGGCGTAGATGACCATATCTTCTTGTATTGTTATCACTTGTCGTTTCATACTCTGCCATTTATAGTGTTAGTATTATCGTTGCAAACATTTCCAAACGTGAATTCCTCAATGTTATTAATCTGCTGAGACAACTTTTCCACGTCTTTGCTCAATTTTTCCTTGGTAATTTTGGCATACACCTGGGTTGTCTTTATGTCCTTGTGACCAAGCATTGAACTCACGGTTTCTATTGGGACTCCGTTGGAGAGGCAAACCGAGGTTGCGAACGAATGACGGCTCATGTGCCAGGACAGCGGCTTGGTGATACCACATTTCTTTCCCAGTCTTTTGAGCGAATCCATACAACTTTGGTAGTTGGGTACTGGAAACACCCTGCCGTCTTCACACAATCCACGGTATTTTTCCATAATCTGCTTGGGATAATCAAGCAACTTGATGTTGGCTTCCGTTCCTGTCTTCTGTCGATGGATAACAATCCATTCACCTTCATCGAAAAATTCCTTGATGTTCTCTTCCTTCAAGTTGTACAGATCAATGAAAGCGAGACCTGTAAAACAACAGAACAGGAACAAGTCACGCACCATACTCATCTTCTTTCTTGTGATAGGTGTTTCCATCAACAGGTGAATCTCTTCTTTGCTCAGAAATTCTCTTGTGGTCTCTTCTTCCTTGTACTCATATCGTCTGAATGGGTCTTTTACGAGCCATTCATTATCTATGGCACGGAATACCATTGCACGGAGATTGCGGACAAACACCATCGCAGAGTTTATCTTCAAGTGCTTGTCGGTTCTGAGAAAAGTCTCGTAGTCTGTGATAAAAGGCAGCGATAACTCTTTCAGAGCAATATCCTTCACATGGTAATGCGTCTGCAAGAACTCGCCCACATAGGCACACCCGATTCTATACTTCGTGTATGTACTCAAAGATTTCATGCCAGCCTTATATTGCTTTTCCATTTCATCACGGCTTTGAGAATAGACTTTCATCAGTGTATGGCAACGATACTCCAAGCCAAGAAAGGCGTTCTTCACCTTGTCGGCAGTGACGAAGTTGTCCCTGTCCATAATCTCCTGATAATGCTTACTGATACTCACACGCATCTTGTCCAATTTGCGGTTCACTTCCAAGGCCTGCATACTCTTTCCTATCATGCGTCCGCCCTTGGTGTCCCACAAATCTGGATTGGCAGTTGTCTTGCAACTGAACTGCGCCTGTGTTCCGTCCACTGTGATACGTCCCATAACTGGAACTGTACCATCTTTCTTTACTACCTGTCTTTTGAGGTAGAAGATAATTGAAAATGTACTCTTCATAACGTCATTCTTTTTTGCGTTCAAAATTAATACATGAAGAGTCTTTTCTTGCTACGCATTTCACGGCAGAACACGGCAAATTTGGTTCGTAACCAAAAATCTTACGTTACTCATCAGTAACTCACTATAAATCAGAGCGTTCAAATTCAATTCGTAACCTTCCTCATTCTTCCGAACCTCAACATTCCCCATTTGGGGTATAGGTTACGGATAGGTAACGTTCCTCTGTCTCATCTTGTCGTATTCCCGTCTTCGTCTGTCCTCGCCACTTTTAACCAAAATGAGGAAAGTAACTGATAACCAGTAAACTTTCCTCATTCTTCTCTCAAACACTTTTTATATGTACTTTCACAAGGCTAAGGTATATATTTGAAGAACTCTTTCAGTCTGAAATGAGTAAATCCGCGAAGAAACAGCATCTCACCCATTCGACTGTTCTTTACTGGAAAATCTTCTTCAGAAATCGGCTGCATTTTCTGGATTGCAGTATTACATCTTTGGATAACTTGATAAGAAACATACCAAGGGTAATCAATAGGCCAGCCATTAGGAGTCAAATTCACAAAGGTTTCCATATATCCCCATCCATCGCCGCCGTCCCAGACGCCTCCTCCTCCTTTATAAGAGTCATCAGAACGAAGAGAACCAGACCACCAAGGTGAGAATGGTGAATCCCAAGACGGAATATCTGTCATTCTTGCATAAGCAGCTGTTACAAAGCCTTCCATATCACTTGGTTTAACAAGCAAGTTCTCATCCAAAACTTGTTTGGGATTTACTTGTAGGAAATCCTCACATCCGGTCAAGCCGAATGTAGCGGTTAAAATCAATAATGATGATATAAACTTTTTCATTGTGTTTTTTTAATTAAAATGTAACATTAAGTCCGAAAGTCATTGTGAATGGAGTCAAATATCCATAACCAGACATTTCCGGGTCAAAACTTGTAAATTGGTCATCTCCCCAGAATTTCTTCAAAGTAAATACGTTTCTTGCAGAAGCATATACTCTCAAATTTTTCATCATCATCTTGTTGGTGATTTTAGCAGGAAAAGTATAACCCAATTCTATATTTCTCAACTTCAAGTAAGAACCATCTTCTATATAATAAGTAGACATTCTCTGTTCATTATTGGTCATAACATTTGTCATCGCCGGAATATCTGAATCAGGATTGTCAAACGACCAAGCATCCAATAATCTAGTCGGATGATTTTTTCCGACAGGAACGGAACCTGATATATGCCAAAAATCACTCTGACGCTTCCAATCATTACTTACCTGATTACCAAACACACCTTGGAAAAACATATTCAAATCAAAATTACGATATTTGAAATCGAAAGTGATTCCTCCAAAGAAATCTGGATCGGCTGTTCCGATATACGTTCTGTCAGTCAATTCATCTACACGACCATCACCATCCAAATCTTTATAACGAATTCGACCAATAGCTTTTCCTGGTTGTTCAGCATGGTTATCCACTTCCTCTTGTGTCTTGAAAATTCCATCAGCTACAAGACCATAAAATACATTGGGAGACCTACCAATAACGAAGTCACGGACACCATCTCCCGGATATTTATTAATTACGTTTTCAGGAAGCTCTGTCAATTTCGTCTTATAAGTACCTATATTTGCTGAAATAGTATACTGGAATTCGGCACTTGGGTCATTCCTAAAACTAACTTCAAATTCAAGACCTTGATTATTCATATTTGCACCATTAATCCAAGGTTCTCCACCTTCTCCCATCACAGCAATATAAGGAGTCTGTACAAGAATATCCTTTGTCTTCTTGAAATAGTATCCTAAAGAACCTGTAAGACGTTGGTTGAAAAATCCGAAGTCGACAGCCAAATCCGTCTGTGTAGTAGTTTCCCACTTCAAGTCAGGATTACCAAGCCAAGTTCTGTTATAACCGGAATACAAGGGACCGCTCTCATTACCCTGAATAGGATAAGATGTTCCAAAATAATCTGTTGTAAACGGAGTGGTAGTATATCCTCTCGGAAGACCTTGCACACTTCCGTTTGCTCCCCAGCTAGCACGTAATTTAAGATCGGACAGAAAGTCAAAATCTTCCATAAAAGCTTCATCCTTGATTCTCCAACCAACGGAGAAAGCAGGGAAAGTAGCATAACGGTTATTCTCACCGAATAAAGAAGAACCGTCACGGCGAACGGTAGCAGACAGCAAGTACTTTCCGTTATAAACATAGTTGGCCTTACCAAACAAAGAGAAATAGGTATATTCATCTGCAGAACTACCTAAGTTATATTTCTCTCCGGTAGTTACACCAATATGTGCAAAATCTCTATCTTCCAAATAAATACCTTCTCTTCTTGCAGAAAATCCTTCTTGAACGAATCTGGTTGCCTCAGTACCCAACACAACATCCAAATTGTGTTTACCAGTACTCAATGTATATGACAAAGTGTTAGTCCATACATAACTCAACGGATGTGATTGATAACTGCCTACATAGTTTTCTCCATCGCTATTTCTTCCTCCAGTTTCCGACCAAACACCATCAACAGCACGATTATAAGCATTGCCATAATCAAGACCGAACTGGGTTCTTGCCGAAATGCCTTTCCAAATATTCAAATCGAGGAAAATATTACCAATAATCTTCACATAATTATTGATATTATCCTTATTCATTGTCAATAATCGAACAGGGTTGGTAAAATCATCAAAACCCGGAGCACCAGCCCATCCACCATTTTCATCATATACAGGAGAGGCAGGAGGATTAATCATCGCCCACCATGTTTCACTTTGGTCTCTATACTGCAAATAAGATACTGCAAGATTTTCACCAACTTTCAAATGATTTTTTATCAAACTATATTCAGTATTAGCACGTATCGAATATTGTCTGAAGAATGTATGTATCTGTGTACCTTCATTATTGAAATAACCCAACGAGAACAAGCTTTTGGATTTCTCAGAACCATTAGAAATGGTCAACTGATGATTATGAGAAATAGCAGTCTGAAAAATTTCTCCCATCCAATCTGTATCACTTCCTCTTACAGTTTGGTCTGCATTAAGGTATTCAGCAACTTTAACCTCGTCCAAAACAGCTATTCCATTATCACCTCTATGCCATGTATAATTATACGCTGAAGGCAAAGAAATAGAAGTACCATATACTCTTTCATCATAAGCTTGAGCTTGGAATGCCGCTCTACCATATTGTTCAGCATTCATCAAAGTAGGTTTGTTCAATACAGTATTGATAGAAACACTACCATTATACTCAATGTTTGTCTTACCTGCTTGACCCTTTTTTGTCTGAATCAAAATAACACCACCGGAAGCTCTTGCACCATAAATAGAGGCAGATGCTGCATCTTTCAAAACTTGAATAGATTCAATATCACCAGAATTTATATCACGAAGATTCAAATTTTCAGTAGGCATACCATCCAAAACAATTAAAGGCTTAACTCCTCCCGAAAGAGAAGACAATCCACGAATCTGCACCGTAGTTCCTTCAGCAGGATTACCACCATTTGTAGTGATATGCACACCAGCCATCTTTCCTTGTAATGACTTCATGGCATTGGCAGAAGCATTTTTCTTTAAATCACTCGCATTTGCCATTGCAACAGAACCTGTCAAATCCGCTTTCTTCTGTGTCATATAACCAGTGTATACCACAACTTCTGACAACATTGTAGCATCACTCTTCATGATAACATTCAAAAAGTTTAAGCCTTTAACCGAATATTCTTCCGTTTTTTGACCAATATAAGAAAAGACTAATATAGCCTTATCAGAAGGTATTTTTATAGAGTATTTTCCATCAATATCAGTCGTGGTACCGATAGTAGTTCCTTTAACAACAACATTCACTCCAATAAGAGGTTCATTCGTTCCTTCTTCCAAAACCGTTCCTTGTATTATCCTCTCTTGTTGAATCACGTTAGAAGTATCTATACCATGTCCAGATACTTGAATAAACTCTTTTGTCTCCGATACAGCCACAGAAAGAGGTAAACTATCCCCTGCATAAGCTGTCAATGATAACATTGATACCAATGCCACGAAACCATTTCTTTTGAAATATTTCATAATATAAATAAAAAAGGTTAATAAAATAATATTATTTACTATACAATACGTTTTTCCTAGAATTGTACTGCACAGCCTCTATACTCAAACTTTTATTTTACCATCTTGGAATTTCCAAACCGTCCTTGCTCGGCAAAGCCGGGAATTTGGCATGCGGCTCGGCCTGGTACCAGAAAGTGGTCGACGAGATATCCGACTTCTGGTTGTTATAGCGTCCGTCATGACGCCATCCCAGGTCCTGTATCGTGACCTTCAGGTCCTTGTCGAAGCGTACCGGGTCAAGGATATGCCAGCGGTACAGCCCGAAAGCGGTCACCGCACGGTACAGCCCGTCGGGACGGATTACCTGGTGCATGCCGGCATAGGGGGTGGTGAACTCCTGGTACTGGCGCGTCTTCTGGTTCTCGAAATTGTACGAGCCGCAGAAGTAGTCCTCAGTCCCGGTCCCGCAGATAGTCGGGTATTCCTTGTCACCGTCCATGTAGAACTTGATTTCCCCTTCACCCCACCAGCAGTTGTCGTTTACACGCCATGCCAGGTAGGTACCCACGTACTGTCCCTTGCCCTTCACACCGTCAATCAGCGTGTGCAGCGACCCCTGGGTCGGGTTGGAGCGGCGGAACTGCGCGTGGAAGTAGGCCTCGTCCTCAGGAACTTCTGTCAAGGTGTAGTTGATTTGGTAGTACAGGCGCATCTCCTCGGCGGTGTTGATGTTCTCCAGCGTGATACGGGCTTTCTTGCGGAAAGGCATCTTCCAGTAGCAGTTGAAGGCGCTGCCCGGATTCACGCAAACGGCCAGTGAGGAGAGCTGTGCATATTCATTGTATGCGCTGCAGAAGAAGTCACCCACCGGACATTCGACGGAAGGCTCCTTCTCGTCGTCCCAGTACATTCTCAGGATGGAGAAGCGCCAGTTCCCGGTCGGTGTCATCCAGATCTGCTGGATGGCTCCCGGACCCTCGATTTCCGCAATCGTGATTGTCTCTCCCGGTTTCACGATGATGAAGGGGTTTACCTTCCAACCCTTGCCCAGGTCCTTGGCCGCATGGTGGGCGTTGGCCACATTGCGCTGGTCCTTGTCCCTGACCGGATCGGCCATGCCGCCCTTGCCCTTCTCGCCTGTAAAGTTCTCAGGGCTGATGGAACGTGTCTTGGCATCGGACAGTCTTGACAGGTTACCCATGTTCATGTCCAGACCGTTGAACGGGTAGTTGCTTTGGGCGTAAACACCCACGGTGACCATGCATAAGGCCGCCAAAATTAATGATTTGATTCTCATGTTTTAAATAGATTAATGGTTTGTATACTTAGTTAATGGTTTCAGCAAGTTTTGCCAGTTCAAGATATTTCTTGTATAGTTTTTCGTAGATGAGGGCTCTTTTCTCATCCGGCCGGTATTCAGCCTCGATGTCCGACTCCATGTGCCTTGTCGCCTCGTTGATATCCTTGTACACCCCTGCGGCAACTGCCGCGAACATTGCCGCTCCCAAGGCACAGGTCTGTTCCGAGCGTACCACACGGATGGGCATGTCCAGCACGTCCGCCAGCGTCTGCATCACGAAGGGCGCCTTCTTGCTGATACCTCCGATGGCATTGACCGAATCAATGCGCAGCCCCTGGCCCTTCATATGCTCCACAATACGGCGGGAACCGAAGGCGGTGGCTTCCACCAGCGCACGGAATATTTCCGGGGCGCTGGTACCCAGCGTGAGTCCCGCAACGGCACCCTTCACGTTCTGGTCCGCATCGGGGGTACGGCGGCCGTTCATCCAGTCCAGGGCGACAACACCGTCCTCGGAGGGTTCCATGTCCTGGGCCTCACGGGTGAGTTCCACCAGCATGCCGTCCAGAACTTTCTGCCTGGCCTCCCCTCCGGGGATATCTTTCAGTGTCCATGCCAGCATCTTCCTGAACCAGGCGTAGATGTCTCCGAAAGCCGACTGTCCGGCTTCGAAACCGATGAATCCCGGAAGCACCGAACCGTCCACCTGGCCGCAGATTCCCTTGATACAGCGTCCGCCTACCTCGTCTTTGCCGGCAACCATGATGTCGCAGGTGGATGTTCCCATGATACGTGTCAGTATCCCCGGGGCGACGGATGCGCCTACGGCTCCCATATGGGCGTCCAGCGCCCCCACGGCCACGGCGATTCCTTGGGGAAGTCCAAGCCTGTCTGCCCACTCGGGTGTCAGTTCCCCTGCCTTGGTGTCGCTGGTGTGGGTTTCTGTGAACAGATGGGGGGAGCATTTCCTTCAAGGCCGGATTAAGTTCTTCGAGAACTTCGCCGGAAGGAAGACCCCAACTGGCATGCCACATTGCTTTATGTCCAGCAGCACAACGGCTACGAAAGATCTGTTCCGGAATAGTGTTACCAGTTACTAATCCGGTCATCCAATCACAATGTTCTACCCAAGCATAAGCAGCATCCTTTATAGCGACGTTTGTGTTGATAATATGTAAAACCTTTGACCATACCCATTCTGATGAATAAGTACCACCTTCATAAAGTAAATAATCAAGGTTACGTTTATTGATCAGTGCATTGATTTGCTCAGCTTCTCGAACAGCTGTATGATCTTTCCAAAGAATAAACATAGCATCCGGTTCTTCTGCAAACTCGGGACATAAAGCTAATGGCATTCCTGCCTTATCGGTTAAAGCAGGAGTACTACCAGTTGTGTCAAAACATAATCCACAAATAGAAGCAATCTCTTCTTCCTTCAAATCTGATAAGGCTATATGTACAGCCTCTATCATGGATTCAATATAATCCAATGGATGTTGGCGATAACGATTGTTGTGTGCATCGCAGTAAAGCCCCGCTTTCCAACGGGGGTAAAAACTTACCCCCGTAGCCATTTCACGGCCAGTATATGTATCCACTACCAGTGCACGACAAGAATCCGTACCAAAATCAAGACCAATAACGTATTTCTTGTTTGATTCCATACTCTAAAGCATTATTTGGTTGTTAACTCTTGTTTTCTTGCAATGAAAAGCCCATAATAGGCAATCACTGCAAAAGCAACGGCCGGTACAACATATGCAGCCATAATACTACCCGTCTGGTCGGAGACAATACCCTGAATTTGGGTCAGAACGGCAGCACCGGCAATAGCCATTACCATGAATGAACCTCCAATCTTAGTGTCATCCCCCAAACCTGTAAGACCAAAACCATAAATGGTCGGGAACATCAATGACATACAACCAGAAATGCCCATCAGGCAATAGACGCCGAAACTGCCCTTGCCGAACATGGCACCCAAACAACACATTACAGCAAGAAGCGCAAGTCCTATCAAGAGTTTATAAGCTTTCACATATTTCATCATGGCAGTACATACGAATCTCATTACTACAAAGAGAATAAGTGACATGATATAGTAAGTAGCTGCAGCCTGTTCTGCTGTACGTGGCAGCAAATCATTCAATCCAAGCCATTCACAACAATTATAGAATGCGGCAGCTACCGGTTCCACTCCCCGTAATGCATTTACAACAGCATCTGCAGAAGCAGAATCTCCTAAAGAAGCCAATACACCGTCAAAATTCAGCTGTACCATAGCATAACGGATCACGAATGACCATACGGCTATCTGTGCACCAATATTGAAAAATTGTGCTATTACACCCCATACATAATTCTTATTCTTTATAAGACGACGAAGAGTGGCACCAAACTCTATTTTTTCACCTTTTTCACTAAGATTAGGCATTTTGGTAAGCCGAATAGCAAGTAAGAGCACCAACATCACCAGACCAAGTACCACATAAGCAGTAGTAACAGCATTCAATTCCTGCCCCTGGATGGCGGCCAGCTCCTCAGCCGGAAGTTGGGCACGCTCTGTCGCTGTCATTCCATTCAGTTGTGAGAGGATGAAAATCTGACTGATCACCACTCCCGTAATCGCTCCGAACGGATTGAAGGCCTGAGACAGATTCAAACGGCGTGTCGCGGTACTTTCAGGACCGATTGCCAATACATAAGAATTAGTAGACGTCTCCAGAACTGAAAGTCCGGCAAAGAGAACAAAGATTGCCAGCAGATACATAAAGAAGCTGAAATCAACATTCACTCCCGAGCTAAGCATGGCAGGATAGAACAGTAAAGCCCCAAATGCATATAGACCAAGCCCCAGCATCACGCCTGATTTATAAGTGTATTTCTTGATAAACAAGGCACCGGGAACAGCACAACATCCATATCCCAACAAATAGCACACTACCTGTATCCAAGCTGTTTTTGAATCACTCATACTCATGATGCGCTTGAAAGCTGCAAGCATAGTATCTGTCAGATTATTCGGCACAGCCCAGGCAAAGAAAAGAGTAGTGAGCAGAATGAATGGGAAGAGGATTCCTTTCGGTATTATTTTATTTGATTCCATACGAATTCTCCATTATATAGTTACCCTATTGAAACTTTGTTTTTATTACATTCAAATCTGCTCCAAATAAATCTTGCACGATAGGAACCAATTGTTCATCCTTACCTTGTACATGAATCACCTTTTGCGTATGGACCAATGAGGCACCGGGAGCCAGCTCCGCACCAGGAGAAGACGTTTCAATTTCATAGAAAGGTCCCATTATAGAACCGTCTTCTACCGGACCGTCATTATAAGAGTTGATTACATCGCCGGCAAACGGATCTTCCTGAGGTCCCCATTGGCCATTTACGTAGACTGAAGGAGTTTCGGGAAGACTACACCACAGGATTGTGAGTACGCCTTTCGATGAATCATAACTTCCGCAAATATCCGTTGCCCGTGAAGCCGGCAATCCCAGCTTGGAACGATAGAGCCCGTCAATCTTGAAATAGATAATACCATTTTCCTTTATCAGCCTATCCGCCGGTATCTTACCGAAATATTCATCATTCACAATTGTTCCTTCCGCATCTTGCTTATAAGGAATGAATACAGTAGTGGTCGGTGTAGGATTAAAACAGCCGAGCATCCACACAGATACAAGACCACCCTCTTTTGTCCATGCCTTGTCACCTGTATTGGTAATCTTATTCTCACTCTTGTAAGCTACAATTTTCATATCATTTGTAAGCTGGATATTAAAATCGGCAGCCACTTCACCAGCATCCATCAACGATACAGTACGGTCAATATTCATATCAAAAGTAGTACCGGAAGCATTTGTCAAACGAGTATCTTTCACAAAACGGATACTACTGTTGTCTTGCGACTTTATGTCAAAAGCTTCAGTATCAAGTACCGGAGGAACTATCCAATTATAATAAACCTGCTCTTGTCCTTCCTTAAAATAAAGTGAGAACGGACCACCTTCCGGACCAAGCCAGAAGCGTTCCTCACCTCCTACCGGATTAAATTGAGAACTGACTTTGCCTTCATTTATGAAACGATAATTAATCCAGCCGTAACTATCACCTTCATCGCCGGAAGCAGAAGTAGTCATTACACGGCCTTGCCATGCAGGAATAACCATCACTTTAGAATTCCCATCAGCAGATACCAATTCAGTATATTCAATGCCGTGGTCCTTTAAGAACTGGGCATCATAAGCATAACTTCCCATCTTGATTTCTTTTTGTCCGCCGCATGATACAAGTATTGCAGTTGCACCTACCAGCAGAGTGTTTTTCAGTTTGGTTGATTTCAACATAACGCCTGTTTCCTTTATTTATAGAGAGGTCCATAATTCTTGCAAGCTCTATAGTCACTGCCTTCCATATCCTCGCCAAAAGCGGTCCATGCACTGGGACGGA
>OGOY01002439.1_pt1 | contig 16616 bp, 16 predicted proteins | sample 1552811 | NCBI WGS metagenome assembly OGOY01 (sample SAMEA2580132, study PRJEB22360) | human gut metagenome | biome: human gut; feature: human-associated habitat; material: faeces | place: Denmark | collected 2008/2010 | reverse complement strand
TCCACAGGCTGAACATTCTGCCGTAGACCGTGAGAATCATGGTAAAAGATAAAACCGTAATCAGCAGCCCGCCGATCAGCGTAACCGCCCACAGCGGGATGCTATCCCAAAAGCCCACGTTGTTGATGGCGTCGATCAACTCCTGCGGCAGCGTCACGCTGCTCATACCGGAACTGCCCGATTGGGTGATAATGGTGGACACCATGCCCTGCACGATGGAGAACACTGCCAGCATCAATTCCAGCCCATAGGTCACCGCACCCTTGGCTACCCTTGCGGTGGAGTATAACGTTCAGTTCTTGACAAGAAACCTATAAATTTGCTACTATAACAACAACATCTCCCCCAGGCCTCTACGCATAGCGTATGCACACTTGGGGGAGTTTTGTTTGTTAATATCAGAGAGGCTGTGAAGTGAGAATTTTACGTAATACAGAACGATTCCAAATACCGTTCAAAAATCTCACAGTTGACCAAGGTTACCTTGTCAATTTTGTAAACAGCCTTAGCTTCTTTAGCGAGCGCTGTGAATTTTGTCAAACCCATGCTGTACTTTTCAGCACCCTCTTGGTAGCGAACGAATTTCTTGGCGTTCTGCTTTGTTTTATCAACGTCTTTACGCGAATAAGCCATAATAAACCTCTTTTCGTTTTAGCTTGCCCTGTTTTCTGTTCTGGGATCGTAATCTTGAAGTTTTATCTTTTTTGTGCATCAGCCTCACAATCTTTATAATATGGACATGTCACGCAGCAACCTCTGCAACACTTATATGGGTCATTTGATACCCAACGCCGAAATCGGGCAACAAACTCGTATAAAGCTGTTATTCGCTGCATTGACCGCACATCTTTTCTTTCTCTGCAATCTTCACCTTGCAGACCACCGCATTGTCCAGTACATAGACAACTTTGGCCGTGGCGCTGTCTCCAATTTTGTCGTACAGTCTGCCGGCGCTGATGCAGTCGCCCAAAACCGTGTGCGGGCTGTTTGCCACATAACCCGCGCAGCCAAGCCCCGGCAGCTCTGCCTTGATTGCTTCGCTGTCATATTCATTGTCAGGCTCTTTGACCAGCTTGACCTTTTGCCCGACCTCAAAAGGCTTGCTGCCAAAATGGAACTTCAATCCGGTGATCGTGATAAATGCTTTCATAGGGAACCTCCTGTCATTTGCATAAACTGTTGTATTACCAATCCAACTCGTCCATAGCGTCATCTACGCCTGCTGCGTAGTCCGGGTCGCTGTCGTAGCGATCCTCATCGTAGTCGTCATCATCGTAGATGGCATCGTAGCCATCGTCATAGGAATCATACGTCTTGTAGGATTTTTTACTGCTTGAGTAAGAGCTGCTGTACGAAGATTTGGAGCTGTAAGAAGCGCTGCTCTTGGTGGAAGATTTGGAAGGGCGATGTATCCAGCAGTAAGCTGAGTCCTTATCCGCTTCTCTCGTGCAGCCGTCCTTGATGCAGGTGTATTTATGTTTTGTGCTGGAGCTGCCGGACGGTCTGGAGCCGCTGCCGGAGACGCTGGAATTGTTCTTAGTAGGTTTATGTACCCAGCAATAGGCGGAGCCCTTAGCCGCCTCTCTGGTGCAGCCACTCTTGATACAGGTATACTTGGCAGCGAATGCGCCGGTGCACAGGACGCAAGCAGTCAGCGTAACGAGCACTGCGCAAAGAATTCTTTTCCAAATAGTCTTTTTCATGGTAAAGTCCTTTCTGTCGTGTGTTGCATTTTATCTGTGGCACTTACTGTCAGAAGTCATCACTGCCAAAATCATCCGAACCAAAGTCGTCTGAACTAAAGTCATCAGAATCAAGGTCGTCCGAATCGAAGTTGTCCTCATCGTTATCGAACTCATCCATGAGCGCCTTACGGTTTTCCTCTTCTTCCCGGATACGATCCATTGCCAGAGAATAGTGAACATATCCGTCAATGCCCTTACCGTAGACCCCGAAATCCATATCCTTCAGCATAGTAGAACGCCACGGTTCTTGGTCTGCGTTTATAGTTTTCGATATCGTATTGCATAGACTCAACCTCCAACCCGTATTCTACCTTTTTGCCGCTGCCCTGTGAAATGTACCCGCCATAACGGCACAAAAATGCCGTGGAGGATGATCCGGCATCTTCCACGGCACGATCTGTCGTTATAGCTGTGCGTTTCTCTCCCTCTGCCATTCCAGACAGGCAACCCTTCCCGGCGCTGTGCCCCGCTCCGCCTTTCGGCTGTGCGGTATGTTCTCTCGCATCTTGGCACGCTCGCTTACTCTCGGTCTTGGCGCTGCTTCCCCAACGCGGTACAACAGAGGACGCTATTCTTATGTCAGGAGGAATTTATCCCCCTATACTATAAGAAGTCAGCTAACCCGAGAAAATCTGCGCAGGAGGTTCGAGAGTTTACAAAATGTTCACAATTGTATAGACTTATCATCGCCGATTCCAAGAAGGATATAGTCGCCATAGGTGTTTGCGAATGCACATATCTCTTTCATTAATTTGCTAGGTTCCTCATTGTCACCTTTAAATTCAAAGTGCGGAAACTATCCAAGCACATGAACAGCTCGATCAGTCAGCGTGGTAAAGGCAGTATGACGCACGGCAAGGGAAAAGAAAACGGAAATAATTTCATCGCTATATCATCGAGGGTACGCTTCCACTCAATATGGATTCGTACCCTCTTCTTGTCTTTTCTAATCACCACGTGAATGTGAATTGACAAGAACAACTACAATGACTATAATGGCGATTAGGAAAACTACAGGAGGTGCCTTATGACATTTGTTGAGAGCGAAACTATCGAACTCAAGTCTTCGGTTGTTGCAGACCTTTGCAAAGAGGTTGGTTGCCTTTGCTAACACAAAAGGCGGCACTCTTTACATTGGCGTTGAGGACAATGGTACGGTGGTTGGTGTGAATAGTGCCGACCGTGTTACCTTGCAAATAAATAACATGGTTCGGGATTCCATCAAACCTGATATTACAATGTTTGTCCACTACGAGACACAGGTGATAGATGATAAACAAATTATCGCCGTGACCGTCCAGGAGGGTACAGATCGTCCCTATTATCTGGGCAGCAAGGGATTAAAGCCCAGCGGCGTGTATGTCCGCAATGGTACATCTACAGATCCTGCCTCTGATACCGCCATCCGAAAAATGATTAAAGAAACCGATGGCGACAGTTTTGAAACCATGCGTTCTTTGGAGCAGAATTTGTCATTTCAGGCAGCTGAAGCACAGTTTGCCAAGAGGAAGGTTCCCTATGATGCTACTAAGATGCAGACTTTGGGAATGGTTTCCTCGGACGGCATTTACTCCAATGTAGCGTTGCTTCTGTCCGAACAATGTCCGAATACCATCAAGGCTGCAACCTTTGCCGGTGTTGATCAGAACGTATTCCAAGATAGACGTGAGTTTACCGGTTCGCTGTTTCAGCAGATGGAAGATTTGTATGCCTATCTTGATCTTCACAATCAAACCAAGGCCACATTTGAAGGACTATACCGAACTGATACCAGAGATTACCCAGAGGACGCTTTGAGAGAAACATTGATGAATTCTCTGGTGCATAGAGATTACTCCTTTAGTGCCAGCACCCTTGTCAGTATTTATGATGATCGAATTGAATTTGTATCCGTGGGCGGTCTGCCTACCGGGATCACTTTGGATGACATTATGCTCGGCCTCTCCGTTTGCAGAAATCCGAAATTAGCAGCTATCTTCTATCGCTTACAGCTGATTGAAGCTTACGGAACTGGTATACCCAAAATCATGAAAGCATACGCAGGCACAGGGTTGGAACCTAAAATTGAAGTAACAAACAACGCTTTCAAAATTACACTCCCCAATAGAAATGCCGTTAAGGCAACTGATAGCGTGCCCAATGAACGCAAATCCAATGAAGAAAAGATTCTGGACTTGATTGCCCAAAACGGCTATGTAGTGCGTAGCGATGTGGATCAACTGTTAGATGTCAGCCAAACAACGGCCAGCCGTATTCTAAAACGCATGGTTACAGACGGCTTGATCTATCAGGACGGAAGAGGCAGAAAAACAAAGTACAGAAAAGGTTAACCGTTTGCAACGAATGGCTCATTAAGAAAGCCTTCCGATATCGGTCGAACGTAAGCGCAAACATGGTATAGGAGTTGTCTCTTTCACAGGATGTCAAATGTTGAGAGGTTACTGACAATTCTATTTTTGCTTTCAGGATTTTGAGATTTTGCACACACGTGTGCAAAATCTTAGTTGGTCGCATTTGCGTCCATTATTGCGTGTTCATGATGAAAATTCTCGCATTTGGTATATGAATGAAGCTGTCAACATTTATGATAATTGGTGGACAATTCAGCCTAATTGCGGTACGATTTTGATAATATGTACTCCATGTAAAGCGAGGTGCGATTCTGCGTGTTGTTTTTGCTGATGAATAAAGATACCAAGTGGCTTTTGTTTGACTGCCATGAGGATGAGTTCGGCTTTGTGACCGGCAAAGAAATTGAATGGTATACCGAACTCCGACCCATCGGATATGATAACATTGGCGACTTTCTGGATACACGCAAAGCACCTAAACACTGCAAACACATTGCAGAAATGCTGAAAAAGTATGGCTGCGAATCCATCGAGAATTTCCTAAAATCAACTCATGCGCTTTCTCTTAATGACACATTCTGGGTGAAAGAACTGGAAAGTCCTTTGTCGTGGAACGAAGTCTCCCTATATCGCAACGAGTTTAATGAATCGGTTTCTAACGCAGCTTTCGACGGTGTCGTTTCTTCAACCATGCTGTTTTCGGCGTCTCCCGAATTTGGGACAGATGGTGCTTACGCAAAGTGTTGGCAGCGGGAAAAATGAACAACCTATCTGTACAAAAGTGGCAGTGACACCTACGAAATTGAACCATTGTCCGAATTTCTTGCCACCCAGGTAGCTGACATTCTTTGCCGAAACAACGTCAAGTACGAGCTCACTTTCTATCACGGGCGATTGGCATCAAGATGCAAACTGTTTACCAGTGAGCAGTTTGGCTTAGCTAAAATGTCAACATTACCGATTTCTAACCGCCGAAATCCTGCCGCACTCCTAAAATTTGCTGAGCAATATGGTAGTGAATATCTCATGCGCAGAATGTTCGTATTGGACGCGCTTATTCTCAACATTGACCGCCACTTAGGAAATGTCGGCTTTCTTTTTGATAATGACTCGATGCGAATTGAGGGAATGGCTCCCGTATACGACAACAACCGCAGTCTGCTGTTCCAATTTGACACGGAAACACTCGAAAAGAACCCGGAATGGTGCATATCGAAGTGTGAGCCAAGGATCAGTGGAGATTTCATCAAGACGGCTTAGGCAATGCTTACCGATGAGTTGCGTTCGGAACTAAAGAACATGGCTGGTTTTAGATTCCGGGAGCCGATAGACATCGAAGTCCCTAAGGATCGACTGGAAGCGTTGAGCAAGATCCCGAACCTGCAGTTGAACAAAATCCTGCAATGATTTGTCAAAGAGAAAGAATTAATATAAGGCAGCACACCGTGCTGCCTTATATTAATTCTTAGTAAACAGGTCATTAGCCTTTGAAGATTTTCTCACGGTGATACGCAAGATACGCCTTATTCCCCTCCTGCAGCGTTATCTGCATATTTTCGTTTATATGCATCGATGTTCGATCCCGTTGGCAAAGTTCTTTGGCAAGGCAGATTTTCCCGCTATCATCAAAAGTGATCCACCCTTGGTCAAAGAGTTGGTCATGGCTGGGGCAGAACAAGAATCCATTGTCCACATCCAGCCGTTCTCTTGCGTTGCTTTGCGACCACGGCTTAATATGGCTTGCCACCAAAAGGGACGGTTCCCTCACTTCGCACAGACAGCAGTGCTTGTATCGTCTGAACAGATAGTTCCTGAATGCAGACTGATTTACGCGCGACTTTATAAGGGCAAGACGATCTCGACCTTCCCGAATGGTGCTTATTTCCGCTTCCATTGCGGCGTCCTGACGCGCTGTTTCCGACACACTGTACGCATTATCATTCAAGATCCAGGTAGTCCAAACCAGTGAATGGGCATCGATTTTTTCCACGTCAAGATTCAGCTGCTCTTGCAGTCTTTTCTGCACATCATCAAATATGCGAAGGTACTCCTGATAGTTTTCCCATGTACATTCGGAAAGGCAATCGGATTGGATGCCCAGCCTGGCAAATCGCGATTCCATATTTTTGGGGCTAACCGGCAAATACCGGATAGTCCCGGCAGGATTGCCACCCTCACCCTTGAGAAAAAACAGAAAAGCCATTAACGGATACTGCTTTCCAAACAGCGCACACCCCTGGCGAAAGGCTTTTTCCTCGTCTGGCGAGCAATAAATTCGGCGGATTAAATCTTCAACCTCCTGCGGTTTTTCTTCCAGTATCCTTTCGTAGCGCATTCTTTCTGTGTAATACAACAGGTTTTGCGGCTTCCCCGTTTCAATTTTGATATTCATGCACTTTAGAACACGGTTTGTTATATCCCGTCCCGGCAGGTCGTTTTCCAGCCACTCATTGCATTTCAGAATTTTCTGTGCTTCGTGCCAGATATACCTTTTATAGCCTTCCTGTTCACAGAGCCACCCCGAATGAAAATCAATCTTCGTCGGATTATCGCAATGGTTCTTTTCCTGTGCACCTATTATATACCCGATGAGCAGCTGCAAAGTTTGATTGAATTTCTCTGTATCAATTCTGTACATACGACTTCCTCTTTCAAACAGCCCATTTGGCAATCATCGCGTTCAGGTCAAGCTATTCCTCGCCCGCAGCTGCCTTTCATACCCAGCGGGAAATACACTTTACCGATGCTGTGTTAAAACGGTACTTAAAGTTATAGCTCCCCGTTGAAAAATGCGGAACCCGCTCGTTCAGCGAATATCCAATAAACCACCGACACGTCGTCATACCATATCGCGACCCAGTTATCAACGGCTCTGTAACAAAATTCTAACGTTTTTTGATATTATTTGCAACAATTTTCTCTGCTATTATCATGTTGTCTGCAACAAAATTCTTGCCTTTCAAGATATGGTTTGCAGCAGTCAAGAAGAGTCAACCGAATGTCCACAAAATATAAATCCCCGCATTGCCTGAAGCGAATGTTCCCCACCCAATAAAACATACGTCCCAGCATATCATAAAGCAAATAACAGTTTGCTTTATAATCAATATCGCATATAATATAAGAAGAACTATTGCGCTTGGAAATGTTCAAAAAACGGGAAAGCGTAATTATGGGGGGTGTTCCCATGAATGAAATCTCAACAGTCTCTTCCAGTAAAACAGATCTGATGCAGCAGAGCGAATTGTATAAGCCCATGCTGTACTACGGCTCTAAGCCAACCATCAAGTTCGATTATGTATCGGATATTCATCTTTTGCATCATGTCCGCTATTTCGATAATAACATCAACAAAACTCTTCGCCTCACAGCAAAATCCCTCTATGAATCGACACATCCTTTAACTATGCCGCTGTTCTTAGGTGACATTTCCTCTGATCGGACTTTGACTGTATCCTTTTATAAGCAATTCAGGATAAATGTCCTGTTCCCCCAATATAAGAGGTTCAAGCGCATGTTGCTTAATGCAGAAGACATTTCTGAACTTGAACGCAGGCGTGATGAAGCGTTACACCACAGAGACATTCTTGCAAAGTATATTTCTCAAAAAGAAGCCAGGTTTCAGTCGTTGCGGTCTAAAATCAACAAGTACATTAACTACAGAAAAGTCATCGCACCGAAAGGTCGATTCGATGACATTAAGGAATATCTGGTAAGTAGTTATTACAAAAAGCGCAATCTTCCAGATTCTGTTACCGAAACAATATTAAAGGCCGCAGCAGTGTCGGAGGAAATCTATTTATTACAGCCGTCGCTGAACAAACTAGAGAAAATTATTTTCTCGGAAATTCCAAGTGAACCTGTTACCTTGAGCGATTTCAAGTACGAATCGGGTTCCCCCATCGGGTTGGTGATTCTTGGCAACCATGAATACATCGGCTTTGCAAATGTCGAAGATGCTGTTGCATATTATAAGAAGGAACTCGAACCGTTGGGATATATTGTCTTACAAAATGAGTTTGTAGAGTTTGATCGTGCTGTCATTTATGGAGGCTCAGGATTTGCGAAGTATGACCAGCACTATAATGCCAATAACCTTCTGTGTTGTGATGCCATGATGGGGAATCGCACCTATGAAATTGAGCAAACCACACTCTTCGAAGATGGATACCAGAAAGCAAAAAAGCATGCTCTCGAAAGCGGCAAGTGCTTTATTTGTGCAGCCCACTACCCAGTAGAAAGTTGCCTTGACAAGTTTGACAGGGAAACAGTTTATTTCACAGGTCATACTCATAAAAACAAACGAATTCTGTCTGAAGACAAAGCCCTTTATGCAGACAATCAAATCGGCTATCACAATAACGGCAAATTCGATGGCACGATTTGTTTCAAGAGTGCCTCGATGGACCCTGCAACCAACCCATATATCGATTTCAAGGACGGATACTATCAGACGACGCCAGATGCCTATTTCCAGTTTTGCGATTATGTCGGAGAAAATATTGGTTATGGAAAATTGATTCGGAATCGATGCGAAACAGGCACGATGTACGTTATTAAAGCCCAGGGTTATTATGGTTTCTTTTTGGTAAACGCTTCAGGTTTATCCATCGTAAATGGCGGTATGACAAAGAAGATCGCACTGAGCACGAACATTGAGTGGATCTACAATAACTTTGGCATCGTTGTCCGCAAATATCTAGCTGCGCTCGAACCGTTGCGATTGTGCCAGATGCAGATTTCAAAGCACTTAAAAGAACTTGGCTTTGAAGGTACGATTCACGGTCTTATTGTTGATATTAACATTTTCAACCACATTATGGTGAATCCAACTGATGGTTCGATCACTTTTTACTATTCTCCCGATTTTGGTCTTATAAAAGCCTTCGAGTCTTTCTCAAAGCAACTCGCATTTATGGGGTATACAGAATTGTTAGAAGCCGAAGAAAACAAATCCAGCCGCAACAATCTTATTCTTTATGACCAGAATGGGTTGGACTTTTTGGATAGCGAAGACCCTCAATCCGAACTGACTTCCGTAGATCGTAGTTGTAGTGCCTATGGAGTTTCTCGCGCGATTAGTCCTTTACAGCGATTGTTCACAGGACATGTTTTGCGCGACTTTGATTTGAGGTTTATTGAAAACATGGATGGACAGACAACATCGAGAAAGAAGTCTTATATTGGCCGTGTCTATATGGATAAATACCAAAATTATCATCTTATTGTCCGTGATGATTTAGGTGAAATCATTTATGTGCTCGATGAACATGGTAAAGAGTCTGCCGTTAGCGTTCAGAGGTTGAAATCATCCATGTCAGGAAAAGTATGGTCACGAGCTTGTTGGATGACAAATAACATCAATGAGACCGTCGCTGAATATGGCAAAAGTCTTCCTCAAGTAGATGAATGGCAAGATGCCATCCAGAAAATGCTTCCCAAGAAAATCAAAGGGAACAATTAGCAACTATGCTTGACAATAAGTCGGACTCAGACTGTCGATAAACTCAATGGGAATATTGCAGCCCGCTCACCAACAGATCAGCAACAAAATTCATGCACTTATCGGCAGCATTCGCGACAGTTTTCTCAGGTATTAGCCAATCTGGGCAGCCAACTGATCGCATACAACGGCAGATTCGTAAGCCACTCTTCTTTTTTGTAGTCTGTCATGGAGGTTCTGACAGCGATGCGGGGAGAATACTTCTCACAATAGGTTTTCAGGCTTCTTGCACGGAGATTGACTTCTGCCTTCACCTCAATGGGAATGACCTCCTCACCGGTGTCTGCCACAAAATCTACCTCGCAGCCGCCGCGGTCATTGGTGTAGTAATGCAAGTTCAAATCCTCAACGGTCTTCAGCTGTTGGCAGACATATTGCTCCGTTAAGGCTCCCTTGAATTCTACAAACATAGAATTACCGTCCAGCAGAGTGCGGCTGTTCAGACCGACCATGCATCCCAGCAGCCCCACATCCAAGACAAACAGCTTGAAAGCCTTCAGATCCTCATAAGCCTGCAGGGGCAAACCTGCGGCATTAACACAACTGATCTTGTAAACAAGACCGCAATCAGTCAGCCACATGATAACGGTCTCATATTCCTTGGCACGTCCGCCTTCACGAACCAGCCCGTAAAGGAACTTTTTGTTTTCCTTTGCCAACTGAGAAGGAATACTGTTCCACAGCATACGCAGCTTCGAAACGATTTCGTTAGGGGCATGCTTGGAAAAGTCCTGCTCATACGCAGCAAGGATTCGTTTTTGGATCATGCGGACTTCTGCAAAGTCGTTGTCCTCGGCAAAGCATTGCACGGCTTCCGGCATACCTCCAACGAAGTAGTAATATTTCAGTGTGTCAATATAGGTCTGCTTAAAGTCGGTTATCATCGCAAAATCGCCGGTTTCCAAGAGTTCTGCAAAGCGCCCCTTTCCGGTCGCCATCAGAAACTCCTGAAGGGAGAGCGGATACAGCTTGAGAAAATCCACCTTGCCAACAGGGAAAGACGTTCCTTCGTGGAGTGCGATTCCCAGCAGTGAGCAGGCACAGACGATATGGTACTGCGGCGCATTCTCGCAGAAATATTTGAGCGAGGCAAGAGCACGCGGCACCTCTTGAATTTCGTCAAAAATCAGCAGCGTATCCTCCGCATTGATTTTATGACCGACATACAATTCCAGCCCAAGGATCAAACGGTTTGTGTCCAGATTTGTTTCGAAAAGCGATGCCATCCGGGAATTGGAATCAAAGTTGACATAAACGGTTTTGGCATAGCATTGCCGACCAAATTCTTTCATCAGCCATGTTTTTCCGACCTGACGTGCCCCCTCGATAATCAAAGGCTTCCTGCGCTTGCTTTTCTTCCAACGCATGAGCTGTTCCATTACGATTCTTTGCATTCGGCGATTCCTCTCATATCGTATTCTTATAATCGGATGGCACGGATTTACATTTTTTACAAGCTATAATTGTATTGTAGCACATTTTTTACGCCGTAAATTTGTTATTTGCTTGTAAGGCTTGCCTCGGAGTTTAATTCAACCGACTACAAACCAACTGACTGCCTTCTGTGGTATCCACGGAGGGCAGTTTATTTCTGTCACAAACTATACTACCGTGTCCTTATCACTTCTTCATCTTCTCCTTGACCTTTTCCGGCACGTCAATCAAGCCAAATCGGTAGAATATTCCATAAATATACGACACACCTCGGATATCTCCCAGAGCCTTGGGTCTGTCCGCGACCTCTCCGATTTTACCGATATTGTGATACACCAGGATTACGGAGCTCCAAGCAAGGCTCTTGCTGTCCTCTCTGTGGTCGATCCACAGTTCCTTGGTGAACTCATCTCCCCTGCCCTTCTTCAGCCTATAGGTAAAGGGCAGGCCGGACAGAGTCTTGAACTTGTAGCCCCGAAAAGCCACCACGCACTTCCAGAGGTTCTCTTCACACGGGTTTTTCTTCAGCGCAACCACAGCTCGGTAGTGGCGCTGTCTCTCTGCCCCCGCACTGATATTCTCTGCTTCAGCAGTTTTCGGGAAGTACACGCCTTTCTCATACGGCAGATAAGAGGTCACGGAGGGACGGGACAATTGCAAGGCAGACATGGTGGAGGTGACGGCAGTGGAGTAGTCCTGTGTTTCTCTGAAGGAATGAAAGGTCTGCCGGACGAGCTTTGCGGTATCCGACTCGTAGACTCCGGCTGTGATGAGCAGCTTCCGAACCTTGATAGGGTTGAGAGACAGCGTGTCTGCGATGGCTTGCAGGCTCATTTTGTCCGTATAAAGGTCGGCAACTGCTTTCATCTGCTGTGCTAGGTTCTTGGCTGCACTATACTCTGGTTTTGATAGTTTTCGCCCTCCGCCGGGCTTGGGCGCACGTGTATCACCCACTAATTTTCACCCCATTTTTATTTCCGTCACAAACTATATGGGACACTCTAAAATATGCCGTGCGGACTTCTGTCGTTCAGTTCACACGGCATATTACTTTATTTCAGTTTTTCGAGGATCTCATCCGCAGTCACACCGCTTGCCAGCAGTTTCTTCAGCACATCCTCGGCTTCTGCCTTCTTCGCTGCTTCGGCGGCTTTCGCTTCAGCAGCAGCTTTCTTAGCTTCCAGCTTTGCGATTTCCTTTTCGGTCTGCTTGATCTCCACTCTCTGCGGTTTCAGGCTCTCACGCAGGGACTTGATGTCGGTCTTCAGCTCTTCGATCTGAGCGACAGTCTTGGAAAGCCCCTCTTCAAGCATCGCCTTATCCTTCTGCAACTTCTTAATTTGGGCATCAAAGTCAGCGGAAGTAGTGGCGCGGTTCTTGCTGCCTTTGGTTCTGGGCATAGGATAATACCTCCCGAAAGAATATGTAAGATTTGATGTTAGTATAGCACTGTGGGAATTAGATGGCAATACACTCAGGAAGCAAAGGGTACTGTTTTTCCAATATGTCGATAAAGTTCCTCTTCGTGTACGACCTCTGCCTTGTCATCGAGATTTATTAGTTTAACCCACTGTAAGAGCCCTTTGTTAGTCAGCTTAAATCGAATGATTCCATACCTTTTCTGTGAGCCACATTGGTTATATAAGGCACACTTACTTCTTACCTCATTCGTCTTTAATTCCTTGCAAGCGGAGTCATTGTATAATTGAATTACAGCAATATCACTTGAAATCTCTGGCTGCCACATTTGGACACCATAGCTGATCTTTTTTATCATCATACCCGGAATCAAGGTATCTTCCTGAAACCCAGCATACACTTTGGCGGTATTTGAGTGGTGACGGCCAGACATATATTGGGCATCATACAAGTTAGGAAACATATCTCGTTCCAGCGCATTGGCTTTCTGAATACAACAGCATTGTTCTTTCAGAATATCAATGATTGCATTTTTCTGGTCATCATTTAAAAGGCTCATTATTCTGCTCCAGAACACAATTATTCTTCGCGGGTATCTAATTCAACACTATATATACCTTCATTATACAGGATCATCGGCACATCGAAAAATGTCAATTCACCCGTTCCCGCACCATCCGGATTATTGTCTTCAATTCTCTCCAGCGCAAATCTACCGATTTTCACTTCGCACGGATAGAAGCGGCTTTCGCCTTTCGGGTATGCCACGCCATTCAGTTTCGCAGAAAAGAAATTACTCTGCACCAATTTTTCGTAATCAGCCTGACGAATAGTGAACTTTCTTATATAAACACGCTGCGCACTCCGAGTCAAGTAGTGGTCATCAATAATCTGCTTTAATGCTTGTTCCAGTGCATTATTATCAACTTCAACGTTCTCAGCTTTAAATACAGTACCGGACTGCAGTGCAGTAAATTCACAAGTAAAGCAGTCAAATTGTTTCATGGACACATCCATATTACTCACCTATTTATAAAGTGCCAACCTCTGCATCTTAGCCACAGCATCCATACTGTGTCGCCTGCCGCTCACCGCGTAGAGGTGTGCAAAGTTTCGAGCGACAAAGCTGTGCGGTGCTTTTACTACAGCCTCACAGCTTAAATTTACATATCTATAAAGCTATTTTCAATGATTCAAAGTACAGAGCGAAATTATTCGTCATCATTATCATCATCAGAAAAGGCCTTTCCGCTAAGAATATCCTCTTTCAGGATTTCCAATTCTTCACGCGTTGCAGAGTCAAGAAAATCCTGCCAATCCTGTTCACTATTAATTTCAATTCGTTCACACATTTTAGTTGTCCTCCTTAAAATACTTCAAATAAACTGCTATCTCTCTTCTCGTTGCCTCTGTTACAGACATCTCATATATCATTTTTCCCTCTTGAATTACATATTTTCCGTTTCCGCTTTCCAGTTCCTCAAGCATTTGTTTTGATTTAATCGCAAATATACAGTCAAAGAACTTTTTAGGTTTTATTGTGACAGGCATTTTATTCTCTGCCGCATAAATCTTTCCCCTTTGACTTTCTAAATACACCCTCTCTAAAGATTTCTCTTCAGAATAATTATTGTATACTCTAAAGACAACAGCTATTTGACTTCCATTGTCTACATCTTCAATTGAAAATTTATGTCTTATATACAAATGCCCGTTTTTTTCCGACTTTCTCACTGTACCAAAAGTATCGGAAAACGCATACTTTCCACTGATATATGCATTGTTCTGTTCATCCTGAAATACAAATTCGTCTTGTTCTATATCTGTCGGTGTCATCAAGCATAAATCACGAAACAGCTTACCAAAATCAGTAAGCGCATAAGCGACATCATCTCTATTGTCATATGTTATTCCGTTTATTATACCAAGTCGAAGTAAAGATTCGATAGTTAAAGACAGCTGTCCTTCACCATATTTCCATTTAATATCTTCTTGTTCAACAATATCTTCATCCTTAAAATATAAAAACATAAACTCTGCATCTAAAGGGCTAAGTTGCTTAAGCATCTCGGCGAATGCAGGGTGTACCATAGCTTCGACATTTTCCATCATCGCATTTGCCAATAGATTTGAAAACATCTCAGATAAGTTTTCCTCATCGAAAACAAATTTCACATGATCCAAAAGCGGTGCAGCAACCACAGCCTTTGGATCAATTCGCTTTTTCTCCGGAACCTTTTCAAGTGTTTTTTGTATAAACTTTGCATATTTCTTTTCTAATTCTTCTGCTGTTAACCCCAAAAAGGTAATCGGCAAGGCTACAAGTCTTATTAAGCTTCCTACCGCATTTCCAACTTGTGACAACGCTGGATGGCCCAAATCCTTATATATCAGCTTTCCAATCTTTTCCATTTCCGTGGAAGAATCCTTTTTGCCCATCTACTCGCCTTTCTTGTTTCAAATATCACACCAGATAACGTTTGAGGCAACACACCTGTAAGGCATGACTCTCATAACTTAAATATATACTATATAGTATATATTTTCAAGGATAACGGGCAAAATCGGACATATATACATCCAAGTGTCCGTGTTAATCATCTATGCTTTAAGGTGATTATAAAATGAAGTTTACTTTCAAAAGATTCCGCCATCAGAACTCCGCTGATGTCTGGGAGGACACTCCAGAGAAGCGTCCTCTCACTCACGCCATCCTTGACCTACTGCTCTCTCCTACATATCGTTTGCCCATGGCTGTAAACACAGTCCGAATCTACAAGGACCGGAACTGCTTCTCCGTTTGCCCTCGGTGCAAGAAAGTCATCGAGTACGAATACTAGTCTTACTGCGGTAACTGCGGGCAGTACCTTGATTGGTCGAAACTTGACGAGGCCGAGGAAGAGTTCATCGGGTGGGATGGTGTAGAAGATGATGACTGATTTTTCCCTTGCGCCACGTCATCATGGTGTATGCCGCCAGCACACCGATCCATCCGCCCATCGTATTACCGAACACATCATCGAGCTCTGCGATGCCAAGTCCCGTGATATACTGGGTCGTTTCGATTACCACAGACATCACGAAGGGAATCAGCAACACCCACTTCTTTTGAAACCACCTATACAGCCCCGTTCCAAGTGGAATGAGCAGCCAGATGTTATTGATGACCCCCACTCTCACAGATTGCTCTTTCAAAAGCTTCCCAGCGTAGGAAAATAGAACAAAGTTCGTTCTTGCATCCCCCGACTCACGAAACATCAATGTTTCATAAAGGATGAAAGCCACATAAACCATCGTCAGTACTACGCTTAAATTCTTCGGAAGAACGATCATCAGCAAACAGACAACGCAGCCAAAAACAACTACCATGCATGGGAAACCATTCAGAAGGTTGTCCACACACAGCATAATGTTGCCGTTTCTGTCAAGCAGAAGGTTCACCTTGCCACTGCGCTTGATGCCGTACTGCCCTTTAGACAACGCCTTTGGATTGCCATTCGCATCAAAATACATATCCGTATCTGCTGTGCCATCTCTATGATAGGTACGTCTGAGGATGGTAAAGCCTGCATTGGTAGGGGTAGGGTTGCCATCTGCGTCAAGATAGGTAATCTGGCCGATGTATCCTTGCTCGTTGCGCTGATATAACTCGCCATACTGACCAAGCGAATTCTTTACAGGATTCCATTCTGTGTCAAAATACTGCTCACCGACAACAGTACCATTCCCATCACGCTGATAAGTCACACCTGCATAGCCAAGTGAAGTACACACCGCATGACCGTCTTTATCTAGAAAGGTCACGCTGATGTTCTGCCCATCAGAATTATACTCACGATGAAGCCCGTAGTATCCGCCGGAGCACTGTACCTGCCGTCCGTTCAAGTCGTAGTAGAAATCATCGGAAGCCCTGCCACCAGCCCGCGTTCTGACTATAGTAGTGTACCCTGCGCTGCGCTTCATTGGATTTCCCTTTGCGTCAAGATATGTGATTACCGTACTCGCTTCTTCGTATTCATATGACAACCCGTAATAATCGCCATACCTTGCCACAGGGTTTCCTCTGCATCAAGATAACGTTCCTCCACAACTCGACCGTTATCATCACGCATTCTACACACGGTCGCATAGCCTATATCAATAGCTACTGTGATTACTCCATCA
>OGOY01002438.1_pt1 | contig 16620 bp, 16 predicted proteins | sample 1552811 | NCBI WGS metagenome assembly OGOY01 (sample SAMEA2580132, study PRJEB22360) | human gut metagenome | biome: human gut; feature: human-associated habitat; material: faeces | place: Denmark | collected 2008/2010 | reverse complement strand
TAGCCAGCGATTTGAAATCGTACGAGCAAATGGTCGTTCACAGAAAAATAAAAAGATCAGAATGACCACAGAACTTATAGCAACATAAAAAGAGAATCTGGAAAAATAAAATGCAAGCGCGCATGGCAGCGGCATACTGTGCAACTTTGTAATTTGTAAGTCCATAAAAAGATTGTAGCACCAAAATACTAATGAGACACAAAAATATAAAAAACGCAAAAGTTGAATCATACGGTATTACAGATGGCTGCAGATCCGCAGGTCGCGGAAAAAGGCCAGATTCAGGAAAATAGAGATTTTTCGCTTCCCTGTATTTCGCATAACGTGCATTATACGAAAATTATACACTCAAAAAATAAGACCGCCCTTCTCTTCTGGTTATGAGTTCAGCGGTCTTAAAATACCGATGGCTGTATGGTGTTGGGTTCAGAATGTTATCGCTTCTTCTCCCTTGGTGATGCTATGCTGATACTTTTTAATTTAAAGTGAACCCGGCAAGCTGCTCGGCCTGCGGCTGTGTGCCAAAGTATGCACAGATTGCTTCGTAATAAACGCGGGCTGTTTTTTTACAACCTTCTTCGCTGCCGAACTGTGCAACATCTGCTTCATTCGTTACAAAGCATTGCTCTGCCAGCACTGCCGGACAATTTACATCTTCCAGCAACGTAAAGCTTCGCTCTGCACGCACCTCGGTGTGGGTACTTTCCACCAGTTGCTTCTGATCGTTTTCCAGATAATAAATGTATCGGACTCCCCCGCGCCCACGCAGAGATGCTCCTGCAGCCTGCATCCCTTTGGCAAGCAGCTGCGCAAAGTAAAAGCTTTCCTGATGCCAAGTCCGGCCCGGCACTGCCGGATAGCACTCAAAGCCGGATGCAGTGGAGCCATTTGCAGCTGAGTTGCCGTGGATGGAAAGCAGCAGCTGCGGTGCCTGTTCGTCCGCTCTGGCGGCACGCTGGGCGGGCGTAGTGGTTTCATCAAAGCTGTCACGGGTCTGCAGCGGAATAAAATTAGAGTCCTGCTGCAGCAGCCGGATCAGTTCCGAGGCGGTTGCTGTGGTCATATCTTTTTCTTCGATCACTCCCCTTGCACCCGGGTCTGCTCCACCGTGCCCGGCATCGATCACCACGCGGTAAGGCGGATCACCGACCTGCGGACGGAATTCTTCACCGGCGATGCTTTCCGCTGGCTGAGCTGTCTGCAGAGTCAGCGCTGCATGCCAGAGTGAGCTGCCAAACCAGATGCCCACTGCGCAAAAAAGCAGAATGACCGTATTTTTGAGCACATGAGAAGTCTGTTTTCGTCTTTTTGAGTGCGCGGCTTTGGAATATCGTTTTGCCATTTTGGCTTACATCCTTATATTAGCATTCTTTATAGAATACGATCCTGCTCTGCAAATTCCTTCAATGTGAGAAAAAGCTACCCGAAAAATCTTTCGGATAGCTTTTTCTTTATTTCAGCTCTACCACGGTCACGCCGCTTTCACCCTCGCCATAACGGCCCAGACGGAAGCTTTTGACCATGCGGTTGCCGCGCAGATGCTTGTGGATAGCTGTACGCAGCGCACCGGTGCCATTGCCGTGGATCAGATAAACCACTGTCTGTCCGTTCAGGATGGCACGGTCGATAAAGGAATCCACCTCCGGCAGCGCTTCGTCCACCGTCAGGCCCAGCAGATTGCATTCCATCTTGGCGGAACGCTGTACCCTCTCTACCCTGCCGTTCGGGCGGTTGGCATCGCCGGTCAGGCGGGAATAGCGCTGCTGTGCTTTAGTCTGCGGTTTCTTTTCCTTGACCAGCTTTTCCGGCTGTTTCAAGCCATTGAGCGGAACTTTGGTCTTGATGATGCCTGCCCGCACCAGAACATCGCCGTTTTTATCCGGCAAGGCCAATACGGTGGCCAGCTGGTTCAGCTCTGCAATGCAGACCTCCTGCCCTACCTTGACCTCTTTCAGCGGCACAAATTCCTTGACGGGGTTATGCACCGCCTCGGAGCCGATAAACAGCTTTTCCGATTCTTTTTTGGCGATCTCGCGGGCGCGCTGAGCTTTCTGCTGGGTGCTCATGCGCTCGTCCTTCTGCAACTGACGCAGTTCATCGGTCAGGGCGTAAGCCTGACTTTCCACCTGCTGTGCCAGCGCACGAGCCTTGGCACGGGCAGCTTCCAGTTCATTTTCGCCCTGACGGATCAGCTCATCACGCTTTTTCTGCGCGGCTTCCAGCTGGTGGGAAGCTTCATTTTTCAGCTCTTCCACCTCGTTCTGGCTTTCCTTCAGCTGCAGCTTCAGATCATCCAGCTGTCCCAGAACGGCATCCAGACGCTTATCCTCTGCGGAAAGATGCTGCTGTGCCGCTTCGATCACGCGCTCCGGGATGCCCAACTTTTCGCTGATGAGGAACGCATTGGATTTGCCCGGCACGCCGACGCTCAGCTTATAGGTCGGGCGCAGCGTTTCCAGATCGAATTCGCAGCTGGCGTTCACGACGCCCTTGGTCTCCAGTGCGAACACCTTGAGCTCTGCATAGTGGGTGGTGGCCATCAGCAGCACGCCGCGGCGGCGCAGCTCTTCAATGATGGCCACAGCCAGCGCGGCACCCTCGGCAGGGTCGGTACCGGCGCCCAGCTCGTCCAGCAGCACAAGGGTGTGCGGCATGGCCAGCTCCAGAATGCCGGTGATTTTTTTCATATGGCCGGAGAAGGTGGAAAGGCTCTGTTCGATGCTCTGCTCATCGCCGATGTCCACGAGAAACTCATCGAACACGCAGACCTCGCTGCGCTCGTCGGCCGGGATCAGGAAACCACACTGTGCCATCGCGCACAGCAGACCGGCCGTTTTCAGGGTGACGGTCTTGCCGCCGGTGTTCGGGCCGGTGATGATGAGCGAATCATATTCTTTGCCCAGTGCAATGTCCACCGGCACGCACTTCTGTGGGTCGATCAATGGGTGGCGTGCCCGGATCAGCGAGAAGGAATTGTCGGTGCGCACTGCAGGTTTGAATGCCTTGAGCTCCAGCGCCAGACGCGCCTTTGCCAGCAGGACATCAATGTCCAGCATGGCCTGATAGCTGTACTGGAACTGCGGCTCAATGGCTGCCACCTGTGCGGTAAAGGCTACCAGAATGCGCTCGATCTCCTGCGCTTCCTGGGCACGATACTGCAGGATGCGGGCATTGGCTTCCACGACAGCCTGCGGTTCCACAAACACCGTTGCGCCGGTAGAGGAAACGTCATGGATGATGCCGCTCACTTCGCCGCGGTATTCGCTCTTGACCGGGACAACGTAGCGGCCGTTGCGCATGGAGACCACACTCTCCTGCAGATACTTGGAGGTGTCCATGTTGCGCACCATGCTTTCCAGACGGTCGCGGATGCTGTTTTCGGTCGCACGGATCTTCTTGCGCAGGTCGTTCAGGGTGCGGGAGGCCGTGTCGGCCATCGCATCCGGGGCAAGGATCGCACTGGAGATCTGCTGTTCCAGGCCCGGCTCCGGGGACAACGCATAGAACAGATCATCGGTCGGGAGCATATCGTGCTCCGAAGAACCGTACCAGTTGGTCAGGTTCTGGAAGTTGCGCAGAGCACCGGCCACCATCAGCAGCTCGCCCATGGAAAGCACGCCGCCCTTGACCGCACGGGCGGCCAGCGCACTGACGCCCTCCACTCCGCCGAAACGGGGCGAACCGTTCTTAATCAGCAGCGTATTGATGGCATCCGTCTGCTCCAGCGCATAGCGCACCTCGTCCGGGTCACACTGCGGCTCAAGTGCCAGGAGCTTCGCCTTTGCTTCCTTACATACACAGCCCTCCGCAGCACGGGCGATGATCTTATCCAGTTCTAATGTTTTTAAGTAGCTTGTTTCCATAATATCCTTTTGCTCAGGGCAGCACCGTTTTTAAAAAGTCGTAGCTCTTCAGCGGCTTGTCCAGATGCGTTAGCGCATACTGCTCCGCTACGGCTGCCAGCTTTTCCAGACTGCCCACAGAAATCTTGAACGAAAATATTTTTTTGTCCTCCACAAGGCAGATGTGCCGCAGTGCAAACAGTGCATTGCGATCCAGATTGCAGCGTTTCCCAGCCTTGGCTGCACAATCAGCACAGAGCAGATAGCCCTCCTGCACATCCAGATAAAAGGCATCGCCTGCATCGTAGGTGCCGCAGTCGCGGCAGCACACCAACTGCGGCAGAAAGCCACACTCGCTCATGGTGCGAAGCTCAAAAACGGCCTTGATGGCCCGCAGGTCCGCCTTGTGCTCACTGATCATGTACAGGCAGTTCAGCAGCAGACGCAGTTCCCGCTCAGCTTCCTGTCCGGTGGGGGTCAACGCAGCAGCCATTTCGGCCAGATACATGGCCAGACTCATCCCCTCGATGGAGGAAGAAATGCCGTGAAAGACATTCTTGACGGCCGCTTCGCGCACAGTATACATGTTGCGCCCCGGCACCAGCGTGAATTCCGAATAGCAAAACAGCCCGCACGCGCTGAACAATTTGCTTTTCAGCCGCAGGCTGCTCTGTGCCGAAGCCGAGATTACCCCCAGCCCCGGGGTCAGGATCGTGAGGATCCGGTCCGATTCTTTATAGCGGGTCTCTTTCAACACCAGACCCAGTGTTACAAAGGTCTCCATGATCCGTGTCTCCTGCCGGATGCTCGTCCGGCATCTGTGTCTGTTTGTACTCCAGATAACGGAGAATGTTTCCTGTGCAGGCAAAGGCCTGCCAGCTTGTTTGCACGTCCATTGGCCGGGTCTCCTTTCCGGGCAGCGCCACTGCCGTCAGTGTTCTCTGGCGGCGGTGGCGTTATCCGAGGAAAAACCGCCCTGCATTGGAAAGGCTCAGCGGTTGCCGTTGTTCTGCTTGAAACCGAAATTGTTCAGCAGGAACTCGTTATCCCGCCAGTCCGACTTCACCTTGACCCAGCACTGCAGGTTCACACGGCAGCCCAGAAACTCTTCGCAGTCGGCACGGGCCGCACTGGCAATCTTTTTCAGCATGGCGCCGCCCTTGCCGATGACCATGCCCTTGTGGCTTTCCCGCTCACAGTAAATGTTCACATCAATGTCGATGAGATCGGTGCCGGGGCGCTCCTTGAAGCGCTCCACGACCACCGCGATGCCGTGCGGGATCTCGTCGCGCATGAACAGCAGGGCCTTTTCACGGATGACCTCTGCCACCAGTTCCTTCTCAGGCATATCGGTGTAGGCATCATCATCAAAGTAATGGGGGCCTTCTACGGCGTAGCGGCTCAAGGCATCGAACAGCGTTTCACAGCCGTCCTCGTTGCGGACGCTGACCGTGTAGATATCATCGAATACACCCAGCGCCTTCAGCTCTTCTTTGCGGGCTTCCAGGTCAGCGGCATCCTTGACAAGGTCTGTCTTATTGATGACGGCAATGGCCGGGCCGCCGCTGCTGCGCAGCATGTCCACCAGAACCATCTCGGATTCATTCAGGGCACCATAGGGCTCAAACAGCATCATGGAAACATCCACGTCGGCAATGGAATCGCTGGCGGTTTTGTCCATGCGCTTGCCCAGCTTGTTGCGGGCTTTGTGTACGCCGGGGGTATCCAGCAGCACATACTGCAGCGGGCCGCGGGTGATCACACCGGTAATGCGGGTACGGGTGGTCTGCGGCTTGGAGGTGACAATGGCCACCTTTTCGCCAACCAGCAGGTTGGTCAGGCTGGATTTGCCCACATTGGGGCGGCCGATGACCGCCACAAAAACCGACGACGTATCGTAATGGCCCTGAACGGGCGTCGTGTTACTCAAAATCAAACTCCTGTCTTGCTGTGTGCAGAAATGCACGTTGGATCAAAGGCAAATCATTCGGTGTAGCTCACCGTGCGGGGCAGGCCCAGCTGCAGCAGCACGGCCTCTTCTTTTTCCCGCATCCGCATAGCTTCCAGGCCGCCGTTCTCATGGTCGTAGCCCAGCAGATGCAGCATGGAATGCACGGTCAGAAATGCCACTTCCCGCTGCAGCGGATGGCCGTAGAGGGTCGCCTGCTCCTGGGCGCGCTCCATGCTGATGACGATATCGCCCAGCATTTTGCAGCCGTTGTTTTCGTCCACATCATATTTGCCATCCACACCCAGCGGGAAGCTCAAAACGTCGGTGGGCATGGGCTTGTTGCGGTACTGGTTGTTCAGCTCTGCAATGGCCGCGTTGTCCACAAAGGTCACGCTGATCTCAGCCGGAGCCTCAAAGTGCTCGAACTCCAGCACAGCGTTGCAGGCGCGGCGGATCAGGATGCGGAGGCCGGACGGGACCTTGACGGCCTTCTGGGAATTGGTGATCAGAACTTTATTGGACATAGAATCAGTCCTCTCCTTTCTGGTTTGGTTGTTTTTCGGGATGTGCAGCCCTGTCGTATGCCTTGATGATCTCCTGCACAAGGCGGTGGCGCACAACGTCTTTTTCGGTAAAATAGCACTGGGCAATGCCCTTGACCTGCTTCAGCACATGCAGCGCATCCACAAGGCCGCTGCGGGTGCGTTCCGGCAGGTCGATCTGGGTCACATCGCCGGTCACAACGACCTTGGAACCCACGCCCATGCGGGTCAGGAACATTTTCATCTGCTCCGGCGTGGTGTTCTGCGCCTCATCCAGAATGATGAAGGAGTCGTCCAGCGTACGGCCGCGCATATAGGCCAGCGGGGCCACCTCAATGATCTGTTTTTCCACCAGACGCTCATATGTTTCAGCACCCAGCATATCAAACAGACCGTCATACAGCGGGCGCAGATACGGGTCCACCTTCTGCTGCAGGTCTCCGGGCAGGAAACCCAGTTTCTCCCCTGCTTCTACCGCCGGGCGGGTCAGCACGATGCGGGACACCTCCTTGGCCTTGAAGGCCTTTACTGCCATAGCTACGGCGAGGTAGGTCTTACCGGTGCCCGCCGGGCCGACACCAAAGGTGATGGCATTGTTCCGGATGGCATTCAGGTATTCCTTCTGGCCCAGCGTCTTGGGCCGGATGGGCCGCCCTTTGACTGTAACCGTTACAAAATCCTCGGTCAGTTCCCGCACCCGTTTCTCAGCGCCGTCATGGGCCAAGCTGATGCAGTAGCGCACAGTCTGATCCTCCAGCGGGGTGTGGTTCTCGATCAGAAGAAGCATGCCTTCCACCGCGCGGCTGGCCGCCGCTACGTTGGCCGGTTCGCCGGAGAGCCGGAGCTGTGTGCCCCGGCAGACGGCCGTAACGGAGAACTCGTTTTCCAGCAGCCGGATGTTCCGGTCGCAGTTGCCAAAGACCGCCGCGGCGATCTCTACACTATCCAGTTCAATGTTCTTTTCTGCCATGTGCTCCTCCTGATGGGCCTGCTTTGATAGCTATATTGTACCACCAAAATCCTTAGAAGAAAACTATGAAAATTGCACAAAATATTTTTCCGGCTTCCATCGTTTTTACATATTGGTGGAATGGTCTTGACAAATTATATCGGAGTGCGATATACTGGGTCTGTGATATATCGGGCGACGATATAAAGACCGTCGATAGAAATGGAGGTGCATCGGCAATGGAAAACATTGCGCTGACCGAGTCCACCTATTACATTTTGCTTTCTCTTTATCATCCGCAGCATGGCTACGGTATTATGCAGCAGACTGAGCAGCTTTCCGGCGGGCGGGTACACCTTGCCGCAGGGACATTGTATGGAGCGCTGAACTCCCTGTGCGAAAAAGGATGGATCCGACAGCTGCCCGTGGAACGTGGGAGCCGCAAAAAAGAGTATCAGTTGACCGCGGAAGGACTTGCGGTCCTGAAGCACGAGCTTGCCCGGCTGCAGCAGCTGGTTGCAAACGGTGAGAGCATCCTGAAGGAGGAATGACCATGAACACGCGCAAAACCATCCATAAAGTCTATCTGGCATGGGATTTCAAGAAGGAAGAACTCTGGCTCAACGAAATGGCGGCGGAAGGCTGGGCTTTGGAGCATGCAGCGTTTTGCTCGTACACCTTCGTGCGCTGTGAGCCGGGCGAATACATCATCCGCATGGAGATGAATGCAGACCGGGACTATCGCAGCTTTGTGGAAGAAACCGGTGCAGAATATGTCGGCGGCTGTGTGAACTGGATCTATTTCCGCCGCAAAGCCGAGCTCGGGTCGTTTGACCTGTTTTCGGACATAGATTCCCGCATTGCGCATCTTGCACGCATCGGTAAATCGCTCTGGCTGATCTGCCTTGCCAATCTGATCATCGGTGTTGTCAATATCATAGACGGGCAGACGTTTTCCATTGTAAATCTGCTGTGCAGCGTTCTGCTGGCCTATGGTCTGGGCCGCATCCATGGGATGAAAGCATCCCTTGAAGAAGAGCGTGCCCTGCACGAATAAACCTTGTCAAGCCTTTTTGTGCCACAACCGCATAGAAAAACAAAGTGTATCTTTGGGTAAAACAGCAATAGCAAACGTTTCTCCTGCGTGATACAATAGCAAGCGTTGCGTGCCCTGCCGCCGCAGCAAAAAGATTGAAGGAGAAATGAACGATGGAACAATGCTATCTGATGCCCGGACAGGAACGCTGCGAACGATTCAAGGACGCAAACGGTGTTCCGCGCGTTCACTACTCCTACCGTTCCCTGCACGGTGCCTTTTTTGACTGCGAGAGCCGCAGCCTGGAGGAAGCCCAGCATCTGTGTGAGGACTGGCTGGTCGGCCAGGACCGCTGCTACCGCAACTGATCCCATAAAAAAGCAAGCGCCTCTGTTTCATGGATGGTCACTCCATCCGGAGCAGAGGCGCTTTTTGTTGTTAGTTCCACAGCTGTGCGCAGACAAGCTCCAGCACACTGCCCGCAATACAGCGGGATTTATCCGAGATCAGGAAACAGTTGGAAAGCTCTTCCCGGCGGGGGTCCACATCAGCCACCTTGAACCCCGGAGTGACCGGGTAGCCGCTGCGCAGCAGACCGCGCAGGACGCCGCCGATCTGTGTGGTGACCGGGAAGGATTTGCCTTCCGACGTCCGGATCTGTGCGATGATCTCCCCTGCTTCCACCAGGTCACCGATCTTTCGCACATCCTGAAAGATGCCTTCCGTCTGCGCATGGATGACCCGCTCCTTGCCATAACCGCCGATGACACCCGGAATACCAGTGTTCGGGATGGCAGCGCCCTCCCGGATGATACGGCCCAGCCGATGGCCGCGCTTCGTCTCGACCACGACATCCACATCCTGTCCGGCTGTAAATCCGGGGCCAAGGGCGATGGTCAGCGGTGCCATATCACGGGTGGTGCCAAGGTTCTTCTTGGCCAGAATGGCATCCACCAATACATCCGGCTTTGCTTGTGCCACGCAGCTGCCTGCCGGGTCGATGAGAACGGGCACCGCATTCTGTGCCCAGACGGTCGGAGCCTGTTCCAGTGTGTCGATACGAACAGCCCTCAGGCCCTCTACCGTTGTTTCACCTTCGTACACAGCTTCGCAGAGCGACACCTGCCGCCGGATAGCCGCCGGGTGAGCGGTTTCCAGTACAAGCACCCGCAGCCCAGCGGACCACAGACGATGGATGGTGCCGGTAGCAAGGTCGCCGCCGCCGCGCACCAGGATCAAGGCATCCTGTTTCATTCGATGGATCCTCCTTCCGGAATGATTTCCAGCAGAAGCTCCATGGAACCACCGCAGGCCGCAACCGCGGCATCTTCGTTTTTGCCGTCGGCCGAAAATGTGACCGTCTGCACCGATGCTGTATGCCCGGCCAGCATTTCAGCGGCGGCCTGCCGAGTACGATATTCCATGATGCCGCCGCCCACACTGCCCACAGTCGTGCCATCGGGCAGGAGCAGCATTTTGGAGCCGACCTCCCGCGGGGTGGAGCCGTGCCGTGCAATGATCGTCGCCAGCACTGCAGGCTGGCCGTTCTGTGCGGCCTGCTCCATCGCCGCCAGAAGCGCCGGAGCAAAGCCCTCGGTCTGAGGGCGGGTGTTTTTCACTTCCACGATCTGCGCCAGAATGGACAGCGCGATCTCTTCGGCTGTTTTGGCCCCGATGGCAAGTCCGATGGGGGCCTGCACAGCTTCCACCCGTGCAGCATCCGCCCCAGCTTCCAGCAGCTGTCGCCGTACCAGTGCGGCCCGGCCCCGGCTGCCCATCATGCCAACGTAAACTGCCGGTTTCTGCAAGATCTGCTCCAGGCAGGCCACATCAAAGGCATGGGCGCGGGTCACGACCACAAAGTAGGTCTCTGCCCCGCCGGGCACCTGCTCCAGTGCCTGTGCAAACGGTAAGCAGAGGACCGTGTCCGCTCCGGCATCCCGCAGGTCCTGCGCATATTCCGTGCGGTCCTCCATAGCAAGCACCGGCAGGCCCAGCAGTTTTGCCAGCCGTACCACCGATACCGCTACATGGCCGCCGCCGCAGACAACGATCTGCGGCACCGCACCGAATCGTTCCACAAACACCCGCGTGCCGTCCAGTTCCAGAAACCCGGTGGCTGTGCATTCCTGCAAACGGGAAAGGCTGCGCTGCAATACGCCGCTGCTGTGGGTCTGCCACACCGGGCGCCCGCCGCGCAGCAGCATCCGGCTGCCGACCTCCGGTCCATCCAGCACCGCCGCAAGGGTACAGTCTCCGGTGACCTGCCCTTTCTGCAGGGCATCAACCAATGCGCTCATAAAATATTCTCCTGTTCGTCATTGCTCCACCTGCGACACCGCGTCGTAAGCCGCCGGGTCCAGCAGGCTGTTCCAGTGTTCCCAATCCTCCGGCGTCATGCGCCAGGCAAGGCCGCACCCGGCGGAGATCTCCCGTGGGAGCGGGATCAGCCGCCCGGGAATCTGTGCCGTGGCGCAGTGCTTCTCCCAGGCCATGGCTTCCACCGTTGTGCGGAAGGAGAGCACGATATAGGTCTTTTTTGTGCGCATTTACAGCTCCTGTGCCAGCTCCCGCACAGCCTGTGCAGCGTGCAGAGCTTCTTCCATGGTATTGCTGTGTGAAAAGCTGAACCGTACCACGCCCTGTTCCACCGTGCCAAGCGCCTTGTGCATCAGCGGGGCGCAATGTGCTCCGGCCCGCACACAGATGCCGTAGTCCTCCCACAGGATATCGGCCACCCGGGCAGAGTCCTCGTCTCCGATATTCAGGGAGACGATGGGCGCACGCAGAGCGGTCTCAATGTCGCCGTATACAGTCACGCCCGGCATACCGCATACTTCTTCGTAAAAACAGCGAGCCAGTGCAGCTTCGCGGGCGGCCAGCATTTCCACGCCCTGTGTCAGAAGCCATTGTACTCCGGCGCAAAGCCCGGCAAGGCCGTGCACGTTCAGGGTGCCGGCTTCCAGTGCGGTGGGCATCTGGGCGGGATGCTGCTCGTCATAGCTGTGCACGCCGCTGCCGCCCACTACAAGGGGCGCGATCTGCACACCCGGACGCACATACAGCCCGCCGGTGCCCTGCGGCCCCAGTAAAGCCTTGTGCCCGGTAAAGCACAGCACATCCACACCCAGCGCCTGTACGTCGATAGACTGGGCTCCGGCCGTCTGCGCGGCATCCACGATCAGCAGCAAGCCGTGCCGGTGCGCAAAGGCCGCAGCCTTTGCAAGATCGGTGCAGTTGCCGGTCACATTGGACGCTCCGGTCACGACCAGCGCTCTGGTGTTTGGGCGCACAAGCTCTTCCCATTTTTCATATTGCAGGCGGCCTTTGGCGTTTACCCCGGCAAAGCTGAGCTGGCCCCCCTGTGTCCGCAGCCGGTACAGCGGCCGCAGGACCGAATTATGCTCACACACGGTGGTGATGACATGATCCCCCGGCCCCAGCAGCCCGCACAGGGCGGTGTTCAACGCGCCGGTGGCGTTGGCCGTAAAGGCAATGCAGGCAGGGTCCGGCGCGTGGAAAAGCTCTGCCAGCGCTTCCCGTGCGGCATACACCAGCCGGGAAGCATGCAGGGTCGGCTCATGGGCACCGCGGCCGGGGTTGCCTACGGTGTGCAGGGCGTCCAGAATGGCGGCGTCTACTTCCTGCGGTTTGTACAGCGTGGTGGCAGCATTGTCCAGATAGATCACGGCTTGACCACGTTCCCGGCATGGGTCAGCTTTTCCACGATGGCATACATGTTCGTCACGCTGCCTACGGCCAGCTTCTCGGTCAGGCCGTAATAGTTCAGGCAAGTGCCGCAGGTCATGATCTCCACACCTTCCGATTCCAGCGTCTTGAGGTCCTCCAGCATGGGAGAGCCCTCACAGGTCAGGGATGCACCGCCGTTATAGAACAGAACCGTCTTGGGCAGCTTGTCCTGCTGCGTCAGGGCAAACACGAACGCCTTGAGCAGGGTCTTGCCCAGCTCCTCGGCCCCGGTACCCATAGTGTTTGCTCCAATGGCCACCACGGTATCCATGCGGGCGTCCGGCATGCAGACGGCCGGGGTCTCTTCAGCCGCCGGGGCATCCCCGATGGTGAACAGCACTCGGTATTCCCGTTCGGCCAGCTTTTCGGCGCTGTACTGATAACCCTTTTGCTGGGCCATCTTGGTCAGGTTCTGCACGGCGATCTCGTTGTCCACCAGAATTTCCACCCGACCAGCACCCTTCAGCTCCGAAATAGCGCGCTTGGCCTTGACGACCGGCAGCGGGCAGGCGTCTCCTCTTGCATCAACATGAGTCATAATCGTTCCTCCTTTCAGTAGGTCAGTATGTTACTGCGATCTCGGTTTCGGTTCGGGAAACGATCTCGCCCACGATCTTCGCGGGTAGGCCAGCAGATTGCAGTTCCTTCTCCAGCGCGCTGGCCTCCGCCGGGTCCACTGCCAGCAGCAGACCGCCGGATGTCTGCGGGTCGAACAAGACTTCTTCCATGGCAAACGGAACGCCCTCAAACCGGACAAAAGGCCCGGTATGATTGCGGTTGCGCTGCCCGGCAGCGGTGTACAGGAAGTCATCCGCCGCCTTTTCCGCGCCCGGCAGCACCGGTACGGCGCGGGCGTTGATCTTGCAGGAAAGTTTCCCGCCCATCATCTCGTGCAGATGCCCCAGAAAACTGAAGCCGGTCACATCGGTGGCCGCGTGCACAGTATACCGGCGGCTGATCTCCGCAGCGGTCTTGTTCAGGGTTGTCAGGGAACTGATGGCGGCTGCCATGTGTTCCGGGGCCGCTTCGCCCACACGGTTTGCGGTGCACAGCAGCCCCACACCCAGCGCTTTGGTCAGCAGCAGCTTGTCTCCCGGCTGGCCGGCATCGTTTGCGTACAGATGATGCGGGTCCACAAGGCCGGTCACCGACAGGCCGTATTTGACGCCGGTGTCTGCAATGGAATGACCTCCGGCCAGAATGCCCCCTGCCTCGGCTACCTTTTCGGCTCCGCCGCGCAGGATCTCGCCCAAAACGTTCAGGTCCATATTTTCCGGGAAACACACCAGATTGAGGGCGGTTTTCACCTCGCCACCCATGGCATACACGTCGCTCAGGGCGTTGGCCGCTGCGATCTGCCCGAAGGTATAGGGGTCATCCACCATGGGTGGGAAAAAGTCCACCGTCTGCACCAGGGCCAGATCTTCTGTAACGCGGTAGACGGCGGCATCATCCCGGCTGTCATACCCCACCAGCAGATTCGGGTCCTTTTCGCCGCGGGGCAGCTTTTCCAGAATGCGGCTCAGTACACCGGCACCCAGCTTTGCCGTGCAGCCGCCCCCGGTACAGAATACGATTTTTTCATCCTTGCTCATGCACGTTCTCCCTCTTCAAATTGTGTCAGAACGCCGTTCACACGATAACGTTCCTGCAGAACACAGAGCGTCTGCTTCCCGAGCAGTTGGCGCTGCGGCGTATCTGCCTGATTGAGCACCGCATAAAAGGCCCTGCTACCCACTCGTTTCCGGCCGCCCTGCTCACTTGCCAGCAGTTGAGCCAGAAGTTCCGGGGTCAGGCAGGCCTCCGGCGGAACGCCCAGCAGCATGCAGGCTTGTTCCAACCGGAAGCAGCATTCTTTCAAAGGGTGACCCAGTGCGGAAAGCCCGGCCACCGCCAGTACGATGTCGCTTTGCGGCAGCAGAACAGGTTCCTGCTCCGCAGGGGCTTTGCACGGGAAATGCTTTGCACCGTCGGCTTCCAGAAACACGTCGTCTGTCTGTGCCATCCAGTGGGCAAGGTCTGCTTCCGGCGGTGCGGTCAACTTACCCTTGGGAGCCGGAGAGCCCACCACGGCATAAGAGCCGCGGGCCCAGAGTTCCTGTATTTCGGCGTCAGTCTTTGCCCAGAGCCAGTTTTCCGGGCGCAGGATGTGGGTGGTAGTGGACACCAGCACCCGCCAACCTTTCTGCGCGCAATGGCTGGCCATGGCATACAGCAGCGTTGTTTTTCCGCCGCCGCCCACCAGCGAGACCACATGGCCCTTTTCAGACAGAAACGGAAACTGTGTTTCCGAAAGCATCAGCGGTTTTCTTCCACCGCCATGGCGACCTGCTCCGGGGTGATAGGCAGCTCATAGAAGCGGGTGCCGATGGCATTGTAGATGGCGTCTGAAATGGCCGGCAGCGGCGTGTTGATGACCACCTCACCGATGGATTTTGCACCAAACGGGCCGTTTGGCTCATAGCTGTTCTCAAACTCCACGTTGATTTTTCCGATGTCGATGCGGGTGGGGATCTTGTACTGGAACAGCGAGTTCTCTTCCGGGCAGCCCTTCCGGTCATAGGTAACATTCTCGGTCAGCGTCATACCGATGCCCTGCAGCAGGCCACCTTCCGCCTGCACACGGGTCAGGTTGGGGTTGATGGGCGTACCGCAGTCCACGCAGGCGTCAAATTCCAGCACCTTGACCTCGCCGGTCTCGGTGTCCACTTCCACTTCTGCGGCACCCACCATGTACGGCGGCGGCGACAGGGGCGAAGTGTGGGTCTCGGTGGCTTCCAGCGGGACCATATGGCCGAACTGAGACGCATAGGCGATCTCGGACAGGGTCTTTTTCGTTTCCGGGGCGGCGCTTTCAAACACTTCTTTGCCGTCAAACTCCACAGCATCTGCCGGGCAGCCCAGCAGCTCGGCACCCAACTTGCAGATCTGTTCCCGCAGCTTCATGGCACACTTCTCAGTGGCCTTGCCGGTAACGTAGGTGGTACTGGATGCATAGGAACCGGAGTCATAGGGAGAGGTATCGGTGTCGGCACCAAATACCGCAATGTTGTCCAGCGGGCAGTCCAGCACTTCGGCGGCGATCTGCGCCAGCGTGGTGTCACAGCCGGTGCCCATATCCGCTGCACCGATGATCAGCGAGTAGAATCCATCATCGTTTAGCTTGAGGGTCGCACTGCCCACGTCCATGCCGGAAATACCGGAGCCCTGCATGGCCATGCCCATGCCGACGGCGCGCACCTTGCCGTTGCCCAGATCACGGGCCGGGTATTTGTGCTCCCAGTCGATCATCTCCCGCACCTTGACAAGACAGCGGTCCAGCGCACAGCTGGTGTTCACGGCACCGTAGTAGGCAGGCATCACATCGCCCTCCTGCACCGTGTTCTTCAGGCGCAGGGCAAAGGGGTCCATGTTCAGCTTGTGGGCCAGCTCGTTCACGGCAGATTCCACAGCAAACAGGCCCTGAGTCGCACCGTAGCCGCGGTAGGCACCGGCAGACATGTGGTTGGTATACACCACATCGCTGACAAAGCGGAACGCTTCGGCCTTACCGTACAGCGGGATGGACTTGTGGCCGGACAGGCCCACGGTCGTGGGGCCGTGCTCGCCGTAGGCACCGGTGTTGGACAGCGTGTACAGGTCGATGCCCTTCACGATGCCATCCTTCGTGGCACCCAGCCGGACATGCATCTCCATTTCGTGACGCGGAGAGGAGGCCGTCTGGCTTTCCACCCGGCTGAAGATGATCTTGGAAGGCTTTTTGGTTTTCCAGGTCACAAAGGCGGGGTATACCTCGCTGACCGCTGTCTGCTTGGCACCAAAGCCGCCGCCGATGCGAGGCTTGGCAACACGCACCATGGATGTGGGGATGTGCAGGGCATTGGCGATGTTGCGCCGCGCATGGAACACGATCTGGGTGGAGCTGAGCACGTTCAGCCGCCCATAAGTGTCAATGGAACAATAGGTGCGGAAGGTTTCCATCATGGCCTGCTGGCAGGCCTTGGTGTGGTAAACATGGTCGATCACCACATCGCACCCCGCCAGCACTGCGTCGATGTCTCCGGAGCCGCACTCATCGTGGGCACACAGGTTGCGCTTGTTGTCGGCTCCCACCGGGCACAGGGCCTCCCAGTTGTCCTCCGGGTGCACCAGAACCGGGTTGTCCTTGGCGGTGTGGAAATCCATCACCGGCTCCAGTACCTGGTACTCCACCTTGATGAGCTTGAGGGCCTTGTCCACGCACTTTTCGTCCTTACCGGCCACAATGGCCACCACATCACCCACGAAACGGACGTGGCGGTCGATGACCAGTCGGTCACGGGGGCTTGCCTCCGGGAAGGTCTGGCCTGCCTGGGTGTAGCGGGGCGCATCCTGCGGCACATCCTCCCAGGTGAAGATGGCTTCAATGCCGGGCACCTTCTTGGCCACGGTCGTGTTGATCGTCCGGACCATGGCGTTTGCATGAGGCGAGCGCAGCAGCTTGACGATCAGGCAGTCCTGCGGGATCACATCATCCATATAGACCGGCTGGCCGGTGACCAGCTGCATGG
>OGOY01002435.1_pt1 | contig 16627 bp, 15 predicted proteins | sample 1552811 | NCBI WGS metagenome assembly OGOY01 (sample SAMEA2580132, study PRJEB22360) | human gut metagenome | biome: human gut; feature: human-associated habitat; material: faeces | place: Denmark | collected 2008/2010 | reverse complement strand
TGGTCGACGGCCGCACCGGCGTCACCGAGGAGGACGAGTCGGTCGCCCGCATGCTCAAGCGCTGCGACAAGCCGGTCTTTCTGCTGGTGAACAAGCTCGACAACCCCGATCGCGAGAATGACAGCATCTGGGAGTTCTATTCCCTCGGCATCGGTGAGCCCACGCCGCTCTCGGCCCTGCACGGCCACGGCACGGGCGACCTGCTCGACGACATCGTGGCCCTGTTGCCCGAGGAGGAGGACGAAGTCGCCGACGAGTTCCCCGATGCGCTGAACGTGGCCATCATCGGCCGCCCCAACGCCGGTAAGTCCTCGTTGTTCAACCGCATCCTGGGCGCCGACCGCTCCATCGTGTCCAACATTGCCGGCACCACGCGCGACGCCATCGACACCGTCGTGGAGCGCAACGGCAAGCACTACCGCATGGTCGACACCGCGGGTATTCGCAAGAAGAGCACCGTGTACGAGAACATCGAGTACTACTCCATGGTCCGCGGCCTGCGTGCCATCGACCGCGCCGACGTGGCGCTGCTCGTCGTCGATGCCTCCGTGGGCGTCACTGAGCAGGACCAGAAGGTCATGGGTCTTGCCATCGAGCGCGGCTGCGCCATCGTGCTGCTGCTCAACAAGTGGGATCTGCTCGACGACGACCGTAAGCGCGAGGCCTGCATGGAGACCATCGACCGCCGTCTGGGCGTTATGGCTCCCTGGGCCCAGTACCTGCGCATCTCTGCCCTGACCGGCCGCAGCGTCGAGAAGATCTGGGCAATGGTAGACGCCGCCGAGAAGACGCGCTCGCAAAAGATCAGCACCTCGCGCCTCAACACGTTCCTCACCGACCTGCGCGAGTTCGGTCATACCGTGGTGGACGGCAAGCGCCGCCTGCGCATGCACTACGTGACCCAGACGGGCGTCAACCCGCCGACGTTCGCGTTCTTCGTCAACCACAGCGATCTGGTCAACGACACCTATCAGCGCTACGTCGAGAACCGCATGCGCTCGACCTTCGACTTTGCCGGCACACCCATTCGACTCTTCTTTAGGAAGAAGGAGCAAAAGGATGCATAATCCGATTCTGCTGACCGCCATCTGCGCCGTGGTCTCGTTCTTTATCGGGGCGATTCCGTTTGGCCTGATCTTGGGCCGCGTGTTCAACCACACGGACATTCGTAAGGCGGGCTCCGGCAACATCGGCACCACCAACGCCCTGCGCGTGGCCGGCCCCAAGGTGGCCGCGCTCACACTGCTGCTCGACTGCCTTAAGGGCGCCATCTGCGTCCTTATCGCGCGTCCGCTCATTGCCGACTTGGGCTATGGCTTCCCCGTGAGCATTATGGCCCCCGGTGCCGCCGGCGATTGGATGCTCGGCGTCATCTGCCTGGCAGCCGTGTGGGGCCATATCTTCTCGCCCTACCTCAACTTCCATGGCGGCAAGGGCATCGCAGTTGGTCTGGGCGTCATCCTCGCCTGGTACTGGCCCATCGGACTTTCGCTGCTGGGCATGTTTATCGTGGCCGTCGCCATCACCAAGTTTGTGTCGGTGGGCTCGCTTGCCGCGGCCATCGGTCTTCCCATCGCTGCCTGCGCGGTCTTTCCGTACAGCAGCCTCGGACTTAAGTTTTGCATGGCGCTGATCGGCATCACCGTGGTGTGGGCCCATCGTGCGAACATCAAAAAGCTCATGACGGGTAAGGAGTCCAAGCTCTCGTTTACCAAGCGCGTCACCGAGCCCGACGATAAGTAGGAGAGAGTCATGAATGTTGCGCTAATTGGCTCTGGCTCCTGGGGAACCGCCGTCGCCGGCCTTGCCGCCGCGCGAGCCGAGCGCGTGACCATGTGGGCCCATGGCAAGCAGACGGCCGCCGGCATCAACGGCGAGCACCGCAACCCGCGCTATCTGGTGGACTACGTGCTGCCGGAAAACGTTGTCGCTACGACGGACCTGGCCCAGGCGCTTGACGGCGCCGAGGCCATCATCTTTGCCGTGCCCTCCACGCACCTTCGCAGCGTGTGCCACCAGGCCGCGCCCTTTATCGCCGCCGATACCCCGGTGCTCTGCCTCACAAAGGGCATTGAGCCCGAGTCCGGCCTGCTCATGAGCGAGGTCATCGCCAGCGAGATCGGCAACGAGGCACGTGTCGCGGCTCTTTCTGGCCCCAACCATGCCGAGGAAATCTGCCGCGGAGGTCTTTCTGCCGCCGTCATCGCCAGCGAAGATCCACAGATAGGGGAGACCTTTAAGGACCTGCTTCTGTCAACGGCCTTCCGCATCTACCTGTCGCAGGACATGACCGGTGTCGAGGTCTGCGGCGCCATGAAAAACGTAATCGCCATCGTGTGCGGCATCTCCGCCGGCACCGGTGCGGGCGACAACACGCTCGCCCTTATCATGACACGCGGCCTGGCAGAGATCAGCCGTCTGGTGCACGCCCGCGGCGGTCAAGCTATGACCTGCATGGGGCTTGCCGGCATGGGCGACCTCATTGCCACCTGTACCTCGGAGCATTCGCGTAACCGCACCTTTGGCTACGAGTTTGCCCACGGCGTGTCGCTCGACGAGTACCAGACGCGCACGCATATGGTTGTCGAGGGCGCCGTCGCGGCCCGCAGCGTCAGCGAACTTGCCCGTTCACTGGGCGTAGACATTCCGCTCACCTTTGCCGTGGAGCAAACGCTCTACAACGGTGTTACTTTGGATAGGGCGCTCGAGATTCTTACCGACCGCGTCCCTTCTCAAGAGTTCTACGGACTCACCGACTAGCGTAGAAAGGCTACTACCATGGGTTCCATCAAAATCGCTCCGTCCGTCCTTTCGGCCGACATGGCCAACCTCAAGGGAGAGCTCGACAAGATCGCCGGCGCCGACTACGTTCACTTTGACGTTATGGACGGCCACTTTACCGGCAACCTGACCTTTGGCGTTGACATCCTTAAGGCCGTCAAGCGCTCCACCAACGTGCCGGTCGATGCGCACCTCATGGTGTCGAACCCCGACGAGACCGTCGATTGGTACGCCGATGCCGGTGCCGACATGATCACCGTGCACTACGAGGCCTCCACGCACCTGCATCGCACGCTCACGCACCTGCAGCAGCGCGGCGTCAAGGCCGGCGTGGTGCTCAACCCCGCCACCCCCGTGTGCGTACTTGAGAGCATCATCGACGTCGTCGATATGGTGCTGCTGATGAGCGTGAACCCCGGCTTTGGCGGCCAGAGCTTTATCCCGGGCACTATCGCCAAACTGCACGAGCTCAAGGCCATGTGCGAGCGCCACGGCGTGTCGCCCATGATCGAGGTCGACGGCGGCATTTCTTCCAAGAACATTGCCGAGGTCGTCAAGGCCGGCGCCAACGTGCTCGTGGCCGGTTCTGCCGTATTTAAGTCCGAAGATCCCGCTGCCGAGGTTGCGCTACTGCAGAAGCTGGGCAACGAAGCCGCACAGGAGGCATAAACCCTTATGACCGCAGGTCAAAACCGCATACCCGTGAATCTTGACTATGCCGCCTCGACGCCCATGCGCGCCGAGGCGCTCCTTGCGCAGCGCGAGTACGACGACAGCGAGCTTGCCGGCGTCAACCCCAACTCGCTGCATTCGCTCGGCCGCAAGGCCGCCGCGCGCCTGGAAGTCGCCCGTCGCGAGATCGCCCGTAGCTTTGGCGCGCGCGTCCGCCCGTCCGAGATTGTTCTGACCAACGGCGGCACCGAAGCCAACCAGCTGGCGCTGCTCGGTCTTGCCGAGGGCGCCCGTCAGCGCGATCGCAAACGCGATCGCGTAATCGTTTCGGCCATCGAGCACGATTCGATTCTGGACAACCTGCCGCTGCTGCGTGCCGCCGGCTTTACCGTCGACCTGGTGCAGCCATGCCGCGCGGGCTACATTGAGCCTGCCGCGCTTGTCGAGCTGCTTGGCGACGACGTGGCGCTCGTAAGCATCATGGTCGCCAATAACGAGACCGGTGTGGTGCAGCCCATCCGCGAGCTTGCCGCCGCCGCACATGCTGCCGGCGCCCTGTTCCACACCGATGCCATCCAGGGCTATCTGCATATTCCGCTCGATGTCACCGAGCTGGGAGTTGACACCATGACCGTTGCCGCGCACAAGATCGGTGGCCCCGTGGCATCCGGCGCGCTCTACCTTAAGAGCCGCACGCCGCTGCGCCCGCGCATTTTTGGCGGCGGACAGGAAGCCGGACGTCGCGCGGGCACGCAGGACCTGCGCACGCAGCTGGCTTTTGCCGCTGCCGCCCGAACGCTGGCGCCCCATGTAGCCCAGGAGCGTGCGACGCTGCAAACCCTTTCCGACAAGCTCTACGCCACGCTTACGGCCCACCCTCGCATTCACGCCACCATGGGCGACTATGCGCATGCCGACCGTCTGCCCGGCATGGTATCGATCTACATTGATGGCATGGACTCCGAGGAGCTCATCGTCAAGCTCGACGCCGCCGGCTTTGAGGTATCGGCCGGTTCCGCCTGCTCGAGCGGCAGCATGGACCCGAGCCATGTTCTCAGCGCCATGGGTATTGGCCGCGAACAGGCCCTGGGTGCACTGCGCATCTCCTTCGATGACCGCGTGAATCCGGGCGATCTGGACGAGTTTGCCCAGACGCTGCTCTCGATCGTAGGCGCCGCATGATCGTCGCCGAGTTCGAGCGCGCTCTGCTGGCACGCTATCCAAAGACGGACACCGAGCCCTGGGACCACGTAGGCTTATCCGTGGGCGACCCTGCCGCAGAGATTACCGGTGTTGCCTGCGCGCTCGATGCGACCGAGACCAATGTTCGCCGCGCCCAAGAAGCCGGTGCCAACGTGCTGCTGACGCATCATCCCATATACATCAAGGCGCCCGAGGCCTTTTGTCCGGCGGATGCCACACGCCCCCAATGCAGCGCGGCGCTCTACGAGGCAGCGCGTTGCGGCGTGAGCATTATCTCGCTCCACACTAACCTGGACCGGTCGCACGAAGCCCGCGTCTGCCTGAGCGAGCTGCTGGGTGCCACACCCGTGAGCTCACTGGAGCACTTGGACGACCCCGAGGCCACCGGCCTGGGCGCGCTTGCAACGCTCAACGACCCGTGCACGCTGCGCGATCTTGCCACCCGTGCTGCCACGGCCTTCGGCAGCGACCCGCGTGTGTGGGGCGAAGCCGATCGCCCGTGCCGCACCGTCGCCATTTTGGGCGGCTCCTTGGGCGACTTTGGACAGCTCGCCATCGCCGGAGGCGCAGATGTCATCGTGACGGGCGAGGCGGGCTACCACGTGGCGCAAGACCTTGCCTTGCGCGGGCTGGCGGTGATCCTGCTCGGCCATGACCGTTCTGAGGAGCCGTTCGTTGATATATTGATGAACTCTGCGGTTGACGCCGGGGTCGACCCCCGTCATGCGATTAAAATACTGAACCCTTGCCAATGGTGGACTGTGACAAAAGGAGAGAACTTATGAGCGCCGGCGCTACGCTACTCAAGCTGCAACAGATCGATTTGGAGCTCGCCCGCAACAAGAGCGAACTTGCCAATATGCCGGAGCTCAAGGAGCTCGCTTCTAAGCGCAAGACCTACGTTAAGCTCAAGTCCGAGATGACCAAGCTCTACGCCCAGCGCAAGGATCTTGACATTGAGCTCGACGATCTCAACACCACCGAGATTCAGACCAACAACGCCATCGAGGCTGCCAAGAAGCGCCACGTCGACGGTTCCGACTACCGCGAGGTACAGGACCTGGAGAACGAGCTCGCCACTCTGGCCAAGCGTCTGGACAAGATTGAGCACGCCCGCAAGGACGTCGTTGTCGCTCATAAGGAGGCACTCGACCGCGAGACCCGCGCGCAGGCCATCATCGCCAAGTTCGAGGAGGGCGTTAAGGCCGATACCAAGGCCGCTCGCGCCAAGGCTGCCGACCTGCAGGCTCAGATTGACGCCGCCACTAAGGAGCGCACCGCGCTTGCTGCCACGCTGCCGGCCGACGTGCTCACCGACTACGAGCGTCTGCTCAAGCAGTTCCGCGGCCTGGCCGTCGAGACCATCCAGGGCAACATCCCCACGGTCTGCCACACCGCGCTGCAGGCATCGTCCATGAGCGACCTCAACCACGACGGCAGCGAGATTACGCACTGCCCGTACTGCCACCGCCTCCTGGTACTCCCCAGCAAGGAAGCCTAACGATGTCGGCGGCACCCAACAATTCAATGCAACTTGAGGGAAAAACGATCCTGCTGGGCATTACCGGCGGGATCGCCGCCTATAAGTCATGCAATATCGTGCGCCTGCTGCAAAAGCGCGGCGCGCGCGTCAAGGTCGTTATGAGCGAGCATGCCACGGAGTTTGTGGGCCCGCTCACCTTCCGTGCGCTCACCAACGAGCCCGTTGCTGTGGGCCTATTCGACGATCCCTCCGACCCCATCCACCACATTTCGCTTGCGCAGGAGCCCGATCTGGTGGTCGTGGCGCCCGCGACGGCTAATATCATCGCCAAGATGGCCAACGGCATCGCCGACGACCTCATCTCCACTACGCTGCTTGCGACGCCGCGACCCATCGTGATCGCGCCGGCCATGAACAACGGCATGTGGAAAGCGCCGGCTACACAGGCCAATATGACCACGCTGCGCGACCGTGGCGTGCGCGTGGTGGGACTCGGCAGCGGCTACCTTGCCTGCGGCGACGTGGACACGGGACGCATGAGCGAGCCCGAGGACATCGTCGAGGCTGTCTGTGAGGTGCTCAACCCCGCGCCTCAGGACCTGGCGGGCAAGCGCATCGTCATCACCGCCGGCCCCACGCACGAGCCGATCGACCCGGTGCGCTTCATTGGCAACCGTTCGTCGGGCAAGATGGGCATCGCCCTGGCGGGGGAGGCTGCTCGCCGCGGTGCCGAGGTCACGCTCGTGTTGGGACCGACATCGCTCGATGTGCCCGGCGGCATGGAGTGCGTGCGCGTGCAGACCGCCGCAGAGATGCTCCAAGCGGCCCTGAACGCCTTCCAGACGGCCGATGCGGCCATTTGCGCCGCTGCCGTCGCCGACTATACCCCGGCGGCCCCTGCAGACCATAAGCTCAAAAAGTCCAACGAACGCTTGGATCGAATCGAGCTTGTCGAGACGGTCGATATTTTGGCCGAGCTCTCGCGCCAGAAGGGCGAGCGATGCGTGATCGGATTTGCGGCCGAGACCGATAACGTTGTCGAGTACGCCGAGCGCAAATTGGCCCGCAAGGGCTGCGATGCCATTATCGCCAACGATGTCTCGCGCGCCGATTCGGGCTTTGGAACCGACACTAACAAGGCCTGGATTGTGAGCACAACGGGCACGCAAGAACTTCCCGTGCTAACAAAACCCCAGCTCGCAGATACAATTTTGGACTTGCTTCAAAATTTGTAAAAAAGTTCTTGCACAAGGCTAAAGTTTCGGGTTAATATACTCCCTGTTGCGAGCGAGAGCAGAGCAACAAACAAAAGCTTCGGGACGTGGCGCAGCTTGGTAGCGCACTTGACTGGGGGTCAAGGGGTCGCTGGTTCGAATCCAGTCGTCCCGACCAGAAGTTTGCAGGTCAGGCACCTAGTGTCTGACCTTTTTTGTTTTAAGCAATTGCTTAATTTTGATTAATCAACAGGGTGCCAAAAATCTACCTACGCGATAATCGCCTTTTGCGGCTACTTGCGCGTTTTGCACGCGCTTGAGCCGATTTATTAACGCGATATGAATCTACATACGCGTAGCTGGTATACAGCCGAGTACGGGCTGTATTTATCGCGCCGATTTACGCAGATATAGCGACTGTAACGAACAAGCGTGTCGCTGTATTTATTCCAGCAGTTCACTTGATCGGTGGACAAGTGGGCTGTTGCAACGAAATGCCAACCAGGATGGACTCCATTCGAGGATGCCGCAGAGGCAATGGCGGGGAAGTGCGGCAGGCGCTCTGAGAGCCGCTGTATGGCCCCATTTCTCCTCAACCCGATTACCTGTGCGATGAACCTCGAATTGTTCGAGTAATCGCCAAAAGAATAGCCCGCGCGGGATTGCGCGGGCTTTGCACTAGACGAATATGAACCTAGAAGCACCAGGCGGGATTCACATCACACTTCTTGCTGGCGGCAATTGAACCCTGTGGTCCACCGAAAGGGTTTCCTCTCATAGACAGGTTTCCGAAGCTAGAGGCACTAAATGGTCTAACGCTGCGAAGGCGAGTCTGCGTGTATGTCCAGTACCCTAGAACCGGAAAGTCCGTATGTTCGGGAGTCACCTTGCCCACGAATAGCTCATATTGACTCCCTTCAAGCCCTGTCCACGGAGCCCAATCTGGATATTGGCCACCGGTCAGTTCAGAACATGAAGGAAGAAACAGCTTATCCGTAGTGGACGTAACGGGAGCGTTCCTGTTCTCATAATCGCCGGCCACGTTGTTTGTTAGCTTCCTAACAGATTTCACCTTGGACTGGAAGCCTGATGGCATCAGGTTCCAGATCTCGCCGGAGTTCATCTTCGCGCGAAGCTCGGAGGCCTCCCATCCGCCTGCGTTCGTGTCAGTGCTATTGAAAATACTCTCGAAGTCAACAGACCGTGCCCAGAACGTCAAACCCGCCTTGCCACTACCATCTGCCAAATCATCGTGGTTGATGCCGATGATGCGGTAGGTCATTGTCTTGCCGCTCGTCAGCTTCACCGACCAGGTCGTCCCGGCGTCCATCGCGGCCTTCGCCTTGGCGTAGACGACCGAAGACGTGCCGTTCTTGGCGATGTCGGTGGCCGCGGCCTTCTGCTCGTCCAAGGTCCAGTCCTTGGCTTCCTTGCTCGCTATGGACTTCATCGCCTCGCGGTAGGCCTTCTCCTCGGCCGAGATAAAGTTATCGCCCTCGGTGCCTGAGTCGACCGTGTTGGTCACCTGGTTGAACTGATTCCTGATTGCACCTGCCACGCTGGGGCCGGCGAACACAATCACCAGGCCGATGACCGCCGCGATCAGTACGTACTCGATAATTGACTGCCCTCGGAGAAGAGTACCTCTAGGAGATACCCCCCCCCGAAGGTTCTGCGCCGCTGCATGCATGTGCGACACTCCCTTCGTATGGGGATTGATATTGCATGAAGGAGCGTACGATGAAGTGAACCGGTCAACCCGCAACGTGCCGCAGCGGCAACGATGACGGCGGGGGAGAAAACCGAGTATCTTGAATAAAGTCAATTGCCCTCCCGAAGCCCTCGCACGGCTGCACCTCGTCGATATGGAGGCGATTGTGGGTGCCGGCTCTTGTACCGCCCAATGTCTGACGATCTTGCTCGAGTTTCCTTCGCCGGGTTTGGCAGCTGAACCAAAGGCATAAAAACGCAAAGCTATAATTAAGCTCGTATGAGAAACAACGCGATTCGAACTGTCTATCCGCCCACAAGAAAGAATCGTCCATGAGCATATTCGACAAGGGCTTCGACCCGCTGCAGGAGATTCAGAGGGCCACTAAGACTGCCGGCGAGGCGGCGATCAAGATTGCCGAGGGGGCATCTGGGATGGCGGTAGCGGCAGGCGCTGCGATCGTGGACGCGGCGACAACGGCAGGCGCGGCTGTCGCAGAGGCGGCGGGCGGCGCGAAGGCCGTCCTCGACGAAATAGAGACCGAAAGACTTGATGCGGAGAAGGCGGAGTACGCACCCAAGGTACAGGAAGCCCTAAGGGCGATTGAGGCCACCCGCGCACAGGAGTTACTCGGCTCATTCCAGGAGTCTCCGCTTCCATTGACGGAAGCCAATGCCGCCAAGGTGAAGTCAGCCTTCCCGATACCGAGGGAACAGACCGTCGTCTGGGCCGATGCCGAGTTCGACCTCAGGCCAAGCGGCATCGCCATGACCGAAAAGGGCGTCTACATCAAGGCGGACGCCGACGCGTTCGCCGTCTCGGAGAAGGAAAAGAGGCAGTCCCGCCTCTTCTACTTCGAGTGGGCGTACTTCGAGCCCGGCCCCTTCGCCTCCGACGGCGAAAGCAACCTTGCGCTCACCGTCGACGAGGCGTGCCGGGGCCAGTTCGTATCCCGCTGCAAGGCGCTCCGCGGCCTCGAGGATGACGGCGCCGCCGTCATCGACAGCGAGCCTGCCGCGGCGGACGATACGGCGGTCAAAGCCGCGGCAGTCGCGGCGGCGGCGACCATCAACAGCAACGGTGAGGTCTTCGTCGAGCAACGGGCCGCGGCCAACAACCCTGCGGGCCACGGGGAACTTGCCGAGGAGGCGAACAACATCATCGACAGGCTCCAGGGCCACCAGGCCGAGATTCTGGGGAGGGACAACGCGAAGAACGGCGCCGACCGAAGCGTCGACGGCGTCCTGATCCAGACCAAGTACTACAAGACGGCGCGCGGCTCCCTCGAAGCATGCTTCGATCCGAGCAGCCATCAGTATCGCTACCTCGCGAAAGACGGCACGCCGATGCAGCTCGAAGTCCCGAAAGACCAGTACCAGCAGGTGCTACGCGGTTTCGAGAAGAAGATTAGCCAAGGCAAGGTCCCCGGCATCAGCGACCCCAGGGACGCCGAGAAGATCGTCCGCAAGGGCAAGCTCACATACGACCAGGCGGTGAACCTCACCAAGCCGGGAACGGTGGAATCGGTGACCTATGACGCCGCGACCGGCGCGGTCACATGCTCCTGCGCATTCGGCCTGTCGTTTCTGGCGACGACGTTCATGGCGTACAGGGAGACCAGGGACATCACCGGTGCCGTCCAGGCGGGCATCGCCGCCGGCGTCCAGGTGTTCGGCTTGTCCTTTGCCCAGCATATGGTCGTCTCGCAGCTCTCCAGAACGGGGCTTTCCAACGCCTTGATGGCGCCCAGCCAGGCGTTGGTCGGCAAGCTCGGATTCAAGGCGTCCGCCACAATCGTCAACGGCCTGCGCGCCCTTACGGGCAAGACCGCCATCAGCGGGGCGGCCGCCTCCAAGCAGCTCGCGAAGATGCTAAGGGGCAATGCCGTCTCGGCAGCGGTGACCCTCGCCGTGTTCTCGGTCCCCGAGACCTACAGGCTCTTCCAGGGCAAGGCAAGTGGCGCCCAGTACGTCCAGAACATGGCATGCCTCGCCACCTCGATCGCCGGGGGAATCGCCGGCGCCGCTGCGGCAGGCGTCGCGGCGGCGAAGGTCGGCGCCGTCGCCGGCACGGCGGTGTCGCCCGGCGTGGGGACCGTCGTCGGCCTCGCGGGCGGCATGGTCGGCGGAACGGTCGGCACGGCGGCCGCGGGCGTAGTCGGCGGGATACTTTTCGAGGGCGACAGCGCGTCTTTCGGGCGCTACTTCAACGCCATGGTGTCGTGCATGGCGGTCGAGTACCTGCTCGACGGACGTGAGATGGACGAGCTGCTTGCTGCCCTAGACGGCGTAAAGCCGGAGGAGTTCAAGGCGCTGATGGAGGAGACGCTCCCATCGCAGTTCCAAGAGGTGAAGGTCCGGGCGTTCCTTGCCCCGATGTTCGATGAGGTCGTGTCGCGCAGGGAGCGCTTCGCGCTTCCCACCAGCAGGCAGATATCCGATGCCCTTATCAAGTTCGAGCAGACGATGCGTGCGGATAATCAATCGGCCTCCACCGCCATGCGCACGGCCTCTTCCATCGGGTAGCGGGCGCCGCAATCCCCATCCAAAGCCTCGTTGTAGGCCTCGATGTCCGCCATGTCCTCAGCCTTCTCGAGTGCGGCCCTTCTCACGAACTCGGAAAAGGACATGCCCGCGGCGTCCGCATTATCCTGAATCGAAGCCCTTTCGTCCTCGTCGAACTTGACCGCGATCTCGCACATCGCCATGGTCGTTCCCGTCAACGCCTTCATCGAAGTGAATCCATTATCCACCCACCGTATACGCCCCGAACTCGAAACACCAGCAGGATGGGCTCTGTACGAGGACGTAGCAGAGGTAATGGCGGGGGAGTGCGGCAGGCGCTCTGAGAGCCGCTGTATGACCCCATTTCTCTTCAATCCGACTACCCGTGCCATGAACATGAAGCCGTTCGTTCGGTCGCCAAAAGAAAGCCCGCGCGGGGTAGCGCGGGCTTTGCGCTAGACAAGCTAGAAGCACCAGGCGGGGGAGATGCAAAACCAGCCCGGCGCGGAGTTGCTGTCCGACGGATTGCCGCTGCTGTCGACATGGAGGAAGCCCTTCGAGGCGTTCGGAAACACCGAACGCTCCCACCAACCGCTGCCAATGGCAATTGCAGAGTTGGGATTATAGTTCTCCGTCACCTTGCCTTTGAAGGCCTCGTACTGGGTGCCCTCGGAGGAAGTCCAGGGATAGGATGCCCAATAGGAGGTGGGGGCGATCTCGGAGTAGCTGAGCAGGAACAGCTTGTCCGAGGTAGCCGTCACGGCGGCGTTCTTGTTCTCATCACCGCCCCCGACATTGTTCGATAGCTTCTTGACGGCCTTCACCTTGGACTGGAAATCGGAGGGCATCAGATTCCAGATCTTGCCGGAGTTCATTTTCTGACGGAGTTCAGACTTCTCCCAACCGCCGGCGTTGGTGTCAATCGCGTTCATGGGGGACCAAATGCCCGTCGAGGTGGTGAGGAACGTGAGTCCCGCCTTGCCGGATCCGCCTGCAAGGTCATCATGATTGATGCCGATAATGCGGTAAGTCAGCGTCTTGCCATCGGTGAGCTTCATCGAGAACTCGGTGCCGGCATCCATCGCGGCCTTCGCCTTGGCGTAGGCGGGCGACGCCTCGCCCTTGGCGGCGATGTCCTCGGCAACTGCCTTCTGCTCATCGAGGGTCCAGTCCTTCGCGTCCTTGGCGAGCGCCGCCTGGACGGTCGCGGAACCCGCGCCGTTACCGCTGCCGGAACCGCTCGGTTCCCAAGTCCCACCTGCTGTCCCGTTTACCAATACTCCCGCCACCGTGTTGAACTGGTTCCTGATTGCCGACGAGACCCAAGGGCCGGCTATCATCACAACCAGGACGATAATCGCGATGACCAGAACGTACTCGATGGCTCCTTGGCCTCGGAGGCGGGTATTCCTAGGAGATACCCACCCCCCGAAGGTTAATTGCCGCTGCATGCATATGCGACACTCCCTTCGCATGGGGATTGATATTGCATGCAGAGCGTACGTTAAAGCGAACCGACTAGCCCGTAACGTGCCGCTGAGGCAACGGCGGCACGGGTGCCCGCGCCACATAAACTGCTTGCCGTTTTGTTTCTTCAGACCTACTGCCACGCCTTCGGGAGGATAACGCCGGGGGCGCAGTGATTGAAGTCACTATGATTGGCATAGGTTGGGACATTCCAATCGGAACAGTCGAGGTTTAGATTTTTGCAATAGCTAAACATGCCGAGCATATCCATAACATCTGAGGTCTTCCACCCTGGTCCAAATTTCACGCTTTTCAGCGAACTGTCGGTGGAAAAAAGGAGACGTAAATCGCCGGCTTTCCGCGTCGACCATCCGGAGATGTCAATCTCCTCGACCTTGTAAAGGTTTTTGAGCGCCGAGTCGAATTCGACGACCGAGGACGTATCCCAGCTTGAAATACTGAAGGAAGTCGCATTGCCGCAATACGCGAATGCGTGCTGCAGATTTGTGCAGTTCGACATGTCGAACTTTGCCAGATCAAAGCTCTTACAGTTCTCCATGTACTGAAAGCAAAATGCCAACGAGTGGATTTCTATGCCATCGTCAATGGCCTTTACGGCCACGATATTATTTCTGTTAGGCCACCAGGGGGCAGTCGTCTTGCTGTCGTTTCCCACGGTCGCGGTGGCGTATCCATTTTCGAACCCCGTATACACCGCCGTCACGCGGCGGCTGTTGAGCATGTCACCGACTCTGGGGACCCCGCGGCGCTTGTAGAACATGAGGCTGTGGTCGTCCTCCGAGTACACGGCGAACGCTATCCCGTGAACGGAGTCCACGATGTCGGCGTCGGTCAACGACCCGTTGCCGCCGCCCGTGCCGCCCGACTCCCAGCTCCCCTTTGAGATTCCGTTGCCGAGCGTCCCCGCCACCGTGTTGAACTGGTTTGTGATCGCCGACGAGACCCACGGTCCCGCGATCAGCACCACCAGGACGATGATCGCGATGATCAGTACGTACTCGACTGTCGACTGCCCCTTCGGGCGGCGGGTAAATCTGGGAGATACCCCCCCCCGAAAGGAATTTCCGCTGCATGCATGTGCGGCTCCTCTCGGATTGCTTTGGCTGATGCTGCAGAGGATAGACGCGATTACTAAGGATGAGTCAACAATGCCGCAGCGGCATTCACACTAAGAGGGTAAGGCGTTCGGAGTGACATCCCGTTCCAAAACGTATACTTGATTTAAGGCGGAGTGGAATGTGGGCGCGCAAGGAGATGCGGAATCGATGAGAGCCTCAAAAAAAATTACTGCAGTGTTATCATCTTTCATCCTCTCTATTCTTCCATTTCTGATTCTATGGGCGGCTTGGTCAGTCCTCCCTGATACAATTCCCGCTCATTGGAGTGGGGGTGTGGTTGATCGATGGGGTAATAAGCTTGAATTGCTGGTTGTTCCGCTGTTTTCTCTGATTGGCTCTATTGCAATTTCTGTGTACCTTATTGTTTCCACGCGGCGAAGAGAGTTCGCGGATTTCTCTGCTCGAATGCGACGGGACTTTGTTGCGTGCTATATTTCTAGTCTTCTTTTATCGACAACCTGCTCAGTGATAATTGCCGTTTGGGTTCAGTTGATTCTTACGCAAAACACTGCGGTTGATGGGGGGCTTGGACTATCGATCCTGTATTCCCTTCCCGGGCTATATGTGATCTTGTGCGCTTTGCCGCCTTTTTATGCGAGCGGCGAGAGCAAAAAGGCAGAGCGCCTGATAACAGTTCTTATTGGCGGCGCGGAGATTGTTCTTTGTGGAATAGTGCTTGAAGGTTCGGCTGCCTCTTATGCGATGATTGGACTGATGATTCTGTTCTGTGCGTTTGAGATTGTGTCACAGGTAAGGGATAGCCGGTCCTTATGAGTTGAATTACGCGCGTGCGGATATAAAGGGTGGCATGTTAAGCTGGTCGTTTTCTCGTTCTGGGACATTTGCAGTAGGATGAGTGGGACTAGGCGCGCTGCGGTGTGATGGTGACGGTTGAGACTTGTATCGCTGCAAATCCGCTGATGCACATTTTGCTATTGGGCTTGAAGGTGGGACCGACAGGCCTTTGTTTGGGATGTTCCGGTCGTCCAACACGTGTTGCACGGCTTTATATTGTTACGCTCGTTCGGCGCTCCGTTGGAGCATTTCCGGGTTTGTCGGCATCATGACTTGGCCAAGTGACACGCTTGCCGGGACGGTTGTAACGCCGCGCCGGTTCCGTGTGCTCCTTCGTTGTTGGCCTGTCCAGCCGGGGGCGGATTCGGCCTCATGTTGTGGCGCACGGCCTTCAGGGGCTTCCCCCTGGCGAGTTATGTTCGTCCGTATGGGTAAGGGTCGGGTTGAGCTGACAATCCCGTGTCGGAAGGGGCTTGCACCATGCGCGCGATGACAGAGATTGAGTGGCTGGACGGCCGTGTGACGAAGGTGCCGGAGCTCGCCCTGGGCGATGCGCTCGGCGAGAGCGTCCAGGCGGAGCTCGATTTCGGGTTCGACGACGTATTGGAGGGCCTTTGGGTTGAGGTGCGCCATCATGAGCCGGATGAGGACTCGGACGGCGACCCGCGCGGGAGGGGCTGCGCACTGTACGCGGACTGCCGGTACAGCCTGGTCGAACCGTCGGACCTCGACCGTGTCTTCTGCATCCTTTACGAGGGGCAGCCGAGGGTCCAGCCGCGTCGCGGGGGAGCTCGTGAACCTTTCGCGGGCCTGCGCGTTGTCCTGCCTCATGCTCGGATCTCCCTACCCGCCAGGCGCCCTCGAGGCCCTGGCCGCGTGCGCTCGATACCTCTGCGGTCCGGCTTTCACGTCCGACCTCGCCGCCCGCGTCCGCGCGCGGATCCCATCCGGCCTCACGCGCTTGAATATCGAGCTGAGCCCAAACGATGACCCACACCCCATCGGTCTTCATGATGATGCCTCGATGAGCCAGCTCGCCCAGAGCTTTCGATACAGTCGGTTGAGTCGAACAGACTTTTTTTCGAGCTTGTCCTGACGCATGAAAAGACCTTTTGTAAGTTCTTTTCCGTTGGCATCCTTCCTATTAGGCCCTTTGGACGTCTGGAAGGAGCAAATCATGATCAGAATCGCAAGCTGGACGCGATTCTTCGCGACCGCAAATAATGAGTCGTAGGATGGCCTGTTGATTCCACTCAGGATCTCGCTCTTTGCAATCTCATCCTGTCGAACGTCAAGCGCCGCCTCCATCTCGCTAGGCGTCTCGACCTGATCGGCAACCGATGGAGCGTCCGTGTCTAAAGGCCACGGGAGGCCACGGCCTTTTTGCGGTTTGTAGCTACTTGTACTCATGTTGATTCCTCCGGTGCGAGGCTATCCAACCCAATTGCCGACTGTGCCCATAATATGGTTGATTTCCGATCTCAGCCGAACACATTGAGCGGATAGGCCGTTCCCGCAGTTAGCCGAACGCCCCCGAGGCCCCATTCAGGCCACGGGGGCGTCGTTTTCCCAGTTGAAGGAACGGTGGAGATGTGTTTCGATGGGTCCGGTGGCCATGCTCCGCCCGCCGCCCGGCACCTCTTCCCAGACTCAGCCGG
>OGOY01002431.1_pt1 | contig 16641 bp, 14 predicted proteins | sample 1552811 | NCBI WGS metagenome assembly OGOY01 (sample SAMEA2580132, study PRJEB22360) | human gut metagenome | biome: human gut; feature: human-associated habitat; material: faeces | place: Denmark | collected 2008/2010 | reverse complement strand
CCAAGCCCCGTTTGCGCATTACGATATAGGACTAGTCAGGTTGAGCTTCACCGGTACCGCGAAGATTTGCCATGCTGAACCTCACCGTAATGCGTATGTGTTCATCTGGCTTGGTGCAGGGCCTTTAACCACTACACTCAAACCTTCTTTGCTGAGGGGGCGCATACCATAGGCAGGCTGAAGGGCCGGAGTGTCGATGATGAGTAGGTCATCCTGCAGGGTCTTGGTGAATTGCTGGTCGGATTCCGGTCGTGATGTCATGACTATCTGCGTGTCGTGGTTTTCGAAAATGCCATCTTCCTGCCATTCCGGACAGAATTAGAGATTCGATGATGATGCCGATGCGCCAAGGTCACTCTGAATGGTGATTTCGGATTCATAGCCGGTTGGGCAGTCAGTTACAGCATATGTGCCATAGAGAACCCTTTGGCGAGGTAGTAGTGGCTTGGTCAGTCGATGAATGCGGTGGTTTCACGCATCATGAGTTGTGCCTGTAGTGTTTCATGCAGCGGTTTCGGTGTTTTTCCGGACATGACACTCAGCATCTTACGTGCGGCGTTTTCGCCCATGTTGAACGGATCCTGATGCAACGTGGTCAGGCCGATCTTTGCGGCAAGTGGTACGTCGTCGAATCCGATGACCGAGAGCTCTTGAGGGACGGCGTGCCCGTACTGGCACAACTTATAGATGACAGGCAATGCCAGCTCGTCACTTTCGCAATACAGTGCGGTGGGGGCGGGGTCCATGGTCAGCAATGAATTGAGAATAGTGTTGGTGGCGTCTTCATAGTTGCGGATTGCGATGCGTTCCACCGTCATCTTTCGCTCTTCGGCAGTTTCCATCAGCCCATGCAGACGCGCTTCTGCGCTGAAGACCATGTTCTGGTTATTGTCATTTGATGTCTCGTACGCATAAGCGATACGTCGGTGGCCCATGGAGAACAAGTGCTTCACAGCAACATGCATGGCCTGACGGTCGTCGATACTCACCGTGGCATTGAATCCGTTGATTGATGGAATGTTGATGCCGACGATCGGTACCTTCATGTTCGAAAGTTTTTCGACCTCTTCGGGCACGATGTTGAAGGAGTTTACGATGACCGCGTCGACGTTGCGGCGTACCGGCAACGTTGCGAAGAACTCATGGCGGTCGTGCGCGTCGGCCATCTCGAAGATGGAAATGTCATATCCGGCCGGGTGCAGCACGGAATCCAATCCGGCATAGGTATTGGAATTGAACCAAGTCGAAATCGAATCGCTCATCAACAGCGCGACGCGGAACGATTGACCGGTTTTCAGTGCGGCCGCTGAGCGGGAGATGCGGTAGTCAAGTTTTTCCGCGGCTGCCATCACTTTGCTGCGAGTCTCCGGCAGCACCAGATTCGGTTTGGCGAATGTGCGAGAGACGGTCGAAATCGATACTCCCGCTTCGGCGGCCACGGCTTGGATGCTCGCTTTCATAGAGAATCCTCCACTGACGAACGACATTGCTGTCATGACAACTGCTAGAGACACGTTAACATAAGTGTTTGCAACGGTTGACGTGCGTGTTCTGCGGATATGAAGAAAAGGGGTGCCGACGAAAATTCCGACAGCACCCCTCATGCGATGAAGTTAATCAGCCTTTGACAGCGCCGGCCATCACGCCCTTGATGATGTACTTCTGGCAGCACAGGTAGAATATGATGATCGGCACAATCGCCACCACCAAGCAGGCCATCATGGCGCCCATGTCCACTGATCCATAACCACCCTTGAGGTACTGAATCGCAATCGACATCGTCTTGAAACGGCGCATGTCCAACGTCAGGTACGGCAGCAGGAAGTCATTCCAGATCCACATCGTCTGCAGGATCGCCACTGAAATCAGGCTCGGGCGCATGATAGGCAGTACGATTTGGAAGAAGATTCTCGGTACCGACGCGCCGTCGATCATCGCAGACTCCTCGAGTTCGGACGGGATGCCCTTGACCACGCCAGTGAAGATGAACACGGCTAAGCCCGCACCGAAGCCTAGATACACAATCCACAGGCCCCATGGGGTGTTCAGGCCCATCATGTCGGCGAGCTTGGAAAGCGTGAACATGACCATCTGGAACGGAACAATCATGTTAAACAGGAACAGTGTGTACAGCAGGCGCGCAGCCCAGTTGTTCGTACGTACAATCCACCAAGCGCACATCGACGTGCACACGATGATCAGCAGGACCGCGCCGACCGTGACGACTACGGTCCAGCCAAAACTGCTGATTAGGTTCGTGCGCTCGATGCCTCTGATGTAGTTCTCCAGTCCCACGAAGGCCTTGCCGGTGGGCAGGGAGAATGCGTTGCGCGAGATGTAAGCCTTCTGCTTGAAGCTATTGATCAGCACCAGCACGATTGGATAGACCCATGCCAGCGAGACGATGGAAAGGAAAACCGTCCAGAATACAGGATGCTTGACCTTGTCGCTCATGCTTGGACCTCCTTGCTGGTGGTGAGCTTGTTCTGGATGAGGGCAATCACGGCCACGATGATGAAGAACACCACGGCCTTGGCCTGGCCCACGCCCTCGAAGCCGGCGCGTCCGTAGAACGTGCGGTAGATGTTCAGAGCCAAGAGCTCGGAGCTATTTGACGGGGCGCCATTGGTCAGGGCGAGGTTCTGGTCGAACATCTTGAAGCCGTTGGTCACCGTCAAGAATGTGCACACTGTGATTGACGGCATCATCAATGGAATCGTCACGTTGAACAGCGTCTGGCGGGAGTTCGCGCCGTCAACCGCGGCAGCCTCGATCACATCGCCGGGCAGGCCCTGCAGACCCGCGATGTAGATGATCATCATGTAACCGATTTGCTGCCAGCAGGTCAGCAGAACCATGCCCCAGAAGCCGTACACGCCCGAGAATGTGATCGAACGACCCCAGTGCGCCAGTACGCCGTTGAGCAGCAGTAGCCAGATATAGCCCAAGATGATGCCGCCGATTAGGTTCGGCATGAAGAACACCGAACGGAACAGCGTGGAGCCCTTGATGGCCTTGGTCAGCATGTACGCAATGGCGAACGCGACTACGTTGATCACCACGGTTGTCACAATCGTGAACAGGACCGTGTACACCAGCGCGTGCAGGAACTCCGGATCCGTGATTATGTTTTGGTAGTTCGACACGCCCACGAACGTGGCGTCAGTGACCGTGCTGAACTTGCAGAACGACAGGTACACGCCCATGGCGAACGGCACCAGGAAACCAATGACGAAAGCCGCGAACGTGGGTAGCGCAAACAGCGCCCACCACCTGCGAATTGCCTTGCCGGACATCGTAATCATTTCATGCCCACTTTCTCCTCCTTGGGTACACCCGGGGAACACCCCTCGAGTGATTCAACGACAGTTCGACCGTGACCGCAACGTCGGGTTCGAACCGGTTCGAGAATACCCTACTTCACAGATAAATAAAAGTCAAACGTTGTCATGATTTTCATGCAACGTCAATTCATTTATCAAATGTGAACAGTTATCAGTATACGGATACCCTTGGAAATAAGCAAGAAATACGTATTGTCGTGTCGTTGCAAACGTTTGGATATTTTTTGCAAAACACGTTGTGTCTTGTAGTATCTACTGCCATAAAGGAGTTGTGCATGTCAGTCAATATTCAAGACGTTGCCAAAGCGGCAAAGGTGTCGGTTTCCACGGTGTCCAGATCATTCACCCGACCTGAGCTCGTATCTGAGGCGACACGGTCCAGGGTGTTGCGCATCGCCGACGAGATGAGTTTCTCCATCTCCCGTTCGGCCACTGCGCTCAAGTCCGGCAAAGCATTGCGTGTCGCCTTGCTGATGAGCGACCATATCCGACTATGGTTCAGCGCTTCCGTCATCGAAGGGTTGAACCAGGTTTTGCACGCAGACGGCTATGATTTATCGATCTTCCAGATCTCCAGTATCGAGGAACGCCGTGAGTTCTTTGATATGCTGCCGGTTCGTCGCAATGCCGACGCGGTGATCGTTGCTTCCATCGATGTCGATGCGCAGGAAAGCGCACAGCTGGCCAGCACCGGCGTACCAATTATCGGCATCAACTGTGTGAATCCAAGAGAATACGGTTTCACTGCGGCCGTGGGGATAGACGATGATCAAGGTTCGCGTCTGGTTGCGCGCCATCTTATCGGGCTGGGGCATCGCAACATTGTCTACGTACGTACGTCGCGTGAGGTTTCCTTGCACTTCAGTGTGCAGCAACGTTATGACTCCTTCGTCAAGGCCTGTCTGGAACAGGGTGTCACGCCAACTACGTTGGTTGCGCAGGAAAGTGAGGACCGCATTAGCACGATTGTCTCCGAGTTGCTGAGCTTGCCGCAAATGCCAACCGCCATCGCTTGTCAGGAGGACGGCATCGCGATTCCACTGATTTATCAGCTTGTGCGTTGTGGCTACCGTATTCCGTCTGATATTTCCGTCATCGGCTATGACGACAGCTTCTATGCGCACGATATCGGCTTGACCACGATTCGCCAGGATCCGATTGGCATGGCACACGAGGCGGCTTGTAAGACTCTTGACTTGATCAATCGCAAGACCACGGGTATGCCGTTTCAGACGTTTCCGGCGCAACTGATCGTTCGCTCCAGCACTTCGCGAGTGTCCTTGGATAAGGGCTAATCGCTTACCGATACATAGAAAACCGCTCCGGTTGGTTCCGGAGCGGTTTTCTATAAGGAGAGAATCAGACAGTGAAGTCAATTGCGGTCACTTGTGGGCGTTGGCATATTCCTTGGCCCAGCCATCCACGAACGCGGACTTGACGCCATCCCAATTGCCGGTGCCTTGGGCATACTCGAGCAAAGCGGAGCCGAGGTCGTTCTTCCATTGTTCGGACGGCATCATGGTGAAGTTCCAAGACACTGCGGTGGTACCGGACTTTTGGTCGTCCATGGCGTCAGTGACCAGCGGGTTGTCGGATTTGACGCTGGAGAAGGTCTTGAACGGGGTGGTGAAGCCCATCTTCTGAGACAGCGCTTCTTTGCCCTTATCGGAGGTGATGACCCACTTCAGGAAGTCGGCGGTCGCTTTCTGATTGGCCTTGGATGCTTTCGAATTAATGCACCAGTAATTCTCGGAGCCGGTTGCCAGACCTTGGTTCTCCTCGCCCTTGGCGCCGATGTAGATTGGCATCATGCCAACGGAATCGGCCTCCATGCCGGCTTTCTGCAAATCGGACCATGCCCAAGTGCCGTTTTGATAGAAAGCGGCCTCGCCGAGTGCGAATTCGGAATTGGCGTCGTCACCAGTCTTGGAGCTTAGTTGGGACGGCTCGGTGGTGGAATCGGTGATGTACAGGTCAAAGATGTTCTTGTACTCCGGCAGATAGGTTCCCTTGATAGTGGCCGGCTGTTCAGTGATGTTGTCATCTTTGAACTCATAGTAAAGAGGCAGGTTGGCTAGATGGGTCTTGAAACGCCAATCGGAGCTGGAGTCGAAACCAGCAGAGGTGAAGGCGCCCTTAATGCCGAGTTCATCCTTCTTGGACTGCATGTCGTCAGCAACGGCCTTCAGCTTACTAAAGGAGTTGATGTCTTTGATGGACTTGGCCTTGGCGCCGGAAGTGCTGAAGTATTTGTTAAGGATGTCTTTGTTGTAGATTAGGCCATAAGTCTCCATGACGTACGGTACGCCAACGACCTTGTCGCCATCCTTGAGGGCAACATCTTGGTTCTGCAGTTGCTTGTATACCTCTGTGCCGGACATGTCAGCAGTGTAGTTCTTCCAGTTGGCGTAACCGACCGGACCGTTGACTTGGAACAGGGTCGGTGCCTCGGACTTAGCCATCTCGCTCTTGAGCTGCTGCTCATAGGTATTGGAGGCCGCGGTCTGAACGTTGACCTCGACACCGGTTTCCTTAGTGTACTCCGCAGCCAAATCGGCCCACTCGTCGGCGGCTTCTGGTTTGAAATTGAGGTAGTATACCTTGCCCTTGCTTGAATCAGAGCTCGATGAGCTGCCACAAGCGGCAAATGTCGTGACAGACATGGCGGTGACCGCAATGAGGGCTAGTGCGGACTTCAATTTACGATTCATCTTCGAACCTTCCTTTTCTGCATCGGGTCCAACGTCCCCGTTGGATATGTGCACTGAGATAGTGCTGCTTTCTGCCGATGCCCCTATTATGCATCACTTTCATCTTTTTTGCAAACGATGGCAGTATTTTGTTGATTTATCACGTTGCAATACCGGGCAATCCGCTATTTGCTGCCATTTTTAGGCATAAAATTAGGCGACACACTATGCAAGCGTTTGCTAAAAAAGTTGTACATCAAACGATTGACTGTAGCAAAAAGCCGCATCCCCTGAGAGACAAGGGATGCGGCTTGAGGTGAGCTACTTATGGATGACGTCAGCGCGGCCAACGTTCCTCGGCGCTAGGTAGTTGCGGAAATGGAGCGTGTGGCCCCTTCTGGTACCAGTAGGCAACTGATGCCACATCATCCTGACGTTCGAAGAATCCGCGGTGACCAACACCGATTTGCTGAACGGTCACCTTCAGGTTGGAACGGAAACGAATCGGATCGGGGATGTGCCAACGGTAGAAGCCACGCATCGGGGGGCAATCATCATTGTGATAATCGTTGTGAATCAGCTCGTCGTGTGAAGAGTAATACGGGTATCCGAGATACGGTGTGCAGTAGTTTTGCTCCACGGTCTTGCCATTGACCTGCTTGGCGAAGCTCCAAGAGCCTCCGAAATAGTCCTCGGTGCCGGTGCCGCAGATCGTGGGGTACTCTTCATCGTCATCGATGTAGAATTTGAATTCGCCTTCACCCCACCAGTAGCGCTCAAGCGTGGTCAGTGCCAGGTAGGTACCTACATAATGCCCTTCACCTTTCACGCCATCAAGCACCACATAGTCTCTCCCCTTTTCAGTAAGGCGCTGGCGCCGCCATTGTGCGTGGAAATAGGCAATGTCATCGTCGAACGGCTCGTCATTCACGGTGTAGTCAATCTGGTAGAAAAATGCGCTGATGGCGTTCTTGTGTTGGTTTTCGAGCGTGATGCGTGCGCGTGCGCCGAACGGCATCGAAAAGTACATGTTGAAACCGCGGTTCGGCACTACGGCGACAGGCATGGAATTTACTAGGCACGCACGGCCGAATCCGCAGCAAAAGAAGTCACCAAGCGGACACTCCACACTTGGTTCCTCCTCGTCATCCCAATAGAAGCGCAGCACAAGGTCCCGCAGTACAAAACAATCGGCATCGGTGGTCTTCTCGTCAACGGTTATCCAGATGTGTCGAATGCAGCCGGGGCCGGTGATATCAGCAAGAGTCGCCGTTGCGCCGACGGGTATGTTACGTAGGCAAGGGCTGCCTTTGCGACTTGGGCCAAGCTCACTGGCCGCTATGCCGCCTTTGCCCGGTTCGCCGGTCGGGTTTTCCGCGTTGACTGCGCGGCTTGATTCGTGCCGTATCTTGGTCAAGGATTCTAGTGTCATGTTCGTTCCTTTCATGGCGTATGCTGCGTCTGTTTGCGCGATACATTCATATCTGTGCGTATCAGCTTCGGTCACAGACGTTGTTTGTTTTTTGAATATGAGAAAGTCTCCATCGGCGAGCGAGAAAGCCGATGGAGACTGTGGTCATGCCGTTATGGACCAGGTGAAAATGGCGTTATGCGATTCACCGCGGCCCATAGGCGAATCACTTGTGGGCCGGCGGAAGCATGCCGAAGTTGTTTTCATAATCATTCCAGGCGCTGGTCCAATCGTCCAGATATGCCTTCTTCACGCCATTCCAGTCACCGGTGCCCTGAGCGTACTCGAGCAGTGCATTGGCCACGCCGTCAGCCCATGCCTGTCCCGGAATATAGGCGCCATGAATTGGAGTGAGGCCATCGGACTCAAGCTTGAGCGCGGACTTGGTCAGCGGGTTGTCAGGCTGGAAATCCTCGGAGTCAAAGGTGGTGAACGGAACGGCGAAGCCCATATCCTTGGAGAGAATCTTCTTGGCATCCTCGTCGGAGACCATCCACTTGATGAAATCCTCAGTGGCCTTCTTGTCCTTGTCGGAAGCGTTCTTGTTCACAGACCAGGAGATGTCATAGATGGAGTTCGCGGCGTACTTGCTCTCATTCGGGAAACCCATGTAGTACGGCAGCATGGCCAAGTCTTCATCGGCAACTTCGTTGCCTTTGATCTGGCTATAGGCCCATACACCATTCGGGTAGAAAGCGACCTTGCCGGCGGAGAACTCGGCGGTGGAGTCCTCATAATTCACCGAGCCAAGCATGGTGTTTTCGGTCGGGTTGTCCTTCATCTCGAGATCCCACAGATTCTTGTAGTTATCGAGATAGGTGCCCTTGAGTTCCTTCTCGAAGTCCACGCCCTCGTCAATGTACTCGTAGGCGACTGGCACCTGAGTCATATGCGAAGCATATCGGTAGTAGTTGGATGAGTCCAGACCCGGCGTGGAGAACGCGCCGTCGATGCCCAAATCATCCTTATGCTGTTGCATGCTGTCGGCGACCTTCTTCAAAGTGTTGTAGTCCTTGATGTCGTCGAAGGACTTGATGACGGCGTAGTCCTTTTTGGCATACTCGTTGATGAGCTTCTTGTTGACGATGATACCGAACCATTCGGCGGCATATGGCAGGCCGTACACGTTGTCGCCGTCCTTGTGGGCCATCTGCTTGCCCTGATCGTTGAGAAGCTTGTAAGCCTCAGTATCCTGCAAAGGTTCGAGGTAGTCCTTATATTTGGCATACTGATCGAAGCCGCCGATACCGAACATGGTCGGGGCGTTGTTCTTAGCGAGTTCGGACGACAGAGTGGACTCGTAGCTGCCGGAGGTGGCGCTCTGAATATCCACTTTCACGCCGGTTTGCTTGGTGTACATTTCGGCGAGTTCGTTCCACTGATTGACAACTTCCGGCTTGTTGTTCAGGAAATAGACATGTCCTTTGTCGTCCGCGGTGTTGGAACCGCAGGCGCCGACGCCCGTCAACATGGCCAACGCGCCGACAGCGGCGATGCCTTTCGTGAGATTCTTCATGGGGTTTCCTTTCCTCCTTGCGACCTTCCTTCGTCGGAAATCACTTGTCAAGGTCATATGCGGGCCCTCTCTTGCCTGATACAATCTGACCGTGGCCTGATTCTTGCAGACGGTCATCGTCTGTGTCGAACCGGTCCGAGATTGATTGTATCGAACCGGTTCGCTACTGTCAAAGTCGGAGGGTTTATGCGTGTTGGCGTATTTTTTGTTGCCGTATTGCGACATGTGTCGAGACTTTGCCGATACAAGTAGACGCTCTTTTTGGGAGCAATAGTGGCTTCGGACATGCCCAATAGTAGATGGCCATTATCCTCTGCGTGCGACTGCAGCAACATCGGGCGTGATAGCGGAAGATGGAAGGAGGGTTGCGTCATGGGGACGATATGACTGAAAATGATGGGCAGGATCGCCTATTCGGGCCGAATCCGAGTGGGCTGGATGAATCGCCTCACGGCATGATGGTGCTGGTGATTGTCGGCATGATCGTCGGCCTGTTGTCCGGCATGTTCGGCATCGGCGGCGGTACGGTGATCGTGCCCGCACTGGTGTGGCTCGGACTGTCGCAACGCCATGCGGCGGCGACCTCCATGCTGGCGATCGTACCGACGTCGATTTCCGGTGTGATTTCCTATGCGCACAATGGCAACGTCGACTGGGTCGCGGCCGCGCTGCTGTTCGTTGGCATGTTCGCCGGCGGACAGTTTGGTAGCTGGCTGTTGTCGCGGTTGCCAGAACTCGTACTGCGGTGGGTGTTCGTGGTGTTTCTGATATTCGTAACCGCCAATCAGGTGATTTTTACGCCGTCGTGGGACCAACGGATCTTCATGAGTGTGGTGACGGGCATCGGGCTGGTGCTGTTGGGCGTGGTCATCGGCACTTTGGCCGGGTTGCTGGGTATTGGCGGCGGCGCACTGGCCGTGCCGGCATTGTCGATACTGTTCGGGGCATCCGATCTGATCGCGCGCGGTACTTCGTTGCTTGCCATGTTCCCGAACTCGATCACCACCAGTGTGGCGAATATGAAACGTAAGTTGGTGCACATCAAGGCCGGGCTGATCATCGGCGTCATAGCTGCGCTGACCACACCTTTCGGCACATGGGTCGCCGGGGCGGTCTCGCCGCGTGCCGGAGCCATCATGTTCGCGGCCTACCTGTGCGTGTTATTGGTCCGCAGCTTCTTCGTGGCCGTCAAAGCCACTCGTGCGGCTCGTGGTTCCCGCGCATAGTTTCGGTCAATGCCGGTCAGAAGACCTGCGCCAAGATCGATTGGCGAGGTCGGGCATCCGTCTGTGAAACAACCGTATCTACAGTAAAGGCGTAGTTCGTGGCTTTGCGGTCGAGCCGCGTACCTGTAGTTGAACCGGGAACGTCTCGAACGGTTTGGGGACGGGTCGTCCTTGTTTTCAATAGGCGTGTTATTAGGTGTAAACGTTGCAGTATTGCGATTTCTTGACTGTTTTGCGGATGAGAAACAAGAAAAATGCTTTTTCTGTTTGACTATCGTTTGCAGGGTGTTTGAAAGCGAATATGGCTGCGGTTGCGCCAGTTTCGGCCGTCTCGCGTGTGGTGCAGCATGGGTTCGTCTACGGGCGCGTCTGCATCGAGTATCAGCGCGGGGAATGGCGACTATCTTATCGTGACACCGCATACGTTTGCAATCTGGAGGTTGCGGTAACCTCATGTATAGCGCATGTAACTCATTGGTTTGCAATGGCGGCGGTTGCAAAGTGGCAATAGCCGCCGCCGGTAAAGCGGCGACGATGCCGACGAAAGGACCTGTTATGGAAAACGTGACGCATACCCCTAAATATGAGGTTGTGTTCTTCGATTTGTATGGAACGCTTATCGACATACGTACCGACGAACAGTGCGACGCGGCCTGGCAGGCCTTGTATGACGCCGCATGCGAATTGGGCGCGCAATACGATCCGGTCGAGGCGTTGCGTGAGCGTTTTAAAAAACTTGAGGCGCGCGAAATGGTGCATCAGTCGAATCATGCCATCGTTCGCAATGGGTGGGACGAGTTCGACGTACTGCCGGTATACCGATCGCTGCTCATGAATCGCAGCGATGAGACGGAACGTTTGCTGGCATTGCCGCAAGCCGCTCAAAAAGCCGCATGGGCGTTCCGGCAGGGCAGCACCAGTATGATCCGCCTGTACCCGGGGGCTCTGGAAATGATCGAAAAACTGCAGGAATCCGTCATTGTCGTGGCGCTGCTGAGCAACGCGCAATCCTGCTACACCCGCGCAGAACTGGAAATGACGGGACTTGTCAACGTGCTTGACGACGTGATCATCTCCAGCGAGGAGAAGATCCGCAAGCCCGCGCGCGACTTGTACATGCTGGCGCTCGACCGCGAATTCGTGACCGCCAAGCATGCACTGATGGTGGGCAATGACGAGCAGAACGATATTGTTGGCGCTCGTACCGCGGGCATTGACGGCGTGTATTTTCGCACGGAGATTTCGCCGGCAGATGATCCGGAAACATCAAGTTATGCGGTGCGTTCGTTTACCGGCGCCGATTATGAGGGATTGCTGGATTACGTGCTGAACGCCTGATCTTGCGTGGTACGCGGTGCGTATTGCGCGGTGCGCATTGCTCACGTATTTCGCGTTGTGGGTGGGTGCTTTGTGTTTGCGTAACCTGAAAATCGACGGACTTGTGCAGACGCGGAACTGTCTGGCTTCTCTTTTGAAAGAATTCACTGGTCTTGCTTTCTCGTAATGTGCCGGTTGTACGGCACTGAAATGTGTGGGAATGTACTATCGCAACTATCGCAAGAAGGAAGAAATGCGATGGTAGGGGAGAGATGAAGAAATCGGATATTTCCAATATTTCGAATGCTGAAAGTGTTGAACGCGCTGAAGATAGCGGACAGTCGAATGCGCAACCGAGCGGGCAGATGAGTGGGCAGTTCAGTAAGAAAGCGGACCGGCTGTTTGGCGCGGATCCTGCGGGACTCGACGAATCCGCGCGAGGCATTGCAGTGCTGGTGATCGTCGGCGTGGCAGTAGGGCTACTATCCGGCATGTTTGGCATTGGCGGCGGTACTGTGATTGTGCCCGCGCTGGTATGGCTCGGGCTGACGCAACGTAATGCGGCGGCGACGTCAATGCTTGCGATCGTACCAACCTCGATTTCCGGCGTCATTTCTTACGCGACTTGTGGGAATGTGGACTGGCTCGCCGCGCTGCTGCTGTTTTGCGGCATGTTCGTAGGCGGCCAGATCGGCAGCTGGCTGCTTTCGCGCTTGTCGGAACTCGTATTGCGATGGATTTTCGTAGTGTTTCTCGTGTTTGTGGTGGCCAATCAGATTAGTTTCGTGCCGTCGCGCGACCAGCACATTGCGATGAGTGCGTTGACCGGAGTTTGCCTGGGGCTGCTGGGTGTGGTGATTGGCACGTTGGCGGGACTGCTGGGAATTGGCGGCGGGGCTCTCGCCGTGCCGCACTATCGATGCTGTTCGGCGCGTCCGATCTGATTGCGCGAGGTACGTCGCTGCTGGCCATGTTCCCGAACTCGATCACCACAAGCGCGGCAAACCTGAAACGCAAGCTGGTGCATGTAAAGGCCGCGCTGGTTATGGGCTTGGTGGCTGCCGTTACCGCGCCATTCGGTACGTGGATAGCGGGCGTAGTCTCTCCACGCGTCGGCTCGATTCTGTTCGCATGCTACCTGTGCGTGCTCCTGATTCGCTCGATATTCGTAGCCGTAAAAGCCACCCGCTCGGCCCATGCTTCCGCCTGACCGTCTGCACATCATGCGACAAAAGCATGAGTCATGATTCAATCTTAAGGGGGAATATTGGGGATGATGGTTGGAGGAAAGGGAATTTGAGATAAGTGTTCACTTTGTAAAGACGAGAGTTCACGTTTCGTTCGTCTAAAACGCCTCGGAAGTTAGTTTGCGAAATCTAGCGTAGAGATCGCAATACAGCACAGGCTGAAGAAAGAAGAAAAAGATGAACAATCGAAGGGCTCTCAAAGGAGCGATTGCAGCAATCGCTTCCGCTGCAACGCTCGGTGCGCTCGCGGCACCGGCGCTCGCCAACGAAACTTCCACTTACAATCTGAACGGCAAGTCCGTTGCGGAACTGGCCCAGCACGGCGGCGCACAGCGCATTGCAGCCATCGGCAACGGCAACGCCAAGAACGTCATCCTGTTCATCGGTGACGGCATGGGCGATTCTGAAATCACCGTCGCACGCGATTACCTGAAGGGTGCAAACGGTCACTTCGAAGGCCTCGACGCAGTCGGTCAGCTGGCAGTGCTCGGCGATACCAACGCCGGCGCCGGCCAGTACACCACCTTCTCGCTGGGCGGCAACAGCGGCGACAGCGCGGTCGGCAAGGATGACAAGGGCAACCTCAACGCCAATCCGAATCCGGGCAAGCTCACCGAAGTGACCGATTCCTCCGCATCCGGCTCCGCATGGGCAACCGGTACCAAGACCTACAATAACGCCGTGGACGTTGACGTGTACGGCAACCCGCAGCTCAACCTGATCGAGCTGGCCAAGGCCAAGGGTATGGCCGCCGGTAACGTGACCACCGCCGAAATTCAGGACGCCACCCCGGCTGTGCTCGAATCGCACTCCACCGAGCGCGGCTGCTACGGCCCGCAAGGCAAGACCGACGGCAGCTCCAACGACGCGCTCAAGCGCTGCCTTGCCAACCAGCTCAAGGAAAACGGCGGCATCGGCTCCATCTCCGAGCAGCTGCTCGATACCCGCGCTGATGTGACCATCGGCGGCGGTTCCAAGTACTTCCGCCAGACTGTGCAGGGCGGCGAATACGCTGGCAAGACCGTGTGGGAGCAGGCTCAGGCCATGGGCTACCAGACCGTCGAGAACGATCCGGCTGCCATGAACGCGCTCGAATACAAGGAAGGCCAGCCGGTGCTTGCCCTGATGAGCGATGGCAACATGCCCACCAAGTTCAATCCGTCCAAGGCCACCGCTCAGAATCCGGCCAAGGATGCCAACCCGACCGTGTGCACCATGAACGACAAGTGGCTCGGCAACCAGGGCTCCTCGCTCGCTGACATGACCAAGAAGGCGCTCGATCTGCTCGAAGCCAACCCGGACAGCGACGCGAACGGCTACTTCCTGCAGGTTGAAGGCGCTTCCATCGACAAGCAGGATCACGCTGGCAACGCTTGCGGCCAGATTGGTGAAACCGACGATTTCGATCAAGCCATCGCCTACGCCATGAAGACCGTTGACCTGAGCAACACCCTCGTGATCGTCACCGCCGACCACGCCCACACCTCCCAGATTCTCAACGCTCAGCCGGCTTATGCGCTCTCCACCGTGCTCAAGACCGCTGATGGCAATAACATGGTCGTCTCCTACGGCACCGCTGAAGCTGACTCCCGCGACGAGGATGGCGGCTACAACGGTGGCGACATGGCTCACACCGGTACCCAGCTGCGCATTGCTGCTTCCGGCCCTGGCGCCCAGCGCGTGATCGGCCTGACCGACCAGACCGACAACTTCTACACCATCGCCAACACCCTCGGCCTTGCCTCCACTTCCGATGCTCAGCAGTCGCTCTCCAACGACGCCCAGACCGAAGTCAAGCTCACCGATGGCAAGTATGTGGCCGAATCTACTGGATTCAACGGCGACGCAGTGCTCTCCTATGAACTCAAGGACAAGTCCGGCAACGTGGTCGCCGCTTCCGACAGCTCCACTCCGGTCTCCGGCGTGCGCGTCAAGACCGCTCAGACCACCGGCATCACGCTCGACAAGGTCACTGAAGGCAATGAGTACACGCTGATCGTCACCGGCCGCCAGTCCGGCAAGACCGTGACCGTCGACTTCCAGGCGCCGGCCCGCGGTTCTTCAGATAAGGAGCCGGGCAACGGCAAGAATGACGTGATCGCTTCCGGCAAGGTGAACAACAATCCGAAGTCCGGTGTGCTCGGCAACACCGGTGCCGCGATCACCATCGCCGCACTTGCGATCGCCATGCTGGCCGCAATCGCGATGATCGTCAAGACCACCAAGATCAGCCGCTGAAAATCTGAAGATGGAAATCGGAAGAATTCTGAAATTCTAAGAATTCTGGAAATCTGAGAGCCATAACTGAAGATAACAACTGAAGATTACGGATAAGATCCGGATCGCACTCATTACAGTGTGGTCCGGATCTTGTATATTTCGTGTAATCCGTGCAAATCCAAATTGAGATGGGGCGTCCAAAGCAACGGTCGCTGTGAGACAATATTGCTCGAGGTGTCTATCTCAAAAATGAGATATTCATCTCGAGATATCTATCTCTCGAATCGAGGGTGAATCTCGCAAACCGAGTAGACCCCTTAAGGCAGAGAGCAAATCTCTCGAAACCGAGGGCAAATCCCTCGAAACCGAAGTGTCAACAGGGCGAAGGAGCATTCGTGCGTATTTACAATCTGACGGATAATGACGATGCCGCGATCGTCGCGCAGCAGGGCATTTTCCAGGTCATGGAATGGAAGCGCGACTTTTCCGTGACCTACGGCAGCGCCATGGACGCCTACTATGCGTCCGAAATGAACGTGCGCCGCCGCCAGCTGGTCTGCAATCTCAATGGCAAGACCGGCGCGGTTGTGCAGGCGGGCGCCATGCAGTGGGCCGTCGGCCATATCGAAGTGACGACCGGTGTGAAGGGCGTTGGCGATTTCATCGGCAAGCTGGCGCGTGGAGCGGTCACCAACGAGTCCGCGGTCAAGCCGGAATATCATGGCAACGGCGTGGTTGTGCTCGAACCGACCTACCGCCATGTGCTGCTGCTTGATCCGAGCCAGATGGGCGGCGCGATCACAGTGAACGACGGCCTGTTCTACGCTTGCGAAACCACGATTCAGCAGCGTGCGGTTATGGTTTCGCGTCCGAGCGCGATGGTGGCCGGCGGCGAGGGCCTGTTCAACCTGTCGCTGACGGGGCAGGGAACGGTTGCGTTGGAATCGCCGGTGCCCGCTTCCGAAATCGTGACCGTCGATTTGGAGAACGACGAGCTGAAGGTGGACGGCAATTTCGCGATCGCGTGGACGAACGGCCTGCAGTTCACGGTCGAGCGTTCCACGAAGACGCTGATCGGTTCGGCTGCGAGCGGCGAGGGCTTGGTCAACGTGTACCGCGGTACGGGTCGTGTGCTTCTTGCGCCGGTCGCCGCCAATCTGGCTAATCCGAACGCGGGTTCCGGTGCGGCCTGATTTGGCCTGATATTGATCAGCTGATAGCTGATAGGTGGCGATTCGCCAACGAAAGGCAGTTGAAACGTTGACGGATTGCGCTCGCGCCCTGCCGATGGTGAGACGGCAGGTTTTGTTGAGATTGCGATTTTCGGCTGCTTTTCAATGGTGATCGCGCCTTGAAGTCGTGTCTTGAGATTGCGTCTGAAGTTGCGCTTGAGATTGCGTCCGAAAAAAAGTTGAGCGAAGGGAACTCAACTTTTTTGTAGATTTGGGAATAATCGCTTGCGAATCAAAGTTGAGTGGTGTAGGCTCAAGTTTTGGAAAGTCCGAGAGACGGCAAACCGAAACTTGGGCGAAAGAACGAACAGAACAGAAAACGCATAGCGAACCTATCTACAAAGGAGACAAGTTATGGGACGCGCAGTTGGCATCGAT
>OGOY01002427.1_pt1 | contig 16674 bp, 13 predicted proteins | sample 1552811 | NCBI WGS metagenome assembly OGOY01 (sample SAMEA2580132, study PRJEB22360) | human gut metagenome | biome: human gut; feature: human-associated habitat; material: faeces | place: Denmark | collected 2008/2010 | reverse complement strand
GGTGTTCCCTTGAATGTCTCAACCATAACTTCTGTTGCAGGCTGAGATGTTCCAAGTGCGAATGGTGAGATTGCGGTATCAATGACATCTACACCGGCCTCTACTGCTTTCATGTAAGTCATAGAAGCAACACCTGATGTGTAGTGTGTATGCATCTCGATCGGGATATTTACTGCATCTTTCAATGCACCAACAAGCTCTGTTGTCTTATATGGAACAAGAAGTCCTGCCATATCCTTAACACAGATTGAGCTTGCGCCCATGTCTTCGATTCTCTTTGCAAGGTCTACCCAGTATTCCATTGTGTAAGCATCACCGAGTGTATAAGACATTGCAACCTGTGCATGAGCTTTCTCTTTGTTCGCAGCCTTTACAGCTGTCTGAAGATTTCTCATGTCGTTGAGACAGTCGAAAATACGAATGATATCGATTCCGTTTGCTACAGATTTCTGTACAAAATACTCTACAACATCATCTGCATATGGACGGTATCCAAGGATATTCTGTCCACGGAACAGCATCTGAAGTTTTGTATTCTTGAATCCATCACGGAACTTTCTAAGTCTCTCCCATGGATCTTCTTTCAGGAAACGGAGGGAAGCATCGAATGTTGCTCCACCCCAGCACTCTACAGCATGATATCCAACCTTGTCCATCTTCTCAACGATTGGCATCATCTGCTCTGTTGTCATTCTGGTAGCAATCAGAGACTGATGTGCATCACGCAGAATAGTTTCTACTATTTTAACTGGTTTTTTTTCAATTTCTGCCATTTATTTATCCTCCTAATTTACTTAACGCCGAAAATAGCCATAAATGTTCCGGCTGCTACTGCAGTACCGATAACTCCGGCAACGTTCGGTCCCATTGCATGCATAAGAAGGAAGTTTGTAGGATCTGCCTCAGCACCAACCTTCTGAGATACACGGGCTGCCATAGGAACCGCAGATACACCAGCGGAACCAATCAGCGGGTTAACCTTACCATGTGTAAGGACGCACATTAACTTACCGAAGAGAACTCCGGCAGCTGTACCGAATGCAAATGCTATAAGACCAAGGATAACGATCTTGATTGTATTCCAGTTCAGGAATGCTTCAGCACTTGTTGTAGCACCTACAGATGTACCAAGAAGAATAACTACGATGTACATCAGGGCATTGGAAGCTGTCTCTGTCAGCTGTCTTACAACTCCACACTCTTTGAACAGGTTACCAAGCATCAACATACCAACAAGTGGAGCTGTCGTAGGAAGAATCACACATACAACGATTGTAACGATAACCGGGAAGAGGATTCTCTCAAGCTTAGAAACCGGGCGAAGCTGATCCATCTTGATCTTTCTTTCCTTCTCTGTTGTGAGAAGTTTCATGATCGGTGGCTGGATGATCGGCACAAGTGACATATAGGAGTATGCTGCTACGGCGATCGGTCCCATGATAGCTGTCTGCTGCAGTTTACCTGCAAGGAAGATAGATGTCGGGCCGTCAGCTCCACCGATGATGGAGATAGCAGCTGCTGCTTTGTCTGAAAATCCAAGAGCCATAGCTCCAAGATAAGCTGCGAAAATACCGAACTGAGCTGCTGCACCAAGCAGGAAACTCTTCGGGTTTGCGATCAGCGGACCAAAGTCTGTCATCGCTCCAACTCCAAGGAAGATCAGAGAAGGAAGGATGGACCACTCGTCAAGCTGATAAAAGTAATACAGAAGTCCACCAGTTCCGTTCGCTGCATCCTCAGCATGAAGCATAATATCCGGATAGATATTTACAAGCAACATACCAAAGGCAATTGGAACAAGAAGCAGTGGCTCAAATTCGTGGCGAATTGCCAGATAGAGAAACACGCAGGCAACAGCAATCATGATCAGGTTACCAAATGTAAGATTCATGAACGCTGTCTGTTCTACGAGGTTTCCCAATGTATTTGAAATATATTCCATTTGTAAAAACCTCCTGGTTCAGTTACTAGTTTAATGTAGCAAGTACAGCTCCTGATTCAACAGCATCACCTACTGCCACATCAATGCTGGCAATAGTTCCTGCCTCTGGGGCAACAACTGGGATCTCCATCTTCATTGCTTCAATGATAATAACTGTATCTCCAGCCTCTACCTTCTGTCCAACAGATGTAGGAACCTGGAATACTTTACCTGCTGCTCCAGCTTTTACCTGGATGCTTCCAGCGCCTGCTGCCGCTTTCGGTGCTGCTGCCGGAGCTGCCGGTGCTGCTGCTCTAGGTGCTGCAACCGGTGCTGCTGCCGGTGCGCCTGCACCATTCTCTTCTACTGTTACATCATATACATTTCCGTTTACTGTGATTGTATAGTTTTTCATCTAATTATCCTCCTGATTAATTCCATCTGTTTGATTTTCTTCTCTTAATAGAACGAACAACAAATCCATCTGTAGAAGTTCCCTCTGCTGCTGCAATTGCTGCTGCGATTACTGCTACAAGTTCTGCATCATCTTCTGCTGCAGCTACCGGTGCTGGAGCTGCCTGTACAGGTGCTTCCTTCTTCTCTTCCACTTTCTTATCTTTATTTGCCAACTTCTCCTGAAATTTCGGAATGTATCCAAGCAGATAAATAATGAATGAAATGAAAATCAATACAACGAATACAGTTCCCATACCAAGTACCGTATTCAGACCGGCTTTCTCAAGGATTTCTCCTGTTGAATAATGAGCAGAAACATCCATACTCTCCATGTTGCCCTTTTCATCAAAACTGAAGACGATGTCTGCATCTCTGTTTTCATATTTTGCTTCAGATGTGAGTGAAACTCCATCGTTCTTTACTTCCATTGTCCAGTCGCCATGTTCAACATAAGCACCGCACTCTTCTTCTGCTGCTTCCCAGGAGCTGATCATTGTAAGGAAGTCCTCTCCATCAACCGGAAGTCCTGCATTCATAAGCTGTGTGTCAAGCTGAAGATCACGCATATCAGAAAAGCTGTCAAGCTGCTCTGTTGTCATCGCTTCGAAATTCTGAACAACAAACTCAGCATACTGTTCTAATGTTGCCTGATCATATTCTGTTGTCTCAGACTTACCACATCCTGTGAAGCTAAGAACGAGAATGAGGATAAGTCCTAATAAACTGATTTTTTTCTTCACTTCGCCTCACCTCACTAAACCGTTCCGTGTTTCTTAGCCGGACGGTCCTCTCTCTTTGTGAACAGCATCTCAAATGCTCCGATCACATATTTTCTTGTATCTGCCGGCTCGATGATCGCATCAACATATCCTCTTGCTGCTGCTGAATTCGGGCTTGACTGAAGTTCTTTGTATTCAGCTGCTTTCTCATTAAGAGTCTCAGCATCTGCGTCTGCGTACATGATCTGTGCTGCAAGCTTCGCATCCATCATTCCGATCTCTGCTGTTGGCCATGCATAAACAAGATCTGCACCAATTGACTTACTGTTCATAGAAACGTAAGCACTTCCGAATGCCTTACCAACGATTACATTTACCTTCGGTACTGTAGCGTTAGCAAATGCATATGTCAGTTTTGCAACTGCGCTTGCCATATTCTTCTCTGACTCTACTGTAGCAGCGAATCCTGTTACATTTGTCAGTGTAAGAACCGGGATTGAGAATGCATCACAGAAGTTTACAAAATCTGTTGCCTTCTTGCATCCGTCTACTGTAAGAACGCTGTCGAACTCAGCCTCTACTTCAGCTTCTGCATTGTATACTTTAGAGCGGTTTGCAACAACACCAACTGTCATTCCGTTCAGGCGGATAAATCCTGTAACCATCTCTTTTGCGTAGTCTTTCTTTGTCTCAACAAGAATCTGATTGTCAGCAATCTGTGCCAGTGCGATTGCTGTATCTTCTGATGCGTTAGCAATGTCTGCGCAGATACGATTCAGATCATCTGTGCATTCCTCATAAGACATATCATCTTCGTTGTTTGCCGGAAGCATACATACAAGATCACGGATCTGTCCGAGGATCTCTGCCTCTGCACCGATTCCGTCTACAAGACCTGCTGTCTTGCTCTGGTAGTCAGCGCTTGCTGTGTTACACTTGGAAATCTCATTTCCTTCCAGTGCATTTGGAGAATTAACGAAAAGTTTTCCGTCTTTTGCTTCCATAAATGTGAAATCTGTAAGCCCCGGAACAACTGCAAGACCGCCGCCGCACATTCCAAAGATTGCTGTAACCTGCGGAATCACACCTGATGCAAGTGCCTGTTTGTGATAAAGGCTTCCAAATGCCTCAAGTGCATCTGTAGCTTCCTGAAGTCTGAGTCCTGCACAGTCGATCAGTCCGATCACCGGTGCTCCCATCTTCATAGCCATATCATAGATTCTTGCGATCTTCTTCGCATGCATCTCTCCGAGTGCTCCACCCAGAACGTCAGCATCCTGGCTGTATACATAAACCAGGTTACCGTCAATCACTCCATATCCAGTGATAACACCGTCAGAAGGAGCTGCCTTCTCCTGCAAGTTGAAAGTTGTGCTTCTAGCTGTAACAGCTCCGCCAATTTCAACAAAGCTTCCCTCATCAAGCAGTGTGGCAATTCGTCTGCTTGCTGAGTTTTCTGTTGCATTGTAGCTCATATTTTAGCCCTCCATACTTATAAAATAATTTTAAAATAAACCAAAATTTCTGCCTATTGTATTATATACTAGGACGATTAAAATTTCAATTCATATTTTCCGCAAATTGACATTTTTTTCACAGGACATTGTTTTTGTCGAGCTTGGATTCTTCCAGCTGGTAAATACTTTTTTATATTTTATATCCGTGATGTGGGGGCTTTATTGCATCAGACACCGGCCCGCTCTACCTCATCCCTTTGACAATCTGTAACAGAAAAGTCAGAACACTCACCGTGAGAGGTTCGTGTCTGTCTTTTCCTAACAGATTCTGCAAAGTGTATTCGGAACGCTCCTGCCTTAAATGTGTCCTCAACAATACAATGGCTCCCTCACTCGGTTTTTCAAATGAGTAGTACCTGTTCCAAGTGGAACGAATCCAGAAAACAAAATACAAACTTAGTACGTGCGTAAAAAGGGGACGATTATCTTAGTCGATAAAACATCCGTTTACGTTTATCTACAGATTCTGTGATTTGTTTTCTGGATTTGTCTGATTGGAATTAAATATCCCATTTGAAATATGTAAGCAAGGACAGTCCTGCTGTTGCCACGAGCACATGTAAGGCAGGAGCGTTCCGAATACACTTTGTTCAGTATGTTAGTAAGAGCCAGAACAGGCACCACACACGGTAACTGTTCTGGCTCTTATGTTACATACTTTCAAAGGGATGAGGTAAAGCGGGCCGGTGCTCGTGATAATAGCAGGGCTGGCCTTGCATTCCCTTTTCCCACAAAACTGATTGTTTCAACTCTCAAAATCCAAGTTCAACAAACACACACCCATTAGTACAGCTTCGCACTGATCAGTTTTGGTCTGAATCCAGCCTTATCAAGTGCATCCAGAATCTTCTTCTTATGATCTGTTCCGAATGCTTCCATTGTGATACGAAGCTCTACTGCTGCGTTTCTGTTTGTGCTTACAAACTGGTTATGCTCCAGCTTAATGATGTTACCCTGTACGTCTGCGACTGTCTGCGCCACACGTGCGAGTTCACCCGGCTTATCCGGAAGGAGTACGGATACGGAGAAGATACGGTCTCTCTGGATCAATCCGTGCTGGACGATCGAGGACATTGTGATAACATCCATATTTCCACCACTTAATACACAGACTACTTTCTTTCCTTTGATGTCCATCTGCTTTAATGCAGCTACGGAAAGAAGTCCTGAATTTTCTACGATCATCTTATGGTTTTCTACCATGTCAAGGAATGCACCAATCAGTTCATCATCATCTACGAGAAGAATATCATCTACATTCTCTTTCACATAAGGAACAACTTTATCTCCAACTTCTTTTACAGCTGTTCCGTCTGCGATTGTATTTGCAGATGGAAGTTCTACAGGCTCTCCTGCTTTCAGGGCTGCTGTCATACTGGCCGCTTCTGACGGCTCTACACCGATTACTTTGATCTTTGGATTCAGCATCTTGGCAAGTGTGGAAATACCTGTGATCAGTCCGCCTCCACCGATTGGTGCAAGGATATAATCTACAGTCGGGAGTTCCTGAACGATCTCCATTGCGATTGTTCCCTGACCTGTAGCAACATCAAGGTCATTAAACGGATGAACGAATGTATATCCGTTCTCTTCTGCAAGTTTACATGCATATGCGTAAGCATCATCATAAACATCACCATGAAGTACTACGTCTGCTCCAAAGCTTTTTGTACGGTTTACTTTGATCAGCGGTGTAACTGTAGGCATAACAATCGTAGCTTTGCATCCAAACTGTTTTGCTGCAAATGCAACGCCCTGTGCATGATTTCCTGCTGATGCTGTGATCAGTCCACGGCTTCTTTCTTCGTCTGTCAGTGTGCTGATCTTGTAATATGCACCACGGATCTTATAAGCTCCTGTGTGCTGCATATTTTCCGGTTTTAAATAAACCTTTGCTCCTGTCTGTGCACTTAAGTATTCACTGTAAATGAGTTTTGTAGGATTTGTTACCTTTTTTACCAGTTCGCTAGCTTCTTCAAATTTCTCTAATGTCATCATGGTCTTTCTTCCTCTCTGTAAAACAACGCGTTTACGAACTCCTCTGAGTCAAATTTCTGCAAGTCATCAATTGTTTCTCCTACACCGATATATTTTACCGGGATACCAAGTTCAGACTGGATTGCTACTGCAATTCCTCCTTTGGCTGTTCCATCCATCTTTGTCAGAACAATTCCTGTTATATCCGTTACTTCATTGAATTCCTTTGCCTGGGCAAGTGCATTCTGTCCTGTCGTTGCATCCAGCACAACCAGCGTCTCACGGAACGCATCCGGATACTCTCTGTCAATCACACGATTGATCTTCTTAAGCTCTTCCATCAGGTTCTTCTTATTGTGAAGTCTTCCGGCTGTATCGCACAGAAGTACATCTGCCCTTCTCGCTTTCGCAGCAGCAACCGCATCATATACAACTGATGCCGGATCTGCACCTTCCTGACCGCCGATCATCTCAACACCGGCACGGTTGGACCATTCTTTTAACTGCTCTCCTGCTGCCGCACGGAATGTATCTGCCGCCGCAAGGATCACTTTCTTATTCTGTGCTTTCAGCTTTCCTGCAAGTTTACCGATCGTTGTTGTTTTACCAACACCATTTACTCCGATCACGAAAACCACACTCTGACGATTCTCAAACTCATATGCTGTCTCTCCGACATCCATCTGTTCACGAATACTGTCGATCACAAGCTGTCTACATTCAATCGGTTCCTTGATATGTTGCTCTTTTACTTTAACCTTTAAATCTTCAATAATGTCCATTGTTGCTCTGACACCAAGATCTCCCATGATCAGAGTTTCTTCCAGTTCTTCATAAAAGTCATCATCAATCTTTGAAAATCCATGGAAAATACTGTCCATGCCGGACACAATATTATCTCTTGTCTTTGTCAGACCGGATACAAGTCGTTTAAAAAATCCCTTTTTTTCTTCTCCCATTTTCAGCCTCCTGTTCTCTTAATACCCTGTTTACAATAAAAACAGGTTTATTTTTCCAGATCATCTTCCAACAGATCCACTGAAACAAGTGTGGATACCCCTTTTTCCTGCATGGTAATTCCATACAACCGGTCTGCTGCTGCCATTGTACCACGTCTGTGGGTAATGACAATGAACTGTGTATATTTTGTCAGCTTATGTAAATATTTCGCATAACGATCTACATTGTTGTCATCCAGTGCCGCTTCAATCTCATCAAGGAGACAGAACGGAGATGGCTTCAGATTCTGGATTGCAAATAGTAATGCAATTGCAGTCAGCGCCTTCTCTCCACCTGAAAGCTGCATCATATTCTGCAGTTTCTTTCCAGGTGGCTGTGCGATGATGCGTATTCCTGCCTCAAGAATATCCACATCCTCCTGTAATTCCAATGATCCCTTTCCGCCTCCAAAAAGCTGACGAAATACATCATTGAACTCTGTCGCAATTCTTGCAAACTGTTCTGTAAACTGCTTGCGCATCGCCACATCCAATTCTTCGATAATCTGTTCAAGAGATGCTTCTGCCTCTACAAGATCATCATGCTGACCTTTTAAGAATGTATAACGCTCAGATACATTTTTGTAATCCTCAATTGCATTGACATTGACCGAACCAAGCTTTCGGATCTCATTCTTAAGTTCCTGGATCTTTTTCTTCATCAATGCCAGATCTGTCAGTGTCTCATTACGAAGTTCTTTCGCATGATTGTAAGTGAGTTCATACTCTTCCCACATATAATTCATCTGCTTCTCTGACGCTTCCTCATAGCCTTCTTTCTGGCTGTTCAGACGGAAACATTCTTTATCAAGATCTGACACATGCTTTGCAAGTTCTTCTCTCTGTCGTAAGAAATCTCTGTGCTTCTGATTCAGTTCTTCGCGTTTTTTACTCTGTACTTTAATCTCTTCACCAATCTCTATAAACAGTTCTTTTGAATCTTCAATCGTTTTCCTGAGTCCTTCGATTTCATTTTCTTTTTGCAGAATTTCCTCAGATACATCTCCACGATTTTCGGCAAGTTCTTCCTGCTCTTTTTCATATCTGGTGATTTCCTCATCTATACGGGAAATATTTTCTACAATAAAGGTTTTCTGCTGATCCAGGCCTGCCAGTGAGAGATGGACTTCCTCAGACTGTTTCATCTGGACAGCCTCATCCTCTCTTTCTTTCTCCAACTGCATCTGCAAAGCTTCAATCTGTTCATTCAGTTCTTTTTCCAACTTCTCTGATGTCTCAAGTTCCATCTGGATAGAATCTTCATTCTCATTGATTTCATCCAGCTCCTGAAGCAATGCTTTCTGTTCTTTCAGAAATCCTTCGTAACGCTGTTTTGATTCTAACTGTTCTCTCTGTACCTGCGCAACATTCATTCGTGCAGTATTCTCCAGCACCGATTCTTCTCTTAAATGTTCCTGTACTTCATCGATTACACTATAGCATGCTGCACGACGGTTCTTCGCCTCTGTAACTTCTTTTTCCAGCTCGTCCATGTCAGACTTGAGCATATCAACCGTCTTTTCGAATTCTTCGATTTCGCGGCGCCTGCTCAGCAGATTACTTGAATTCTTAAATGCACCACCTGTCATAGATCCACCCGGATTGATCAGGTCACCTTCCAGAGTGACCAGACGCAGAGACTGACGGTATTTTCTCGCAATTGCGATTCCGTGATCGATGTGGTCTACTACGATCGTGCGTCCAAGCAGCTGATCTGCCAGTCCGTCAAATCTTGATTCCACATGGATCAATGTATTCGCAAGTCCGATCACTCCCGCTTCTTTGAGTGCTTCCGGATTTCTGATTCCTCCGCCGCCATGCATACTTGTCAGCGGAAGAAATGTTGCCCTTCCGAATTTATTACGCTTAAGGAAATCAATCATACGCTTGGCTGTATCTTCATTATCTGTAACGATATTCTGAATACTTCCTCCAAGTGCTGTCTCAATAGCGATCTCATATTCCTTATCGACCTTAATGATATCCGCTACAACACCGATCAGACCTTTCTCACGTTCTTTATTCGACATTACCTTTCGGATACTGTTACCATATCCGTCATAGCGCTCTGTAATATTCTTTAATGACTCCAGACGGGAAGACTCTCTGTGATAAGCGGTCTGTCCGATCCGTAACTTTTCCTGCTTCTCTTTCAGCTCATTCTGAAGCTTGCCAAGTTCCTGTTCGTTCAGGGAAATCTTATCCTTATAGGTTTGAATGCGCTCACGGATCTGACCAAGTTCTTCTTCATACTTCTTAAGTCTGTTGTTCTGTCCCTCTGCTACCGTCGAAATCTCAAGAATATTTCTGGCAACGACAGCCTTCCGTGTCTGGATCTGTTCTTTTGTCGTATCAAAATGCTGAATCTTAGCTTTTGTTGAAGCACGATTTCCAAGCAGATCCATGATCTCCCGCTTCTTCTGCTCAATTTCAGTACTGTGTTCTGCAATCTTTGACTGAATCTCAATTAAACTCTGCTGTGCTTCCGTATCCTGTCCACCGGCTGATTCTAACTGTTCTGAAATTCTTTTCTTCTCTTCTTCAAGCTCTCTTTTCTGCTGCTGCCTTGTATCTATCTCACTGACAATCGTACTCAGGCGATGATCATAATGCTCATCATTCATACGGGCTGTATTAATCTGCTCTTTCAGGACATTGATCTGGCCTTCCAGCTGTTGCTTTAAAAGATTCGTCTCATTCATCTGGTTCTTCGCAGTTTCAATTGCAAGATCAATCTGATCTACTTCTTCCTCGATTGCCTCGTATTCTGCTTTCATCTTCTCATAACGGGCATTTGATTCCTGCATCTCCTGAGAAGCAATCTCATATTTCCCACCGACTTCACGAATACGCTCCTGCAGCCGCTCTTCCTCCAACAAAAACATATTAATGTCATATGTTTTTAATTCTTCTTTCATCTTCAGATAGATTCTGGCTGTCTCTGACTGTCTTTCCAAAGGACCGATCTGTTTCTCAAGCTCTGCAAGAATATCATTCACACGGGTAAGATTCTGCCGTTCATCCTCCAGCTTTTTCAAAGAAAGGGACTTTCTTCTCTTATATTTTACAATTCCGGCGGCCTCATCAAAAAGTTCTCTTCTCTCTTCCGGCTTACCGCTTAAGATCTTATCGATCTGTCCCTGACCGATAATCGAATAGCCTTCTTTACCGATACCTGTATCATAGAACATCTCATTGATATCTTTCAATCTGCAGGCTGAACCATTGATCAGATACTCACTCTCTCCGGATCTGTACAATTTACGTGTAACAGTGACTTCTTCGTACTCTACCGGAAGTTTATGATCTGAATTATCCAGTGTGATTGCAACCGAAGCATAACTAAGTGGCTTCCGGTTCTCGGTTCCCGAGAAAATCACATCCTGCATGGTGCCTCCACGCAGCTGCTTCACTCTCTGCTCTCCAAGAACCCAGCGGACGGCGTCAGCGACATTACTCTTACCACTTCCATTCGGTCCTACAATACCTGTAATTCCGTTATGAAATTCAAATTTAATCTTATTGGCAAAAGATTTGAATCCCTGCACTTCTATACTCTTTAAATACATAAAGTCCTCTTTACTTTTTCTTTCTGAGATTCAGAATTGCCTCATAAGCTGCCTGCTGTTCTGCTGACTTCTTCGAGCTTCCTTTTCCACGTCCCCAGGCTTTTCCCCCGATTCTTGCTTCCACTTCGAAAATCTTATTATGATCCGGTCCCTGTTCATCAATCAGTTCATAACTTACATTCCCCGTCATATTCGCCTGCACGATCTCCTGTAAGATCGTTTTACTATCATAAAAGAGTTTTTTATCCTCTAAATCTGTTAAAATAAAATGATGGATAAACTCTTTTGCATTAGTAAAACCACCGTCGAGATAGATAGCACCGATCAATGCTTCCATCGCATCAGATGTGATAGAATCTCTTTTTCTTCCACCGGTCGCCTCTTCTCCTTTTCCAAGAAGCAGGTAATCTCCAAGTCCTATATCTCTTGCACACATTGCCAGAGACGGTTCACATACCATACTTGCACGTGTCTTTGTCAGTTCTCCCTCAGATACCTTTGGAAATTCATTAAATAAATAAGCACTTGATACCAATTCCAATACTGCATCTCCAAGAAACTCCAGGCGTTCATTACACTCATATTTCTTCAAATGTTTCTCATTTGTATAAGAACTATGCATCAATGCACGTTCGATCAGGCTTTTGTCTTTAAACACATATCCGATCTTTTGTTCCAGTTCTTTTACTCTGTCCATTTAAATGGCCTCCTTCGTGTTAATAAACGAAAAAGCCCAAACGGGCTTTTTCATCTCACTATCTGATTATTCATTAGCCTTCTTTTTCTGGATCTGATCAACAGCATCCTGCACTGTTGTGATCTTCTCTGCCTCTTCGTTATCGATCTCGATGTCAAAATCTTCTTCAATTCCCATAATGATCTGGAAAATATCCAGAGAGTCAGCTCCAAGATCATCTACGAATGTAGTATCCGGTGTGATTGTCTCCGGTGAAACATTAAGTACGTCCGCAATAATTGCCTGCAGTTTTTCAAATTCTGTCATTGTAAAACTCCTCCTGTCTTATTCGACTTCTTTCTTTTCTTCCAGGGTCTCCTGTTGAATTGCCTCTTTTATCTTCTCATTGATCTTCTGCTCCTTAAATGCAACACACTGAATGATTGAGTTGCATACCTCCTTTGACTTTGAACTTCCATGTGTCTTTACTACAAGTCCGTTCAGGCCAAGAAGCGGTGCGCCGCCATACTCACTTGTATCAAAATCTTTCAGTACGCCCTTTAAAGCAGGTTTCACAAGCAGTGCCCCTATCTTACTACGCAAAGAAGAAAGCATTCCTTTCTTCACTTTCTTAAGCAGTGCTCCTGCAACACCCTCATAAAGCTTCAGAATAATATTACCTGCAAATGCTTCACAGACAATGACATCTGCTGCTCCGTAAGGAATATCTCGTGCCTCAACACTTCCAATGAAATTGATGTCAGGACATTCTTTTAACAGTGGGAATGTCTCTTTCACCAGCGCATTTCCCTTCTCTTCTTCAGCACCGATATTCACGATACCAACTGTCGGATTCTTCTTTCCCATAACGCTTTCCATATAAATGGATCCCATCTTTGCAAACTGTACCAGGTGAGATGGGCGTGCGTCTACATTAGCTCCACAATCGATCAAAAGTGAAACACCTTTTAATGTAGGAATCAGTGGTGCAAGCGGTGGTCTTTCAACACCTTTGATCCTGCCTACAAGAACCTGTCCTCCAACAAGAACAGCTCCTGAACTTCCTGCAGATACAAAAGCATCTGCTTCCCCTTTCTTCACCATCTTCATCGCAACAACAATGGATGAATCTTTCTTACCACGGATTGCTTTCACCGGAGGTTCTGCCGTCTCAATAACCTCTGTAGCATTCACAATCTCAATCTGCTCCTCAGGATACGTATAAGCGGAGAGTTCCTTGCGAATCACATCTTCCTTACCTGTCAGCAGTACCTTGATATCTTTTCTCTTCCGCACTGCCTCTACGGCACCTTTTACCATCTCTCTTGGTGCATTGTCTCCACCCATGGCATCAAGAGCAACCCTTGTAATCTCTGACATATCATTTCCTCCTTGCGCTACTGAAATTATTCTACTGGATATCAGTATAAAAATCAATAAAAAAAGGCGTAAAACACAAAGTTTTTACGCCCTCAAGTGTTCTGTTCGCAGTACACTCAATATCTTATTGATCATTAGTCAACTGAAACGATCTCGCGCTTGTTGTAAGATCCACACGCCTTACATACACGGTGTGGCATCATAAGCTCGCCGCACTTGCTGCATTTCACCAGATTCGGTGCGCTCATCTTCCAGTTAGCTCTTCTTTTATCTCTTCTTGCTTTTGAAGATTTATTCTTTGGACAGATTGACATAGGTTACACCTCCTTAAAATTCTTAAATAAGTCACGGACAACTGACATTCTCGGATCAAGCCCTGTATCTTCACAGTTACAAGACCCCGTATTTAAATTCTGACCGCATACATTGCATAATCCCTTGCAGTCTTCCCTGCAAAGTACTTTCGTCGGCCAGCTCGACAAAATCTCATGAAAGAGCAGTTTGTCCACGTCAAGATGATATCCGTCAATAAAGTTTGATTCATCCAGCTCCTCTGTCAGTTCTGCGTCGGAGAGGCCTACGTCCACATGCTTCACACAATTCAGTTCAAACTCCCGTTTCACATCCTCCAGACAACGGTCACATGGAATCATGACACTCAATCTGGTCTCAGCTGTGATGAGCAGTTCTTTTCCCCTTATATGCTCTACTTTAACATAAACCGGCTCCTTGCTGATAATGGGGTAGGTTCCGGATTGTAACCGGATCTCTTCCATCTCCAGCCGCACAGTTTCTTCAACCGTCTTATGCTGGTCTGACAAAACGTCTGATAGGTTAATCAACATAATGTATTTCTCCTATTCATACCTAAACTATTATATCATGGAAAAAATGTTTGTCAACAGATATTTATAATTTCTATCAAAAATATTATGAAGAGCAAAATGTGTTGGATACATTTTTGTTTCTTCTATGCGCAAAAGCAGGACTGAACTGCTCTCTTGGCACCTCAGTCCTGCGCTCATATACGATATAATCTTTACAGATCACTATCGTATACACTTTCTCAAATTAAGATTTCTTCAATTATTTTACAAGCGCTAATGTCTCACGGGCGATTGCAAGCTCTTCGTTTGTAGGAATAACGAATACTTTAACCTTTGATCCTTCTTTTGTAAGCTCAGCTTCTTTTCCTCTGAGTCCTTTATTCACTTCTGAATCGAAGTCTACTCCAAGGTATCCAAGGTATTTACATACTTCTTCTCTTACATAATCATCGTTCTCACCAATACCAGCTGTAAATACGATGTCATCTACACCATTCATAGCTGCAGCGTAAGATCCGATGTATTTTGCTACTCTGTATGAGAATACATCCATAGCGATCTTAGCTTTCTTATCTCCGGCATTCATAGCGTCTGTCAGGTCACGGAAGTCACTTGAAAGTCCGCCTGAAATTCCAAATACACCAGACTTTTTGTTCAGTACTTCCATAACACCTTCAATGTCAAGGTTCTCTTTCTTAGCAATGAACTCCATGATTGCAGGATCGATATCACCTGAACGTGTTCCCATTACAAGTCCTTCAAGTGGAGTAAGTCCCATAGAAGTATCTACACATTTTCCGTTAAGAACAGCACTTACACTGGATCCATTTCCGAGGTGGCATACAATTGTCTTTACTTCATCGTAAGATTTTCCCATTACTTCTGCTGCTCTCTTAGATACGAAGCTGTGGCTTGTTCCGTGGAAACCGTAACGTCTTACTTTGTATTTCTCATAGTACTCATATGGAAGTCCATACATATAAGCCTTCTCCGGCATTGTCTGATGGAAAGCTGTATCAAATACTGCAACCATAGGTGTTCCTGGCATCAGTTTCTCACATGCTGCAACACCGATCAAGTTTGCCGGGTTATGAAGCGGTGCAAGATCATTACACTCTTCTACTGCTTTTTTTACTTCGTCTGTGATTACTACAGATGAAGCAAACTTCTCTCCACCATGTACGAGACGGTGTCCAACTGCTCCGATCTCATCAAGGCTCTTAACAACTCCTGTCTTCTCATTTGTCAGAGCATCAATTACAAACTGAATTGCTTCTGTATGAGTTGGCATAGCCAGATCAGATTTCTCTTTTTCTCCGCCAGCCGGCTGATATGTCAGACGTCCGTCGATTCCAATTCTCTCACAAAGTCCTTTTGCAAGTACATTCTCTGTCTCAGCGTTGATCAGCTGGAATTTCAGAGATGAGCTTCCGCAGTTGATTACTAATACGTTCATTTTCTTTTTTCCTCCTGAAAAAACCTTATTATTATTATCCGAGGGCAGCTCACACTACCCTCTTTGTTTCTTTTGATTACCCGTAACTATTTTAAAAAATCTGTAAACAATTACAATTATTCAGCCTGTGCCTGTACAGCTGTGATAGCTACAACGCCTACGATATCTTCAGCGCTGCATCCACGGGAAAGGTCGTTAACCGGAGCGGCGATTCCCTGTGTCAGAGGACCGTAAGCTTCTGCTTTAGCAAGTCTCTGAACAAGTTTGTATCCAATATTACCAGCATCAAGGTCTGGGAATACAAGTACGTTAGCATGTCCTGCAACCTTGCTTCCCGGTGCTTTAGATTCCCCGACGGATGGAACGATAGCTGCATCAAGCTGAAGTTCTCCGTCAAGAGCAAGCTCTGGTGCGAGTTCCTGAGCGATCTTTGTTGCCTCAACAACTTTATCTACATCTGCATGCTTAGCACTTCCCTTTGTTGAGTGAGAAAGCATAGCAACAACTGGCTCTTTCTCAACAAGCAGTTTGAAAGAATCTGCGGATGAAATAGCGATGTTCGCAAGTTTCTCCGGATCTGGATTCTGCTCAAGTCCTGCATCAGCAAAGATAAATGTTCCGTTTGCTCCCATGTCGCAGTTCGGTACTACCATAAGGAAGAATGCGGATACGAGCTTTGTTCCCGGTTTTGTCTTCAGGATCTGAAGGCATGGACGAAGTGTATCTGCTGTAGAATGGCATGCACCGGATACCATACCGTCTGCATCCCCCATCTTAACCATCATTACGCCATAGTATGGGTACTGAGTATGAAGGATCTCTTTCGCTTTCTCAGGTGTCATTCCCTTCTTTGCTCTCAGCTCTACAAATTTATCAATATATGCCTGAGTTCTGTCAGATTTCTCCGGATCTACGATCTGTGCACCGGAAATATCAAAGCCGCCCTCTGCAGCTTTCTTGTTGATCTCTTCCTCATTACCGATGAGGATGATCTTTGCAACTCCCTCTTTCAGAATCTTGTCAGTTGCCTCAAGAGTTCTCATATCCTCTGTCTCTGGCAGTACAATTGTTTTTACGCTTTCTTTTGCTCTTTTTTTAAGCAGTTCAACAAATCCCATGATTAAATGGCTCCTTTCTTGATGTAACAAAAACGCTAGTGTCTGTTCGGGCACTACACT
>OGOY01002398.1_pt1 | contig 16824 bp, 14 predicted proteins | sample 1552811 | NCBI WGS metagenome assembly OGOY01 (sample SAMEA2580132, study PRJEB22360) | human gut metagenome | biome: human gut; feature: human-associated habitat; material: faeces | place: Denmark | collected 2008/2010 | reverse complement strand
CAGCCGCCGAAGCGGTGCTTAAGCCGCTAGGCGGGAATTGTGCGGTGTTGCCATAGAGAACGCACGGACGAAAAATATTCCGGAAATTCATGTACAAATGATGGAGAACGGCAACCGAACAACAGACAGCACAAAAGCACCCCCTGCACCAAAAGCACAATGCTTTCCGGTGCAGGGGGTGTTGTGGTTCAGTTCAGCCGGTCAGCCAAAACCATCAATCTTCGATCGTGATTTTGGTGATGACAGGCATCTGTTTGGGCTTGTTCCAGGTTTCAGGGCCGTAAGTGGGCTGGTTGGCAATGGCGTCCAGCACATCAAAACCGCTCTCCATTTCGCCAAAGGCGGCGTAACGGCCGTCCAGCTTGGCAGCATCCTTGTGAACAACAAAGAACTGCGTGCCGGCGGTATCAAAGTCATCATCGCGCGCCATAGAAAGGGCACCGCGGATATGCTTGAGCGGGTTGTTGACGCCATTTTCCGTAAACTCGCCCTTAATATGCCAATCACTGTCCGTCATGATGTCATTGTCCGGCGAACCGCCCTGAATGACATAATCCTTAACGATGCGGCACCAACACAAACCATCATAAAAACCGCTGCGTGCAGTTTTCACAAAGTTTGCCACGGTGAGGGGGGCATATTCCGGGTACAGCGTAAAAACCATAGTACCAAAGTCCCTGGTTTCAATCGTGCAACGCATTAGCCGACCTTCACATCCTTGAAGAACAGGTTGCCGGAAGCAGTCATGTAGAAACCGCTGATGTTGTCATGCATCAGGTAGTTGTTGGACTTGTAGTACAGGGGCAGAACAGCGTAATCGTTGGAAACGATGGCGTCAGCCTGCAGGGTCAGCTCAGCAGCCTTGGCCGGATCGTTCTCAGCCTTGACCTGATCAACCAAAGCGTCATAATCGGCGTTGGAATAGAACAGGTTGTTGGAAGAATCGCCGGTCTTGCACAGGGGCAGGAAGCTCATGGGGTTCACGTAGTCAGCGCTCCAGCCCATGGCAGCAACCTGATAGTTGCCTTTCTGAACGTCGTCATAGAAGATGCTCCACTCGTTGGAGGAAACTTCAACATTGATGTTCAGGTTGTTCTTCAGCATTTCAGCCATAGCTTCAACGACCTTCTTGACGGTGTCGTTGTCGTAGTAGCTCAGGGTCAGAGTGGGGAAGCCTTCGCCGTTGGGGTAGCCAGCCTCTGCCAAGGCAGCCTGGGCGCCCTCAACGTCAGCGGTAGCGGACAGGCCAAAGCTTTCGCGGCCTTCGGTGATATCCTTGCCATCAACAGAGTAGCCGGGGGCCAGGAAGCTGTAAGCGGGCTGTGCATCGACCTGCACAACGTTGTCGATGATGGACTGACGGTCGATGGCCAGGCAGATTGCCTTGCGGACCAGAACGTTGTTCACAGGCTCGGCAGAGCAGTTGAAGTCATAGTAAACAGTGCCGTAGCTGGGGCTGGTCTGCACACCGGCATTCTCGGCCTTCAGGCGGGCAAAGTCAGAGGAAGGAATGCTTGCAACGCCGTCAACCTCGCCGGACTCGTAAGCGGTCAGAGCAGTTGCCTGATCCAGAACGTAGCGGAAGGTGACCTTCTGCAGGGAGACATTCTCAGCATCCCAGTAGTTCTCGTTCTTTTCCAGAATGACGTTTTCGTTCATGCTCATGCTGGCGATCTTGAAGGGGCCGTTGCAGATATAGGTATCTGCTTCGGTGGACCACTTGTCGCCGTTGGCTTCAACGGTGGCTTTCTGAACAGGGGAGAAGGTCCACATGCTCAGGATGTCGATGAAATAGGAGGTGGGCTGGATCAGGGTGATCTCCAGGGTCTTGTCGTCCAGAGCCTTCACGCCCAGGTCGTCAGCGGTGGCGGTGCCGTCGTAATACTCCTGAGCATTCTTGATGTAATCGGTAGCCATGCTGACGTACTGTGCGGCGGTGGCCGGGGTCAGAACGCGCTGAATGGTGTAAACGTAATCTTCAGCGGTCAGGTCGCTGCCATCGCTCCACTTCAGGCCATCGCGCAGGTGGAAGGTGTAGGTCAGGCCGTCGTCGCTGATATCCCAGCTTTCAGCGTTGCCGGGAACCAGGGTGCCGGTGCTGTCATAGGTAACAAGGCCTTCGAAGCAGTTGATCAGAACATACTGTGCGAAGGAGTTGTTGGTCACGCTCGGATCCAGGCCGTCGGGAATGTTGCTCAGAACAAAGGTCAGTTCCTGGGCGGCATCACCGGTAGACTCGGAGGAAGCGGTGGTGGAAGTTGCTTCGCTGCTGGCAGCAGAAGAAACATCGGAGATGTTCTGGGGCTCATTGGAAGCGCCGCAGGCGCTGAGCAAGGAGACCGCCAGCGTGCCGGCAAGAGCGGCACTGATGACTTTCTTTTTCATGTGTATCCCCCTCGAAAAGAAAATAATGTATGTTTGCCGTTCCTTTGCACCGGCAGGGCGCAGTAAACCGGGCAGGGGAGCCAAAACGGAACAGCACCATGTTGCATATCCCGCTTTGGCCGCCGGTACCCGTTTGCGGCAGGCTGCCGGAACAAGAAACGGAGAAACCAAAATAAAAAGGCTTAATACAGGTGGCAGGCCACAAAATGGCCGGGTGCGGCTTCCTTCATGGCCGGGGTCTGCTCGCTGCAAATGGGCTTTGCATAGGGGCAGCGGCCACAGAACCGGCAGCCGGGTTTCGGGTTGACCGGGCTGGGCAGATCGCCCTCCACACCGGCGCTCGCATGGGCGCGGGCCAGCTTGGGGTCCGCGATGGGAATGCAGCTCAGCAAGCCCTTGGTGTAGGGGTGCAGCGGGTTTTTGTAGATCTCTTCGGAATCGCTGCTTTCCACCAGCTGGCCCAGGTACATCACGCCGATATCATCCGAAACGTAACGCACCATCGAAAGGTCGTGGGCGATAAACAGGTAAGAGGTACCTTCGGCCTGCTGGTAGTCACGCAGCAGGTTGACGACCTGCGCCTGAATGGAAACGTCCAGTGCGGAGATGGGCTCATCACAGATGACCAGCGCGGGGTTCAGCACCAGGGCGCGGGCAATGCCGACGCGCTGGCGCTGGCCGCCGGAAAACTCGTGGGCATACCGTCCGGCGTGTTCTGCCGTCAGGCCAACGCGGTTCAGCATGGCAAAGACTTTTTCGTCAACTTCCTGCTTGCTTTTGCAAACATGGTGGGCTTTCAGCGGCTCGGCAATGATATCGCGCACCGTCATGCGGGCGTTCAGCGAAGCATACGGATCCTGGAAGATCATCTGCATGTTGCGGCGCACCGGCTGCATCTGGCGGGGCTTGAGGTGGGCGATATCCTGCCCGTTGAAGATGATCTTGCCCTGCGAAGGCTCATAAATGCGGATGATGGTGCGTGCGCAGCTGCTTTTGCCGCAGCCAGACTCGCCAACCAGGCCAAAGGTGCGGCCGCGGCGCAGCGTAAAGTTGACGTCATCTACTGCATGAACTTCCGCGTGCGGGCCGACAGAAAAGAATTTTGTCAGGTGCTCTACCTGAAGAATGGGCTGTTCCATTAGTGTGCCTTCCTTTCGGCTTCTGCCAGTTTTTCATGCAGAGGATTTCCCTCGGCCGGGGCGTCCGGCTGCAGCAGCCAGCAGCGTGCCTGACGGCTGCCAACCTGGACAAACGGCGGGCACTCGGCTGCGCAGATGTTGCGCGCAAACTGGCAGCGGGAAGCAAACGGGCAGCCCTTGGGGGGCTTGGTCATATCCGGCGGGCTGCCGGGGATGGACTGCAAGCGCTCGCTCTTATCCTTGGTCAGGCCGGGGATAGAGGCCAGCAGGCCCATGGTGTAGGGGTGCAGCGGGTTTTCAAACAGATCGTTGATCTCCGCTTCCTCCATCACAAGGCCGCCGTACAGAACAACAACGCGGTCGCACAGCTCAGCCACAACGCCCAGGTCATGGGTGATAAAGATGATGCTGGTGCCGTATTCCTCCTGCAGGGAGCGCATCTGTTTCAAAATCTGGTGCTGGATGGTCACATCCAGGGCGGTGGTGGGCTCGTCCGCAATCAGCAGGTCGGGGTGGTTGGCCAGCGCCATGGCGATCATGACGCGCTGGCGCATACCGCCGGAAAATTCATGCGGGTAGGATTTCAGCCGCTTTTCGGCTTCGGGAATACGTACTTCGCGGAACAGCTCCAGCGTGGCAGCCTGCAGCTCGTCGCGCTTCATCTCCGGGTGGTGTACATGGATCATTTCGGCAACCTGCTTGCCAACGGGAATCAGCGGATTCAGGCTGGACATGGGGTCCTGAAACACCATGGCGATCTTCTGGCCGCGGATTTCGCGCATCTGCTTATCGCTGACTTTGGTCAGGTCGGTGCCTTCAAATTCAATTTTGCCGTTTTTAATGCGGGCAGTATCAGCCAGCAGGCGCAGGATGGACATGGAAGTAACGCTTTTGCCGCTGCCGGATTCACCAACGATACCAAGGATCTCGCCCTTATGCACTTCAAAGCTGACGCCGCGCACAGCCTGCACTTCGCCGGAAGAAGTCATAAAGGAGGTTTTCAGATCCTCTACCTTCAAAATCGTCTCGCTCATTTTGCTCTCCTTACTTCTTCAGCTTCGGGTCCAGTGCATCACGCAAACCATCACCGACAAAGTTAAAGGCAAACATGATCACACAAATCATCAAAGCAGGGATCAACAGCTCGTGCGGGCTGGTGCGCAGGTTGGCAGATGCATCGTTGCACATGGTGCCAAGGCTGGCCAGCGGGGGCTGCAGGCCGATGCCCAAATAACCCAGGAAAGCCTCCATAAAGATGGCAGAGGGGATGAGCATGGTAATGGTAACAAGGATGGAGCCGAGCGCGTTGGGAATCAGGTGGTCAAACAGAATCGTTGTGGCAGAGGAACCAATGGTCTTGGCGGCAAGAACGAATTCCTGCTGCTTCAGGCTCAGGATCTGGCCGCGCACAACACGGGCCATATCCACCCAGTACACGCTGCCCAAGGCAACAATGATGCTCTGGATACCGGCACCCAGCACCTGCATGATCAGGATAACATACAGCGTCAGGGGAATGGTGGAGATAATATCCACAATACGCATCATGATCATATCCACGGTGCCGCCCAGGTAACCGGAAATACCGCCGTACAGAATGCCGATGATGAGGTTGACGAACGCAGCCATCAAGGCAACCAGCATGGAAATGCGGGTGCCGTACATCAGGCGGGTCAGCACATCGCGGCCCAGGGCGTCAGTGCCAAGGATGTAGGATTTGTTCCACATCGTCTTGGACGGGTAGATGCTGCCGGTGGCTTCATCGGCAATGACATAGGGGCTGCCGCCGTAATACAGGGCAACCTCGGTGCCGTCGGCATCAAAGATGGTCATGGATTTATCGGATTCATCGCGCACCTTGCGCAACTGGCCGCTCAGTTTGCCGTCCGGGGTAATGGAGATGACTTTCAGGGCGGTGGTAATGTACAGGTAGTCGCCGTTGGGGATCTGGTAAACCTTCATGACCGGCGGAACGTTGACAACCTCCAGATTCTGCACGGAGTAATCATACGGGGTAAACAGGGGGCCGACCAATGCAAAAAGCATCAGGACGATAATAATCACAAAACCGGCGATAGCCGTCGGCTTGCGGCGGAAACGGAACCAGACGTCACCTGCAAAAGTGCGGCTTTTGGACCAGATTTTTTCACGGTCGCTGTTATCGGTAGTAAGCGGTTCCCACTTGTTCTGTGCGGTTAAATCTGCCATAAGTGTTTTCACCTTTCCTCAACATTATGCGTCAAACTTGATTCTGGGGTCGATCAGGCAGTAGAAGATATCGACCAAAAGCACCATTGCCATCAGGAACGCAGCAAAGAAGATGGTAACGCCCATGATGGTGGTGTAGTCGCGCTGGGTCACGCTGTTTACAAAGTAATAGCCAATGCCGGGAATGGCGAAGATCTTTTCTACAACAAAGCTGCCGGTCAAAAGGCCAGCCACCGTGGGGCCAAGCACCGTGATGACGGGGATCAGCGCATTGCGCAGGGCATGCTTGGTAACAACGGCGAACTCGGTCAGGCCCTTGGCGCGGGCGGTGCGGATGTAATCCTGGCCCATAACTTCCAGCAGGCTGGAGCGCATCAGGCGGGCCAGATAGCTGACGGAATAGCCGCCCATGGCGATGACGGGCAGGATGTAGCTCTTCCAGCTGTCCAGGCCGAAGGTAGGCAGTACGTTCAGCTTAAAGGAGAATACATAGATCAGCATGGAGGCGATCACGAAAGACGGAATGGTAACGCCGATGGTGGCAATGGCCATCAGCAGCATATCCTGCCATTTTCCGTTTTTCAGCGCGGCCAGTATGCCCATGGGGATGGAGGTAAGCAGCACAAACACCAGGGTGACAAGGCCCAGCTTGGCGGATACCGGCGCACCGGTGGCAATAAAATCGTTGACGGTTTTGCCGGTATATTTATAGGAAGGACCGAAATCGCCATGCAGCAGGCTGCCCAGATATTTGACAAACTGCACCGGCATGGGCTGGTCCAGGCCGTACTTGGCTTCCATGGCTTGGGTAACCTCTTCCGGCACGCCCTTGGTGTTGGTGAACGGGCCACCGGGAATAGAGTGCATCAGGGTGAAGGTGATCAGAATAATCATGAACATGGCAATGATCATGGTTCCGATGCGCTTCAGGATAAATTTAACCATTACGTTTTCCCTCTTTCGTGTGCACGGCCGCCGCACAGGGAATGGCGCCCCGACGGTTGCTCTGTGGCCATAGTGTGCACATGCGTTGTTCCTGGCGGCGGTACAGACTGACAATCCAGCCGCCTTATAATTATCTTATTATATAGTGGCAGCTTGCGGTTGTCATCAATTTTTATTCATATTTTTTTCACCTTTATAAAAATATCCGATTTACATACAAAACAAACAGCGACGGTGAAAAAATGTGTAGAATAAGACCATGGATTATGAGGGAAAAAGCGATAAGCAAAGCAAATGTGTCCTTGTGATGAGAACAAAAAAAGAGAAAATATGGAAATGAATGCAGTATTGCCGACCCGGAAAGTTGGAAATTCCAGCGGGGCGGGCTTTGTATGGGTGGTTTAACGGCTTAAGGCAACACCGCACAATTCCCGCCTAGCGGCTTAAGCACCGCTTCGGCGGCTGCGGCACGGCATCTGCGTTGCCAAAATGCTCGATAAGACATCCAGTATTATCTGCGCTTTTGGCTTAGCATCTGCCGCACCTCGCTCGCCGTATCGGCACTTAGAATTATGCGGTATTGCCTTAACACTCTAGTGAATCGCTGTGATGGTTGAAACAAAGCGCAATGCTCTGCCGCTGGAACGTGGGAAAGCGCTTCCGGTGCAAAATCGTGGGATCACTGCGGAATGGCAGGGAAACAAGCAGCGTACAAGGGGATGTGGTGGACTGTTTATGTGCGGAAAAAGGAAAAGTGAGACGAATGGAGGCGGACGGAGAACATACATAAGCCCAAAGGGATGCCCAACTCATCAAGTGAAACACGGCGCGAAAAAGCATAACGGCCACAGCGAGATGGCCGAACCACAGACCAAAACGCAAAAAAGGCAATGGAAACGCAGCAAAATAGTAGAGGTGAGGAACAACAGAGCAAAATATCTGTCCTTGAATGGAATACACAAAATACAGGGAGTGGAAACGGCGTATGCAAGCCCGCAAAAACTGTATATATAACGCAAAATCCCGAATATATATACAGTTTAACGGTAAAGACTCCTCCGATGATAAAAGCGTAAAAATCGGCTATCCATGGCACAGGAAGCCAGGATGGCGGCAGGCGCTGCAAAGTCAAAAGGTTCAGAATTTTTCCCGATATGTCCTCTATTCAAAAACATTTTTGCTCTGCATCCCCGATTCCCGCACCTGTTCGGGGGGAGTTTTGGTATTTCCGTATCAGATAGAAAACAGCAGGCCTGTGCTGCGGCAGTACAGATTTGCGGGGCGTTCTGCTTTCCCTATACCGCAGGGGGGCTGCATATTGCAGAAAAATTACCGTTTCCCCGGTGCAGAATGGATGGCATATTCATTTATAGTGTGATAGAATGATTTCATTGTGTTAGTCTAAACTAATGTGGTAGCAAAGAGCAGCACCGCGAAAGAATGGCTGCTGGAAACCATGCCGTAACCCACGGTCCACAGCAGAATGTTGAACACCGTCACAAAAGCGCTGGCATGAAGTGCAACGGGCGCAAAATTCCAGCCATCCTCACCCTCAATACGGTTATAAAGTTATAAGCAGCCTGAAGGCATTGTCACACATGGTGCCGGGAGAATCTTTAAGTGATTTAAGGAGATTTAGGGATAGGAATGGGGCGATGGGCAGAATGTTTAAGCCAGACACGTAATTTCGCTAAAGCCTGGTTTAGCGAAATATAGAGGAGAGACAGAACAATCATCTTTATTCTGGATGAACTGATGGCACACAACAAGGCTGTTGAAGATATTGAAAAAATTGTTATTTATGGCTACTGCACCGATATCTGCGTGATTAGCAACGCCATGGTACTGCGTGCAGCTTTCCCGGAAACAGAGATCGAAGTTTTGTCGGACTGCTGCGCCGGGGTAACGCCCCAGAGCCACCAGACCGCGCTGGATGCCATGCGGGCCTGCCAGTTTACAATCATATAATAGGTGATGAAATAAAAAATACTGTGCAGCTTTTTTTGAACTGCACGGTATTTTTATCTGTTTGTCAGCTGACGCAGCTGGTTCAGGTCCTCCCGCGTATCCACATCCCTCAGTTCGGCATCGTTCCGGGCGGACACAAGGCGGACGGAACCGGGGTGGGCCCGCGCAACGGCATTGCCGCCGCGGCCATCCGGCAAGTGAAGCAGCTCCGAAAAATAATCCGCGCCGAACAGCACTGGGCTGCCAGGGGTACCATCGGCAGCGCACAGCCGCACAATGGCATCGGGGGCCGCTGCCAGCGCCAGTGCTTCCACACTTTGCTGCGTGAGCAGCGGCTGGTCCCCCGGCAGAAACAGGCAGCCGCGCAAAGCGGGCTCTTTTCCCAGCAATGCCGCCAGCCCCAGCCGGATCGTATCGCTGCGGTAGGGCTGCGCGTGGCGCAGAACGGGGACGCCCTGCGCGTTACAGAGCGCCTCAACCTCTTCCGAGCGGGTCACGACAGTGCGGCAGGCCAGCAGCGGCAGGGCGGCTAGAGCCAGCGCATTGGCGATCAGCGGTGCACCGCAAAAATCCGCCATCAGCTTGTTTCCGCCGAACCGCCGCCCCAGCCCGGACGCCATGACCACGCAGCCGAGAGTGGGCGCGGGATCGTCCAAATCCACCACAAAGGCATCCTGCCGGGCGCACAGTGCGGTTAAAAATGGGGTATCCTGCTTGCGCACAATAGCGAGAACGCGCTTTGCATCCAGCAGCGCTTCCACTGCCTGCCGGAATTCGGGGCAGCTATTTTCCAGGTAACCGAGTTCATCCAGCACCGCCCATTCGCTCTCCCCTGCCGCCATGCGGTGCAGGGCGGGTACTCCCAGCAGCAAAAAGCCGTCCGCCACGGGGCGCATCCGGTTTTCGCCTGGAGGCAGCGCCGGGTCAAAGCGGCCGATCACCGCTATTTTTCCGCCCACACTTTCTCGAATTTCCACACGGTCCGCAGGGTACGCTGCTGTGGTAATTTCCTGTGCCCCGGGGCAAAGCAATGGCACCAGCGCACGCAGCAGGGTGGTTTTCCCCGTACCGCGCCCGCCGGTCAACAGCAGGTGGCGCTTACCGCTCGCCCGGAAAGAACTTATAATAGAGCTCGCGGTCAGTCTGTACACAGGCATCACGGTAAGCCTCATACCTTTCCATAAAATTGCGGGCTTCATCCGTCAGGGTGCTGCCCCCGCCGCCGCGCCCGCCAATGGTTTTGCGGGTCAGCGCAAAGCCCAATTCTTTTTCCGCCCGCTTGACCATGCGCAGCGCTTTGGAGTAAGAAAGCCCCATGGCCTGTGCCGCCGCCCGCAGTGAGCCGGTCTCTTCAATCCGGTGCAGCAGGCGGCAGGGGCCTTCGCCAAAGAAGCGCTCGCCGATATCATCGCAGAGCATCACATGAATCTTCGGTTTCATTTTTCTTTCCTCATAACGGCAGGCGCGCCCGCCGCACCCCCCCCCTGCGGCCTTGCCAGCCGCTCGGCGGCCAGCGGGTTCACCTGGAAGAACGCCAGCGGCCCCAGCCGCACCCGGCCCGTGCGGTCGGTCACGGGCACCAGTTCCAGCGGGCCGTATACTGCTGCCAGCGCGGATTGCAGCGCTTCAACCGGGTCGGTTCTGGGGTGCAGCATGGCTCCAACCTGCCCGTTTTGCAGCACGATCAGCGTATCGCACCAGTCCAGCATCAGCATGGGGTCATGCAGGCAGATCAGCGCTGTTTTGCCGCTTGCATGCACAAATTCTGCCAGCAGCGCCGCCATATGGCTGCGGTTGGCAAGGTCCAGGGCGCTGTCCGGTTCATCCAGTAGCAGCAAAGGTGCATCCTCCACAAAGGTACGTGCCAGAATACAGAGCTGGCGTTCGCCGCCGCTCAGCGTCAGGTAGTCCTGCTCGGCTTTATCCGCCAGGCCTACCGTGCGCAGGGCTTCTTCCGCTGCCGCACACATGGCAGCGGTGGGGCTTTGCAGCACGCCAAGGCGGGGGTTGCAGCCCATCAGCACAACTTCCCGTGCAGACATGGACACCGAAATTCCGCTTTGCTGCGGGATGTAACTGACCGTTTGTGCCAGACACCTGGTAGAAAGGCTTTCCAGCGGCACACCATCCATCAGGCAGCACCCCGTATGGGGCAAAAGCCCGGCCACTGCGCGCAGCAGGGTGGTTTTTCCGCTGCCGTTCGCCCCCAATATTCCCACCAGCTGGCCGGGGGTATCTATCGTAAAATGAACATTTTGCAGGATGTTCTTATCGCCAAGACGGACGGCCAGATTTTCCACAGTGAACATTACCGCGTCTCCCTCCCCGGCTTTATAATAAGATAGAGCAAAAACGGAACACCCAGCAGCGAGGTGAAGATACTGACCGGCAGTTCGGTTGCCGCCACCGTTTTGGCAATGGTATCCGCCGCCAGCAGCAGCGTGCTGCCCACCAGCCCGCTGAGCAGGCTGGTGGAGCGGCGGTTGTGCCCCGCCAGCAGCCGCGCACAGTGGGGGGCCAGCAACCCGACAAAGCTGATCAGCCCAGTCACGCTGACAACCGCGGCCACCACCAGCGTTGCCAATGTCAGCAGCAGAAAACGCATCCGCCCCACCGGAACCCCCAGCAGCCGCGCTTCATCCTCTTCCACGGATAAAAGCATCGCCTGACGGTGCAAAGCAAAAATTACGGCGCAGCAGGAAATAACCATTGGAACGGGGAACCACACCCGGCTTTGCGTTACCCCCGCCAGGCTACCCATGATCCAATATTCAATGCTGGCCAGCTCTTTTTCCGGGTCAGCGGTCAGCTTTAGCAGCATCAAAAGAGTTTGCGCCAGCGCATGTACGGCAATGCCCGCCAGCACCAGGTTCATCTTGCTGCGCCCCGGCGCGGCGGCCGCCAAGCCAAGCGAGAGAAACACCGCTGCCAGCCCGCCCGCAAAGGCGCATACCGTGGTGCCCAGCGTGCCCGAAGAGACAAACAAGATGGCAAATGCCGCGCCAACGCTGGCCCCCGACGATACCCCAATGATATCCGGGCTTGCCAGTGGATTGCGGAAAACAGTCTGGTACACAAAGCCCGCCACGCCAAGACCGAACCCGCCCGCCAGCGCCATCACGGCACGGGGCAGGCGCAGCACCGTAAAGGTGCGCACTGCCATAGCGTCCCCCGCCAGCAGTGCCTGCAGGGTTATGGGATAACGGCCGAAATAAAGTGCCGCACCAAAGACCATAAAAACGCAGAGCGCTGCGCCCAGAATGCACAGAGCCGTGCGTTTGCGGTTATTATTCATAAGATTCGGGGGTAAAGCCATAGAAGTTACCATAGAATTCATCGGCAGCGGCGTGGTAATACTCCTCGGTCACCTGCTCCGGGTGCAGCACGCTGGCAAGATAAACACTGCCAAGGAAGCTGGCCGGCACGGGGGAATCCACAGCCTCAACAGCGTGGGGCAGCTGGTAAACATGGCTCTCCTTGACGGCGGTGCAGTCCGCCAGGGCGGCATCGTTCAGAACAGAATCAACGTCATATTCAGCATCGGATGCCAGAATGATGTAATCGGGGTTCCAATCCAGGATCTGCTCATAGGAAACTTCGGCCCAGTAGGTATCTTCCACGCTGGCGGCGGCGTTTGTGCCGTTGGCGTTTTCGATCATCGTGTTCTGATACATGGCGGGGCCTGCGGTTTCCAACACGGAGCTGTTGCCTGCCAGGTAAACGCTGGGGGCATCGGTGCCGGCAACGGCTTCGGCCAGGGCGGCCAGGTTGCTGTCAATGGCCATTTCCAGCTCCTCGCCGCGGGCGGTGGTGTTGGTTGCCTGTGCCAGCAGCTCGATCGCGCCGAACAGGCCGGCCTGGTTTTCCGGCTTAACAGCCAGCACGGTCAGGCCCATTTCCTCCATCTGGGGGATGGAATCCTTGAGCTTGGCGGGCACGATGACAAGATCCGGGGCCAGCGCAGCGCAGCCTTCCAGGTCAAACTCTTTGGCGGTGCCAATGCTGGGCAGGGACTGGATCTCCGGGGCGGACAGGCTGTAGAGGTTGCGTTTGTCGGCTTTGGCTTCCACGCCAACCAGCTCGTTCTGCACGCCCAGCGCAATCAGCAGGCTGGTGGAAATGTAGTAGCCGCTGGCAAGGGTTTTGGGTTCTTCCTCAATGGTAACTTCGCGGCCCAGCTGGTCGGTAACGGTCAGCGGGTAGGTAACCGCCGTTTCGGCGGCAGGTTCTTCCGGTGCAGCAGTGGCTTCCGGGGCTGCGGTAGTCTCTACGGAAGCAGCCTCGCTGGCTGCGGTACTGCTGGTAGCAGCGGTGCTGCCGCAGGCTGTCAGTGCCATAGCGGCGGCCAGCAGCAGGGCGGTCATTTTGGTCATTTTCATGTTTCTTACTTCCTTCTAAAACCAATATTCCGTTGTGTTTTTCAAACAACAACGGAATTATAGCAGAATTTGTGGTAAAATGAAAGTGGTACTGCACAAAAGTATGATTTTACCCAAAAACGGAGAGCATTTTATGATAACGATTCGAGAATATGCCCGCCCCGCCACACTGGAAGAAGCATGGCAGCTGAACCAGAAGCGCCCGAACCGGGTGCTGGGAGGGATGCTGTGGCTGAAAATGGAAAAAATCAGTGTTGGCACAGCCATTGACCTATCTGCGCTGGGGTTGGATACCATTGAAGAAACCGATACCGAATTTGCCATTGGCGCTATGGCAACGCTGCGCAGCCTGGAAACCCACGCCGCGCTGAACGCGGCCACCAACGGCGCCATGCGGGAGGCCGTGCGCCATATTGTGGGGGTGCAGTTCCGCAACTGCGCCACCGTGGGCGGCAGCGTGTACGGGCGGTTTGGCTTTTCAGACGTATTAACGCTGCTGCTGGCGCTGGACTGCGATGTGGAGCTGTACAAAGCAGGCCGGATGCCCATTGCACAGTTTGCCGCCCTGCCCTATGACCGTGATATTTTGACCCATGTTTACATAAAAAAGACGCCGGGGCTTGCCGTGCATTACCAGTCTGTGCGGGCCACCCAGACGGACTTCCCGATTTTGACCTGCGCTGCTGCACGCACGGCGGATGGAGCCTACCGCTTTGCCATCGGTGCACGCCCCATGAAAGCCATGCTTGTCTGCCCCACGGCTGCCCCGGATGAGCTGCCCGCCGCCGTACAGGCTGCGGTGCCCACCGGCAGCAACCTGCGCGGCAGTGCCGCCTACCGCACCCATCTGGTGGGGGTGCTTGTCAAGCGTGCCGTACAGGCACTGGGGAACCTGGAGGTGCTCTGATGCAAATTCATTTTACGTTGAACCATAAAAAAACAGCTGCTGAGATCGCCCCCGATACCCTGCTGATTGATCTGGTGCGCTCTTTAGGCTGCAAAAGCGTCAAGCGCGGGTGCGAAACCGCCAACTGCGGGCTGTGCACCGTGTTTTTGGACGAAAAGCCGGTGCTTTCCTGCTCTGTACTGGCGGCGCGGGTGGATGGCCGCAGCGTTACCACGCTGGAGGGCCTGCAGGAGGAAGCCGCTGAGTTCGGCGCGTTCATCGCTGACCAGGGGGCCGAGCAGTGCGGCTTCTGCAACCCCGGCTTTATCATGAATGCGCTGGCCCTTTTCCGCGAAAAACCCGACCCCAATGAGGAGGAGATCAAGGAATACCTTGCGGGCAACCTTTGCCGCTGCTCCGGGTACGAAGGCCAGCTGCGCGGGATCCAGAACTTTTTGGCGTGGAAAAAATCAAAGGAGGCTGCCCAATGAAAACTGTGAACCAGCCTGTGCGCAAGAAGGACGCCATGCAGCTTGTAACCGGCCAGCCTGTGTACATGGATGATGTTATCCCGCAGGACTGTCTCATCGTCAAGCTGCTGCGCTCCCCCCACGCCAATGCGATCGTCAAAAATATTGATACCTCCCGCGCCATGCTTGTGCCCGGCATGGAGGTGATTTACACCTGGAAAGATGTGGACCAGAACGCCCGCCGCTACACCCAGGCGGGCCAGACCTACCCCGAAATGAGCCCTTACGACCGCCTTGTGATCGACCGCCATGTCCGCTTTGCCGGGGATGTTGTTGCGATCCTTGCGGGCAAAGACGAAACATGCGTCGATAAGGCGATGAAGCTGATTCAGGTGGAATATGAAGTTCTGCCCGCGGTGCTGGATTTCCACACAGCGCTCGATAACCCTACTCTTGTGCACCCGGAGGATAACTGGGAAGCCCTTGTTCCCGGCATCGGAGCTGACAAGAACCGCAACCTCTGCGCCCACGATGAATCCAGCGAGGGTGATATTGAGGCGGTGTTGGCTGGGTGCGATGTGGTCATTGACCACACCTACCACACCCGCGCCTGCCAGCAGGCCATGATGGAAACCTTCCGCACGTATTGCAGCATTGATGCTTACGGGCGGCTGAATGTGCTCAGCTCAACGCAGATCGTGTTCCATTGCCGCCGCATTTTGGCAAACGCCCTGCACATCCCCAAATCCATGATCCGCGTTGCCAAGCCGCGCATCGGCGGCGGGTTCGGCGCAAAACAGACGTCAGTGTGCGAGGTTTACCCTGCCTTTGTTACCTGGAAAACGAAGAAGCCCAGCAAGATCATCTATACCCGCTTTGAAAGCCAGACGGCTTCAACCCCGCGCCATGAGATGGAGATGCACGTGCGGCTGGGCGCAACAAAGGACGGCATCATCAAGGGCATTGACCTGCACACCCTTTCCAACACCGGCGCTTACGGTGAGCACGGCCCCACAACGGTGGGGCTTTCGGGCCACAAGTCCATCCCGCTGTACGGCAAGGCCGAAGCGTTCCGCTTTGTCAGCGATGTTGTTTACACCAACCACATGTCATCGGGTGCGTACCGCGGGTACGGCGCAACCCAGGGTCTGTTTGCGGTGGAATCCGCTGTGAATGAGCTGGCCGACAAATTGGGGATGGACCCGTTCGAGCTCCGGCAGCGCAACATTGTCCATGAGGGCGATGTTATGCCCGCCTACTATGGCCAGGTCAACACCAGCTGTGCGCTGGACCGCTGCCTGAAAACCGTGCATGACAGGATGGATTGGGACCATAAGTACCCCGTGCGCGAGATCGGCAACGGCAAGGTGCGTGCTGTTGGCATGGGCATGGCCATGCAGGGCTCCGGCATCGACCATGTGGACGTGGGCAGTGCCACGCTGAAAATTAACGATGACGGGTTCTATACCCTCTCCATCGGCGCAGCGGATATGGGCACCGGCTGCGATACGATCCTGGCGCAGATTGCCGCCGAAGTGCTGGAATGCCCGCTGGAAAACATTGCGGTTTTGGGCGCAGATACCGATTCTTCCCCCTATGATTCCGGTTCCTATGCGTCCAGCACAACCTATGTGACCGGCAAGGCCGTGGAAAAGTGTGCGCTGGAACTGAAAGATAAGATCTGCACCCTGGGGGCGCAGCTGCTTGGGTTGGACAAAGCCGCCGTGCTGTTTACCGGCGATGCCGTGACGAGCGAAGATGGCACCCAGCGCGTGCCGCTGGCCAGCATTGCAGCGGCATCCCAGTGCGGCAACACGGTGGCGCTGGAAGCCACCGTGACCCACAGCTCGGAGATTTCGCCCCCGCCGTTTATGGTTGGCGCCGCCGAAGTGGAAGTTGACCTGGAAACCGGCGAAGCCCAGGTGGTGAACTATGTGGCCGCGGTTGACTGCGGCACCCCTGTAAACCCGAACCTGGCCCGCGTGCAGGCCGAGGGCGGCATTTTGCAGGGCATCGGCATGGCGCTGACCGAGAATGTGACCTACAATGACCGCGGCATGCCGCGCGAAAGCTCCCTGATGCAGTACAAGATCCCCTGCCGCACTGATATTGGACATATTGACGTAAGTTTTGAGAGCAGCTACGAGGGCTCCGGCCCGTTTGGCGCAAAGTCCATCGGTGAGGTCGTCATCAACACCCCGCTGCCCGCCGTGGCCGATGCCATCTACCACGCCACCCACAAACGCTTTTATGAGCTGCCCATCACCCGCGAGCAGATCGCAATGGCGGTGGAAAAGTGAGTGACGGGGGGCTTGCGCCAGGAGATGCAATGGCGTTTGCTTTATAAGCATACGGTTTGCTTCATTTTTTCCCTATGGCAATACCGCATAATTCCCGCCTAGCGGCTTAAGCACCGCTTCGGCGGCTGCGGCACGGCATCTGCG
>OGOY01002392.1_pt1 | contig 16879 bp, 14 predicted proteins | sample 1552811 | NCBI WGS metagenome assembly OGOY01 (sample SAMEA2580132, study PRJEB22360) | human gut metagenome | biome: human gut; feature: human-associated habitat; material: faeces | place: Denmark | collected 2008/2010 | reverse complement strand
GGCTGTCCGGCAGGGTGGCCCCTCCGTGTACCTTGGTCAGCCTGCCCTGCCGGTCCAACTCGGTCAGGTCACGCCGGATCGTGGATTCGCTGGTGTGCAGCGCCTCACACAGCTGCTGCACCGTCACGGTGCGCTGCTCGTTCAGCTGCTCTAGGATCAGCGCAAAACGTTCCTCCGCCAGCATGGTGTCTTTTCCCTTCTTTCCTTCCCACGCCTGACCATTTCCGCACGGTCTTGGCGTGTTTTGGTTGTTTGCATCTTTATTATAGCAAAAATCTTGTCAAAATCAATCAGATTCGGTCATTTTCGATCACAAAGAATTTTCATCATTTTTGTGCAGAATTTCCAACGCCTTGGATACAAGAGTTTTTTGCACGCAAAAAGACCACCGCACTTGTGTATGCGGTGGTCTTTTCTGCGTTTCTGTGACCGGTCGCGACCGGTTTTGGTGCTCCGGCTGGTTTACCTCAGGCATCCGAGCGGGAGTAGGCGTTCTTCATCTGGCTGCTCAGCTCAAACAGCACCTTGTCCAGCGTGTCGGCGGCCTTCTCCTGCAGCATAGCGGCAATGGCGGTGTTGGCTTCCTCCCGCAGGGCGGCGCGGCTTGCGGCGTCCTGCTCGGCGGCAAGCTTTGCATCGTACCCGTTCACCAGTGCGCGGGCAGCGGAGAGCACGGCCTCCTCGTAGCGCTCGAGGTGGAAGAGGGATTTATTATAGGAGGCGTCTGCCATGGCGGCAATCAGACGGCTGGTCCAGTAGAAGTTATCGGTGGACACGGTGCCGGTGGTGTTGGCCAGATACTCCGGGGTGCGCTCCACGTTGGCGTAGAAGGGCACCATGGTGTTGAAGGCGTTGGAGGCATAGGCCACCCACTCCACAGCGCGGGACTCCTCCGGCTGGTCGGGACGCATCTGCAAAAGCGCCATAAAGTCGTTGCGGTTGATGCCGATGGAGCGGTATGCGCCCTTTGCGGACTTGTCGCCGTAGCTCAGGTAGGGGTCGTAGGGGGTGCCCTGATAGTGGCTGGACAGCATATACTTGATGTCCTCCGGGGTCACCTTGCGCTCCGGCACCATGCACCACGGCAGGTCGTCGGACATGGGAGTGTAGTCGGCGTCAGCACCCTCCCACACCCATGTGCGGGGGTTGAGGTAGCGCAGCATATACCATGCGCGGGGGGTGTTGTAAACGTGGTCGGCATCATCGTGGCTGCCAAAGGCGTCCCGGGGGTTCAGCGCGCCGTCCAAAGAAAGATCGAGGTGATTCTTAGCAATGAACTCCCGCAGGTCGGCAGAGCAGAGGTAGTTTTCCTGTGCACCGAAGGCATCTTCCAGATCAAAGGTGTCGATGCCCAGCTGGTTGGGCATGACCACATACACATCGTCCGGCACGCGGCGGGCGATCCAGTGGTGACCGCCGATGGTCTCCAGCCACCAGATCTCGTTTACATCCTGAAAAGCGATGCCGTTCATCTCGTAAGTACCGTACTGTTCCAGCAGGCTGCCCAGACGCAGCACGCCCTCGCGGGCAGAGTGGATGTAGGGCAGTACCAGATAGACGATATCTTCCTCGCCGATGCCGCCGGGCACCTCGGGCTTTTCACCCTTGGCGGGCTGATACTCCACCAGCGGGTCTGCGCCCAGCACGCGGGGATTGGAGGTGATGGTCTCGGTGGCGGTCATGCCCACGTTAGCGGCGTTGACACCGGAAGCCGCCCAGATACCCTTACCCTCCACGGCGTTAGGCATGGCGGTAAACCGCAGTGCGCCCTCCGGCAGGGGGATCTCCACATGGGAGAGGACGCTGCGGTAGATTTTGGGCAGTTCCTCCGGGTGGATCACGGTAAATTTTTTAGCGGTGAAATGGCCGGAGCCGGAGTCATCGTTGCGGGCGATCATGGTAGAGCCATCGTACGATGCTGCCTTTCCGACCAGAATGGTAGTGCAAGCCATAGGTTTTCCCTCCATATTCTATAATGTGCCTCTATTGTAGAACTTTTGCAGCGGAATTTCAACCGGGAAACAAAAACCGCCGCGCTGCGTACCACGGCAGAGCGGCGGGAGATGGAATGCTTTTTTCAGGCTGTTACTGGGCTGCCCAGTAGAAATCCTCGCCGGGCAGCGTACCGCCCACGGCGGCAGGGTCGGCATCGTAGAGCACCTGCAGGTAACCGGAGACGTCTGCTTTCAGTTCCTCGCCGGTCAAGCAGACGATGTTGCAGTTGGGCAGTGCCTTTTTGGCAATGGCGGCTTTTGCCACCACGCCCTGCTCCTCACACAGAGCGGCGGTGCCGTCCAGATCGGTGTTGGCGGCGTTCACGCTCTGGGCGTAGTCTGCCAGAAAGGCGGCTACCACGTCCGGGTGCTCCTCGGCGTAGGCCTTGCGCACCACGGTCACACCGGTGATCAGCTGGGTGTCTGCCACCTTGTCCCACTCGGCGGTCAGGTCAAGAGCTACCCGCAGGGTGTCGTCCTTCAGCCCGGCAGCGGTCACATAGGGCTGGGGCAGCACCGCAATGGCGTCCTGCGTGCTGGCCATCTGGGCGGTTACCTCAGTAGCCTCGCTGTAATACTGGATATCCACATCCTTGTCCGGGTCAAGGCCGTTGGCGGTAAGCAGATAGCGCAGCACATACTCCGGGGTAGTGCCCTTGCCGGTGGACAGGATGGTGCGGCCCTTGAGGTCGGCCATGCTGTGAACGGTGTCGCCCTGCTCCACCACATACAAAACGCCCAAAGTGTTCACCGCCACGGCCTGAATGCCGCCGCTGGTTTTCTGGTACAGGGTCGCAGCCAGATTGGCCGGGATAGCAGCCATGTCCAGCTCGCCCTTGATGAGCAGCGGCACGATCTCATCCGCAGCGCCGCAAAGCTGCAGATCGTAGTCCATGGCGGCAGTACCGGCCTGCTCCATCGACAGCAGGTTGACAAGCCCCATGGTGGTGGGGCCCTTCAGCCCGGCGATACGCAGCGGCTCGGTAGCAGACAGCGGCGCTGCGGTCTCTTCTTCCTCGGAAGCAGCCGCAGAGGAAGCAACTTCGGACACCGCTGCGCTGGAAGCGGCAGAGCTTGCGCTGCCGCCGCAGGCTGCAAGGCTCAGTGCAAGGCTGAACGCCAGCAGTAAGGACAGGATTTTTTTCATGAAATACTCCTTTTCACACCCGGCACGCCCCGGTACGGGAAGCGGAAACCGGTCTTTTTTTGAAAAATTTTGCAAAATCATTTGCTTTGCGCGTTCCAGTTTACTATAATAGGGGTAAAAATACCGTTGCGTGCGCAACGTAATTGCAGGAGGCTGCGGAGAACGCTATTTTCTCTGCGGAGTTGCGATGAATAATTATCTGCCGCTGTTACAAACCACCACGCTGTTCGCGGGGCTTTCCGCTGCGGAGCTCAGCACGCTGCTGTCCAGGCTGGGGGGCAGTGTGCGCAGCTACGGCAAGGGCGAAGCCCTTGTGCTGGCGGGGGAGCCCAGCCGCCGGGTGGGCATCGTGCTGTCCGGCGAGCTGGAGGCCTACCGCCCGGCACCGGGCGGGGTGCGCATCCCCATCGCCCAGGTAGAGCCGGGCGGGGTGTTCGGGGACGTGCTGGGAGGCTCCAGCTTGTCCAGCCCGGTCACCGTGCTGGCTGCCGCCCCCTGTGAGGTGCTGCTGCTGCCCTACGAGCGGCTGCTGCTCTCGGACGGCAGCCCCGCCCACCAGCGGGTGGTGCAGAACCTTGTGCGCACCATCAGCGATAAATATTTTTCCCTCTCCCGCCGCATCGACCTGCTGGTGATGAAGAGCCTGCGCGCCAAGGTAGCGGCCTATCTGCTCAGCGAGGCCGCCCGCGCCCACAGCCTGACCTTCAGCATCCCCTTCTCCCGCATCCAGCTGGCGGATTACCTCAACTGCGACCGCAGCGCCCTTTCCCGGGAGTTGAGCACCATGCAGAAGGAAGGGCTCATCGACACCTACCGCAGCAGCTTCAAGCTGCTGGAGCCGGATGCCTTGCAGCAGATGGTGCAGTGACCCCCTGACTACTTTTATCAATAAGGAGCGATAAAACAATGTCCAAGCCCGTACTCTGGATCGTGATCCCCTGCTACAACGAGGAGCAGGTGCTGCCCATTACAGCACCCATGTTTCTGGAAAAGATCCACAGTCTGACCGCACAGGGGCTGGTCAGCGATAAAAGCCGGGTGCTCTTTGTCAACGATGGCTCCCGCGACAAAACGTGGGAACTGATCCAAGGCTTTGCCGCACAGGACGAGCACTATATCGGCATTTCCCAGAGCCGCAACCGCGGCCACCAGAACGCCGTGCTGGCGGGGCTGATGGAGGCGCTGCACAGCGACAGCTGCGATATCACCATCTCCATCGACTGCGACGGTCAGGACGATATCAACGCCATGGACGAGATGGTGAAAAAGTATCTGGACGGTGCCGAGGTGGTGTACGGTGTGCGCAGCCGCCGGGACACTGACACCTTCTTCAAGCGGTTCACCGCCGAGGGCTTTTATCATGTGATGAACGCCTTGGGCGCAGATATCGTGTTCAACCACGCAGACTACCGCCTGATCAGCACCCGTGTGCTGGAAAGCTTTGCGGATTACAAAGAGGTCAACATCTTTTTGCGGGGCATGGTGCCGCTGGTGGGCTTTCCCCACGATGTGGTCACCTACGAGCGTCACGAGCGTCTGGCCGGCGAGAGCCACTACCCCCTGAGCAAGATGCTGGCGTTGGCTTTTGACGGCATTACCAGCCTTTCCAACAAGCCTATCCGCATCATCACCGGAGCGGGCATCGTGGTGAGCCTTGTCAGCTTTATCGGGGTCATCTGGGCCATCGTGTGCGCTGCCATGGGCAGCAGCGTGGCAGGCTGGGCCTCCACCGTCTGCATCGTCTGCTTTATGAGCGGTGTGCAGCTGGTGTGTCTGGGCGTGATCGGTGAGTATATCGGCAAGATCTATATGGAAACAAAGGCCCGCCCGCGCTATATCATCTCGGAGCGCACATGGGCTCCCTACGAAAGGAAATATCACGGATGAGCAAGCAAAGTTGGAAGGGCAGCACCCTTTTGAACCCGGAGCCGCCGGTACTGGTATCCTGCGGCGGGCTGGATAAGCCCAACCTTATCACCATCGGCTGGACAGGCACCATCTGCACCCAGCCCAGCATGGTATCCATCAGCGTTCGCCCCGAGCGGTACAGCCACCACCTCATCAAGGAGAGCGGACAGTTTGCCATCAACCTGCCCACCGAACAGCTGGTGCGTGCGGTGGACTGGTGCGGCGTGAAGAGCGGCCGCGACAACGACAAGTTTGCCGCCTGCAAGCTCCATGCCGCCCCGGGCAGCGTTCTGACCGACTGCCCCATCCTGGAGGAGAGCCCGGTCAATCTGGAATGCAGGGTCACGCAGGTCATCCCGCTGGGCAGCCATGACCTGTTCCTGGCCGAAGTCGTGGCCTGCGATGTGGATGAGAGCCTGCTGGATGAAAACGGCAAGCTCTGCCTGGACAAGGCAAAGCTGATCGTGTACAGCCACGGCGAGTACCTGAGCCTGGGCAAAAAGCTGGGCACCTTCGGGTACAGCGTGCGGAAAAAGAAACCCGGAAAACGGAAAAAATGATCTGACCTGCAAAAGGCGGGGCATCAGTGCAGTAAGCTGATGCCCCGCCTTTTTCCTGTTTTGTTCCCTTCCCCCAACAACAAAAAGCCCCGCCGGCAGAGGGAATTGCCAGCAGGGCTCCGGAAATGTCAATATGAACTCAACTTGCCTCTCCTATCAGGAGAGCTGTCGAGCGGATGCGAGACGGAGTGGTTTAATCCTCCGCGCCCTCATCCAGGTTGCCCAGCTTCTTGGCCTGCTCCACCACGGCAGGCACCAGCATCTCGGGCAGGATCTCGTAGCGGGCAAACTCGGTGGTGAACCAGCCGCGGCCCTGGGTGATCTGCCGGATAAAGGTGGTGAAGTTGCTCAGCTCAGCCAGCGGGACCTCGGCAATAACGGTCTGCATGCCATCCTCATCGGGTTCCATGCCCAGCACGCGGCCGCGGCGCTTGGTCACATCGCCCATGATATCGCCGGTGTTGTCGTTGGGAACATGGGCCTTCAGGGTATGGATGGGTTCCAGAATGACGGGGCCTGCCTCGGGCATTGCAGCCTTATAGGCCAGCTTTGCAGCCATGATAAAGGCCATCTCGGAGCTGTCCACGGGGTGGTAGCTGCCATCCAGCAGGGTAGCCTTCAGGCCAACCACAGGATAACCGGCCAGCACGCCCTTTTCGGCGGCAAGGCGGACACCCTTTTCCACAGCCGGGAAGAAGTTCTTGGGCACGCTGCCGCCGAACACCTTTTCCTCAAACACGACCTGCTCGCTGTCACAGGGCTCGAAGTTGATGACGACATCGCCGAACTGGCCGTGGCCGCCGGTCTGTTTCTTATGGCGGCCCTGCTTCTGGCAGGCCTTGCGGATGGACTCACGGTAGGCAATGCGAGGAGTTTCCAGACCGATTTCCACGCCGAACTTATTCTTCAGCTTGGCCTTGACCACATCCAGATGCTGCTCACCCAGGCCGCCAATGATCTGCTGGTGGGTCTCGGCGTTATTGATGTAGCTCAGGGTCGGATCTTCTTCCATCAGGCGGGCCAGCGCACTGGAGATCTTGCCCTCATCGCCCTTTTTGGCCACGGTGACTGCCATGAACAGGCTGGGCAGCGGGAAGGCAGCGGCAGGCAGCTTGACCACGCGGGAAGCATCGCACAGGGTATCGCCGGTCTTTGCGCTGACCAGCTTTGCCACAGCGCCGATATCACCGGCACCGATGCCGTCGGTCTCGACCTGCTTCTTGCCGATGACGGTCAGGGGCTTGCCGATCTTCTCGGTCTCGCCGGTGCGGGCGTTGACCAGAGCAGCGCCGCCGGTCACCTTGCCGCTGATCACGCGCAGGTAGCTCAGCTTGCCCACGAACGGGTCAGCCACAGTCTTAAAGACATAGGCTGCGGTGGGCTCGGTCTCATCACAATGCAGCTCCACAGGCTCACCGCTGGCATTCTCGGCCAGGATGGCGGCATCGTGCTGCGGGCTGGGCAGGAGCTTGTGCATATTGAACAGCAGCATATCCAATGCCTGCTGGTTGACGGCGCTGCCGCAGAACACGGGGGTGATCAGGCCGTCCTTAACGCCCTTGCGCATTCCCTCAACGATCTCCTCGGTCGTAAAGGGTTCACCGCCGAAGAACTTTTCCATCAGCTCATCGTCGGTCTCGGCAATGGCCTCGCTCATGGCCTCGATCAGGCCCTGGAAGCGGTGGCCGATATCGGGCAGCTCCACCTGAATCTGCTTGCCGCTCTCATACTTGAAGGCTTTCTGGCTGAACAGGTTGATGTAGACAGGGGTGCCGTCGTCCAGCTTGGCGGGCACAACACAGGGACAGACGGTGGAGCCGAACTTGATCTTCATCTCCTCCAGGATCTTGAAGTAGTTGGCATTTTCCAGGTCGCACTTGGAGATGAACACCATGGTGGCCTTGCCGTTCTTGCGGGCCAGCTGGAAGGCTTTCTCCGCGCCCACGGTCACGCCGCTGCGGCCGGAAACACACACCAGCACGCTCTCGGCAGCGCGGATGCCCTCATACTCACCTGCCTCAAAGTCGAACAGGCCCGGCGCATCGATCAGGTTGTACTTGATGCCTTCGTACTCCACCGGCACCACGGATGCCGACAGACTTGCCTTCCGCTTTGCTTCCTCAGGGTCAAAGTCCGAAATCGTGGTGCCGTCCTCAACACGGCCCATACGCTCTGCTGCGCCCGAAAAATAGACCAGTGCCTCAGTCAGCGTCGTTTTGCCGCTGCCGGCATGGCCTGCAATCAAGATATTACGGATGTTGTTGCTTGCGTATTTCATATCGGTTTTTCCCTCATTTCCGCCGCACGGAGCAGTCTCTCCGTTTTTGTGGCATATTTTACAAAGATAATACCACACTCAAAATGATTTTCAAATAGATTGTCCGAAATTTTCTTTCATCTGCCCGCCAAACTTCCCGGGGTACTTTTGTGCATTTTGACCGGATGCGCGCAAAATCGATTGCAGGACGTGGGTTGGCATGGTACAATAGACCCAATGAAAGATAGAGGGAGGCACTTTGCCATGAAACGCACCGATTACATCAACTGGGATGAATACTTTATGGGCATCGCCCTGCTCACCGCCATGCGCTCCAAGGACCCCAGCAGCCAGGTGGGAGCCTGCATCGTCAGCCCGGAGAACAAGATCCTCTCCCTGGGCTACAACGGAATGCCCATTGGATGCGATGACGATGCCATGCCGTGGGAGCGCGAGGGCGACCCGCTGGACACGAAGTACATGTATGTCTGCCATGCGGAGCTCAACGCCATCCTGAACAGCGCCCACAACAACCTGAAGGGTGCCCGGATCTACGTGACCCTCTTCCCCTGCAACGAGTGCGCCAAGGCCATCATCCAGTCCGGCATCTCCGAGGTGGTGTACTACGGCGACAAGTACCACGATTCCGATTCCAGCGTGGCGGCGCGGTTCATGTTCAAAAAGGCAGGCGTGCGGCTGACCGCCTACACCCCCAGCGGGCGGAAGGAACTGCTGGAGCTGTAAGGGGAAGCGAAACCTCTCCCAAAACTTTCCCTTGAAAATACAGTTTATTCGTTATATAATAGAACCATCTTATCGAATAAATATACATTTTACATTGCATAGAGAGGGAGTATACAATGAGTCTGAAAAATCGCAGTTTTCTGAAGCTTCTGGACTACACCCCTGCCGAGATCGAGGAGCTGCTCGATCTGGCCGCTGACCTGAAGGCCAAGAAAAAGGCCGGCATCCGCCACAATGAGCAGCTGGCAGGCAAGAACATCGCGCTGATCTTTGAAAAGACCTCCACCCGCACCCGCTGCAGCTTTGAGGTCGCCGCTCACGATCTGGGCATGGAGGTCACCTACCTTGATCCGTCGGGCAGCCAGATCGGCAAAAAGGAATCCATTGCCGACACCGCCCGGGTGCTGGGCCGGATGTTTGACGGCATCGAGTACCGCGGCTATGGGCAGGAGATCGTGGAAGACCTAGCCCATTACGCCGGTGTTCCGGTCTGGAACGGCCTGACCAACGAGTTCCACCCCACCCAGATCCTTGCCGACTTCCTGACCATCCGGGAGCACTTCGGCAGCCTGAAGGGCATCCATTTCGTCTACTTCGGCGATGCCCGCTACAACATGGGCAACAGCCTGATGGTGGGCTGTGCCAAGATGGGCCTGCACTTCACCGCCTGCGCCCCCAAAAAGTATCAGCCGGATGCCGCCCTGATCGCACAGTGCCAGGCCATTGCCGCCGAGACCGGTGCCACCCTGACCTTTGAGGAGGACCCCGCCAAGGCTGCCCAGGGTGCCGATGTCCTTTACACCGATGTGTGGGTCTCCATGGGTGAGCCCATCGAGGTCTGGGCCGAGCGCATCCACGACCTGGCCCCCTATCAGATCAATCAGGAGCTGATGAATATTGCAGGCTCCAAGGCCGTGTTTATGCACTGCCTGCCCGCCTACCACGACCACAAGACTGCTGTGGGCAAAGAGATGGGCGAGCGCTTTGGCCGCGATGCCATGGAGGTGACCGATGAGGTATTCGATGGCCCCCAGAGCATCGTCTTTGACGAGGCCGAAAACCGGATGCACACCATCAAAGCCGTGATGGCAGCTACGCTGGGTTATCAGAAGTAACTGCGTCTCTCTCAGCACAATATGCACAGGCCCGGTCGTTTCCGAACGATCGGGCTTTTTGTTTCTGTCTCCCGTTTTGGTCTGCCGGAGGCTCCACCGCAAAGGGTCCTGGCCGCGCGGGAAAATTTTCCATTCTCCGAAAGCGTTGCAATTACAGTTGAAAATCCGTTGCAAAACCCATATACTAAAAGGGTAATGCACTGGAAAAGGAGGGAGACTATGGGCGGAGGACATCTTTCCCGGCCGGACTTCGGGATGCCGCAGCCGGACCCGGACCACCCGCTGACCGAATTCTATCTGCTGCTGCAGCACGGGCTGGACAAGGCGGGTGTTTTCCACCTGCCTGCGCTCTATGCCAGCTTCCGGGCACCGGCCCGGCGCATCTATGCCGACGAGGCCGCCGGGTGCCTCACCCTCAGCGAAACGGCGGACGAGGGTGCTGTTCTGCTCTCTGCTCCCCGGAACCTCCAGCTGCTTTACAGCAGCCTGCATGTGGAGCCGGATGGCTCCCCCGCCGCCCTGCTGCTCACTGAGGAGTGTTCCCGCGCTGTCTGCGCGGTGCAGCTGCTGCCTCCCTTTGTCTGGGAGGACCCGCTGCCGCCCCTGCCGGATGTTCCTGCCGCTCTGACCCTGCAATTGACCCTGCAGGATGTGGAGGCCATCGACACCGACCCTGCTGCCCTTGCCCGCCGCCTGTGCCAGACCACCCGGCAGAAGCACTGGCTGGCCCACCCCAAAGCAGATCTGTATCTTGCGGAGAAAATTGCCCTTTTCCAAAGGCTTTATCGTTAATGCAATAATCCGTGCGCTTCACCCGTATATGGGGTGAAACGTCCCTTTGAAACAGTTGTTTCCACCAGCCCCGCCCGGGGCCGCAAAGGAGAGAAAGAGACTTATGGGACAGTTGACCAAAGACGAAGTTTTTGCGCTGGCTGTACAGCGATACAGCGACACCGTGTTCCGCGCCGCGATGCACAATTGCAGCTGCGCCGCCGACGCGGAGGACGTGGTGCAGGATGTGTTTGAAAAGCTCCTGCGCTACGAAGGCCGCTTTGAGAGTGAGGAGCACCTCAAAGCCTGGCTGCTGCGGGTCGCCATCAATCGCTGCCGGGATATCACCCGGGCCGCGCGCCAGAAGGACACCGAACTGGACGAAAACATTCCTGCCCCGGAATCCGGAAATGACGGCAGTGTGCTCGATGCGGTGCGCACTCTGCCGGAAAACTACCGCAACGCCGTGTACCTCCATTATTACGAGGGCTACACCGCCGCTGAGGTAGGCCGGATGCTGGGTGCGCCCACCAACACGGTGCTCAGCTGGCTGCGGCGGGCACGCGCCCAGTTACATACGCTGCTGAAGGAGGAGATCGAAGATGAGGTGGTATGAATACAAGATGGAAGTGGACGATCTGCACGCTTCCGATGACCTGAAGGCAAAGCTGCTTGCCCTGCAGGCCAATGCCGCCGAGACCCCCGGTGCCAAGAGCATCGCCATGCCCGCGCCTTCCCCGACCCCCAAAAAACAGAAAAAGCCCCTCCGCTTCCCCGCCCGGCGCTGGGCCCAGCTGGCCGCCTGCGCGGCAGTCTGCGGGGTCTGCCTGTACGGTGCCGTGTATGCCTACGAATGGAAAGGGGTCACCCTGCTGGGCGGCGGCTCTTCCTCCAACTACTCTGCCGCCGCCACCAGGGCAGCCGCCCCGCAGGCAGCTGTTTACTCCATGGAGGACACCGAAAACGCCACCTACGGTTCTGCGGACAACGGTATCTCCTCCTTCAGCGCAGAGGACGGCCACCGGTCAGCAGACACTGCCACCGGCGGTTCCCTGCTGACCTCCGGCGAAGCGGAGAGCGATGCTTCCACCCGCACCGCCGACAGCGCCAAGATCATCTATACTGCCAATCTCACGCTGGAGACCCGGGATTACGATACCGCCCGTGCGGCACTGGATGCGGCCCTTTCTGACGCGGACGGCTATATGGAATCCAGCAGCGAGTACACCAACACCGACAGCACCCGGAGCGTCAGCCTGACTTTGCGGGTGCCCCAGGACAGCTACAAGAGCTTTCTGGCCGCCGCTGCCCAGTCCGGCAGCGTGACCTACCAGAACCAGCAGGCGGAGGATATCACCGCCCGGTATATGGACACCGAGGCCCGGCTGGCCAGCCTGACCGCCCAGCGCACCCGCCTGCAGGAGCTGCAGGCCCAGGCCGACACCCTGGCCGACCTGCTGGAGATCGAGTCCAGCCTGAGCGATGTGCAGTACCAGATTGAGAGCTGGCAGAGCCAGCTGGACTGGTACAGCAATCAGGTCTCCTGCTGCACCGTCTATATCACCCTGAACGAGGTGGAGACCCTGACCCCCACCAGCACCAGCTTCGGCGCAAAGCTGCTGGCCGCCCTGCGCAATGGCTGGACCGGCTTCGTGTCCGGTGCACAGGCCGTGGCGGTGTTCCTTGTGGGCGCATGGCCCGCCATCCTCATCGGCGCGGTCTGCGGCGTGATCTACTACCGTGTCCGCCATCCCAGAAAGAAAAAGTAAAAAACTTTTCCAAAACCCTTGACATCCACCCGCCTCTGTGGTATTATACTTGAGCAGTCAGCGAACAGCTGATGCAAACAAGTAAATATCGCGGGGTGGAGCAGTCTGGTAGCTCGTCGGGCTCATAACCCGAAGGTCGTTGGTTCAAATCCGGCCCCCGCAACCACCAAGCAGGTTGAATTTTTTAAATTCAACCTGCTTTTTTGTGTTCACATCAAAGTGGGCTGCGCCGCCCTCGCTACGGGCAGCGCAGCCGAAGTAGTATGTGTTTGTCATGCATTTATCATACTGGCTTTGCCGCAGAAGGCGTTAGAAGATTTTCAAGGTAAAAACGGTCATTTTTGCAATTTTGCGCGATTGCGTCTGCACCGCATCCGGAGGATATCGTGCTTGTTGCCCGGCAAAAAGAATAAAACTTTCCCATTTTATAATAAGAACGTTCTGGCAAAGACCGTCTTTTTCTGTTATACTCTAGCCAATGAATACAGCTGTAACAGGAGGATGTTATGGAAAAGAATGTACTGAACACCGATCTCACCGGCAAGGTGGCTGTCGTCACCGGCGCAAGCGGGACGCTGTGCTCCATTTTTGCCAAGGCGCTGGCACGGGCGGGCGCAAAGGTGGCGCTGCTGGGCCGCAACATGGATAAGCTCAAGGAGCTTGCGGACGAGATCGAAGCCGAGGGCGGCACCGCCAAGGGCTACACCTGCAACGTGATGAACAAGGCCAACTGTCTGCAGGTAGCCGAGGATGTGCTGGCAGACTTTGGCCCCTGCGATATCCTTGTGAACGGTGCCGGCGGCAACAACGCCCGCGCCAACACGGACAAGGAATATTTTGAGATGGCCGATCTGGAAAGCGACACCGTCACCTTCTTTGACCTGGATGAAAGCGGCGTGGAGATGGTGTTCAACCTGAACTTCATCGGCACCCTGCTGCCCACGCAGGCCTTTGCACGGCAGATGGTAGGGCGCGAGGGCTGCAACATTCTGAACATTTCCAGCATGAACGCCTACCTGCCCCTGACCAAGATCCCTGCCTACTCCGGCTCCAAGGCTGCTGTGACCAACTTTACCCAGTGGCTGGCGGTGCACTTCAGCAAGGTGGGCATCCGGGTCAACGCCATTGCCCCGGGCTTTTTTGCCAGCGAGCAGAACGCAAAGCTGCTCTTCAACGAGGACGGCACCCCCACCGACCGCACCAAAAAGATCCTTGCCGCCACCCCCATGGGACACTTTGGCGACAGCGAAAAAGACCTTGTGGGCGCGCTGCTGTTCCTGTTGAACAATGAGGCAGCCGGTTTCATCACCGGCATCTGCCTGCCGGTGGACGGCGGCTTCTCGGCCTATTCCGGCGTGTAATAAGTACTGCAAAATATACAAAACCACCCCTGTCTCCCGGTGCAGCAGCCCGGCGGGACAGGGGTGGTTTTTTCAACGGGGTTGAACAAAAGGCTTCCCCCAGCCCGGGGAAGCCTTTATGCGGAAAAATGAATTTCTATGGGGTCACTTCTTCGGGTGCTTTTTGCGCCATGCAAGCGCCACGGCAACAGCAGCGCACGCCAGCACTGCCAGCGGCCAGACGGAGGCCAGCGCCACCACAAATTGCTGCAAGCCATTCACAAAGTTGCCCCAGCCGGAGACAAGGGCCGTGCCGATGCGGGAGAAGAAGCCCTCGTCGGCGGGTGTGTAGGTCTGCACCTCGTTCAGGTCGATATACACGGTGCACTGCTGCACCTGATCGCTGTACCAGTCCAGCTGGCTCTGCCAACTCTCAATCTGGGACTGCACCTCGGTGAGAGAGTCCTCAATCTGCAGCAAGTCCGAAAGAGTTTCGGCCTGTGCCTGCAGCTGCTGTAAGCGGGTGCGCTGTGCCTGCAGATTAGAAAGCCGCGCGGACACGTCCATATACTGAGTGGTCACATCATCGGCCTGCTGGCTGCGATAGGTCACATTACCGGCAGCGGCCACAGCATCCAGAAAGCTCTGGTAGTTGGCCTGCGGCACCCGGTAGGTCAGGCTTACGGAGCGGCTGGAACCGCTGCTGGAATATTCGCTGCTGGATTCCAGATAGCCGCCCGCCTCGGCGAGGGCGCTGTCCAGCGCACTGCGGGCTGCCTCGTAGTCCTTGCTTTCCAGTGTCAGGTTGGCGGTGTAGATGATCTTGGGGCTGGTGCTGGCCTGCCGGTCCTCGGCGGCAGCAGCGTCGTTCTCAGAAAGAACAGCTGCCTGGTCCAGGTCATAGGTGACAGCCTCCGGGGTAGCGTCCAGCATGGCCTGCTGGGTGGTAAAGCCACCTGCGGTGGAAGCTGCGGAACTATTGGCCGAATACAGAGCCATGTTGCTGCTCTTTGCACCGATGTCCAGCTTCCCGGTGCTCAGGGCACCGTAGCCCACCACGCACACGGCCAGACAGGCGGCCAGCGCGCCCACCTGCTTTGCAGGGAAATGGATGAGCTTTGCCTTTTTGGGCGATTCCTGCGGGCGCACGACAGCCGTGTTGTCTGCCTGCGCCGACATCATCGGGCGGTTCTTTTCCTCTTCGGGCAGGGTGTCGGCCATGGCCAGCAGCTTTGCCTTCAGATCTTCCGGGGCGTGGAGGTCATCCGCCTCCATCTTGTACTCATACCACCTCATCTTCGATCTCCTCCTTCAGCATCGTATGTAACTGCGCCCGGGCACGCCGCAGCCAGCTCAGCACCGTGTTGGACGGTGCGCCCATCATCCGGCCGATCTCCGCCGCCGTGTACCCCTCGTAGTAATGCAGATAGATGGCATTGCGGTAGTTTTCCGGCAGGGCGCGCACTGCGTCCAGCACACTGCCGTCCTCAAACGCATCGGGCGCGGGCAGGTTCTCGTCCAGCTCGGTGTCCTTCTGATGGGCTGCGCGGGTCAGGTCCCGGCAGCGGTTGATGGCCACCCGCAGCAGCCACGCCTTGAGGTGCTCCTCACTCTCAAACGTACCATTATAATGCAGGAGCTTCTCGTAGACATCCTGCACCACGTCCTCGGCATCGGCTGTGCATCGGCTGTTGTGTATGGCAGCGCGGTAAACAGCATCGCTGTATTTCTGCACTGCCAGCGTAAATACTTCGTTTCTGGTCAGCTGTCCCATAGTTTCAAGCTCTCCTTTACCGCCTGTACAGGGCTGGTGGAATTCGTGTTCCACGGGGGACATTCACCCTATACACGGCTGAACGCCCCCGAAGATTGCATTGCAGGAAAAATTTATGAAAATCACCTTTTATATACTCTCTGCAGCAGGGCCACCCGTTCTGCAAGGAAGGTCTCGGCCTTCGGATGGTGCAGCCAGCGCTTGTTCGCCGCTGTGCCAGCCAGCTTTCTGCCCAGCGCTGCCGGGTCGGTATCGGCCTGCATCACATCCTGCATGGTCAGCTGCAGCGTCAGCGCCGCAGGAGTGTCCGGCAGCGGCGGCAGCGGGTCCTCCCACACAAAGGGCGGCAGCAGCTGCACCGCCACCGTGGCGCGGGTGCACTCCTCGGTGAGCAGCAGGGCTGCAGGCGTGCCGTCCGGCTGGACGTGCAGGGTGCTGTACAGCAGCTGCAGACTGCCCTCGGCCAGCAGGCGGATATCCCCCTCCCGCCCGGTAGGCGAAAGGCTCAAATATTCCCGCGCCTCGTCCAGATAGATGTGCCGGGCCGGTGCCTGCACGCGGGCATACAGCGCAGGCAGCGCAAAGCGGCCCGCTTTGTCCAGTGCGTGCTGCAAAAGCAGGTAGAACTCGGTCAGTGGGTAGGCCGGGTCCGGCTGCGGCATCCCGAAATCGGGGCGCGATACGTGTCCTCCACCCATAGGGAACCTCCTTGATAAATAACGCTGATGCGGTATAATAAATACAGAAGGGGCGCTGACTGCAAGGGTCAGCTTTCCATCCCGTTTGTCAAAAAGATTGACCGCACAGTTTGGAAGCAGGGCGGTCAATCTTTTTTTGTTATCATCTTACCATATTCTACGACGCATTACAACACGCCCTATTGTAAACCCTGCTGCAACTTCATTGTTGACCGTCTTCCCTCTGCCGCGTTATACTCGGCCACAGATGCCTTGTAAATTTTTAACAGAGGGGAATTCTATTCTATGAAAAACAAAAAACTGACCACCTATCAGATGGCTGTCACTGCGCTGATGGCCGCCGCGCTGTGCGTGCTTGGCCCGCTGAGCGTGCCCATCGGGGCCATTCCCATTTCGCTGTCAAACTTTGTCATCTGCCTGACCGCATGGCTGCTGGGGCCCAAGTTCGGCACCCTGAGCGTGGCGGTGTACCTGCTCATCGGCCTTGTGGGCGTGCCGGTGTTCTCCGGCTACGGCGCGGGCGTTGCCAAGCTGGCAGGCCCCACCGGCGGCTATCTGGTTGGCTACCTGCTGCTGGCCTTCATCGGCGGTCTGTTCATCGAAAAGAGCAAGGGCCAGCCGGTAATCGCCGGCATCGGCCTTGTGCTGGGCGATGCCGCCTGCTACGTGCTGGGCACCGCATGGTTCGTGTTCCAGATGCAGTGCGAGCTGGGCTATGCGCTTTCGGTGTGCGTGTACCCGTTCATTGCGCTGGACCTCGCCAAGATCGTGGTGAGCTGCATCGTGGGTGCACTGCTGCGCA
>OGOY01002383.1_pt1 | contig 16918 bp, 9 predicted proteins | sample 1552811 | NCBI WGS metagenome assembly OGOY01 (sample SAMEA2580132, study PRJEB22360) | human gut metagenome | biome: human gut; feature: human-associated habitat; material: faeces | place: Denmark | collected 2008/2010 | reverse complement strand
TAGCCGGCGTGGCTGATGGCGGCGTCGTAGTCCTCGGGGGCGAGCTGGTCAAGGAGCTGATCCCACTTGGCGTCGTCGTAGGAGAGGCCGCGCAGGTCGATGAGCTCCAGGCCGTTCTTGGCGCCGTAGGTAAGCTCTCCCTCCCAGGCCTTGACGTCGGGATTGCCGGAGTCGGTGGAGTCGAGCTGGGCCAGAAGGTCCGCGGAGGCCACCTTGCCGTAGGTGTAGCTCACGCCGTCGTCGCCGTTGATCTCGTTGCCCCAGGTGGAGACCTGAGAGGTGACGTCGCCGTCGTGCGCGGGGAAGGTGCCCTCCCAGTCCGCGCGGGTGAGGTAGGTCACGTCGCCGCGGGCGTCGGAGAGGCGGTTGGCAACGGCCACGCCAGTCAGGGTGTCGGTGGAGTAGGTGGTCACGTCGACGTCCGCGTTGGCGGGAACGTAGGTGTCTACCAGGGACGCATTGCCGCGAGCATCGGTCTTTGCGCCGGCGGCCTTGGCGGCCAGCACGTTGTTGGCGGCGGCGTGGGCATCAGTGGCGGCGGTGACGTAGTAGGTGCCGGCGTCAAGCACCCAGGTGCCGGCGCCCTCGGAGTCGTAAGCGGCAAGCTGGGACTCGTCGAAGGTCACGGTGACCTCCTGGCTCTCGCCGGGCTCCAGCAGCTTGGTCTTGGCGTAGCCCACCAGCTCCACCGCGGGCTTCTCGACGCCGTTGGCGCGGTCGTAGTCGGTATAGGGGCTCTGGGCGTAGAGCTCCACCACGTCCTTGCCGGCGACGTCGCCGGTGTTGGTGACCGTCACCGTGGCGGCGCAGGTCTTGCCAGACCAGCTCGTGGAGAAGTTCGTCCAGTCAAAGGTGGTGTAGCTGAGGCCAAAGCCAAACGGGTAGCAGACCTCGTCGGCGTAGGTGAAGTCGCCGGCGTTGCCCTGGCCCAGGACGCTGTCCTCGTAGCGGGTCTCGTAGTAGCGGTACCCGACGTAGATGCCCTCCTCGTAGCTCACATAGTTGTACTTGGTGAGGTTGCCGGACTCGTCGAGGTACTGGTAGTCGCCAAAGTTCTGGGCGGCCGGGCTCTTGCTGGCGTCTGCCACGTAGGTGTCCACGGTGCGGCCGGAGGGGTTGACGTCGCCGGCGAGGATGCGGCCCAGGGACTCCACGCCGTAGGTGCCCGTAGTGGGGACGACCAGCACAGACTTGATGTTGGGGAAGTCCGCCAGCCAGTCCAGCTCCACGGCCGCGTTGGAGTTGACCACCAGCACGGTGTTGTCAAAGTTGTCGTTGAGGTACTGCAGGATCTCCAGCTCGGTGGAGTCCGGCTCCAGGTAGCTCTTTGCCTTGTCCTCGGCGCTCGCGGCGTGGTTGTACATGGAGCGCGGCATGTCTCGGCCCTCGCCGGCCACGCGCTTGAGCACGTAGACGGGCGTGGTGCCCTCCATGGAGTCAAGCACGCCGGCATCGCGCATGACGGACAGCGGGCACTCGTTGATGGAGAAGTCCTCGTCGTCGCCGTAGCTCACCGAGCCAGGGCCCATGACGTAGTCCTTGCCCTTGCCGGTGGCATAGAAGTCCGTGAGGGTCTTGTTGACGCTGAAGCCCGCCTGCTCCATGGCCGGCGTGAGGGCGTCGGTGTTGCCGCCCTCAATGCCCAGGGTGGTCTCGAGCATGCTCTTGGCCTTGACGCCCAGGTCACGGGAGTTGCCGCTCACAAAGGAGAGCGTGGTGCCCTTCGCCAGCGGCAGGGAGGCGTCGTTCTTCAGGAGGACGTAGCCCTCGCCGGAGATGTCCTGGTCCAGGGTCTTCTCGGCCTCGGCGATGGAGCCGCGGTCGTAGTCGGCCTTGTTGTAGGTGAGGTCCAGGCCGGAGGTGTCAACGCCGGAGTTGTCCCAGCTCTGCTCCACGCCAAAGTAGGAGTTGATGATCTGGTTGAACTTGGGCAGGACGGTGTTTGCCGCGACGATCACGGCCACGAGCGCGACCGCCAGGACGATGGAGACCACGATGCCGACCTTGCGCTTGACGCTGCGTTTGGGCCGCGGCGAGGAAATTTGTTCAGTGTTTGATGCCATAGTTAGAGCTCCGCGTCAGAAATGGTTGACAAGAGGGGCGGCAGCCCGGCGCACAATGCGGGCCGGGCTGCCGGGAAGGCGTAGAGGAAGCCTCTTACCAGGGCGTCTTCTTTGACGGAACGGTCGGGTCGTCCTGCTCGGCGAACTCCGCGGTCCCCGTCGCGACCTCAAGGGCGGTATAGGACGTACCGAACACCTCGTTGTACCTGACAAGAAGATCGTCTGCCGGGATGCGGTGCGTATACGTGGCGTAGAACAGGCCCGAGCCATAGCCCACGTCCGGCTGGCCCCAATCGTAGTAGAGGGCCTTCTGAACATAGGTGACCACGCCGTCGACGTTCTTTGTCCCAACGGGAGCGCCCGCCTCGTTCTTGATCGTGAGCGTGGCAGTGGAGCCGGAGCCGGCGATCTCCCAGGTTCCCGAGCTCGACTTGGAGTCCAGGCCGTCGAGCTTGACCTTGCCATTGCAGTACAGGGTGAGCGGCACGGTGCTGTCTTGAATGAAGGAGAACTTGTAGTCATCCTGCGCCTCGCCGGCGACCAGAATCTCGTCGCTCCACGCGGCCTTGACGTCAAAGTCCGTGTACCCCCGGACGGCGACCTCGTCGCCGGGCTGCATGACGTCGCCGTTCACGCTCCAGCCCTCGAACACCTGGAACTTGCCCGCGTAGGGGTTCTCGGGCAGCTTGAAGCTCTCGCCGGTCTTCACGGTGGCGGAAGCGGGATCGGTGCCGGAGACCGCATCGCTGCCGGCGGAGTACTTGACCGAGTAAGTAGGCTCCTCAGGAACCTTGTAGCTCTTCTTCTGGGCAGAGTTCACCGCGTTCACGAACTCGAACTGGGAGATGGCGCCCGTGCCCACGCGCGACCCGAGGATCCCGGCGTTGACCTCCTGGGACCAGTAGTAGACGCCGTCCTTCTCCTCGACCTTGAGGTCGGTGCCGTCGTCAAGCTTCATGCTCAGGCCCGAGTTGTCGTCGTAGCTCCACTTGCCCGAGAAAGGCGCCGCGCCCATGGTGATGACGACGAAGGAGAAGGTGCCGTCATCGTAGAAGTCGGTCGAGGTCTTGGCCGGGAAGAAGGCGACCGTGGGATCGGTGATGCTCTCTGCGCTCACCATCGCGGGCCTTGCCGCCGCGCCGTCGCCGGAGCCGAGCTGCGAGTCGTGCGTCAGGCCGTTCACCACAAGCGAGTTCGCCTGGACATAGAGGATGCGGTGCACCACGTTGAACACGGCGTCCTGGATGACGGGGTCGTTCTTGTAGTCGTCCTGGAGCAGCAACTGGTCGGTGTTCTTCGCGCCGGCGCCGCCGAGCCAGCAGTGGGTTCCGTTGAGAACGCCGTCGACGGTATCCATAAAGTCGGTCTCAAAGGCGTCAGTGAGCGTGATTCCGCGATAGCCCTGCTCACCCTCAGCGAACTCCTCGAGCAGTGCCGGGTTCGCGCCAGTCCACCACATGCCCAAACGGTTGAAACCACTCATCAGACCGTTTGCGTGGCCATCGACCATGGCCATGGCGAAGGGCTTGAGGTAGATCTGCCGAAGCGCCTGCTCATTGGACCATGAGGGGACGCCGTGACGGTACGTCTCCTGGTCGTTGGCGGCATAGTGCTTCATGAAGGTGATGCCGCCCTTCTCGACAAACGAGCCGACCTCGGACGCGATTGCGCGACCGGCAAGGAAGGGGTCCTCGGAGTAGTACTCGTAGTTGCGGCCGGAGTAGGGGCTGCGGTGGTTGTTGCAGCTAAAGCCGTAGAGGCCGACCATCTTCTCCGAGTCGCTGGAGCCGTGAAGGAGGTTCTCGCCGATCATCTTGCCCACAGCGGAGCTCAGCTCGTGGTTGAACGCGGCGGTGCGCCACGCGGTCATCGGGTACGGGATGCCCGTGAGGCCGGAGACGGCAAACGTCGTGGAGCGGCCGTTTGAGCCATCTGCGTTGCTCGACTTGGGCTTGCCGATCGAGGGAAGCTCAACCTCGGCGTCGTCCGCCAAGAGGGAAACCATCTCCTCGTAGGTGAGCTTCGAGACGAGCTCCTCCCAGTCGGGGTCGTCGTAGTCCTTGCCGTGCATGTCGACGAGCATGGGCTTGTGGTCCGTCTTGCCAAACTCGTGCGTGGGGACCGAGGAGGCGCTGCCGGAGCCCGCCTTGTAGGAGACGGGCTTGGCCATGTCGGCAACCTCGTCGGTATAAACCAGGTGAATCGCCTCGCGCGGATAGGTGCCCTCCCAGTCAGAGCGGGACATCCACGTGATCTTGTTGCGCTCCTTCATCGTGGCGTTCTTATTGGGGTCAACGTCGTCAAAGAGGTTCGTGATGCTCTTGCCGGTCGCGGAGACGGAATAGAGCTTGTCCTCCGTCGACGGATTGTTCCAGACGCAGGCGAGGGAGGCGTCGCCCTCGGCGGTCATGCCGTCCGCGGTGCCTTTGCCCTTGAGCGCCAGGATGTTGTTCACGGCCTCGTGGGAGCCGTTGCCGACCGTCAGATAGTAGTCGCCGGCCTCCAGGATGTAGGTCTTCGCGGTGTTCGCGTCGTAGCACGCAAGGTCCTTCTTGCTGACGGAGACCTTGACGTCGGTGGATTTGCCGGGGTCAAGAATTTCGGTCTTCTCGTAGCCCACAAGCTCGACGGCGGCCTTCTCGACGCCGTTGGTCTCGTCGTAGGAGGTGTAAGGGGTCTGCGCATAGACCGTGACAGCGTGCTTGCCGGCGACGTTGCCGGAGTTGGTGACCTTGACGTTCACCTCAAAGCCGTCGTCAGACTCGAAGACCGAGAAGTCCGAGTAGCCGAAGGTGGTGTAGGAGAGGCCATAGCCAAAGGGGTACGCCACATAAGAATCGTAATCGAAGTCGCCCACGTGCTCGACTCCGAGGACCTTATCCTCATAGCGGGTCTCGTAGTAGCGATAACCCACGTAGATGCCCTCGGCATAGACGTAGTTGCGGCGCCAGTGGCTACCCTTGTCGTTGCTCGGTTTCCACTCGTCAATCTGACGCTGGACCTCGTCGGACTTGCCGGCGGAGAGCTGGGAAAGATCGGCGTCGATGCTGCCGAAGTTGACCATGACGGGGTTGGCCTGGTTATCCTTATAGATGGAGTCCGGCATGCGACCGGAGGGGTTGTAGTCGCCCTTGAGGACGCCCACGAGAGGATCGATGGCCCACTCGCGCTCATGTGCTCTGAAGTAGGGGTCGATGTAGCTTCCGCACCAAACCAGGGCATCAATCGCATCCTGCCAGGACGCGTCCTTCCAGCTGATGGTGTTCGTGGTATTGAGAAGGACGATCATCTTTGAGAAGGTCCCGGAGCGGCGCAGCTCCGCCACGCCGTTGAGCATCTCCTCCTCTTCCTTGGAGATGGCGAGATAGTCTTCCTCGCCCTTCCCGTGACGGTTGTCGGACGCCTCGCGACCGCGGCGACCAAGCACCACGATGGCAACGCCGCTCACGGAGTCGAGGAAGCCTGCCTTCTGGACGTCGGCCCAGGGATTCTCATTCACAGCCCAGTTGATGACGTTCGTGGAACCGTTCGCGTAGAAATCCCAGCAAGCGTCGTTGAAATCGAAGCCCGCAGCCTTGATGGCCTCGTCAAACATGGGGATGAACTGCGGCGCGGCGTTACCAAAGACGTTGATGGCGCCGTCGTCCTTGGAAAGCGGCAGGGCATTGCCCTCGTTCTTGAGAAGGACCGTGCCCTCGCCGACGATCTGCTTGTAGAGGTCGTGCTGGTCCTGCTGGAGCTTCTTCTCCCCGTCCTCGGTGTACTCGTAGTCGCTCTTGTAGTACTGGGTCTCAGAAGCGTGAGAGTCCTTCTTTGCGTCCGAGCTGCCCGGGGTGCTGCAGCCGGCAAGGCCGGCCAGGACGGCGGCCGAGGCGCTTCCCAAGACAAACCCTCTACGAGTCATGCTGAGCTTCATGTTCTTCCCTTCTTCCCTCGTCCCATCTTGGGACGTTTTCGCTTTGCCCGCAGGCAAAAAAGTTTGATGCCGCACCGCCCGCCCACGGGGCCGCGGAGCCGGCCAGAAGAGGGGCCGGCTCCGCGGAAGGGAGGGCAAGAGGCGAGGCATCGACCTCTTGGCCTAAAGATAGGAAGCCCGCTTGGGTTGTTTTAAGCCGCCGTACGAACTGCGCGCGGCGGCACCAAACGTGTCCGCCCGCGCACGAATGGCAGGTTTTGCGTCACGAGTTGCAGTTTTTCTCGCCCGGCGAGCGGTAGCGATCGGGCGGTGGGCGGTTGGGCACTGACGGCACTTTCGGGTTTGGCTGCGATTCCGCTTTCGGGTTTGGCGATTTTCTCGCCTGACGAAGCGCGCCGGGAGCAAGAAACGTGCCTACTCCTCGGGCCACTTGATGGGCTCGAAGGTCACCGAGCTCAGCAGGCTCACTGCCGAGGAGCGAGATGCCCCCAGTTCGGCCACCATTCCCGCCATGTAAAGGGGGAGGTAAGAGACCCGCTTGCCAAGGCGCTCCTCAACCGAGACGTTTGCCTCGGACAGGACGATGGCCTCGTCGATGCCGTATTCCTCGGTCCCAAGCAGGTTGTTCAACGCGGTGTGCAGCTTGTAGTCCTTGCCGGACTTCACCTCGATGGGCAGCACGCCGCCCGAGGCCAGCTCGAGGAGGAAGTCGACCTCCCCCTTGCGGTTGTTGCGGTAGTAGAAGAGCGCGTCTCCCGCCGCGGCAAGCTCCTGCGCGACGTAGTTTTCGTAGACGGCACCGAAGTTGACGGACTTCTCGCCCACGAGGGCCGCCATGGACGTCTGCGCCGGATACTGCGCCATGAGCATCCCAAGGTCAGAGCCGTAGAGCTTGAACTTGTTCCTCTCTGCGGTCCGCTCGAGCATGGGACGAGGGTCGGTCACGTTGTCCGTCTTGAGCGCGGCACAGGCGGCCACGAGCCACGCAAAGTCATTGGCATAGCGCTCGTACTTGCCCTCACGGCCGGCGGCGCGCATCTGGAAACGCTTGTTCTCCTTGTTGAGCTCGGACGGAAGGGCATCAAAGATGGCCTTGACCTGCAGCGCCCTTGAGCCCGCATACTTGGAGATGTCCTCCCGGTAGAGGCGCACCAGGTCCTGCTGGACCTCCCTCACGACGCCGAGGTCGCGCATGGCTCCAACGCCCTCCGTCACCGCAGCCGGCATTCCGCCTATGACCAGGTAGCGCCTGAAGAGCTCCGTCATCTTCTGGTGGATGCCGGAGTTGACCTCGGCGCGCTCCTTAAAGCAGGCGCGCAACCCTACCAGAACTGACTCCGGGACCCCCTGCGCCCAGCAGAACTCCTCGAAGGTCATTGGCGCCATATCAAGTATTTGCAGGAACCCGACGGGCATCGAGTGGACGCCCGCCAGCTCGGTTCCGAGCATCGAGCCAGACATGACGACGTCAAACCTACCGTCTTGGACAAGGTACTTGGAGAAGGTCACGATCTCCGGAGCCGCCTGGACCTCGTCGAAGAAGACCAGCGTGTCTCCCGGGACCATGGGCGAGCCAAGCTCAAGCGAGAGAAGGTCCATGACCTGGTCGGCGCTCTTTGCCGCAGCGTAGCGCGCACGCGCGGTGGAATCCTCGATGAAGTCGACGGTCACGTGGGCAGAGTACTCGCGCTCGGCAAACTCCTTTACCAAAAAGGTCTTGCCAATCTGCCGGGCCCCGGTGACAAGAAGCGCCCCGTGACCCTCGGTTGACTTCCAATCAAGCAGGTCTTTGTAGGCATTCCTCTTAAACATGCGTCTACCTCGTGTTTTCCTCTAACACAGAACGATTTAGACCATATTATGCCTCTAACACAGAAAGAAATTTCCGCAAAAGTGCCCCTAACACAGAACGAAACAGGGGCAGAAATGCCCCTAACACAGAAAGGTCTGGCGCGGCGCGCTACCGGCGCGCACTTCTCGCCCGGCGTGGCGTTACATCATGACGGCGTTCTTCTTGCTGAGGAAGTCCATGTAGGCCAGCTTGACCTCGGCGGTCTTGGAGCGGCTGATGGGGATGAGCTCGCCGGCGACGGTCAGGCCCTTGGAACTCAGCTGGCTCACGTGGGCAAAGTTGACCAGAAAGCCCTTGTGCACGCGGTAGAACCCCAACGGAGCCAGGCGCTCGGCCAGCTCGTCCAGGGTGACCAGCACGGTCTCCACGTGGCCGTTTGTCATGTGCATCATCTTGTCGCGGCCGCGGGCCTCCACGTAGAGGATCTCGTCGGCAGAGAACGTGCCCATGGCGTGGGCCATCTTGAGCGTCACCACGCGCTCGGTGCGCGAGCTCTTCCACGCGCGCACGAAGGCGGCCATGGCCTGCGCCATGTCCTCGGTGAAGTGGCTCTTGCGCACAAAGGAGAGCGGCCGCAGCGGCAGCGACTCAAAGACGCGGTCCTCGCTGTTGGAGACAAAGACGATCTCGGTCTTGGAGCCGCCCTCGCGCAGGGCGCGCCCAAAGGTGATGCCGTCCACGCCGGGCATCTCTATATCAAGGAGCACCAGGTCAAAGGTCACGTCGTCAAGCCGGCGAGCCAGGGGCTCCACGCCGTTGAAGACCTCGATGTCCGCCTGGGCGCCCTGGCGCGCAAGCTCGCGCTCTGCCGCACCCGAGATGGATGAGGCCGCAAAGGGCTCGTCGTCGCAAACGGCTATGTGAAACTGAAGCATGTGCCCTCCCTTGGTGCTCGCCGGGCGCGCGCCCGGCAGGCGGCCCTCCCCGACCGCCGCGCCAGCCACCTAGGCCAGCGCGAGCATCACCTTAGCCGTAAAGACGCCGTCCGCATACGAGAAATCGGCGACGCCGTCGTACTTCTCGGCTATCTTACGAACTATGCCAGTGCCATATCCGTGCAGGTCAGCATCGGTTTTTGTGGTGCGCAGCCGGCCGTCTTCCACAACGGTGGGCGCGGCGGCGGCCGGGTTTGAGACGTTGACTATGAGCGAGCCCTGGTCGGCGATAAGCGCCAGGCGCACGCACTTCCGCCCTGCCGGAACGTCCGCGCAGGCCTCGATGGCATTGTCCATGAGGTTCATGATGACGCTTGCAAGATCTATCTCCTCAAACGGCAGCTCGGGCGGCACGGCAATGCGCGAGTCAACGTCCACGCCCGCCGCCGTCGCGCGCGAGAGCTCAAGGTTGACGATGTCGTCAACTAGGCGGTTGCCACTGTTGACATGCAGAAACGTTGGGTTGGCGCGCATGGACATCTCGCCAAAGAACTCCTCGGCCCGCTTGTAGTCCTGGCGCTCAAGCAAAAGCTTGATGTAGGCGTACTGGTTCTTGACCTCGTGGCGCAGGACGCGGAGGTTCTCGCCGCTCTCTCGGTAGGCATCCAGCGCGGCAAGGCGGGCGTCCATGAGGTGACGCTCAGCCTGCAGGCGGCGGCGCTCCCCAAAGCCGCGGACAAGGCGCAGCACGGCGTAGTAGACCACGAGCTCGGCCACCTGGCCGCTGAGGCACGTGAGCACGCTCTCCAGGGTGCCCACCGAGTAGGGTGCCACGCCAATGTCGCTGCGCAGGTAGAGGATGGCGCGGGCCACCAGGCCGGACGCGCAGACCACAATGACCGGCACCACGGAGGTGAGCGAGACGTCCGGACCCTCCAGCGAGCCCTGCCGCTCCAGCAGCTGGATTGCGGCGAGAACCGCCAGCATGTAGGCAAGAGAGACGGCCGCCGCAGCGTAGATGCCGCCATGGACCTGGGCGTTCACGACCTCGGCTGCGGTGAGCGAGTACATCCAGGCGCACATGAGCAGGCAGGTGCGGGTAAGGCGCGCCGGGGCGCGGAAGTCCCTGACGAGAAGCGCACAGGCGCAGGCCGGAAGCACCGTCCACGTGATTGAGTTGGGAAACACCAGGTCACTAATGGTGCCGAGGAGCCAGGTGGCCAGAAGCGCCACTGCAAGGCGGCGCAGGAGCGTGAGCCACAGGCGCGGCCGGCCGTCCAGGCGCGTGAGCATGAGCGCGATGGAGACGGCATACGCGGCGTTGTACGGCGAGACCACGCTCGCCCTCAGCGTGGCGAGAAGTGCTTCCATGCCCGGCCTCCGTCCCTGACTCGCGTTGCCTCCTTGGCCAATTGTGCCTGAACGCGAGCTTGGGGGACGCCGAGTTACAAACTGCCGCGTTTTTGTCACCAACAGATGAGAAAAAGGAACTGTCCCTTTCAGGATGGCTACAGCAGGCCAAGTCCGTCGAAGTCGGCAAGCTCGACGCCGGCGGCAAGGGCCCTCGCGCCGGCGCGGCCCCCGCTGTCGCCCATGTCGACGGCCGTCTGCTGGATGCGGACGCTCGCCTGCACCAGGAAGCTCGTGGAGATGCAGCGGCCCACGGTCAGCATGTTGCGCACCGCCCCGTTGGTCAGGCACCGGTAGGGAATCTCGTAGTACTCCCCGGGCTTGTACTTCTCCATGTGCACGAGACCCTTTGTGGCGGAGTGCACGTCAATGTACCAAGTCCCCCTGGCAACCGCGTCGTCAAAGCGCGCACGACGGACGTAATCGTCCACGTCCAGGACGTAGCTTCCCTGGATGCGCCAGCTCTCGCGCACGCCAAGCATTCCCGCCTCGCGGATCAAGAACGCGCCCTCAAAGCCGGGCATGTGCCGCGTGAGGAACGTGACAAGCCTGCGCACCCTGCGACGACCGTCGCTGAGCGCCTCGGAACGGGCGAACGCGGAGGTATTGCTCCTGAGCGCCGGCAGGTGCGGGCAGTTGAACGCCATGCAGCCCGGCTCCCCGGGAAGCGAGAAGCACTGGTAGTAGACGAGGTCGTCCTCATGCAGCACGCCCTCCTCCACGCCCTTGCGAAACAGGGGCTCAAGCTTGAAGCCCTTGCCCGCGACCATGGCGGACTCCCAGAAGTAACCCTCCTTGAGGGGGCTGAACTCGTCGCCCAGAGACAGACAGTACTGGCGGTACTTCTCGACGTCGATGCCGCCCATCTCAAAGCGCAGCGAGCACATCTGGTTGTTGCCGTCATCATCGCCCGCCACGCAGGGCACCCCCGCCATGCGCGAGAGCACGGCGTCTCCCGTGGCGTCCACGAACTGGCTGGCAAGAACAGCACGCGGGCCCTCGACCGTCATGACCTCGATGGCCCGGATGCGCCCCTCGCGAACGTCAGCCGCGACGAGGGTCGCGTCGTAGAGAACCTGGCCGCCAGCCTCGAGGAGCATGTCCTCGCAGACCTCGGCAAACGTCTCCGGCGTGAACCAGATGTAGCCCATGAGGTCACCGTCCTCCCTGGTGGTGACGCCAAGGTCGTTGAGGCGACGCTCGATTTCCCGCAGATTGTGGCCGTGCGGTACGCGCGAGTCCATCATGGGCGTCACGAGCGCGTGCGTCGGGGTGCCGCCCAGGGACGAGGCCTTCTCGACCACCAGCACGCGGTTCTTCTCGCGGGCGGCGCTTATCGCCGCCGAGGCCCCGGCGGTGCCGCCGCCCACCACGACGGTGTCCCACTCCCCAAGGACGGGAACCTCGGCAGAACCAAACCTGTAGACGCTCATCATCTCTCCAATCAAAGGTGTTCCATGAGAAAAACGGCCCGTCTGAACAGGCAAGATCCAATCAGTCCGCGCTAGGCGCCCAGAATCTTGCGGGCAAGCGCAAGCTCGTTGAGAAGGGCCTGGCGCTCCAGGGACCCCTCGGCCAGAAGGAACGTGGCGTCAATCCAGCTGGGTAGCAGCACGCTTGACGTCACGCGCCGCGCAAAGGCGTGGGCGGCAAGCTCGCTTGAGCGCGCGACCGCCCTGGGACGGGCGCCCAGAAGGCCGCGGACCCTGACCTTGGGGACGGCGTCCACGGTCAGAGGACCGTCGGAGAACTCGAGAGCGTGATAGAGCTCGTGGGCCAGGTGAAGCCGCTCGAGCTCCCCCTCCCCCACCTCAACGCCGGAGGCCAGGAGTGCCACCCGCTTTCTGGCAACCTCACCAACGTAGAGTTCGACGGTCCCGCCCTTCTCGCCGCCCGGGAGCGCTCGGGTCATGGCGCACAGGCAGAAGCCCGGGCGGGAGCCGGGCGCTGGGCCGGACGTTCGACGCACCTCGTAGCCCAGAGAGGCAAGCGCCCCGATGGGCTCCCGCCCGACCCATCCGCCGGCGAGAGCCTGACCACGCGCGAGGCATGCGTCCACGAGCGTGGGCAGGTCCCGCTCCTCCATGCGCGAGAAGGCCGGATCTCCCATGAGCTGAAGGAGGGCTCCCTCCCGCTCGCAGAAGTCAGGGGCCGCAGCCACGGCCTAGCTCCTTGCGGCCACGACGACGACGGGCTGGTCGGGCTCGGCGAACTCGAGCTCCATCTCGGCAAGGCCCATGAGCTGCTCCTTATTGAGAACACCGGAAAGATCCGACATCTTCTGCCCAAAGAAGAGGTAGGTCTTGGGCAGGGTGGCACCCGCGTCCGTATAGCGGGTCATGGAGTCCACGAAGTCCGAGAAGGGCCCGGAGAGCTCCCCCTTGGTGAAGGTCGCCACCTTTGCGTCATCCTTCTGGAGACGGATGACACCCTCCTCGTCCACCACGCGCACAACGGTCTTCCTGCTCTTCATCAGGCCAAAGAGCGTCTTCTTCACCGTCGTGGCCTCATAGGCGTGCCAGCGGCCCTCGGAAGCGACCTCGTCCACCGCGTCCTGATCAACACCGCAAGCCTCGGCAACAATGGCGCGAAGCTCGGAGTCGCTCTTTGCCTCGGACTTGCGGTCCTTGGTGCGCAGCTCGGTGGCACCGGTGGCCATCGCGCGCAGGATGTTCTTCTGCGAGTCGATCTCGATGGCGATGTCAACCGTGGCGGCGTCGGCGCCCGCCCTCGTGATGACCTCCATCACGTCGTGGCGAATCTTGCGGATGTCCTCGTCGGTGGGGTTGGAGACGTTGCGCTCGATCTGCTCACGCACCAGCGCCAGGGAGACGCCGATGGTGGAGATGTACGGGGCGTTCTTGGCAATGCGGTGCCTGATGCCCATCCTCTTACCCAGCGCAGGGGCTACCACGGAGGCGGAGCCGCCGCCTCCGACCAGGTAGATGAGGTTGGGATTGAGGTCGTAGTCGGAAATTAGGCCCTGGACCACCTGGGAGACCTTCTCCATGGCAACGTCCATCGCCTGCTGGCAGAGGGACTCCACGGTACCACCGATCATGTCGGCCAGGGCCTGCCAGGCCTTGCGGGCGGCCTCCACGTTGCCCGCAGCGTAGTCGCCCTCGGGCACGTAGCCCAGGATGTTGGCCGCGCCGCAGAGCGTGAGGGCGTAGGACTCACCATTGCTGCACGCCGCCACAGCGTAGTTTGCCTTGTCGTCCTCGCGCGGGGCGATGAGTTCGATCTTGGGGTCGCAGATCTTCTCGGCGGGGGTGAAGACCTCGTAGTCCTTGTCGGCGATGTGGGCAGAACGCGGGCCGACGTCGGAGATCTTGCCGCCCTCCACCACGATCATGGAGCCGCCCGCAATGCCCAGGGTGCGCACGTCAAGCGAGGTGAGGTAGAGCTTGTGACCGCCCACCTGAGCGTTCTTGATCATGACCTTGCCATCCTTGATGGCAGAGATGTCGGTGGAGGTGCCACCCGCCTCGAGGAAGATGCCATCGGTGATCTTCTCGTACATGAGGGCGCCCGCCACGCCCGCCGCAAGGCCCGAGAGCATGGTGAGAATGGGGCGCTTGCGCACCTCGTCGATTGACATGACGCCGCCGTCGCAGCGCATGATCATCAGGGGCTTCTTGATGTCAGAGTCCTTGACGGCCCCTTCGGTCATGTTGGCCGTTTCCATCATCTTTGGAATCAGCGCGGCATTGACGGCAGCCGTGCGCGTACGGGCAGAGAGGCCATAGAGCTGGGAGATCTCATAACCGCCCGTTGCCACCATGCCCATCTCGTTTGCCTTTGCGATGACGCGCTGCTCGTTTGTGGGGTCATCGACGGAGTAGCTCTCGGACGCGACGATGACCTCGCAGCCGCGCGACCTCAGGACCTCGACCGCCGTGGCTATGCCCTCGTCGGTGAGCGAGCCGCTCTCCAGCAGCTCGTGCTCCGTCTCCAGGTACTTGCCCGGCGCAAGCTCGATGTTGCCCACGGTAGTCTCGGAGCCGGCACGGCCGGAGCCCGCGCCCTTGCCCATGCCGATGACGCCCACCTTGGCGACGTCTCCCTCGAGCAGGGCGTTTGTCGCCTGCGTAGTTCCGTGGGCTATGAACACCACGTCATCCGGGGAGATCTGGTTCTTGGTGAGGACATTCTCGATGGCCTGGACGATGCCGGCGGCAACCCCTTGCTCGGCGTGATGAGTCGTGGGGACCTTCTCCTTGGCTATGACCTCGTAGGTGTCATTGTCCACCACAACGGCGTCGGTGAAGGTACCGCCGACGTCAATGCCAATTCTTACGGTTCTCTTGCCCATCTCGTGCCTTTCTGTGCGTTCGCTGTCTTGGGTGTCGGGGCGCGGGTCCGAGCTTTCGGCGGATGCTCCGAGAGCGCAGGCGCGCACCCCGACGCCCGGACACGTGCAAGCCCGGGCGTCGGAGGGAGCGATTAGAACAGGGTGACGGCGGTGAAGACCAGGATGCCAAGCGCCATGACCATGGTATAGGGCAGCGTGGACTTCAGGATGTCGTTAACGTCAACGTTGTCGTAGTCGGCCACGATGACGTTCTGGGTGTTGGTCGGGTCGGAGACGCACTGGACGACGCTGGTGGAGCGCAGCGCCATGCCCACCGCAGCGGGGGAGAGCGTTCCGGCGGCAACGAAGATGTTGGCGAGGCCGGAGCCCAGGCCGTACATGTTCAGCGGGCCGCGGTACAGAGCAAGCGGCGAGAGGATCGTGAAGACCGCCACATAGACGATGGGGTTGCTCGGCAGAATCATGGAAATGATGGGCTGCATGAGAGCAGAGGTCTCGGGCGCGGAGACGCCGTTGAGCAGGATGCCGATGCCCACCATGAGGCCGATTACGCCGGCGACGTCCTTGATGCCCTCGACCACGGAGCTGGAGAGGACCTGCATCGCCTGCTTGGGCTTGGTGATGAGCGCGGTCACGACGAGGGTGACGATAAGCGCGGTCTCGGCGTTCCACTTGAGGAAGAAGACCAGGACGATCGGTACGATGGGCATGAGAAGGGCAACGGGGTTGACGTCCTTCTTGTCGGAGCCCGTCTGGGCTGCCCAGGCGGCGCTCTTAGCGGCGGCACGCGTGTTGATAACGATGTAGGCAAGGGTCACGACGGCGCACACGACGCCCATGACGACGGAGGTGGACTTGATGACCTCCATGTCCATGCCGATGGTGTCAACGTAGAGCTGGTACTGGGAAACGTTGAACAGAAGGCCGATGTTCAGGCCAAATAGGATGAGGCTTGCCGCCACGACAGGGGCAACGCCGGCGGAGAGCAGGAGCGGGACCGCGATCTGGGAGACCATGATGACGGGGCCGGCACCGCTCATGGCGGTGAAGATGACGGCGATAGCGGCCGTCAGAGCGATGGCGATGACCATGGGCTTGTCGCCGGCAAGCTCCGCCGCCTTGCGGATGATGGCGTCGGAGATGCCCTCCTTCTGAATCACCTTGGCGAAGATGGCGCCAAAGATCGTCACCGTGATGGTTGAGGCGAGCTTGGCGGCACCAGAACCGATCACAAAGGAGGTGATGGTCTTGACCTCCTTGTCGCCCGAGATGAACGGCACGCCGGCGACCGCGGCGATGAGGATGCCCATGAGCGGCAGCGCCAGAATGGCGGGCATCTTCTTCGTCATCATCAGGGCGACGCCCCCGATGAAGACGGCCAGGATCAGAATGACCTGAACTGTTGCCATTGCTGTTTCCTTCCTTTCCTCGTGGCCGGGTTCGCCGGCCCCCAATCGATGGTTGGGAAGGTAGCACCCATGCGGGGCCGCCGACCCCAGAGTGCCGCGTACGGTTTGTTTCGAAATTGCATCCCCGGAGAGGCAGCGGTGGGCAATACGTGTCTGGCTTCCCTATTGGGGAGCGTCCCTTAGCTGCAAAGTATCTCTGTAGAGATACTTGCGATTTTGGGGTATTATTTCTGCGAATGACCTGCTTGTTTTCAGCTGAGTGACTTGTGGATTCCGGTGAGCGGTTTATGAAATCCACGTCACTACATTTTTTCTACATATTTCTTAAAGAAGCGGAGCGCTCGTGCATCCCTACCCCGAAGAGCTTCTCCCCGCCACGATGAGCACGCTTGGCAAGGCCTTCGACTTTGCCGACAAGCACCTCCCGGAGGGCCTCGCCTCCTTCTACGAGCTCTTTGCGTGCTCGGACGTGGCGCGCACCTTCGACGGCCCCGATGCGCACCCGGACCTCAACGGTTCGGGAATCCAGCTCGTGCTCTCGGTCTGCGAGGGAGTCTCGTCGGAGGGCCTGGACCTCATGCTGATGAGCGAGCACCGGCCTGGCAAGGGGCACCGGGAGCGTGCCAAGTGGTGCGGCGCGCTTCTGGCCTACCACCAGTGGGACACCGGGGCGACATTCAGGGCCATCTCGACCTACCTAGGAATCGAAGAGCTCTTTTCTCTCTTTGAGGAGCGCGGAGAAGAGCCTCTGCCCCAAACCTCGGCCCACATAGCGCAGACGCTGGCGATAAGGACGGCCCCCACCCGACTGCGCCACTACCGCGCGGAGGCCGGGCTCACGCAGCACGGCCTTGCCGCGGCCTCGGGCGTCTCCCTGCGCTCCATACAACAGTACGAGCAGCGCAAGAAGGACATCAACCGTGCCCAGGCAAGGTCGGTCTGGCTCCTCTCGCAGGCGCTGGGGTGCTCGATGGAGGACCTGCTGGAGCCGTGACGTCTGATGGGACAGGGATGTCGGCCGGATGAGAAAAAGGGACTGTCCCTTTTTCTCATCCGGCGCCGGCTGGGGGCGGCGTGG
>OGOY01002369.1_pt1 | contig 16984 bp, 11 predicted proteins | sample 1552811 | NCBI WGS metagenome assembly OGOY01 (sample SAMEA2580132, study PRJEB22360) | human gut metagenome | biome: human gut; feature: human-associated habitat; material: faeces | place: Denmark | collected 2008/2010 | reverse complement strand
CCAAATGTATAAACGAAGCCGTGTGGCAGCGCCAACGGCCCAGGAGGACTCACACGAAGGCCGCTTCTGCACGCGGCCGGCGAAATCGCTCGCACGAGGGCCGCTTCTGTGCAGGATTCGGGGCCGCCGCGCCCGTCTCACCAACGCCAACCCCTGCACGCAAATTGGGGACGTGTTCGTTTTTGCGCAAATACGAACACGTCCCCAATTTGCGGGACCACGAGTGTCCCTTTTACCAGGTAATTAACAACGTCCCCAGTGTCAGGCGCCGATGATGGACAGGCCGCTGGAGGTGCCGATGCGGGAAGCCCCCGCGGCGACCATGGCCTCGGCCTCGGCTGCCGTGTGAATGCCGCCGGACGCCTTGACCTTGCAGTGGCCAGCCACGGTGCGGGCCATGAGCGCCACGTCCTCGACGGTGGCGCCACCCGTAGAGAAGCCCGTGCTGGTCTTGACGAAGGAGGCGCCGGCCTCCACGGCGATCTCGCACGCGCGGACGATCTGCTCGTCAGAGAGCAGGCAGGTCTCGATGATGACCTTCACGCATCGGCCCTGGGCCGCGGCCACCACGGCCTCGATGTCGCGCCGGACCAGGTCGTCCTCGCCGGCAAGCAGCCAGCCCACGTTGATGACCATGTCCAGCTCGTTGGCGCCGTCGGAGACGGCGGCCTCGGTCTCGGCGGCCTTGCCGGCAGTAGACATGGCGCCCAGCGGGAAGCCGATGACGGTGCAGACGTTGACGTCGGTCTCCGCCAGGCGAGAAGCGCACGCGCCCACCCAGCAGGAGTTCACGCAGACGGAGGCAAACCCGTGCTCGACCGCTTCGTCGCACAGCCGCGCAATCTGCTCGCGGGTGGCGTTTGCTGCCAGGAGCGTGTGGTCAATCATCTTGTTGAGGCTCATCCGAGCTCCTTTCAAACAACAGGGGCGGCGAGAAGAGCGCTCTTCTCGCCGCCCCGTCCTTGCGGTGGTGCGCCGTCAGGGGTTCGAACCCTGGACCTTGGGATTAAAAGTCCCCTGCTCTACCAGCTGAGCTAACGGCGCGTGGGGTTGATTCTACCACGGGACCCATGCCCGGGCGCGCCGGGGGCTACTCCCAGGCCCACTGGCCGTTCTCGAAGACGGGGACCTCGGTGCCGTCCTCGCAGACGCCCCAGACGTTGAGGTCGTCGGTGCCGATCATGAAGTCCACGTGGGCCACGCTCTGGTTGACGCCGCGGGCGAGAAGCCCCTCCTTGCCCAGGTTGACGCCGCCCTCCAGGCACTCCGGGAAGCCCATGCCAAGCGCCAGGTGACAGGACGCGTTCTCGTCGTAGAGCGTGTCGAAGAAGAGGGTCTCGCTCTGGCGGATGGGCGTGTTCTTGGAGATGAGCGCGCACTCGCCGAGGCGGCAGCTGTTCTCGTCGGTCTCGATGATGTGGCGCAGCACCTCGGCGCCCTGCTCGGCGCCGAAGTCCACCACGCGGCCGCCCTCAAAGCGCAGCCAGAAGTCGCGCACGATCTGGCCGGCATGGACCAGCGGCATGGCGGAGTACACGATGCCCTCGGCACGGGCGCGGTCCGGCGAGGTGAAGACCTCCTCGGTCGGGATGTTGGGGAAGAACGTGGTGCCGTCCTGCGTGCGGGCGGCGCCGCCGTCCCAGACGTGGCCCGGATTCATGCCCACGATGAGGTTGGTTCCGTTGGACGCCTCGTAGCGCAGGGCGTCAAAGCGGTGGCCGTTGAGGAAGCGCTTGGTCTTCTCGAAGGAGGCGTTGTGGGTCTCCCAAGCGCTCTCGGGGTCATCCCCGTCGGCGCGGGCCACGGAGAGGATGAGGTTCCACAGGCGGTAGGTGGCCTCGGCGTCAGACGTGCCGGGGAAGACCTCGCGCGCCCACGCGGCCACGGGAACGCCGGCGATGCACCAGGCGTTGCGGCCAAAGTCCATGCCGTCGCGGAAGGACTTGCACTCGGTGTTGCGCGCCTTGGAGGCCGCGGCCGGCTTGGCCGGGTCTATGCCCTTGAGCGCGGAGGGGTCGGAGCCCTCCAGGAAGAGGAAGGTGGCGCCTGCCTCGGCAAGGGAGTTGAGCTGCTCGACCTTCCAGGAGGGCGTGTGGCGGAACCAGTCGACGTCCACGTTCTCGTAGGTCAGGCGGCTGATAGCGTCGTCGTCCCAGATGACGGTGACGTGGCCGGCGCCGGCGCGGTAGCCGGCCGCCACCACGCGACGGGCAAAGTCGGCGCGCTCGACGGGGCACTCGACGACGAGCTCCTGGCCGGGCCGTACGGCGGCGCCCTTCTTCACCAGCAGGTCGGCATAGAGGTCAAGCTGGTCGGAGAGCGCCTCGGTGGCAACGCGGCACTCCTCGTCGGTCATGGGAATGGGAGACATGGGGACTCCTCTCGGTCTGCCCGCGCGGGGCGGGTCTTCGCGCGGCCGGGCGGCAGGCCGGCGCATGGCGTGGCCGCGCATGAAAAGGGCCCCTTCCGGGGCCTCGAACATATATGTAAGCAGCAAAATTATACCAGCCAAAACGGCCATACGCTCGAAACGGACAAAACGGGCATAGCTGGCGCAGCTTTTTCCCTTGCGTTCACCCTATGCACCGAGGCCCTGCTGGAACATGGCGCTGCCAGCGGGTTGGCCGCACGCTGGGCGACAAAGGCGTCAGCAAAGCCGGGGAGAGCGGATTGATTTTCGTTCCCCCTTATTTGGCGCTTGATGTCCCTCAGCGGCTGGAGACCTGGTAAGTGCGGATAAATCGAATCTTGCTTATCCGGTCTCTACCTACGATTCTGTCGGATCTTTGACCCCGTAGCGCTGTTGGAAGTGGGATAAGTGCGGATAAATCTGACGCGGTTTATCCGATTGCCCAGCCCTCGACCGTAGCTCCTGTCGGTTGATGTCGAGGAAGCCCATGCGGCATGATCTGTAAGGTTCCACGTTTCGACGGAAAATGAAAAGGGGCCCGACGCATCAGGCCCCTTTAGGTGCCGCCCGCAAGCGGACACCGCTATTGGTTGGGTAGTATAGCAGAACCGCTCTCCGATTCTATGGCCTCTTGATGAAGGCCTCGGCGGCGTCCAGCTTCGATCGAGCCTGCGACCCGATGAACTGCGAGTAGATGTTGTAGGGCAGGATTTTGCGGTACCTCTCGGTTACCTCACGGTAGCCCTGGACCAGGCGCCTGCACTCGGTTTTCGTGAAGTCCAACCGGACCATGAGGTAGGTGAGCAGGAGGATGTAGTCGGTGAGCTCCTCGAAGTCGATGCTCGTCGCGCCCATCTCGAATCCGAGCATCTCCCCCACGGCCTTGCCGATGCGCCCCGTCTTGAACCGGACGTCCAGGACGATTCCGTTGTGGGCGACTGCGTTCCTCAGGTCCTTGAACGCGAAGATCATCTTTTTCAGGACCACGGGAGAATCGAAGTTGCCGTGCGGCATCTTGAGGTCGTCGCAAATCTCCGCTTTAACGTCGTCGTGCAGGCAGCTGTAAAAGGCCCCGAAGTTGCCGAGCGTCATTATCTCGAATATGGCCCAGATGGGAATGTCCCTGTCCTGGTCCCGGAAGTGCCTGACCACCGCCCTGCTATCGTGGTTCTGGGCTATGAGGCGGTCGACCTCGGTGCGGAGCCCCAGCCGCTTGTCCCACTCCCGCTTGTAGGCCGCCTTGGCCTCGCGCGCGTTCTTGGCCCGTCGGCCGCAGCATTTGTAGGACGTGAGGCTCTTCCTGTAGATCACGTCGAAGCGCTCGGACGCAGAATGGTCGAGCACGGCCTCGAGGACCCTGTTCTTCAGAGCGGTCTCAACGGTCATGAGGGGTTCGTACATGAGGGCCTTGAGTTGCATGTCGAAGTCGTGCAGGGCGGCTATCTGGCTGAAGTCGGACAGGGGGAGACGGTTCGTCGAGTGTCTGGCGAAGCGGTACCCCTTATAGCTGTGGTAGTAGCCGATTTTGCGGAGCTTCTTCTTCTGGCTGGAGCCGGAAATCTGGATTCCGCTCGCCCGCAGATGCTTCATGAGGGCGTTGATCGTTGCCACCCTAACCTCCTGAACCCCGATTGTTGAATCGTCGTCCTCACATGGTACAGCGCAGGTCCCTGGTAGGTTTCGCCCCTTTGTACTCCACGACGTCGGTCTCGACGTCTGGGAATAGCGGGCGGACGAGAGGATCTCCGCCAGGCCTCTGACCATGAGGACCACCCATAGACTAGAACATAGACCAATTATTTGCAGATTGGTCCATCACGGAGACAAAGACACAGGTAGATTGGTTGGACGGGAACGAAGCTTCTCTTGTTCTGGTCATCGTGTGGTTAGGGCCTCGAGTCGCCAATTTGTCCCAGAGAGCCTGGACCTCGCCTGGTTCGAGGGGAGGGTCCAACTCACACTCGAGAACAATATCGTCACCAGGACCCTCCGGCAGCGCGATGCCCTGCAGGACAGGGTTCCCTGCGAGGTGCTGGAAGGCCTTGGGGAGTACGATCTCGCGGCTGTGCGGGCCGCATATGCGCGTGGCCGGGTCACGACCAAGGACCTCGCCGGTATGATCGGAAGAAGCACGAGGTCGGCGTCCACCGTCCTCAAGGCACTCGACACCCGGAGCGTGCTCGTCTGGCATGGGACCTCGCGAAACGACCCGGCGCAGTACTACTCGCTCGGATGGGGGCATGGAGAGATTTCGGACCATTTCGGAGTAACTTCGGAGCCTGAGTCTCCCACTGGGTCTCGTCGCTTGTTAAAACTGCAGGTTGGGATGCCTCCCGTGCCCACTTCAGTCTCAAATGGCGGAAGCAAAGCTACTTCGGAGTAGCTTCGGAGCACTTCGGAGTAGCCACGATCAGTGTCCTGCTGACCCCAGGTTGTTATGGTTGTGGAGCGCGGTTACCCCCGATGGTTCAAAGTGTGGGGTTAGGCCTCTGGTGAACGGCCTTGACGTCTGTCTTACCCGCAAATGCGGATTCAGGGCATGCGGCCGATGGGGTGCTTGGGGACGATGAACCAGCCGCCGCAGTCTTGCCAAAGGGTCTTGGGGGCTGCGACCGATGAGGACGTTCCGGCGGGTAACGAGCGTTCCAGTCTCGCGGCTGCCGTAGTCCCGGCGCGAGACGAAGCGGGAGATCTCCCAGCCTCGGCCGTCGTGCCAGTGGACGCGGTGCGGCAGGGTCTCGGGAAGGGTGCCGGGGCGCCACCGCTGAATGGTGTCCACAGTCACGTACTGGTGGCGCTCCTGCCGCGGTATGCCGAACCTGCCTGGGCGAAGGCGGGTGAGTGGATTTCGCGTGCGGGGGCGCCGCGGCCCCGTCGGGCTCCTTGCCCGCCCCGGGCGCCCGGGGTATACTGCTTCCCACATATGCGGGCATCGCCAAGTGGTAAGGCATCAGCTTCCCAAGCTGACATCCGCGGGTTCGAGTCCCGTTGCCCGCTCCATAGAAATGGATTGAGCGCCGTCGTGAAGACGGCGCTTTTTTGTTTGTCCTTCTCGCCAGGTGAGTTGTGTTGGAATTGAAGAGATTCGGAGAGGGCCGTTTTTTGCCGCAAGCTGCATTCCACCGCAGCCCCACCCGTCTGCCAATGACGTGGTCAGCGGGATGTTGAAAACCCCGAAAGCCAGCCGCAAGCGTGCGGAAAGGCTCCTGTCCGCCAGGTGTCCGCTAGCTGCAAGTGTCACCAGCTAGGCTTCGCCTCCCATCCGCGTTTTTGAGCAAAGGGAGGCAGCATGGAAAGGCAGAGAGGAACCCGCGCGGGCGTGCCACACGAGGGCAGCCTGGTCGGCGAGAAGGTCCCAGACGCAGGCAGAAGGCCTGCTCCACGCGCACGTCTGCGCGGCGGTGATTGCCAGCAGGGAGGCTCGCCGGGGGCAGTGGGTCATGCCGGACGCTCGAAGATGGCCTTGACGCAGAGGCGTGCTCGACAGGCAAAAAGGCTCCTGACGAGAAGGACTGCGGCAGCCCTCTCCACAATTCTGCTGTTGCTGACCCAGATCCTCGGGTTCGGCGCGGGCGGCATCGCGGCCACGCCTGCACTTGCGCAGGACATGGGAACCCTGCGCGTGCTGAGCGCCAGGCCCGTCTCTGACGCCGAGGATATCAGCAGCAGCTACAACAACCTGCATCGCTTTGAGGTGGACTCCGAGGACGGCATTGCCTTCTGCGGAACCAAGAACCTCGCCTGTCCTGAGGCCGGCACCACGTTCAGTGGTGGGTATGTCTCGCAGAACCCCGCGCTGGACTGGGTCATGTATCACGGCTGGAGACCCGACAACCAGGTTGGATACGGCGCAAGGTCGTCCGCGCACTTCCACCTTGCCACCCAGTACCTGGTCTGGCTTGCCATGCCGCACTCTTCTGCCGTCAACGACCACGTGTGGGCCGAGGAGGAGATTGGCCGGACGTACGCTGACGTCCGCGGCGCCATCACCCAGATGAGAAGCGAGATGGACGCCTACGTTGCTGCGGGCGGAGGCGGCCCCGAGGCCGGAAGCTCCGTCATCTGGCCCTCCCCCAACGGACAGATGCAGGCCCTCGTGACCAGACGGACGCCACAGGTGGAGGTCACGCTGCAGAAGGGGTCGGCCGACACGAGCCTTACGTTTGGCAATGGCGCCTACAGCCTGGCCGGGGCGGAGTATGAGATTCGCCAGCAAGCCGATGACGCTCTGGTCGCAACCGTCACCACCGACGCCGATGGTCGCGCGGTCTGCTCGCTCAGGCCGGGGACGAGCTACTACGCCAAAGAGACCAAGGCTCCGACTGGATACCTGCTGGCAAGCGGCAGATCAGAGTTCACGGTCGCAACTACGGGTCAGACCGTCGCGCTCCAAGACGTCCCGGCTACCGCCGAGGTCCGCATCCGGAAGGTCGACTCCTCCACCTGCGGCGACGCACAGCCAGGCACGAGTCTTGCTGGTGCGGAAATCACGCTCGTCGATGCCCAGGGACGCACGCACGTCTCCACCACCGATGCCGAGGGGCGCTCGAGCTTTGGAGGACTTCCCCTTGGCCGGGTCCGTATGTCTGAGACGAGGGCGCCCGAGGGATACCGCGTGAGCCAGCAAGTCCTCGAAGCCACAGTCACAGCCGGCCAGGTGGACTCCGACGGCGTAGCCCGGATAGACATGGAACCCGTCCTTGCCGAGGACGTCGTGGCCTTTGACCTGGAGATCGCAAAGTTCAAGGACTACGGGCAGGAGGGCTCCAACCTTGAGCAGCCAGCCGCTGGCGTGCGCTTCCAGGTGGTGAGCAACACCACCGGCAACGTGGTGGGAGAGTTGGTCACCAACGCCTACGGCTTTGCCGACACATCCGCTGACGATACCCTCTGGTTTGGCAACGGCACCCGAGGCCCAGACGTCAGGGGCGCCCTTCCCTATGACGCGGCCGGCTACACCGTCCACGAGGTCGAGTCCACGGTGCCTGCGGGCTTCTCGCACATTGGCGACTGGACCATCAGCGCGCAGCAGATGGCAGACGGAGCCAAGCTTCAGTACATCGCAGACAACCACGCGCTGGCAGCGAGGCTGCAAGTGGTGAAGAGAGATGCCTCGTCCGGGCAAGTCGCGGCCCTTGCCGGCTTTGCCTTCCAGATCCTGGACGCAAGTGGCAACCCCGTGACGCAGGAGAGCTGGTATCCCAACCATGTCACGCTCGACCGCTTTGTGACTGATGAGAGCGGTTGCGTCACCCTGCCCCAGAGCCTGGTTCCAGGCACGTACTACATCCACGAGGTTGAGGCGCAGGCTCCCTACCTGCTTGGCAGCACGGACGTTCGCGTTGACGTGCCTGCCGATGCCACTCTGCCGCCCGTTGTCGTGGCCAGCGTTTCAAACGAGCAGGCAACTGGGTCTGCCAAGCTCACCAAGACCTCCGAGGGTGGCACGGCGCTGGAGGGTGTCGAGTTCGATGTGGTGGCGCAGCAGGACGTCACCGCTCCGGACGGAACGATGCAGGCCATAGAGGGCCAGCTCATGGCCCATGTCACCACAGACGAGAAGGGAGAAGCGCTCGTAGAGGGGCTGCCTCTTGGCACGGGCGAGGCCAGCTACGCCTTCGTGGAGACCCAGGCGCCAGAAGGATTCGTCCTAGACCAGACACCACACGAGTTCACGGTCTCTTGGGCAGACCAGCAGACCCCCGTCATCTGGGCACAGGTCAGCGCGCAAAACGTTGCAGCAACCGGATCGGCGACCATCAGGAAGACCGACCTAGAGACGGGCGCCGCCCTTGCCGGTGTGGAGTTTGACGTTATGGCCACAGCCGACGTCATCGGCTACGACGGCTCCCTCACGCACGCCACCGGAGGCGTAGTTGCCCACGTGACCACCGGTGATGATGGAACGGCAACGGTAGATGGCCTCGCCCTCTCGCCCGGCGGCGCGACATATGCCTTCGTGGAGACGAAGGCGTGTACCGGCTACGTACTTGACCCCACGCCTCATGAGTTCACGGTCACCTACCAAGACCAGCAGACTCCCGTGGTCAACGCCGAGGTCAAAGCGAGCAACGACTTCACCAAGGTCCGCCTCTTAAAGCTCGACGAGACGGGAAAGCCCCTGCCTGGCGCCAGCCTGGTGCTCCTGGACGCCAACAAGGAGGTCGTGGAGAGCTGGGTGAGCGAGGAGGTGCCACATCTCATAGAGCGCTTGCCAGCCGGAACCTACACCCTGGCAGAGGACAAGGCCCCCGAGGGCTACCTCAAGGCCGACCCCATCGACTTCACCGTCGCCGAGGTCACCGACGTGCAGGAGGTGAGCATGACAGACCTCAGGATTCCCACACCCCAGGAACTTCCCTCCACCGGCGAAGGCCTTCCCATCGGTGCCGTCCTGGCCGGCATCTCCGCCGGATGCGCCTTCATGGGCTACCTGCTGGTACGCCGCGGCTAGCGGCAAAAAGGGCGGGGCGGAGGTTCCGCTTCCTCCGCCCCGCCCAGACCAGGTCATGGCTACTTGTGGACCACGTGATAGGTGTTTGCCAGCTGGCCGCCGTTCTCGGCCCACTGCGGCTCGGCCTCAAGAATGCCCTCATGGCGCATGCGGGCAATCAGGCGGTCGATGGTCTTCTCGTTTCTTCCCAGAGCAACGGCAATCTGCGCCTTGGAGCACGGCTTGCCGTCGTGCCGCTCAACAAAGGAGATGATCTTTCGAACCGTAGGCGTGGGCTTCCAGGCAGAGGCGGCCTCGTACTCGGCGGTTGTCTTCACGGGATCTTCTTTGTCCATGACGCATCTGCTTTCTGGAAGAGGTCCGCCTGGCGAGAAAGACCTCTCGTCAGGCGGGATTTGCTGTTAGCTGTTGTTACGGCGAACGAGGAGAAGCGCGGCGCACGCGACCGCGAGGGCGCAGGCGCCAATCGCCAGCGGAAGCGCCGGGGAAGTGGCGTCGCCGGTGTTGGGAACGGCCGCCGGGGCCTGCGGGGCCGCAGGCTCGCTCGGCGCCTCGGGAGTCACATAGGCGTTCTCAAAGACGGGCAGGTCAGTACCGCCGTCGACGGTGTAGGAGGCCACGTAGAGGTTGCCCTCGCCGTCATCGGCCACGGTCACGTCGAGCTGGTAGACGTGGTCGTCATAGGTCACGTTGTCCTGGGCGTCATTGACCTCGGAGAGAGTGAGGTGATACTCACCCGCCGCGTCAAGGCTGACGGGCTCAAAGACCAGGGAGCCGTCAGCCGCGTTGGTGGCGGTGGCAACCACGTTGCCCTGAGCGTCCTTGAGCTGGAAGGCAAACTGGCCAGCAGCGAGCTCGGCACCGGTCAGGACCTTGGTGCCGCCAAAGGTGATGGAGGTGGGAGCGGCGGAGTAGGCGTTCTTAAAGACAATCTGGCCGTCGGCGGACGTGGCCTTGGCAGAGAGCCTGCCGGAGCCGTCATCAGTGACGGACACGGTGACCACGTGCTCGGAGGCGTCGTACGTCACGCCGCCGAGGCTGCCCTTGGCCTCGCGGACCACATAGGTGTGGGTTCCGGCCTCGTCGTACGTGAGGGCGCCAAAGCTCACGTTACCCTCGGCGTCGTTGGAGGCAGTCGCCACGACGTTGCCGTTCTCCACCAGCTCGAACTCAAACTCGCCGGCCCTGAGGTCGCGGCCGGTCAGGGTCTTGGAGACCTTGACGTCCTGGGTCACGCCGTAGCTCACGGGAGCGGCCTTGTACGTGTTGGCAAAGGTGGTGTCGCCATCGACGCTCGTCTTGGCGACGAGGTAGCCCTCGCCGTCGTCCGCGACCTTGATGGTCACTTTGCGGACGTCGGCGTCATAGGTGATGCCGGCGGCGCTGCCCACGACCTCGCTGACCTTGTAGGTGTAGGTTCCGGCCTTGCCAAAGGCCATGCGCGGGAACGTCACGGTGCCCGCGGCGTCATTGCTGGCGGTGGCGACCACGTTGTCTTGCTCGTCCTTGAGCTGGAACTGGAACTCGCCGTCGGTGAGGGCGGTCGGACGGCCAGAGAGTGTCTTGGCAAAGCTCAGCTGCACCATGGCGGCACCGGCCTCGTAGGAGTTCTCAAACTCAAGGGCGTCCTTGCGGACGTCGGCGGAAAGGGTGCCGTCGCCGTTGTCGGTCACGACGATGGTGACGGACTTGGGGCCTGCCGTGACGGCGGAGACGCCCGCGGGAAGGGAGGAGGTGTCCTCACTCACGGTGTAGGTGTAGGTGCCCGGCTCGTCAAAGGTGAGGTCGTCAAAGTGGAAGTTGCCGGACTCGTCGTTGGTCACGGTCTGGACCGGCTTGCCCGAGGCGTCTTTCAGCTGGAAGCTGAACTCGCCAGCCCTGAGGTCGCGGCCGGTCAGGGTCTTGTGACCAAAGAGGCTCTCCTTGCCATACACCGTAACGGGAGAGACGGAGTACGTGTTGGTGATGCTCAGCGTACCGGAGTTGGTGACGGGGTCGCCGTAGGTGGGCGTGTAGCCGTCGGGGACGTTGTCCTCGCTCACGCTCCACACGCTGTCGCCAACGCCTGCGGGCACCACGACGTCGGCCTTGTAGCCGGCCGCCGCGTCAAGCGTCACGGTCTTGTACGTCTTGCCGTCACGCAGAAGGTCGACGGTGAGGGAGTCGGGGCGCACGGTGCCGCCGACCCAGGTCTTCTGGATGCTCACGACGTTGACGGGCACGTCGACGCTCTGGGGCTGGTAGGACTGGTCGGCACCGGCGACGACGGTCTGGGTGGTGCCGTTGTCGTTGACCACGCTGTAGGAGAGTTTGCCCTCGGAGTTGGTGGGCAGCGTTGTGGTCTTGCCAGCGGCGGCCGCAGCGTCGTAGGCGGCCTGGGTCAGCTTGACGTCAAAGCTCAGGGTGTAGGTGACGTCCTCGCCAAGGACAAACCCGGCCTGGCCGTTCTGACCCTGCCTGAAGCGCAGCGTGGCGCGCTTTGTGGCGGCGTCCACGCTGACCTCGTAGTCGGACGGAGAGAGCAAGACCTCGTTGCCCTCGGCGTCGCGGGCGCTCACGCGCACGTTGCCGTCCGCGCCGACAAAGTCGACGTAGTCGGTCAATGCGTCGGTGATGGTGACGTTGGTGTACTGGGCGCTCTGGGTGATGGTCTGCGTGATGCTCGCAAAGGCCTGCCTGAGGGCCTCCGGCGTGGTGGCGGAGTAGCACCCGTCGGTCGAGCCGGTGGCCTCCTTCTGGAAGGAGCTCATGCGCTCGGAGACCTTCTGGGTCGAGCCAACGGCAACGGAGAAGAGCGTCGCGTTGCCACGCTTCTTGGCCTCGGTCACGGCGTGGTCGAAGTTGGCCTGCTCGTAATAGCGACCGTTGCCCGCAACCTCAGTCCAGCTGAAACCGAGGAAGGAGCGCTTCTCGTACCTATACGTAGGCTCGCCGTCAGAGAGGAAGACGATGTACTTCTTGGCGCCATCCCTCGCGGTGAGCCCGTTGGCTGCCGCAAGGCCGGCCTCCCAGTTGGTGCCGCCATCGGCCCAAAGGCCGTCGATGCCACGGCGAAGCTCGCCCTTGTCGCTGGTGTAGCCAACGACAGTCTTGGCATCCTTGTTGAAGGAAACAACGGCCACGCGCACGTCGTTACCGTTCTTCACCACGGAGTTCACCAGGTCGTTTGCCGCGGTCTTGGCGTAATCCAGTCGGGACTCCCCGGGTCGGGCGTCCTTGTCCTTGTCCATCCGGAAGTCCATGCTGCCGGAGGTGTCCATGACCAGGACGATGTCGGTCTTCTGGGTCACGGTCTCGCTCTGGGAGCCCTTGCGGCCCGTGAGGTCCAGGGACAGCGTGTAGGTCCCGTCGTCGTTGCTCGAGATGGTCTTGCTGTGCTCCGGGGCGGCCAGGTCAATGGCCTGGGCCGTGCACGGCGTCGCAAGCCCAATGCCCAGTGCCAGCGCGACGGAGGCGACTACGCCGGCAGCCTTGACAAGGAAGCGCCCCCCCCCCGAGACGTTTCTTACCTTGCTCGTCATGGCAGCTCCTTCATTCCTCGGGGGATAAACCCCACAGGTGTGCAGTTACATCGAGTGTATGAAGGGAAAGCTTGTTTTTTAAATAATATTTTATGGGGAGGGGGTCTTAAATCAATGCGGTAACCATATTTTGAATGCTGCGTTCCGGCTGGTAGTTAATATTGACCAGATTTTACTTGACCGCAGTAAAATAATTGTTTTACCCATGCAAGTAAAAGGACCCTGGGGAACATCTTAGCTCCCCAGGGTCCCCTTTCGTCAAGACCTGCCAGCCAATCCGCCGCGCCTTGCTACTCCTCTTCCTGCGAGAAGTTCAGTCGGTGGGAGATGGAGTCGCACAAAAGGGCGCCCACCACGGTCTTGGCGTCCTCGATGCGCCCGTCGAGCACGGCATCCACCAGCTCGGAGAGCTCCACCAGGTCGACGTTGATGAACTCGTCCGCATCCGGGCTGGACTTGGAGAACTCCAGGCCCGTCGCCATGTAGATGTGGATGAGCTCGTCGCAGAACCCGTCCGAGCTGGCGATGGTGGTCAGAAACGCGATCTTCCCAGCGGTCATACCCGTCTCCTCGAGGAGCTCGCGGCTCGCGGCCTCGAGCGGGTCCTCCCCGGGAGTGAGCTTTCCGGCAGGAATCTCCACCGTCACGCGGCCGAGCGCCGTGCGGTACTGGCGCACCAGGCAGATGCGGGCCTCGTCCGTCAGGGCGACGATGGCCACCGCGCCGGGGTGGCGCACCACGTCACGCACCGCATGACGCCCGTCGGGCAGCTCGACCTGCAGTCGGTTGACGTTGAAGATGCGTCCCGTCCAGGCAACGTCCTCGGAGAGGGGCCTCTCCTCCAGCGACGCGTCGCGCGGGTCCTCGCTGCCAAGTACCAGCTCGCGCTCGACGGGCGCGCCAGAGACGTGGTCCACGTCGTCGCGGTCCCCGTCAAAGGTGAAGCTCGCCACTGAGTCGCGCATGTCGGCGGTGGCGTCGGCAAGCTCGTCCTCGCGCAGGGACGCCTGCACGGCAAGCTCGTCCGTCTCGCCGGCCTGCTCGTCGTGGGCGCCGTTGACCTTCTGAATGTCTGCCATCGCTCTCAAACCTCCCCGAGCCTAGGCCTCACGGCCCTTGATGGCCCCCATGCCGATGTCGGTCCTGTAGGTCTTGCCCTCAAAGTTGATGAGCTCCACCGCGGCGTACGCCTGGGCGCGGGCGGCCTCGAAGGTGGGCGCCACGGCGGTGACGTCCAGCACGCGGCCACCGTTGGTGACCAGCTGGCCGCTCTCGTCGACCTTGGTGCCGGCGTGGTAGACGGTCACGCCCTCGAGCTGCTCGGCGCGGTCGATGCCGGTGATGGCCTTGCCCTTCTCGTACTTGCCGGGGTAGCCGGCGGAGGTCAGCACCACGGAGACCGCCCAGTCGTCGTCCCAGGCAACCTGGTCCTCGCTGAGGGTGCCGTTGTCGCAGGCCAGGAAGGCCTCGACGAGGTCGCCCTTCATGCGCGGGAGCACCACCTGAGTCTCGGGGTCGCCAAAGCGGGCGTTGAACTCCAGGACCTTGGGGCCATCCTTGGTGAGCATGAAGCCGCCGTAGAGGCAGCCGGAGTAGGTGATGCCCTCGGCGGCGAGCTCGGCCACCACGCGTTTCTCGACGTCGATCATCTGGGCAAGCTCGTCGGGCGTGACCATGGGCACGGGGCTGTAGACGCCCATGCCACCCGTGTTGGGGCCGAGGTCCCCGTCCAGCGCGCGCTTGTGGTCCTGGGAGGTGGCCAGCGGCACCAGCATCTTGCCGTCGGTCAGGGCCAGCAGCGAGCACTCCGGCCCCTCCATCATCTCCTCGACCACGACGGTGGCGCCCGCCTGGCCAAACGCGCCAGAGAAGCACTCGTGGACGCCCTCGAGCGCCTCCTCGGTAGTCTTGGCGACAATGACGCCCTTGCCGGCAGCCAGGCCGTCGGCCTTGACCACGATGGGTCCGCCGACCTCGCGCACGTAGGCCGCGCAGGACTCCTCGTCGGTGAAGCTGCGGTAGGCGGCGGTGGGCACGCCGGCGCGCTCCATGACCTCCTTGGCAAACTTCTTGGAGCCCTCCATCTGGGCGGCCTTGCCGTTGGGGCCAAACGTGGGGATGCCCGCGGCGCGCACCGCGTCGGCGACGCCCGCCACCAGCGGGGCCTCCGGGCCAATGACCACAAGGCCGATGCCGTGCCCCGCTGCCCAGGCGGCAACGCCCTCGGGAGACTCCGGGTCAAGGTCTGCCACCTCGGCGGTGGCGTCCATGCCGCCGTTGCCAGGAGCGACCCACATCTTGCCGGCGCGCGGGGACTCCGCCAGCTTGGTCAGAAGCGCGTGCTCGCGCCCACCGGAACCCAGAAGAAGAATGTCGATCTTGCTGTCGCTCATTAGGTCTCCTCGTCTAGTCGTCTGCGGGCACGTCGGTGGGCTGATTGGCCCCTACGCGCTCGAAGAGTGAATCCGGAACAAAGGCAACGCCCACGGCGGGCCTGCCCACAAAGCCGACGTTGCTGGGAGAGACACGCGTCACTCCCATGCGCTCGGCCTCGAACTCGTTGGTGTCAAGGGGCTTCTCAAGGGGACGCAGGGCCTTGCGGTCGCATCCGTAGAGCTCGACGTAGTCAAGCGGACCCTCCGCGTGGGCGACCGCGCTCATGGCGTGGGCGATGCGCCCGCAGAGGTCGGCGATGTCGGTGGAGCGCACGGTCTGGGTGACCTCGCCGCGCGACACAAGAAAGAGGCCCCGCTCCCCCACCAGGCGGACGCGGAGCATGGAGGCGCGGCTGACCAGCCCAGAGTGCCTCGAGCGAGCCCTCCTGCGCACCAGGCGAGAAGAGCTTGCGGGTATGAACATCAGGCGCACGCCGGCGGCGATCTCGCGCGCGGCAAGGAGCGCGTCCTCGAGGGGCACGCCGGCCGCGCGCATCGCGGACAGTCGCTCCACGACGATGCCGGTGCCAATGGACGCGGTGCCGGTGTCCAGCACCTCAACGCGCGTGGCGTCCCCCAGCCGGGCCGCCGCCTCGCGGGCGCGCCCACACATCGCAGACAGCGCCTCGGCGGAGTGCACGGAGACTATGGTCTTGCATCCCTCGTCAACAAGACGCTGGTACGCGGCAAGAAGCTCGTCCGCTCCGGCCTCCTCCACCACGGCGTCGGTCCCCCGGACGCCCATGCGCTCGAGCGCGTCGTCGTCGGAGACGTCCACGCGGTCGAGCCAACTCTGCTGGCCCGCATTCACATGATGGGGCACGAGTGCGACCCCAAGCCGGCCGAGCTGGGCTGGCGTGAGGTCGCACCCGCTGTCACAGACAATCCCGAAGCTCTTCTCGCCCACGGCAGTGTCCGTCACAGAGCCTACTTCCAGAAGCGGTTGATGGTCTGCTCACGGTCGGGACCAACGGCGACGATAGAGACCTTGACGCCGGAGAGGTCCTCAATGAGCTTGATGTAGTCCTGGGCAGCCTGCGGCAGCTCGTCGAAGGACTTGCAGCCCGTGATGTCCTCCTGCCAGCCGGGAACCTCGATGTACTTGGGCTTGGCGTGGTCGAAGACCGCACGGTGCTCGGGAACGGTGTCGTACTCGACACCGTCGCACTCGTAGGCGGTGCAGACCTTGATGGTGTCAAGGCCGGTGAGGACGTCGAGCTTGGTGATGGCGAGGTCGGTCAGGCCGTTGATCTGCGCGGCGTACTTGACCACCACGGCGTCGTACCAGCCGCAGCGGCGCTTGCGGCCCGTGGTCACGCCATACTCGTGGCCGGTCTCCAGCAGGAACTTGCCCACGCCCTCGTTGAAGTCGAGCTCCGTGGGGAAGGGGCCAGAGCCCACGCGGGTGAGGTAAGCCTTGGCAACGCCAAGGACGCGCTCGATGTTGCAGGGGCCCACGCCAGAGCCGGTGACTGCGCCGCCGGCGGTGCAGTTGGAGGAGGTCACAAAGGGGTAGGTGCCGTGGTCGATGTCGAGCATCGTGGCCTGGGCGCCCTCGAAGAGGATGCTCTTACCGGCGGCAAGTTCCTCGTTCAGGAGCTTGGAGCTCTCGATGATGTAGGGGCGCAGGCGCTCGGCGTAGGGCAGGAAGTCCTCGCAGATCTGCTCGACGGTGTAGGTGGGCAGGCCGTAGACCTTCTCGAGGATGGGGTTCTGATAGGCCAGCGCGGCGGCGAGCTTCTCGCGGAAGGTGTCGTCGTCGAGCATGTCCTGCATGCGCAGGCCGGTGCGGTTCATCTTGTCCATGTAGCAGGGGCCGATGCCACGCTTGGTGGTGCCGATGAGGTTCTTGCCGAGGTTCTTCTCGTGGGCGCCGTCGAGGTCGCGGTGATAGGGCATGACGATGTGCGCGTTGCCCGAGATGCGCAGGCCCTCGCAGCTGAGGCCCTGGGCCTTGAGGGTGTCAATCTCCTCGAGGATGACCGTCGGGTCGACGATGCAGCCGTTGCCGATGACCGACAGGGCGTCCTCATGGACAATGCCGGAGGGAATCTGGTGAAGAGCCAGCTTGTGGCCGTTGGCGACGACCGTGTGACCGGCGTTGGCACCGCCGCCGTATCGGCAGGGGGCGGCGGAGGGCCCCGAGGGGAGGGCGACCGCATGG
>OGOY01002365.1_pt1 | contig 17007 bp, 16 predicted proteins | sample 1552811 | NCBI WGS metagenome assembly OGOY01 (sample SAMEA2580132, study PRJEB22360) | human gut metagenome | biome: human gut; feature: human-associated habitat; material: faeces | place: Denmark | collected 2008/2010 | reverse complement strand
AGCCGGGTATTCGATATTCGCAAGCAGAGTCGCTTATGCAGGATGATAAATTTAGAGATTTATCACTTGTAGAACGAAAGAGAGTGACGGAAAGAATATTAGCCGAAATTAAAGGTAGAATGATGGAGGATATCGTCCTTTTGGAAACAAAACTTTCTAAAAAGAACTGTGAAGTATTCCGATTACAGTTTGCAATTGGCGAATTTGATATGGTTGTTTTTGATCCAGAGGAAGAAACTTGTGAAATCTATGAAATTAAACATAGTGACAAGATTGTTTTACAACAATGCAGACATCTATTGGATAAACAAAAATGTGAGGATACTGCCTTTCGATATGGAACCATCATTGGAAAATATGTAATCTATCGCGGTGCCAAAACATCTCTCGTCCAAGTAGGCGTGAGTACACAGGAAGATGTGGCCTATTTGAATGTAGAAGAATATTTGAAAAAGTTATAATGGATGCATAAAAAGCAATGAGGGGAAGCCATAAAGGCTTCCCCTCTAAACATTGTAATAAAAATATGCTTCTGTTCGTTCGAGTCGAAAACAACTAAGATCTGGTTAATTACTGAAGCAAGGACAATACACCCTGGTTTGCCTGATTTGCCTGTGCAAGCATAGACTGACCAGCCTGCTGAAGGATGTTGTTCTTGGAGTAGGTAACCATCTCTTCTGCCATGTCTGTATCACGGATACGAGACTCAGCGGATGTGGTGTTCTCAACAACGTTATCCAAGTTGTCAATTGTGTGCTCAAGACGGTTCTGAACAGCACCAAGAGCGGAACGCTGAGAGGATACCTTAGCTACTGCATCAGCGATAGCATCGATAGCATATGTTGCAGCCTTACCGGAATCATCTGCTACGTTTAAGTTTTTGACACCTAAATAGTCAGAGTTCATAGTTTCAATATTGACCTGAATCTTGTTTGTCATGTCAGCATCGGAACCTACATGAAGACTAAAGCTCAATGTATTAGCAACCTCTGCTTTGCCAAGTGTAATTGTGAAGGTATTGTCGGTCGCTGCAACTGCAACAGCTGGGGTATCTTTTGTTACTCCAATCTTGTTAGCAGCAAGTAACTCATTCTTTGCTAAATCGTATGCGTGAGCAGCAGTAATAATAGTGTTATCTTCATCGTCAACACCATCATCAGCACCCTTCATCGCTTTCATTGTCTTTCCATTTGCAAATGTTACTGTTGATCCGTCAGCAATGAGGCCTTTTGCGTCAGCTTTCATGTATTTTCCGGCTTTTTGATCCGCGTCCTTATCTGCGCCGTAATTTTCAACAATAGTGTACTCCTTACCATTAATAGTAACCGTATCATCCTTGTCTTTCACCTGCTTATCAAATTCTGCTGTAACCTCTGTCGTTGAGGAACCAATCGTATATGTTTTACCACCGATACTTACAGAATCACCAGCTTCTAATGCATCCATTACAAAAGTGGCAGTTCCATTACCATTATTGGTTAATGAGCCCTTTAATCCGGCGTCATGAGCCTCTAAAGTAATATCTTTTGTTCCCTTATCGCCCTTCAACAAGTAAGTCTCGTTGAACTTTGTTGTCTCAGCAACACGATCAATCTCAGTAGTAAGCTGTGAAATCTCGTCCTGGATAGCCTGACGATCAGACTGGCTGTTTGTTCCGTTAGAAGCCTGTACTGCCAACTCATTCATACGCTGTAACATGCTGTGAACCTCTGTCAAAGCACCTTCAGCAGTCTGTACTGCAGATACACCATCTTCTGCGTTTGTAGAAGCCTGATCCAAACCACGGATCTGCTTTCTCATCTTCTCAGAAATTGTCAAACCTGCTGCATCATCTGCTGCACGGTTGATTCTGTAACCGGAAGAAAGTTTCTCTGTAGACTTGGAAAGAGAATTTGTTGTCATGCCAAGCATTCTGTTAGCGTTCATTGCTGTAATGTTGTGTTGTACTATCATAGTAGTTACCTCCTTGTGATAAATGTTTGGGGTGAATCCTTTCGCCCCGGTGTTAATATGTTTCGATATTCCGTGAATGGCATGAACCATCTGGAAATATCAAGAATTACATGTTGTTTTGCGGTTGCCTCCTTCCTCTTCAAACAGAAACAATTGTTTACAAAGTGTTGCGTAGAAAGCGTTTTAAGGCTTATGCCTCTTTAGAAATGGTAATTATTGATAAATGCCATGTTTATTATGACGAATGAAATAAAATATTGAAATGATGTCAAAAATCTTATATACTAAAATTCAAACAAGCAACATTCAACGATATAACAGGGTAGGAGGGATATTATTAAGGATACAATCGTTAAAGAGTACATAGGGAACCCGGAGATTTTTGCGGATGTCTTTAACTTTTTTCTGTATAATGGAGAACAAAAGATAAAGCCGGAGAATCTTACGGAGAAGGATGTTACGGAGTTGGTTACGTTGCCGGCAGCAACTGGAGAACATGGATCGTCTCGAGAAGTGGACATTAGTATAGAAGGTTCTCAAATGAAGAAGCGTACCAAGAAGAAAACGCGCGACAGTAATTTGGCGCAGAAACATCGTGATCTGCTAAAGTTTGCAGCAATGATGCAGGACTCTCACGCAAACTATGTGATATTGGGCGTTGAGAATCAGATGGAGGTGCATTATGCAATGCCGGTGCGTAACATGGTTTATGATGCGCTGCAGTATGATAAACAGGTTGCGATGATCGCAGCAGCTAATCGAAGGAATAAGAGGTTTTCCAGTGGAACCATGCGAAATAACGGAGAGTTTTTGTCGGGATTTTTAAGGACAGATAAGATACTGCCTGTTATTACGTTGACATTATATTTCGGGACAGAACCATGGGATGGACCGCTTTCATTGCGGGAAATGTACGACATTAATGACAGTAAATTACTTGACTTCGTTCCTGACTACAGAGTACAATTAATTCAACCAATGACACTATCAGAAGATGATTTTGAGAAGTTTCACACAAGTTTGCGGGAGGTGCTGCAGACGATAAAGTATTCTGTGGACGCTCAGAAGCTGACAGAATATATAACGCAAAATGAACGGATACATCGTCTTGATCTGGTCAGATAAGAGTGCATCATCTTGATCTGCCTAGATTTGACAAGTTTTATGTTATATGATAACCTTAATATAGATTTTGTCGTGAGGCAGAAGAAGGGGCATACCACCATCGGTATGGCTTTTTCTTCTGCCTTTTTCTTTTAAGGATAAGGATGCAGGATGATGCGACTTCCCTTGGTTGGCGTAAACCTTATGACAAAATAACATAGCATAAGAAAGATGAGGTATACAGATGACAGGCGATATTTTAAAAGACAGTGCAGAGATTTTTGCAAATATTCAGGAAAAAGCACCAGTGGTGCATAATATTTCGAATTATATTACGGCAACAGATTGTGCCAATATGACATTGGCGTGTGGAGGATCCCCAACGATGGCAGATGATCCGGATGAGGTTGAGGAGATTGCAGCGGCATGTGCAGGCAGTGTTATTAATATGGGAAATACGGCGGGACATTATCAGGAGAGTATGTTGCGCACAGGTATGGTTAATAACAAGGTAGATCATCCGTTGGTGTTTGATCCGGTTGGAGCAGGAGCGGCTGCACATAGAAATGCAGTGTTGGAAAATTTATTGGATAAAGTTCATTTTTCAGTAATTCGTGGAAATATTTCGGAGGTGAAATTTGTCGGAGATAAAAGTTCTAAGGCAAATGGGGTAGATGCAGCAGCGGAAGATCTTGCATCGGAAGATACAATTGATGGAATTGTTGAGTATGCGAAGAAATTGAGCGAACGATTGAATACAGTAATTGCCATTAGTGGCCCGATCGATGTGGTGGCGGATGCAAATAAGGCATATCTTATTCGAAATGGGCATCCAATGATGTCACGAGTAACGGGTACGGGATGTATGTTATCCAGTGCAGTGGGAGTATTTGCGGCTGCCAATCCCGATAACTTGCTGGAAGCGACGGCAGTTTGCATTAGTGCATACGGATATGCAGGAGAGCTTGCTTATGAAAAGGTGCAGAGCACGAATGGTGGTACGGGATCTTTCCGTATGTTTTTGATGGACGCAATGAGCAATATGGATAATGAAACCTTTTTGCAGGGTGCCAAAATTGAGGAAGTGTAAGAAAGAGCGTAGCGAATTCGTAGAAAGAATGGAGGCTAAAATGAAAGCGGAAGATTTGATGGTGTACGCAATTACGGACAGATATTGGCTGAATGGGGCTAAGCTGGCCGATCAGGTGGAAGATGTATTGAAAAATGGAGCAACTTTTTTGCAGTTGCGCGAGAAATCATTCACACATGAGGAGATGGTGGCAGAGGCAAAGGAAATTAAAGCTATTGCAGCCAAATATCAAGTGCCTTTTGTCATTAACGATGATATTTATGCAGCAAAAGAGATTGATGCAGATGGTGTTCATATTGGACAAAGCGACATGGAGTATCGCAAGGCGCGTGAAATTTTGGGAGAGGATAAGATTATTGGTCTGTCGGCAGGAAATTTACAGGAAGCGATAGACGCTGAGAAGATGGGAGCAGATTATATCGGTGTTGGAGCGGTATTCCATACGGATACCAAAAAGGACACGACGGCGATGAGTTTTGAGGAGTTAAAAGAAATCACAGATACCGTGTCAATTCCGGTGGTTGCCATCGGTGGAATCAGTGCAGACAATTTGATGCAGCTTGCCGGAACAGGAATTGATGGGATCTCTGTAATTTCAGCGATTTTTGGTCAGGAAGATCCGGGTGCAGCAACAAAGAAACTGGTGGAATTGACTCGTGAGATGCTATCAAAGTAAAGAGTCGTAATGCACTGAAAAAATATTAGGTTATAGGTGAGGGCGAGATGATCAAATATCGAGCCTAAATTAGTATAACAACTGATATAAAGGGTGGGATGATCGGATACAAAGATTGTATTAGTATAACAACTGCGTATAAAAGGGTGGTATATCCGATCATAAAACATAGAGAGGATTTCTGAATCATGGATAGGAATGATATACGTAAAGTGTTGGCGAAGGACGCAAAACTTTACATTTTTGATATGGATGGAACAATCTTGAATTCTATGGTAGAGTGGTTCCATCTTGGACGTAATTATCTGGTTGCGCAGGGAGTGGCGGTTCCGGATGATCTTGAGCAGCGGATAGAGACAATGACGATGGACGAATCGGCGGAATATTTTCAGTCGCTTGGAGTGGACAAATCTGTCCCGGAAATTAATGAAGGAATTTTTGCCTATATTCGAGAAAAATATCGTACGTCGATCCCGGCAAAGGAAGGAATGTTGGATTTGATCCGGCAACTATCCCAAAAAGAGGACAGCATTCTTTGCATTTTGACGACATCGGAGCGAAAATGTGCAGAGATGGCAATGGAGAGATTGGGCGTTTTGAATTGTTTTCGGGATATCTTTGACAGCGAGCAGATTGGCTTGAATAAACGCAGCGGAGCAATATATCAATGGGTATGTGAACATTATGATGTTGCACAAAAGGATACGATAATTTTTGAAGATGCAATATATGCAGTGAAAGCGGCAAAAGAAACGGACTGTTATGTATATGGTATGAAAGATTCTTCCAATAGCACGGTGTGGAATGAAATTTGTGAAATGGCAGATGATATTATTTGCTAATATTCCAACAGTGATTAAGAGGTCCGTTTCCGTGTCCAAGATCAAGTCCGGTAGACATTGCGCCACGGACATATTCTTTGGCTGAGTATACCGCATCGGGAAGTGTTTTGCCTAGACAAAGGGCACTTGCAATGGCAGAGGATAATGTACATCCGGTACCGTGTGTGTTCGTGCAGTTTATGCGGGAGGCGTGGAACCAATGAACAGTTCCATCGTAAAGCAGATCGTCTGCATTCCCGGTGGCATGTCCACCTTTTAACAAAATAGCACATCCATAATGGTGGTACATGATTTGTGCCGCTTTTATCATATCGTCAGCATTTGTTATCGCGCAAGGTTTTGGTAACGCATTGAAAATACGATTGCAGAGATATTCACTTTCGGGAATATTAGGGGTTATGAGCGTTGCCATTGGGAAAAGCTGTTCGGTCAGAACACGGATACCATCCTCGTCAAGTAAAGTTTTGCCACTGGTAGAAACAAGTACAGGGTCTATCACGATGGGGATAGTATTTGCATGAGATGGGATGGAAGAATTGGGAATAGCATTTTCGTGAGTTTGCAGGGAAGAAGGTGATTGCGTTGATGGTGAGAAAAAATCCTGTAGGATTTCGGCAACAGCAGTGGCAATCTGTCCATTTCCTAACATGCCGATCTTGATGGCGTTTGGGGTGATGTCCGACAATACGGACATAAGCTGTGCAGATACGACGTCAGCATTTATTAAATTGTTCTGTGTAACGCCAAGTGTGTTTTGCGCAGTCAGGGCAGTGATAACACTCATTCCATATACGCCATAGGCGGTCATTGTTTTTAGGTCGGCTTGAATACCTGCGCCGCCGCTGCAATCAGATCCTGCAATAGTAAGTGCTGTTTTCATAATCCCATCTTCCTTTCTCTTTCTACTGAAAATGTGGCCTTCGCATCTGATGTTTTGTATGCGAAGGCCAAAATATAATCATTATAATATATAGCGCAATAGTTGTAATTGCTTCATCCGGCAATAGTTAATATTACTGTGATCATTTGTTCCGCAGCTATAACTGCCGTCGCTTATTCATCAAAAATAGATACGATCTCGCCATCCAAAATGCGGTTCATATTTTTGACTGCACAGAAGTTACCACACATAGAACAGGTATCTTCTTTTTCTGGTTTTGCACCTTCACGGTAAGCCTTTGCCTTTTCCGGATCGATAGACAGTTCAAAGGTTTTGTCCCAATCAAGATCATGACGTGCGGCGCCCATTGCGTCATCCCAGTCGCGTGCGCCCGGCAGTCCCTTGGCAATATCTGCAGCATGAGCAGCGATCTTGGAAGCGATAATTCCTTCTTTTACGTCGTTAAGATCCGGTAATCTAAGATGCTCGGCCGGTGTAACATAACACAGGAAAGATGCACCATAAGTAGCGGCGATCGCACCACCGATTGCGGAAGTGATGTGATCGTATCCCGGTGCAATATCAGTAACCAAAGGTCCTAATACATAGAATGGGGCACCTTTACAGATTGTTTTTTGAATTTCCATATTTGCCTTGATCTGGTTGAGCGGCATATGTCCCGGACCTTCGATCATTACCTGGACATCTTTTTCCCAAGCGCGGGTTGTTAATTCGCCCAAAGTAATAAGTTCCTGAATCTGAGAAATGTCAGATGCATCTTTGAGGCAGCCCGGACGGCATGCATCACCGAGGCTCATCGTGACGTCGTACTCGCGGCAAATATCAAGAACTTCATCATAGTATTCATAAAATGGATTCTCTTGTCCGGTCATTTCCATCCAAGCGAAAATAATTGAACCACCGCGGGAAACAATGTTCATCAGTCGCTTGTTACGCTTAAAACGGGCAGCAGTTTCTTTGTTGACACCGCAATGGATCGTCATAAAGTCAACGCCGTCTTCTGCGTGCATACGCACAATGTCGAGCCATTCTTTAGCGGTGATGTCTTTTAATGCTTTGTGATAATAAACAACAGCATCATAAATTGGTACAGTACCGATCGTAGCCGGACATTCACTCGTCAGCTTGCGGCGGAATTTCTGTGTATCGCCACAGGAGCTCAAGTCCATGATTGCTTCTGCACCCATGTCTACCGCACTTTTTACTTTTTCCATTTCCATGTCTAGGTCCGTCCAATCTCTGGAAGTTCCGAGATTTACGTTGATCTTGGTGCGTAAGCGGCTGCCGATACCGTTTGGCTTTAAGCATTTGTGATTTTTGTTGGCAGGAATAATAACCTGACCGAGAGCAATCAGCTCACGAAGTTCGTCTTCGGCAATGTGTTCGCTTGCTGCGACCGCTTTCATTTCCGGTGTGATGATGCCCTGTCTGGCAGCATCCATCTGTGTTGTATAACTCATAATTTCCTCCTTGTCTGAGGGGCTGCATTGGCAAAAATAATAGCTGGAGTTTCCTATTAAGCAAAAAAGCACCTCAAAAAGTATCTGAGGTGCTTATTATAAGCGAAAGTACATATAGTCTGAAACACATTTCGGATAGAATGTGTGCCTTATATATGGAATCCATCTCCCTACGCCGGTATTAGCCGGATCAGGTATATGGGTCGGAACGGGTCCCTCTCAGCATAGGAGTAATCTCCTTAGCTCCCCAGATTGTATTAGTAATAACATTTATCAGTATAAGGTGGTTTGGCAATTCTGTCAATCATCAACCATATAGAAAAGAGAATTGCGCACAGTACAGAAAAGAGAATTGCGCGTGGCATAGAAAAGTGATTTGTGGTATGATGAAAGAAGTTATTTGCAGGATAAAGATTGTGTTTATTGAGAGATAGCACATGGAAAGGAAAGATGCGTATGGCAGATTTTGCAAAGTTGACCCATGTTGCCAGTGAAGTAGAGGGAAATATGCTGGTAGGACGATTAAAAGATGCAGGATTGCAAGCTTTTGTGCAGCCATCAGTCAGTCCGGTGCAGGGCAAGCTGTATACCGGCGAGTTGGGAATGGCGGCTTCCGGCGCAGATGTTTGTGTTGCTGCAGAGCGCTTGGAAGAGGCGAAAGACTTGCTAAATCAGTGGAATGCAATTCAGCCGGATGAAGCAGAGCTTGCGGCAGAGTCTGAGGAGACCGGAGAAATTCCGCCGGAAATCTTAGAATATTTGGAAGAGATCACAAAGGACAAGCAGCAATCAAGGTTAAATAGTATGCTTTGGATGGGAAGATCCAAAATGATTGCACGCATTTGTGCGGGAATTATGTTTATTATGGCTGTGATCTGCATCATATTAAGCGTGACCATGCAGTGATTCAAATGAGAGCCGCTGATGTGCAATCGTGTAGTGATTCAAATGAGGGACGCTGATGTGTGATCGTGTAGTGAGTCAAATGAGGGCCATTGATGTGCGATCGTGTCGCGATTCAAATGATGGATGTAAGTATAAAGAATCACTAGCAATTGTCATATTGAGCAGGGGCTGCGAAAGTGAATATAGTGATAGAAATTGTAATTCATAGCAATGAAAGAAATTGACAGAATATATGGGCATGGAGGTTTTGCGATGAAGAATAAGGAATTGGATCATGTAGACAGGGAAATATTGCGTATGTTGCAGGAAAATGCGAGAATGTCATTGAAAGACATTGCGGAAGCAGTGTTTTTGTCATCGCCTGCGGTATCGGTGCGCATTGACAATATGATTGAAGCTGGTTATATAGAGGGCTTTCATGCGACGGTTAATCCGGTCAAGATGGGCTATCATATCAAGGCGTTTATCAACTTGGAAGTATCGCCGATCGATAAGGAGCAGTTTTATCCGTATATCAAAGCCTGCCCGAATGTGGTAGAGTGCAATTGTGTGACGGGAGATTATTCTATGCTTTTGGAAGTGTGGTTCCCTAGTACACATGAGTTGGATCAATTCATTGGTGAATTGCAGCAATATGGACGAACCAAAACACTGATCGTGTTTTCTACTTCGGTAGAACACAGAGGGGTTCATGTGGATGGAGGTTTTTATGATGGAAAGGCGCGATAAAGTTAATTATTATTTGGATCTGGCAGATGTCGTGTCGCAGAGGGGAACCTGTCTGCGAAAGCGTTACGGTGCTGTCATTGTAAAAAATGACGAAGTAATTGCAACGGGATATGTAGGAGCGCCGAGAGGCCGCAAGAACTGCACAGATATTAATCGATGTATTCGCGAAGAAATGAAAATACCGCGCGGAGAGCGTTATGAATTGTGCCGCAGTGTGCATGCGGAAGCGAATGCGATTATCAGCGCAGAGCGGGAAAGAATGATTGGATCGACGATGTATTTGTCGGGTCGTGAGGTGTCAACAGGAGAATATGTACACAATTCCAATAGTTGTTCGATGTGTAAGCGAATGATCATTAATGCGGGAATCAAGCAGGTGATCGTACGTGATGATGAAGAGCATTATCGGGTGATCGAGGTGCAAAGCTGGATAGACAATGATGAGTCCTTATCCGGAATTTCAGGATATTAAGATGTGAATTTTGCTGGGAAAGATGTGGAAATTGGTTTGGAAATGGGACAGGTTAATAAATTGGACAGGGAGCCGGAAACAGGGACAGACCAATAAGTCGGACAGTGTGTCGGAACAGGGACAGATCAATAAGCCGGACAGGGAGCCGAAAACAGGGACAGACCAATAAGCTGGACAGGGAGCCGGAAACAGGGACAGACCAATAAGCCGGACAGGGAGTCGGAAACAGGGACAGACCAACAAGCCGGACAGTGTGTCGGAATAGGGACAGACCAACAAGCTGGACAGTGTGTCAGAATAGGGACTGACCATAATACAGGTCATTTGTCCGAAATTGTGGATAACTGTCCTGATTTGCGGACAATTAGTGGATAACTCAATAAAAATGGGGAGAAATCCACAGGTTATCAAAGTTATCCACGAAAAATCAGTACATTTATTTTCTTTCTGATGACAGATTACAGAAAATTTGGTACACTTATTACAAAATATTATGAAAGATGTACGCTCGAAATTCTTCGTTCAGTAGATTCGGAGAGTACATAAGGAAGAAATGGAGGAAACTATGGCAAACTATATATATGGTATCGATATCGGGGGAACAACGGTAAAGATGGGACTTTTTGATGAAGAAGGAACCATGATCGATAAATGGGAGATCGTGACACACAAAGAAGATGGCGGAGAGCAGATTTTGCCGGATATTGCGGCATCGATCAAAGAAAAGAATGAGGAGAAAAATATTGCGACAGAAGATATTCTTGGAATCGGCATGGGTGTACCGGGACCGATTACAGAAGAGGGTGTTGTTTTGAAATGCGCAAATCTCGGTTGGGGAATCTTTTCGGTGGCAGATGAGGTAACCAGACTGACAGGGGTTCAGAAAGTCAAAGTTGGTAATGACGCAAATGTGGCAGCTCTTGGCGAGCAGTGGAAAGGCGGCGGCCGCGGATTTAACAGCATTGTAATGGTGACACTTGGAACCGGTGTCGGCGGTGGAATTGTTATGAATGGTAAGATTGTAACAGGTTCCCATGGTGCGGCTGGTGAGATCGGTCATTTGACGGTCAACCTGCATGAGACGAGAGTGTGTGGCTGTGGTAAGAGGGGCTGCTTGGAGCAGTATTCTTCCGCAACAGCAATCATGCGCAGTGCCAGAGAAAAAGTTGCCAATACGGACACGCCTTCTTTATTGCGTGATTATCCGGAGATCACCGGCAAAGAGATTTTCGATGCATACAAGGCCGGAGACGACATGGCAGAAGATGTGGTTAATGAATTTGCAGAGTATTTGGGACTTGGACTTGCTCATACAGCGCAGGGTATTGATCCGGAGGCATTTGTTATCGGTGGCGGTGTTTCTAAAAACGGGCAGGTCGTAGCTGATATCACCAAAGAAAAATATGAGAAAAATGTTATGTTTGCATTAAAAGATAAAGAATTTCGTCTTGCAGAGCTTGGAAATGATGCGGGAATGTATGGTGCAGTTCGCATGGTATTAGTAGATTAATCGCGATTTCAAAAGATAGGTAACAGGGACGTCACACGTAATTGGTGACGTTCTTGTTGCCTATTGTTTTCTTATTTATTGGGATATTGCTGTTTTGCAATGTAGCTCATTACAAAATGTTGGTGTTGCTCTTACTTTTTAGGCAGTAGTATATGTTTGCAGATGGAGAAAGGGATGAGAAATTAGCATGAAATTATTTCATATATCAGACTTGCATATTGGAAAACAATTGTATGCGTATAGTTTGCGCGAGGAACAAGAAGATATTTTGCATCAAATTGTGGAACAGGCCGCAATTCACCGTCCCGATGCGATATTGATCGCAGGTGATATATATGATAAATCGGTGCCGTCGGGTGAGGCGTATGAGATCTTTGATCATTTTCTGAATGAGATAGCATCGTTGGATCCACAGATCCCGGTGTGTATGATCGCAGGAAATCATGATAGTGCTCTCCGATTAAAATATGCAAGTTCTTTTTTGGAAAGACAGAAGATAGTCGTATCAACTATGATCCCGACGACAGAGGAGGAACATCTGCGCAAAGTGATCTTGCAGGATGAGTATGGAGAGGTGGCGGTATATTTACTGCCTTTCTTGAAACCGGGTCAGGCTAGAGTCCTTTTTCCGGGACAGGAAATTACGGACTATGACATGGCGGTCCGTAAAGTGTTAGAACGGGAAGAAATCGATTTTACGAAAAGAAATATATTGGTGGCGCATCAATTTTTTGTGGGTGGTAATGGAGAAGTTGAGCGCTGCGATTCGGAACTAATGTATTTGTCAGTGGGTGGTATCGATAGTGTTCATACTGATATGGTAGAGGCGTTTGATTATGTTGCGCTGGGACATATTCATGGAGAGCAGCCGGTGGGCAAGGCGCATATTCGTTATAGCGGAACGCCGTTAAAATATTCTGTCAGCGAAGAGCATCATGAGAAAGGGATTACCATGGTGACGCTGGGCGAAAAAGGGGACAGTCCGAAAATAGAACGAATACCGCTGCGACCGCTTCGGGATGTCTGCAGTCTGCGGGGAACTTTGGAAGAAGTAATTCAGGGTGCCGAGGCGCATCGAGACGATTATGTGAGCATTGTTTTGACAGATGAAACGGGTTTATACCGCCCAAAAGATCAGCTGGATGAATGCTTTGACCGTATTTTGGAGGTACGGATAGAGAATACGCGTACCATGGCAAGAATGAAACAGCAGGAAATAGAGAATACACAGTTAAGTCCATTAGAAGCATTCCGGGAGTTCTATCAGATGATGAATGACCAGCCGATGAGCGAAGAGGAAGAACTGGAATTGCAGCAGATTATTGCAAAGTGTGATGGAAGCAAAGAGGGTTGACTTATTGCGATGTGCAATGGGAGAATGTGATAAGCATAATTGCAAGATGTTAATTGCCTTGGAAATATGAAATGGAAAGCAGGATAAGCATAGCTGCAAGTTGTCAATTGTCTTGAAGATATTATATGAGAGGAAATGAGTATGAAACCAATATATATTGAAATGAAAGCGTTTGGCTCTTATCGGGACGAAAAAATTGATTTCACCGGCAAAAGTCAGGGATTGTTTTTGATCACAGGAGATACCGGTGCGGGAAAAACCACAATTTTTGATGCAATATGCTATGCGTTATATGGGGAAACCAGCGGTGGCAAGCGCAGCGGTGAGATGATGTGCAGTCAGTTTGCAAAACCCGGAGAAAAGACAGAAGTAAGATTTTGCTTTGACTACGATGGTCGGGAGTATTTGGTTACGAGAAGTCCGGATCAGCCCAAATGGAACAAAAAAGGGGAGCGGTTAAAGACAACGACGGGCACAAAGGTAAGTCTTATATTGCCGGATGGTACAGAATTTGCCGGGAAAACCAAGGAAACAAACGAAAAAATACAGCAGATCATTGGACTGGGGTGTAATCAGTTCACACAGATCGCAATGCTTGCGCAGGGCGACTTTATTAAGCTTTTGCATGCGACATCGGAAGAGCGCAAAGAAATTTTTGCGCGGATTTTTGATACATCGATCTATGAACAGATTCAGCGGGAATTGGCGTTGGAGGCAAAAAGCGTTTATGGAAAGCTGATCGGAAATCGAGAAGATATCATGAAAGAACTTGGGCGCATACAGGCGGTTGATGCGGTACTTGACGAGCAGTGGAATGATTTGGAAGTGCTATTTAGTGAGACACATCGCGATGAATTGCTTGCTCTGGCAAAGCGTATATGTGAAGACAGCAACCAGCAGCTTGGACAAGTGGAAAATGACAAGGAAAATGTAGGAAAGACATTAGAAAAAATATCGGCACAGATCGAAGCGGGCACCAATATCAATCGACTGTTTGAAGAGTTAGAACGCCACCATAAGAAAGCAGAACAGTTGTCAGTGCAGAAGGAAACAGTGGATGTAATGCGGCTTAAGCTGGATGCCGGTCGGCGTGCGATGGTTGTCGACAAGGATGCCAAAATTGTAATGGAACGCAGAAAAGAATCTGCAGATTGCAAGCAGCGATTGGAACAGTTAAAACAATGGTTTGAAGAAAATGTCCCGAAAATGGAACAGATAGAAAACGATTACCAGTCATTGGGAAAGCAATTGGAAACAGAGGTTCCTGTGCTGGAAGAAAAGGTACGTGTCCGTAAAGAGGGACTTATTCGGTTGCAGGAAATACAAAAATTACAGGCAGAGTTTATGGCGTGCCAAGGAAAACTGCAGGAAGCAGAGACTCTTTTACAGCAAAGTGAACAGGAGTATGAGGAAATTCATGCCCAGATCATGGATAATCAGGCGTTGCAATTGCGTTTGACGCTGGTGGAGGGGGAACCTTGTCCGGTGTGTGGAAACGTGCATCATCCGGTGATGGAACACGATGTGGATCATGATCAGAAATCTGATAGGATGGGATCTGCGGATGCTGTGTTTGAAACAATGGTAGAGCAGGAAAGACGTTTGCAATCGAAACGGGAACAGGATCAAAAACAGGTAGTGCAGTTGCAGCAAAAGTTGGCGGGGATACAGGGGAAATGGGAAGCCCTGCAGTCGCAACTAAACGACGATGAGATGCCAACTGTTTCACAACGAACAATACAAGATGCCGTGTTGCAGGATATCCCGGATCAGTTCCAAAATGACCTTAATGAATGGCAGGCAAAGATTGCGCAGATCAAGCAGAAAGCAGCCGCTGCAGAAAAGAAGCATGAAAAATTTGCGCGGGAAAAGCAGGAACGAGAGGGAGAACGTAAGGCAGAGACTGCTCATTTAGAGCGTTGTGTTGAGGCAGTGGCGCAGGCAGAAACGGCGTATACACAAAGCTTAACAGAGCAGGACTTTGAAAATGAGGAAGCGTACCAAAATGCGCGCATGGACAAACAGCAATTAGATGTATTTCAGCAGCAGATTAATGAGTATGAGCAAGCGTGCAAGCTGACCGAAGAACATGTCCGTGATCTGGAACAGCAGACCAAGGATAAGAAACCAATAGAACTACAGCAATTATTGCAGCAAAGAGAGGAACTTGGGCGCCGACAGAAATCATTAGAGGCACAGGTGAAAGAACTTTATCATGTGGCGAAAGAAAATGAGCGTGCATATGAAGCCGGAACGAAGTTGTACGAAAAAAGGGACAGCATGAAACGGCATGCGGAGATATTAGCGAACTTAGATAATACTGCGAATGGAAGAATCTCTAAACGGCACGTTAATTTTCAAACATATATTCAGCGGCGTTATTTTGCACAGATTATTGACCGCGCTAATCAGCGTCTGGTGCGGATGACGAATCATCAATTCGAACTTCGATGTCGGGACCTGGAACATTTGCGGACCGTGGGACAGGTTGGTCTGGATCTGGATGTGTATAGCATCGTCAATGATCAGGTGCGTGATGTGAAAACGCTATCGGGTGGCGAATCTTTTGTTGCAGCGCTTGCGATGGCGCTAGGGATGGCTGACATGATACAGGACAGCCGAGGCAGTGTACACATAGATACGATGTTTATCGATGAGGGATTTGGAGCGTTGAGCGAGGAGACGAGAAACCAAGCAATCGCTGTGTTGAATGAATTGTCAGGCGGCAAGCGCTTGGTTGGAATTATCTCGCATGTCAGCGAATTAAAGGCGCAGGTAGGAACGAAGCTTGTCGTGGCAAGAACGGACAAAGGCAGTCATGCGCACTGGGAGATGGATTAAGGGTTCAAATGCAGCACTTCTGAGGTGATGCGGGCCGCATCTATCGTCATCTGATGTGGGCAGATTGGGCTTTCTAATAATCCGTTTTCGATGCAGCGAACGACCTCTGCCACTTCATAAACAAATCCATTTTCTTCACCGCTGTCAAAGGAATCAATGCACTCATCGGCACTGTTATACAGTTCTGCTCTAGAACCAAAGTGCATTTTAGGAAGGCGAATATATCCGTCTTCGCCGTAAATGTAAGCATCTTCCGGCATTTTGGTGGTAAAAGAGCACTGTAAATTTGCAATACAGCTTTCGAGCTGCAGATTCATACTGACCAGATCATCTACACCTGTAGAATGCCTTGCAACAAAAGCATCCATATCCAGTATTTTTTCATCCACGAGATAAGGCAGCACCTCGAGTGGATAAATGCCGAGATCATACAGAGAACCACCGCCGAGTGCCGGGTCAAAGAGTCGTTTATTGTAGACAGGATCAGCTTTCCAACCGATAGTTGCCTGCATTAATTTTACTTTGCCGATACGACCCTCTTGGATCCATTGCTTGGCAGTTGTTGTTTTTGGCAAAAAACGCGTCCACATTGCTTCCATCAAAAACAAGTTTTTTTGTTTGGCAAGGCTACAGACGGTAAGTGCCTCGTGAGCAGACCGTACCAAAGATTTTTCGCAGAGAACATGTTTGCCGGCTTGCAGACATTGCAATATGTTATCGTAGTGAGCATTGGTGGTAGTTGCGATGTATATGGCGTCGATGCGAGGGTTGGCGAGTAATTCTGCATAATTTCCGTAATAGGACGGAATATGTTCGCGCGCCGCCCATTCCTGTGCGCGATCCAGTGATTTGCTGGCAACCGCAATGACTTCAGCGTTATCCAGTTGTCTGACGGCATCTGCAAATTTGCGTGCAATGTCGCCTGCTCCAATAATTCCAAAATGTATCATATTTCATGTGCCTTTCTGTGTTCGGTGATTTGCAGCGGTGCTGCATCGTGATTTGGCAAAAGAATAGCATAGGAAGAAAGGTGTGTCAATTTGTAAGCTAATTAGAAAAAATAGGATTGATATACCTGTATTTTTGTGATATATTTAATTCAAATCAATTTTGTTCAAATGAATTTGAATTAAATATGACGCGGGGAGGCGGTATCAATGTTTATAGGC